>Ga0326597_10009535_pt1 | contig 13000 bp, 11 predicted proteins | sample RVTome_12_FD_203789 | JGI IMG/M metagenome (GOLD analysis project Ga0326597, IMG submission 203789) | Soil microbial communities from uranium-contaminated site in the Upper Colorado River Basin, Wyoming, United States - RVT100D185 | ecosystem: Environmental > Terrestrial > Soil > Contaminated >... | reverse complement strand
AAAGTCGGACAACGCGACCGGGATGGCGCGCACGACCAGCCCGGCCACCGTGGTCGCGCCGACGAGCAGCCACGCCATCCGGGCCGGCATCGGCCCGGCATCGGTCAGTCGGGCGGACATTCGGGCAGGTACAGGACCTGGTCCTCGTCGCGGTACGCCTCGCACCAGCCCGTCCCATCCAGGAGGCCGCGGGTCAGGACCACGTCGGTGGGCCAGATCATGGCCTCGACCTGGTACGAGGCCAGCAGCTCCTCCCACCCCGGGTCCGCAGCCCGGATGGCGCTGTAGTCCTCCAGGATCGACTGGTCGTACATGTCGTTGCGCCCATCCACGAAGACCCGAGCTCCGTCGTCAAAGCCGCGGTAGATGACGTAGCCGCCCCATCCGTATTCAGCCAGGATCCGGGCGCCGTCGGTCTGGGCCAACACGATGTCCATGGGAGCCTCGGGAAACTCGGACGCGACCGTCTCGTCCAGGTGGACGGCCGGGGTCTGGGGCAGGACCAGCACCGCGCTGACGACGACCACAGCCAGCGCGGTGGCGGCCTCCATGACCCGCCGGGCGCGGAGCTGGGACGCCGGAGCGGGACGTGGCGTCAGACGGGCGGGCCAGCGAGCGGCCAACGACATGGCGACCACCGGTACCGACCAGACAGCCAGCAGCGGGGCGTTGCGCAGCGACACGAGGCTCATGGCCACGCCCAGCACCGTCAGCGCGCCCAGCCAGCCCGGCGCCCCGCCTCGCAGGCCAACCGCCATCAGGGTCAGGATCAGCGTCAGCAGGCCCCAGTGCGCCACGCCATGGAAGTCCGGCGACTGCCACTCGTGGATGTTCTGCAGGCCCCAGTCGCCGGCGTCGATGTAGCGCAGGGGATACAGGACGCCCGCCGGCCCGGCCGGGGTGAGCATGACCGCGAGCAGGCAGCCGATGAAGGCGGCCGCGATCCAGCGCCAGGCGGGCCCGGCCATCGGCGTCCGACCGGCCACGGTGAACAGGACGTACAGGGCTACCACGCCCAGCCCCACCACCCACAGCCCGTGAAGGTTGGCCCACACCACGAACAGCGGAATGAGCCACAGGGCGCGCCGCGGGCGGGCCGCATCCAGGCTCCACAGGAACGTGACCAGCACCGCCATCAGCAGCCAGCTGATGGCCTGGGGGCGGATCGTCACGTAGGGCACGAAGATCCAGGCCGCCAACACGCAGGCGAGCGCCGCTGGGCGGAGAGGCACCCCACGCCGCATCAGTGCGTACAGCAGGATGGCCAGGATGGCGCCCGGAATGAGCCCGAAGGCGATCAGCGACGGGAGCACCCCAACCCCGGTGATGAGGAGGTGCATGAAGACCTCGCTCAGCCACTCGTGCAGGGTCCACGATTGACCGGCCCACGTGAATGAGAACGGGTCGGTCGTCGGAATCTGCCCCGTCTCGACGATGAGCTGACCGGTCCGCAGGTGGGTGAAGAAGTCGGGATCGGTCAGGCCCTTGGCCAGCACGACGATGACCATGATCCCGGCCAATCCAGCCGCAAACACGGTCGCGGTGGTGGGGAGCCTCAACACGCGGGCGAGTCTAGACGGTGCCTCTACGCACCGGGATGACCTGAAGGTACCGATCAGCGTGGCAGCATGGCGCCGTGCTCGCCTCCGCTGGTCGCACGCTGCGCCGGGCCTGGCTGGCCGACCGCAGCCTGCTGCTCCTGGCCGGGGTGGCCTTCCTGCTGGCCGACGCGGCCATCGTCTTCATCGCGGCCCGCGGCGACTTCGCCATCGATTTCACGTGCTGCTACCAGCAGGCCGGCCAGCGGCTGCTGGACGACCGGTCAACCCTGTACGCCTGGACCGATACCTACACGTTCCGCTACTCCCCGTGGGCCGCGGTCCTGTTCACCCCACTCGCGCCGTTGTCCGAGTCGGCCGCCGCCTGGCTGTGGCTCGCGCTCAAGTCGGCGGTGGTGGCCGCCGTGGCGGTGGGCCTGGGTCGCCGATGGTCGGGCGAGGCCCGATGGCTGGTGATCGGCATGGTCGTGTTCTTCCCGCCCCTCTGGCACGACCTGGCCCTGGGCAACGTCAGCGTCTTCACGGTGGCCGTGCTGGCCGTGCTCCTCGCCCGGCGCGACGGGGTTGGCGGAGTGGCATTCGGCCTGCTGCTCCTGCTGGCCCCCAAGCCGCACCTTGTCGTGCTCGCGCTGTGGCTGGCGTTTCGTCGCCCGCGGGACGCCGTCGCTGCCCTGGCCACCCTGGGAGCCGGGATCGTGGCCGGCGTCCTGGTCTTCCGCCCCGAGCTGTGGCTGGACTGGCTGGGGACCTTCCGCGAGCCGCTGGGGCGCGAGTTCACCGCCAACATCGGCTTCAGCGGGCTGCTGGGGCAGCCAGGAGTGGTAATCGGGGTCGTTGCGGCGGTGGTCATCGGCGCCGCGGCGCTGACGCGTCGTGGCGACATCGGTCTGGGCCTGTCCCTGGTGGCCGGGGTGGTGCTGGGCCCCTATACCTTTATTCACTACCTGGCGGGGCTCGTGGTGATGATCGACCCGGTCCTGCGCAGCCGGCCGCGATGGCTGGCTCCCTACCCGTGGCTGCTGGTGGTCTTCCCGCTCATCCCGGTCTGGCTGCTGGCCCTGGCGTGGACGATGTGGCGCTCGCCGGATCCGCAGCCGCCACCGGCCGGCGCGGCGGCAGGGGTGCCGCCATGAGCAGGGCCAGGTTGACGAGCAGGACGCGGGGCAGGGCGATCAGCTGGGCCACGGTCGCCAGCATCCAGCCGTAGCGGGTGCCCGCGTAGCGCCACGCGAGCGCGATCGCGACCACGATCCCCACCCCCCACAGGACCGGGTGGATGGCCCGAAGGCTCATGCCCGGGATGGTCTCGACCGCGGCCGGGTCGTTCAGGAAGTAGCGGACGAAATCATCCAGCCACGGCAGCTGCGGAACGAGTAGGACGGCACACGCCGCGCCGTACAGGGCGATGGCCCGCAGGTCGCGCCGGCCGGCGAACCACACCAGCCCGATGACGGGGTGGATCTTCAGCATGGTGGCCAGGGCCAGCGCCGCGGGGCCCACCCGCCCGAAGAGCGGGGTGACGGCCAGCAGGTAGACCACCAGGGCCTGGGCGTTGCCGTTCAGCAGCTGCTGGCCCCAGGCACCGATCAGGAGGGCGGGCACCAGGAGGCCGCGGAGGCCCGCGGCGCGATACCACAGGGCGATCGTGGCGATGGTTGCCACCGCGAGGAGCCCGAACCAGAGAGGCGGCCATCCCAGGATCGGGATGACCATGGCCAGGAGCGGCGGGTATCGGTACTGGTAGTCCTGTCCAACGTCAGCCTGGCCCGAGTACGGGTCCTGACCCGCCCACAACAGCTCGCCCGCGCGCTGGTAGGTGTCCAGGTCCTGGCCGATGACGGTGGTGGGGGCGAGGTAGACCGCGCCGGCGATGCCGAGCGCCAGGTACAGCGCGATCAGGATGCCCCAGGCCAGCGGTGAGCGGTTCACCGCGCGAGGCTACTGGGTCACTCGCCCCGCTGGGCGACGAACAGGACGTTGAACCGGAGAACCGAGTACCAGATCCGGACGCGATCGAAGCTGCGGAGCATCTCGGCGACTTCATCGGGCACATACTCGTTGTGGAACGGCTCGTCGCGCGGACAGGTCGACGAGAGGAACCGGAAGTGCCAGACCAACGAGCGGGCCGGAACCGAACCGATGAGCTGACCGCCCGGCCGGAGGACGCGGCGGAACTCCGCCAGCGCCCGATCCGGGTATGGGACATGCTCCAGGACCTCGGTGCACAAGACGGTCGCAAACTCACCGTCAGCGAACGGGAGGTCCTCGATGTCCCCCTCCAGAACGCGTTGGTGCGGGAGCCGCTGCCGGACGAGCGCCACGTTCCGGGGGTTGAGGTCGATGCCCACACTCCCGGCGGGGAGGGAGGCGAGATTGAGCCCCGTACCACAGCCCGCATCGAGCATCGGCGGCTGGGCCCGGCACTGCCGCAGCAGCCGGCGGACCGCGCGTCGTCGGTTGCGATGGAAGACCGACTCGAGGCCACGCCAGTGATCAGCGACGTCGACCCAGTCGTACGTTTCGATGTCCCGGTAATAGTCGCGGACCCATTCGGCCCATTCGCGCTCCGACTCGAAGGCGTCGCGATCGGCGTGGGCGTGGGCGTGGGCGTGATCGTTCACGAGGCTCGACCTTAGCACGGCGTCCCGGGCCTCAGACCATCGGCCGATGGTACCGAAGGCCGCGGTACGCGCCCGCCCCAACGTGGAGCGGTCGGCGGCCCGGGGGTACGAATGGAAGGGGCGAGGAGCCGCCATCCGCCCCTAGACTCGGCGCCATGTTCTTCGCCCGAGGCCTGGCCGCGTCGGGCACTGCGGTCATCGCGTTCTTCATGGCGGCCGTCCTGCCCAGCGCGACCTGGCCGCTCATCGACGGCGACGTGTGGTGGCATCTGCGCGCCGGCGAGGAGATCCTGGCCTCCGGTGCCGTCCCACGGGTCGACCAGTGGAGCATCCTCGGGTTCGGCCGGCCATGGGTCAGCCAGGACTGGCTGGCGAACGTGACGATGGCCGCGATCCGCGGTACCGATCCGCTGGGTGAGACCGTCCTTTCATTCGCCTTCGGTCTGGTGGTGGTGGCCGCGTTCGCCGTTCTGTGGCGGACCATCGGCGTCCGCGATCCCGCCGTCCGCTGGGCGCCGCGAATCGTGTTCCTGATGCTGGGCCTCATCCTGGCGGCGCCCGTCCTCGGCGTTCGCGTCCAGGTGCTCGACCTTCTCCTGAGCGCGGTCGTGGCCTGGCTGCTGGCCCACTACGTCGCCGACCGGCGCCGCCGGTGGATCGCCGCCCTTCCGGTGGTGGCCGCTGTCTGGGCCAACCTTCACGCCGGCTGGCCCATGCTCTTCCTCCTCGGAGGGGCGCTGGTGGCGGGCGAGGCCATCGACCGCGCCTGGAAGCGGTCTGTCGATCCCGAGCCGTTGCGCTGGGCCGACCTGCGTGACCTGGTCCTGGCACTCGTCGCGGCCTTCGCGGCCCTGGCCCTGAATCCGAACGGCGTGGCGCTGTGGAGCTTTCCATTCGACGCCATCGGGATCGCCGTTCTGGGGAAGCACATCCTCGAGTGGTTCCCGGTCACCGCCGACCCGCGCCTGCTAGCCCTGTATATCGGCTTCGTCGCCATCGTCGTCGTGCCGACCCTCGCCCTCGGCCGCCGCAGCCTGCGCCTGTCCGATGCCCTGGTGGTGATCGGTCTGACGATCATGGCCGGCTACGCGGTGCGGTTCCTCCTAATCGCGGGTCCCCTGGTGTCGGTCATCGCCGCGGACAGCTTGACATCCCGGCTGGCGGCGACCCGGTGGGGACCCCGGGCGGTGCGGATGGTCGACAACCTATCGGTGCCCCGCGAGCGCCGGCTCCTCCTAGTCCACCTGGGCCTGGCTGCCGGGTTGGTCATGCTCGGCGTGGGTGTGTCCCTGGCCAAAGTGGCGCCCCCAGCCCAGGCGTCGGCCGGGGTCGCGAACTTCCCGGTGGACGCCGTCGCCTGGATGGACGCGGCCGATCCGAGCGACCGGATCTTCAACCGGTATGAGTGGGGCGGCTACCTGGGCCACGAGCTCCCGGATCGGCTGGTCTTCGTCGACGGTCGGACCGACGTTTACGACGACGACCTGCTCACGGAGTACGCGGCCATTATTTCGGTCCAGCCCGATCCCCAGGCCGAGCTGGACCGATACGAGATTGACCACATCCTCTTCTTCGCGGACTCGGCGTTTGGAGCGTGGCTGGATGCCAGCCCCGACTGGCGGCGCGCCTATGCCGATCCGGTGGCGGTGATCTGGGTGCGCCGATGACCTGGGGCCGAGTCGGAGTCTGGCTCACTCATCGGCAGAAGGTCATCGCACTCGGCCTATCCGTTGGCGGAGCAATCGCGATCGGGCTCGTGCTGCTCGGATTCCTGCCCTACGGCAAGCCCGGTCCGTTCGGGCCGATGGGTGACGCCAGCGCGTATTGGCTTGGTGCCCGGGCCGCCAATCCGTATGACTGGCAGATAGGCTTCGCTGAGTACCGCTACTCGCCGGCCTTCCTGTGGCTTATCGCGCCCATCAGCTGGCTACCCTGGGAAGTGTTCGCCGCCGTCTGGATCAGCCTCCACCTGGCCATCATTGCCTGGTTCCGCGCGCCCTGGCTGCTGGCCTTCCCGCCCGTCGCCGATGACATCATCCGCGGCAACATCGGCCTCTTCGTGGCCGCCATGATCGTGCTGGCGCTGCGCTATCCGGGCATGTGGGCTTTTGGCCTGCTGACCAAGGGCACCCCGGGGATCGGTGTTCTTTGGCACGTCGTCCGCCGAGAGTGGATCGCCGTCGGGCTGGCGCTGGGAGTTACGGGCGCCATCGTGGCCCTCGGATTCATCATTCAGCCTGAGCTCTGGCAGGCGTGGCTGGGAACGCTTGCCGGTGGCGGAATCAATGAGTTCAACGCGGTCTATTTCTCGCTCCCGTTGCGACTGCCTGTCGCGGCGGTCATCCTGGTGGCGGCACGGCATCGGCCCCTGTGGCTGCCGGTGGCCGTGGCCGTGGCCATGCCGACGCTCTACCTGTCTTCGCTTGCTGTTCTGGCTGCTTGGGTTCCGCTGTACCGTTCGAGCAGAAGCACCAAGAAGTAGTACGGGAGCCAGTAGGGGCTGATGGCGAGGCTGGCCAGGCCCAGCCGGTTCCTCCAGGTCAGCCAGGCAGCCAGCCCAATGCCAATCGGTAGCCAGGCCAGACCGATGAACTGAGACGGGCCGAAGTTGAAGTCGCTGGCGAACTCGGTCTCGACGGTCAGCAGCGCGCTGATCCACTCCGGTCCATAGCCCATGACGACGACCAGCGTCGTGTGCGCGGCCAAGAAGAGGATGAACGGCATGCGCCAGGTCGGGCGGTACCACAGGATCCAGGCCGCGAGGGGCAGCATGAGCGGCCGCGGCACGAGCACCGTCAGTCCCAGGAAAAGGGCAGTCGCGACGCGGTTCTCGCGGATGGCCCAGAACCCGGCGACGGCCACGAAGATCATGATGTTGCCGGTCTGGATGTCGAACCACAGCGGGTACGTGACCAGGCAGGCTGCCACCAGCCACCACGAGCGGAGCAGGGGCAGGACGGCGACGTGGAGGATTTGCCAGACCCACAGCGGGAGGAGGGTGACGACGCCCAGGATCCAAGCCGCAACCGGCGACCAGCGGAATGCATAGGGATACTCGATCTCGTACAGGTCGCCCTGGCCGAGGCGAGCAGCGGCTTCGACGAAGTTCTCCCAGTCGAACGCGTAGTAGCCGGTGAATACAGCCTCGACAATCGGGACGATGGAGTAGAGGCTGAACGCGGCGGTGACGGTCAGGATTCCGGCGAGGGGGAGTGAGGGGAGGCCGTTGGGGCCGGCGTGCCAAGCGCGCCGCAGGCGATCGCTCATCCAGTCGAGTCGACTGCAGGACCCGGAAGTCGGGGCTGCAGCAGCGGGGAGAACGCCGCGGCCAGGACCGCCACGCTGCCGGGCCAGATGGTCGGCGCCGCCAGAAACACGGCCACTGGGATCGTCCACCGCCGATTCGTGCGCGCGCCCCAGGCCAGGACGGCGACAGCGACCGGGAGCCGGACGACGAGAGGGACCGCGTCGGCCCGCATGCCGGTTGGCCGGCCGACGTTGCCGACTAGGCTGGCCACCCAGTCTCCCCACAGGTCGGGCGCGAGGGCGATTGAGACGAGGGTGATGAGGGCGGTGCTCCCCAGGGCAACGGCGAGGGAGCGCCACTTCCCGGTGAACGCGAACCACAGGCTTCCAATCCCGGGCGTGACCTTGGTCAACCACGGTAGGGCCCACAGCCCGGGTCTGCCGAAGCCGGCCACGATGACCGCGGCGAACAAGACGTGGACGTTGCCGAAATACAGCTCGGCAATCACCGGCGGGAGGGCCACGAACCACAGGACCCGCATCCAGGCCAGCAGGCCCAGGCACAGCGACAGCCACAGGGCGTATACGACCTCGAACGGCAGCAGTCGCAGCGGAGCGAAGGCCTGGGCAAAGGCCGGTGAGTACAGGTATGCCCCCTGGGCATGGCTGCCGATCACGGCAGTGGCATACAGGTTGTCCATGTCCGCTGCCCAGTACGTGTAGGTGTCGAGGCCAGGCGGCACGCCCAGCTGGAGGGTGAACGGGATCACCCCGAAGATGGAGGCAAACAGGTAGGCAAGCCCGGCGACCGTGGCGCCCCACCGGAGCGCCTGCCAGCGTCGGGCCGACGCGCTCTGCCCCGACGCTAGACTCCGCAGGAATGCTGGCCGCCTCTCCGTGATACGTCCCTCCGGCCGCTCGGATCTCATCCTGCTGACCGCTGCGGCCCTCGTCGCCAGGATCGCGGCCACGATCCTGGTCGACTACTCCCCGTATACCGATCCAGCCTACTACGCCATGGTGGCCGAGCAGCTGGCCACCGGCCAGGGCTTCAGCGCACCGGTCCTGTGGTCGTTTCTGGAGGTCGGCGGCCGCCTGCCCGCCGACCCCGGGCTGCCGGTGCCGAGCAACGGCCACTGGATGCCGCTAACCTCGATCGTCGCCGCGGCCGGAATGGCGCTCCTGGGACCCGACCTGCGGGTCGCCCAACTCCCGATCCTGGCGCTGGGGGTCGCGCTGGTCCCGTTCACGTACCTGGTCGGCAGCGACCTGTACCAGTCGCGACGGATCGCCGTCCTGGCATCGGTCCTCTCCATCTTCGCCGGCCCCCTCCTGATCATGTACCCCACGGTCGACAACTTCGCCGTGTTCGGCGCCGCCGGAGCGGTGGCGATCTGGGCGGCCCTGCGGGCCATGCGACCCGGACGGGCCTCGGCCTGGCTGGTCGTCTCGGGGGCCGCGGTGGGCCTGGCGACCCTGGCCCGGGTCGACGGCCTGCTGCTGGCGGTGGCGCCCCTCACTGCGTGGCTAGTGGACCGGGGCTTTGGGCCATGGACCGGGGGTGGCGCCAGGCGGTTGGGCCAGCTGGCCCTTGTCCTGTCCGCCGCGGCAGCCATCGCGGTCATGACCCCCTGGCTGGCCCGCAACCTGGCCAGCTTCGGGTCCGCCTTCCCGTCGGCCGGCGGCCACACCCTGTGGATCACGAGCTACAACCAGCAGTTCTCGATCGGCACCGATCCATCGCTGGCGTCGTACCTGGACTGGGGGCTGGCCAACATCATCGGCTCCAAGCTCGAGGCCTGGTGGGAGATCGGCTGGCGAACGGTGGTCCTGCTGGGGGGGATCTTCGGGCTCTTCTTCTTCGCCGGGCTGTGGCGCGAGCGACGACGTGGCGAGGTGGCGCCCTTCGCGGCCTACTGGGTCGTGATGTTCCTGGCTATGGGCGCGGTCTTCACCTTCCACGCCCCGCACGGGGCGTACTACCACTCGGCCGCCGCCTGGCTGCCCTTCGCGTTCCCGATGGCGGTGGCGGCCACCGGGCCCGCGCTGAACGGGCTGGGGCGTGCCTGGGCCTTCTTGCGCCGCCCGCAGACGCATCGGTTCGTGGAGGTGGCCGCCCTGGTGGGTGCGGTCATCCTGTCGCTGGTTGGATCGATCAGCCTGTATCGGCTGTGGGAGACCTCCCACCAGCGCGACTTGGCTGCCGCCGGATACCTGACCGATGCCGGCCTGACCGATGCCACCGTGCTGTACGGGGACCCGGCCAGCCTGTGGCATCTCACCGGCAATCCCGGCGTGGCGGCTCCCTTCGACCCGTACCCGGTGATCGAGGAGGTGGTGCGCGCCTACGACGTGGAGTGGGTGATCGTCACCCTGCGGGAGGACGCGACCATCGACCCGTTGGGCCTGTGGGAGGGGTGCGACGCGATCGACAGCGAGGGGAACCAGGCGACCTGGCTCGGGTGCGACCCCGTCTTCGAGGCCGACGGCGTGCGCATCTTCACGGTCCTCGATGACTAGTCGATTCGGATTCGCCACTCAGCCGGCGGCCTTCGCCGCGCTGGTGGCGCTGGCCCTGGGGATCCTGGTCCGGTTGCTGCCCGCCCTGCCCGGTCCGCTGACCAGCGGCGACGGCGGGCTGATCGTGGTCATGGTGGACGATCTCCGAAACGCCGGTCTGCAATTGCCGCTGGTCACGACCTACAACGCCGCCGGCCTTCCCTACGTCTATCCGCCGTTGGCGCTGTACGCGGCGGCCGGGATGGCCGAGCTGTTCGAACTGTCCAGCCTGACCGTGGTCCGGATCCTGCCGGCCGCCTTGTCCCTGGCGACGCTGGGAGTCTTCGCCATCTTGGCCGGGCGCCTATTGGCGCCGGCCGCGGCTGCAGGCGCCCTGATGGCCTACGCCTTGATGCCTCACGCCTACGACGGGATCGTGGCCGGCGGCGGACTCACCAGGGGGACGGGCCTGGTGCTCGCCCTGCTCGCGATGGTCGTGGCGGCGTCCCGGGCGGGTCTGTCCCGAAGGACGGTGGTCGCGCTTGGCATCCTGCTCGGCCTCGCCGCGCTGTCACACCCGCAGGCGGCGCTGTTCGGAGCCATGGCCTGCGCCGTCCTGACCTACCATCATGGCGGCCTGGCGGCGACCGTGCGCGGGATGGCGGGTGCGGCCGTCATCGCGGCCGTCATCGTGGCCCCCTGGGTCCTCATCGTGGGAGACCAGCAGGGGTTCACGAGCCTGCTCGCCGCCGGCCACCGATGGGAGCCGGTCCTGGGGGTCATCCGGATCATCGGTCTGACGTTCTCGGGGGCCGCGTTCGCCGACCTGTTCCTAGTCCTCGGTGTGCTGGGGCTGGCGGTCGAGTTCGCCCGGCGACGGTTCGCCCTCCCCGCGCTGGTGGTGTCCCTCATCTTGGCCGGGGAGGCGGGCGCCGTATTCATGGGCGCGGTTCCGTGGGCCCTCCTTTCGGGCGCCGGGTTCGGATTCTTGCTGACCGGCATCGGACCACCATTGAGTCCCGTCGATCGCGCGCTGCGCCTCGGGGTCGCCGGCGGCGCCCTGTTCCTGGCGCTCATCGGCAGCCTGGGATCGGACGTGGACGAGACCTCGCGCCTTCAGCGGGTGAGCGCGAACCAGGTGGCTGCCATGACCTGGGTGGCCGAAGAGACCGATCCCGGGACGCGGTTCATCGTGGCCAGCACCGTGGTTTGGGGAGCCGACGAGGTCAGCGAGTGGTTCCCGGCAGTGGCGAAGCGCCAGAGCGTTGCGACCGTCCAGGGAAGCGAATGGCTGGGGACGGACGGCTTCAGGGCGCAGCGCGCGCGCCACCTAGCTGTGCTGACCTGCACGCCCAGGACAGATGGGTGTGTGGCCGAATGGTCCGCCGAGGCCGGGCTCGGGGACGCCTGGCTCTTCATCCCCAAGGGCCAACTGAACGGCCCGCTGTCTCCGGGTGACTGCTGCCCGGCTCTGCGGGAAACGGTCCGTGATTCCGCGTTCTACGAGGTCGTCTACGACGAGGAGGGCGCCACCATCGCTCGTCCGGTGGAGTAGTACTTCCGGGTCCCGAAGTACTGTTGACCGCGCGCACAGCACGCCGGGAGGATGGGCCGAGGGTCCGGTACCAATCGGGCCCTAGTACCTCCCCCGAGGATTGAGCGTGGCTCAGGCCCCCGATCGCACCGGCATCGTCCAAATCGACCGCCTCAACGCGCAAGCCGCCGAAGGCCTTGGGCGTGAGGCGCGGCGCCTGCATCGGCACGCCGAGCGGGCGCGGGCCCTGTACCGGCGCCGGCTGGGCACCTGGCTCCAGCTCCGCGCCCGCCTCGACCAGCGCCCCACCGGTCGCGCGAATGGGGCCGCCGCGGCCAACGGGGCCGAGGCCGGCGAGGCACTCGAGGCCGAGCACGAGGCATTGGTCCGTGAGCTGGCCCAGATCCAGCACCGGCTGAAGCGGCTCGAAGTGGCCGCGCGCCAGCTTGACCTGCTGGTGCGCTACCTCTCAGCCACCGACCCGTCCGCGGCCGAGCCCACCCTTGACACCACCGATGACTCCGCGGCAGCGACGGCGCTGCGGATCATCCAGGCCCAGGAGCAGGAGCGCCAGCGCCTGGCCGAGGCGATCCACGACGGGCCGGCCCAGGTCCTGACCAACGCCATCTTCCAGATCGAGTACCTCGACCGCGTGGTGGGAGGCGATCCCCGCCAACCGACCGCGCGACCAGCGACCAGCGCCCACGCTCGCACCGAGCTGGCGCTCCTGCGCAGCATGCTCCGCGACGGGCTGGAGGAAGTGCGCGGCACGATTGCCTCGCTTCGCCCGCCAGCGGTCGACGTGGGCCTCGCCGCCGCGTTGCGCGAGGCCGCAGGCGAGTTCCAGGCCCGCAACGCGATCACGGTCCGGGTCGAGGTCGATGGCATCGACGCCGGGCTGTCGCCGTCGGGCCGCGCATCGGTCCTGCGCATCACCCAGGAGGCGCTGCAGAACGTCCGCAAGCACTCGGCCGCCACCGAGGTCCGGATCAGCCTGGACGGCACGCAGCTCGTGATCGCCGACAACGGCCGTGGCTTCGACGTCATGCGCCTGGCGACCGGCGTGACCCGCAACTTCGGCCTTCAGTTCATGCGCGAGCGCGCGGACCTGATGGGGTCGGAGCTGCAGATTGAATCGCGGCAGGGCGAAGGGACGCGGATCCTACTCCGCCTCCCGGAACCCGTCCGCTAGCATCGGGGGCAGGGGATGAAGGTCAAGGAGGAGAACGTGGCACGAGCCAAGACAGCCCCGGTCGAGACCGACTCGGTCGGAACCGAGGAGATCCCGATGGAACGCCGCACCGGGCGTGACCGGCGGGCAACGACGGAAAAGACCCGCATCGTCATCGTCGACACCCACACCCTGTTCCGGCGAGGGGTGCGCAACATCCTCGAGCTGGAGCCGGACATGACCGTCGTCGGCGAGGCGGGGAGTGGCCGGGAGGCGATTGCCGTGGTCGAGGAGCTGACCCCGGACGTGGTCCTCATGGACCTCACCCTGCCGGCACCCAACGGCATCGAGACCACCCAGCGCATCAAGC
>Ga0326597_10009534_pt1 | contig 13000 bp, 15 predicted proteins | sample RVTome_12_FD_203789 | JGI IMG/M metagenome (GOLD analysis project Ga0326597, IMG submission 203789) | Soil microbial communities from uranium-contaminated site in the Upper Colorado River Basin, Wyoming, United States - RVT100D185 | ecosystem: Environmental > Terrestrial > Soil > Contaminated >... | reverse complement strand
TACTTTTGGTTTTATTTTAAAGCCCATTATGTATGGCTAAGCTAAGGGCTTTGATAATATGTTTTGGGTCTAAAATATATAAAAAATGAAGGGTTTTGGCACATATTCTGATATTAAATTACTAAAAAAAGTTAATGAGTCAATTAGTTTTATACAAGATTACTTTACAATAGGAATTAAGAATTTTCAGATTATTTTATGTTAAAAAGTTTCACATTACACTCATAATTTGAAAGAGCAGTTAAATCAATAACATCAGTACCATTCTTGATTTCATGTGGCTGTAATGATAATTCATGTTTACTTGAACTGATTATGTTTCCACCTTGTGATATATCTAATACCTCAATAACTACATCATGAGGAATATTATCAAAGTTTTGGACTGTCATGTAATAGGCTCTCCAACCATAATCCTTGGGGTTATCTACATCGCCAAAATGATCTTGACAAGAATATCCAACTTCTACTGGTGGAGGATTCTCTCTATTTTTGTCATCTTCTAAAAAGCCTTCTAAAATTCGTTTTTGCATTTTTTGTTCCAATTCATCAAGTTCAGTGTCTTTTTGTGAAACTGTTAGAATTCCATTATCGATTAGCCATTGTAAAGCTGAGATGAACTCTTTATCGCTTATTTGATTATTTACCCAAAATCCAGCTGTACTCTTTATCCAAGAAGGAATTAACGATTCTTCAGCTGAGATAGATAGAACTGCAATTACACTAACTGCTATTGCTATAGATACCAAAACATACCATTTCTTTAGCATGTTCAATTATCACTGAACTATAAATTAAGAATTTTCAGAAATTAAAAAAGGATTGTTAGTTTTATGGCACATATTGGTCATGCCCCTTTATTATAACAGCAGAAAGCCATTCGCCAGTTTCTGCGTTTTTGGTTTTAATTTCTAATACATCCTCACCACTATCTTTCAATTGCACGTCAATGTCAGCTTCTTTAAGTAATTGTCCCAATTGGTTAAACCAATCTCGAACTTTATCAGAGGATTCAGAATATACTGTAAGTTGGATGTTTCTTGCAGGAACAAGATAATCAGGATATAATTTTACTTCTGCACAAATTGCAAAATAACCATCAATTGCAATGTCGATAGTTTCTTCAGGGGTATTTCTTATATGTTCTAAAACAATTTTGACACCTTTTTCATTTAAAGTCTGTGTGAATTTGGGAAACGATCCTGGTGGGTCTTTATACGAACCATCTGGATTTACTTCATAGATTTTGTAAATAGGATCTATTTTTTGTGCATTATAATATGCTAAGATTCCAAGATCCATGTGGTTCATGATCTGGTGTATTCTTCCAATTTCCATCCAAGGTTCAGCAAAATCATCTCTTAATTCAGTGGCTCTTTTCAAGTCTTTCATTCCCTCTTCAAATCGTTGCATATCTGAGTATGTTCTTCCCCTCATGTACAGTAAATATGGACTGTCAGGATTAATCTCCAGTCCTTTATTGCAAGTATCAATACAATCTTGGTAATCTTCACTCATGCTATAAGACAAAGCCAATCCTCGTAATCTGTATTCTTCAGGATTTTTTACATCTTTATATGAAAAATCCGTTGGAAATTTTTTAGCTTGTTCTGCAATCTGCTCCATTGTTGGAATTACATCAATATCTTTAGTTAACTCTCTCATTTTTTTTATATTTTTTATTAGTTCCTCTTTTCTATCATAAGGAGATATGGGCTCTTCTTTCTTTTTTTCTTCAGGATATGTGAATCCGTTTTTTTTAAGAAACTTCTTATGATCATCTATTCCTTGACGAATTAACATAAATCCCCAGTACCAGAAAAGCGAGATAGTTTCTCCTTCCTGTCTAGGACGAAGAATTTCTTGAGAAACTTCATCTGAAAGAATTTTTAGAAATTCATTTTTATCCTGTAAGGAATTTCGAATTTTTTTTAATCGTTCTACTTCTATTGAGGAGAGTTTATCCAAATTTTGCATTCTATTGAGACCTTCATCACTCAAAAGAAGCTTTATGGTATGCCAATTGTCTTCGCTTAGTATTTTCCAATATTCTTTCGTAAGGGTAAATTCCTTAGCGAGGCGTTCTAATGATAAATCTTCAGCTTTTGGACTTCCCAAAATCCACCCTTTACCTAATTTTATTCCCAATAATTGAATTAACACATGGAAATTATTTAGGATTTCTTGAGATTATCATATTCTGAATTAAGAATTTTTAGGATTAGGAAAGACTTTAGATTAAGAATTACTAATAGGATCATGCGGAATATTGAGGGCAGTTGGATAGGAGTTGGAACAATTGCGATTTTATTTATTAGTATATTATTGAACCCGATAAGCAATTCTTTTGCAGCGCCTAGACCTACAATTCTAACTCTTGATTCTGTTCACAATTACTATCATGTTGGAGAAGAGATTGAATTTAATGGAAAGTTAGTTGATTCTCAAAGATATATGCTGTATAATGAGCTAGTGGAGATTAGACTTTCAAATTTTCCATTTGGAAATGTAATTGGCACAGGAATTACAGACGCAAGAGGAAATTTTGTAATAAGAATACCTGCTGAGCTTTGGAATGGAGATGGCAAACAGGTTTCATTCGTAGCTCATTATGATGGCTCGGATAAATATGAAGAAACAACTAGTAAAGTAATAATTTCTGAGATGAGAAAGTTGTACACTCCACTTGGCAAGGAACAAGAATATGAAAATCTTAAAGAGGAAGGTTATTTTGAGCAAAAATCGGCTCCTAAAGAACAAACTCAGAGCCAACAAGACCAAAGTTCTTTTGAAAAAGAGATTTCAGGGGTAGAAAAATCAGTCGATGAAATTATTGATGGAGATCTTGGTGGAGGTTGTCTTATAGCAACTGCAACATATGGAACAGAACTTGCTTCTCAAGTTCAACAATTACGAGAATTACGAAATAATACTTTACTCCAAACAATTTCTGGAACCTCGTTTATGACTGCATTCAACCAATTCTACTATTCATTCTCACCAACTATAGCAGATTGGGAAAGACAAAATCCAGTTTTCAAAGAAGCTGTAAAGATTGGAATAACTCCCTTACTAACATCACTTTCAATTCTAAACTATGTTGATATTAATTCTGAAGAAGAGATGTTAGGTTATGGAATAAGTTTAATCATGTTAAATGTTGGAATGTATTTTGTTGCCCCTGTAATTCTCATTCATTCCATACTTCGTAAAGGGATTTAGCGGAATTAAGAATTTTCAGAATATTGCACAGGAAAACAAACTACTTTTTCAATTTAGAATATTTTATTCTCAATTTGTCAATTACTGGTTTTGGAACACTTGTTACATAACCATTATCAAACAATCGGATTTGCAGAGGAGATAATATTTCTACAATTTTTTTATCCACATCGTTCATTTTAAATCCTGAACTGATACTCATAGCAACTCCTAATTTTGCATTATATTTTTTCATTGCTTTATTCCATTCTTTTGAAAAATTTCTTTCTACTATTCCACAATAAAAAAAAACCAAACCTGCCATATAACGATAAAATGAAAATGTTGTAGGAAAATTATATGTTAGAATAATATCATTCATCATTACTTTGAATTTTCTACCCTTTTCTTGAATATGAGCAACGTAATTATGCCTTAATTCTTTTATGGGTTTTTCATATGCTAAAATAGGTTCAAGCAAATCTTTGATGATATCATCTAATTTTTTAAATTCTGGATTTTGAAGTAAATCAGTTCGTATTTTTATAAAATTATGTAATTGCTCTACAGTAACTTCTCTGAAAAGATGTCTAACCATTACCTCATGCATTCCTGTTTTCATATGATTTGGATATTCCTTGTAAATTGTCATGACTCTTGCCCATACTATACACAAACGAAGAAGATCAGACTCAAAATTAGTTAAATTAACACTCATGAATTTTCTGGTTTAAACTAGGAATTAAGAATTTTCAGATTAAGATTTGAAACCTTACCACCGTTTTAGACCGTTTGTTTCTCTAGACCTTGTTCAATTTTTTTTATCTTCTGCTTCTTCATCTTTACTATATCTTTCAGGATAACTACTTTTCAAATTTCTATCCCTCGCTTCTGTATCAATATCACTTGCTGTTTCATTCCATTTCTCAGACCATTTTTGCATATACCAAAGTAAAAGTACAAGACTACCAATCCAAATTACAATATCGAATGGAAATGGGATAATTAGATAAAGAAACTTTAGAGGAACTACTATAGAATATAATAATAAACCAAGTCGTAGTTTTTTAATTCTATAGAATGCCCATATTCCTAATGGGGGGAATAAAGCCATCCCACATTGCCAGAATGTACTTACTTTTTCGTTCAATTATTTCCTTTTTTATGGGCTTTACTACGAATTAAGAATTTTCAGATTCTCTTTCTATCATAAAACTTGTCAATTCTAATCTCTCATAATTTAATTAAAGAATTAGTTGTAAAACTCTGATAATATGTTTGGGGTTCAATACACTAAATGAATGATCTTTAAAATAAGTGAGTACATATTAGAAAGTATATGCTAGAAATTGTTTGTCTTTTATCCAGAACTTTTCTAAGTATATTAAAAGGAATTCTGATTAACTTCTTTCATCCTCTTTATGGATTGGGTCATGCATTGATGGTGTATGCCTTTCTAATTAGATACGAATTGGTACCTGCAAATGATTATCAATTTGCAATTCCTCTTAATGATACTCCAATATGGATAGTACTAATTGGAAGTACTGCATTCACCGTATTTTGGACGTATTTCAATAAATTCGACAATGATCGGAAATTGGTTAGAATTGTAGGCTTGTCTTTACTTCCTATAATTGGAACAGCTATTTTCGCCTTTAGTTTTATCATGGGAACAATGAGTATTTGGATAAGTATCTCAATGTTAGAATCTGACAATCCTCCAAATGATCTAACCTTGTATGCATTTTCAGCTTGGACATTCGCAATGAGTTGGTATTTGAGACAAATTCTGATTGGTGTTGATGGAAAAAGTGGTGGTATCAATGAATTTTGGCAATTTATGTATCGCAAATATCCAATACTTGTTCAATACGATAAAAGACTAACTACTGCTACTGCCTTTGCTTTACTTAGGATCTTCCCCTACTATTTAGGTCCTCAGAAAATTCTAAAATATTAATTCCATTCCTTAACAGAGATATGAACTTCCTCCTCACTCCCTGTTGGAAACTTTGTAGCCTCTAGATGAAAAATATCTGCATCATCTTCAATTATTCCCATCCTAATCATTCCATCTAAAACAGGCTTTACAAGATTATCAAGATCGTTTCTACGAGTCTGTAATCTTTCAGAGGAAATCCAAAATTCAATCATAACTGAGACCTTTTTTCTATCCATTTTGGATAAAGGGAGAGAAGCAAAAGACCTCTCAATTTTTCCCCTCCATTCCAGAATCAATTCTCGGTTAGAATTTGTGCTAACGTCTCCTTGGATAGTTACCTCAAACAAGGATTCTCCCTTCATTTTTGAATCTCCTCTTTTTTCTGAAGCTCTCGAATGTTTTGTTTCATGTTGGATGCTGCATCTATTACCTCATTGAGTAACTGTTGTTTTGTTGGGTCGTGGATTGCCAGAACAAACTCCTGGTAACTTGCTTGCTTTAGTGATTTGAGAACCTTATCGATTGTATTCCAAACTCCTTTTGAGAGATTTGGATTTTCGGTAAGGATTGCCATTGCCTTATCGATGTTACCATCTTCTAGATCAAGTGCTGTCATTGCTTTGGTTTTTGTTGGATTTGGAGCTGCTACGATTTTTGCAAGATTCCTTACTCCTCTATACGTCAAGAGAAGTTTGTTTTGCCCAACCAGATCAATAAAGTAATCTAGTCTTGTGGGATCTTCCTCTAACCAACTTTTTAGAACCTTGCTTTGGTAAAGTTCTGCAAAGTAGGAGAACTTTGGAACATAGTTTTTGTCCAATGGATATCTCTTTCCATATTTTTCAGTTGCCTGAAATGCCTTGTAGTAGTTTTGGACCCTGCCTCTAGTCATACCAAGCTCTTCGGCTACACTTTCCAGAGTATCTCCATACTGCTCCATGAGAGTATAGATGACAGAAGCTTTGTTGACTGCCTTCCATTCCTTTGGTCCAGAAACATGGATTTGTCCCAAAAACACATTGATGTCGTGGTCTGTTCCTTTGAGGATCATGACAGGAACTACATCAAAGTGTCCTCGCTCAAAGCCCTTGATATTACCTTGAATAATATCTAGACTAATTTTTCGTAAGGCAACAGTTCTCCTGTTTCCCTCTTTGACAATGTAGTGTCCTTCACTATCTTCCTTGACATAGATTGGCTGTTGAACTCTTCCATCTCTTAGTAGTTGTTTGATGAGTACCCGTACATCCTCTTCGGCATACAGCCACTCTTCCATTTCCTTTTCCTTCATTGGTTTAGTGATGTGTCGGAATCTCACATTTTTTGGATCCAAACGAAGGTCTTTGAGAGCAACGAGTTTTTCATCCTCGTAGAGTCTCTGTTCTACACATGTCATAGTAGAATGACCCTACCTTTGCAGTTTAGAAGATTTTTCACCACTTTTACCAGATCTCTTCTTGCTGGATTGTTTGTTGGCGTGGATTGCCAATTGATGAAATGATATGTTTTCATAATATAGGTACGTTGAAAAGCTATATATCATCCGATTATGATATATATAATATGTCAATGGATATATCCGACATTGATAGATTAGAGTTTGAATTATTTAAAAAAATGATAGATAATGGACCAATCACGGTGTATTCTCTTAGCAAGATGAGTAACCGTGCACATCCTACAGTTCATCGTCATTTTAAGGAATTAGAAGATGATGAAGACATTAGGGTTTACCGAACCGAAGATCACAGAACAGGGCAAAAAAAGAAATTCTATGGACCAACTATTAAGGGAATTTTTTGGTTTTGTACTCTGTTTAAAGAATATCACCAAAGATTAGATTTTATTATTGACAAGTGGAAGGGAGAAGAACCTTTTCGCAAAGAATTGATAATAAATGGATTTGATCTTAAACTATTAGAAACCGATCCAGTTTACTTTAAAAATATTTTTAACAAATTTGCAAAATTTTATGCTGATTCATGGTATGAGGTTGAAAACTATGTACCCACTAAGGATACATGGATGGCTGTTGGATCTTATCTTATTGGATTAAAAAATCCTAAAAAATATTCCAAAATTATGAAAGAGCTTTTTCAAGCTGTTCCTGGTTTTAAAATACAAACTTTGGCAGGTATGATGGGCATGATGGCATATTTACATTATATAACAGATACAAAGTCTAATAATCCTGTAATCGATAAAAAGATTAAAGAATTTTTTGAATAACCAAATTATAATTTTATTATTAAAAATCCCTAGTTTTAATATTCATACAATCAGAAAGTTAGCATACATTAGTTTCCACTAGATACCAATCCTCACCATCTACCATGATTCTTACTTTATCTAAGCACTTTATTCAAAATTGAAACTATTAAAGTCAGAAATAGCAATAAAATGCATGAACGTTTCGTCAATCAGATCAAATCTTGCAAAGATGGTTTTTCTACCAACTAGGATAGTCACGATTATCACTATATTGACCTTGATTCCGATATTCAATGTTTCATGGGAAATTGCCACTCAGATTTTTCAGATATTCTTTCCAGTATACATAGCAAGTTTTGTAATAGAAGGAATTCTAACAAAAGAAGGTTTTAAGAAAAATTTTGAAAGTCTAAGTATAAAATACATGATTGGGGTACCTGTAGAATTTGCAGGAGTGGCAAGTTTTGCATTATTGAGTTTTTCAACCCAACCTGATGAAGTCAAACTGATTGAAATGTTTGTTTCAGCAGTAGTTATTGCTTGTGCATTTTTTGTTGAAGTATATCATTATCACATAAGACCAAAATTGACAAAGATTATCCTTACAGACAAACAACAGATTCTACTTTTAATTCCATTTGCTGTTTTTGTTGTAGTTTTTGGAACTTATTTCTTAAACCAAAATCCTTTACTTTAAACAAAATTTGAATCTGATTTTAGGTATGGCTTTAATACTCTTTTCCAATCCTCTTTCATTTTTTCATAATCTACTTTACATGAATTTAATTCATTATGTAATTTTGAATCGATAAAACCTTCAGGAAATGCATTGGGTCCTTTTTTGTCATATACAAAACAAAGAATACTGTAAAGTCTTTGTTTATCAAATGAATGTGGATCCCAAAATTTCAACTCATCAGCATATGTGTAAGTTTGACTCTCTCTTTCAAACAAAGTAAGTATCCCAGATAACCCATAGGATGGTCCAAAATCTTCCAATATATCAAATAATATTAGTATTGCAAACTGATCAGCTGCATCCTCTTCTTTTCCTAGAACTGGTAGATTGTAAATATCAATTAATGCATGTGCTATTTCATGATATAAGAAAAAAAAAGTAATACCAGTTACCATGTCTCCTTTTTCGTAATATTGTAATGAAGAAGAATTGGTCGCTTCTCTAACCAAATCAAATGAATATTCAAGCATTTCATAGCAGTAAATTACTTCTTTCTCAGATGGCACATATTTTGCATTAGGAATACCACAATTTTCAAATTTGATGTACACATCTTGTGGCAAATTGAAATCTTCATTCAATAGATTTGATAATCTATGTTCAAAAACCGACACAACGTCGTTAATGCTACCATATTCAGCATCATTAGAATAATTTTGTTTTTCAAAGATAAAATCCCCACTATCTAACAATTTTTCATTTTGAGTCTCTGTTGTGCCAATATGGCATGGGAAATCAGTTAATGAATACGACTGTAACATTAATCCAGCAATAACCATTAAAATTCCTAATGCAAAAATCCAGCTAATTACTATGTTCCCTCTATTATTCATAGACACATTTGTGTCGATTCTCAGCTGAGCTCGTATTGATTGAGCTACTATTATAATAAAACCGCCAATTTGTAGAATAATACCTACAAATTGAATTGAACTAATACAATCCATAGAGTATGTTTTGGATTGTATGATTTAATGTTGAGGAATTTTCTGAAAAATGCGTGATTATGATGTTGCTAATACAAGCACAATATTAGGCATAAAATATCAAAAAATGCGCTTCTATGTCATTGAAATTAGATTGAAGGAAACTTGTTCAAATAATTTGTTTATCGTATGTAATATTATGGAAATTTGTGGTATATTTTAAGACCTACTATCATTCCACAAGTGATTTTATTCAGAAAACTTGTTCATCGGAATTAATCCCAGTATCTACATGCCTACTTTCTCAGCACCATGTTGAAATTCTTATGTAAAAGTAATTCGTTCTTAAGCAAGTGGTAAATTCAATCGTATTTGCAGTTATTCTAGTTGTTGGTTTTACAACAGCTTTTGTTTATGCCGAGATTCCCATTATTTCGATTACTGGGGATCCCAATCCTGCTTTGGGTAGAGTATATTCATTGAATGTACATGTTGAAGGAAAACCTTACAACTTTGGTGAATCATCTATGACATTATATCCCAAAGAACAGGGTGAAGGAACTGTGATTATTCCAGTGAAACTCTATGAGGGAGACAATACTATCACGTTAAATTTAATTGATTATGGTTTTGGTTCAGGTCTAGCTGCTGGTGTAACCTATGTATTTGAAATACGAAACCTCAATGTGATAAGTACTTTTGAAATTACACCTAAAGAAAAACCTAGTGTAGAAGAATTACCTCCAACATTTGCAAACAACGAAATGGTATCTGTCAGAATTATTGATATTGTTGAAGAAGAATTATTTGGAATTGTAACTTTTGAAGTATGTGCAAAGCAAGACATTACAACTCCACAATTCTATATCTACTCGGATTCAAAGAAGATTCTGTATGGAAAGGAAATTAAACTTGAACAAGGAAAATGCTTTACTGATTCAGCTACCATTCTTGCAAAAAGCCCAAAGACCATTAACATTCCCCTGGCTGAACATGAACCACCCACTGGTAATGTAGACGAAGTTGATCGGTTAAAAGCAGAAATTCAGGAACTAAAGGAACAATTGAAAAAGAAAGATGAAGTACTAATGGAACAGCTTAAGGTGATAATGGAACTAGCAAATAAAATCAAAAATACTTTCTATGATTCCATTATGAATTATTTTATTCAAATCTAAAATTGTATATGATTAATTAGTGATTTTTATAGTTCCAGAATTGCTTTCTTACACACATTTCTAGTCATAAATTCTCTGAAAATACGCTTATAACAGCGTATGTAATATTATGTAGAAATTTGACACAATTTTAGGCACACTAATCATGAGAGATTGGTTAATGTTGGTAAACTTGTAACTAGTAAATTTAAGTTTTATACATTACAATTTGAATTTTATTTGGACTAGTTATCTCCAAACATCCACGATTTGAGCACATTTTATCCAGATATCTTTTTGCAGTAATAGGAGAAATATTAACAAACTCTGCACCATCATTAATTAATTCATTTAGTGGAACTTGCTTTCTTTCATTTAATTCATGATAGACAAATTTTCTAAATAGGGGTTCTTTTTTCCTATTTACCTCTAATTCGTTGTTTGGACCATCATCATTTTCACTCACACTAAAGCTTAAGTTAGTGTTTTTATCAGATGTTTCTGAAATTTTCTTTTCTAAATCTATTTCACTCACTCACAGAGTTTGTAAATTTAAATTAAAAAGGATAGAGAATATATGGTTAAATGAAATTTTTTAGCAAAAATTTAATCTTTGATTGTTTTATCTTGATGTTTATACTCTTGATGTCTTTTTCTAGCAGTTTTAATTTCATCTGAATCATAAGTGCTTAAACCTAGATAATCCTCATTTTTAAAATGAAGTACTATAATTTCTTCAGAATTTTGGTCATCTAAAAATTTATAAAAAATATTAAAAATTAACCAATGATTCTCAAATGGTATTTTTTTACGATCATATTGTATTTTGAAGTCTACAGTATAACCTAATTGAGGATCAAGATTTCCTCCTCCACCTGAATAATAATATTTTTCAGTAGGAGAATCTTCTAAATGCTCAATTATTTTCCCAAGGTATGGATATTTTATCCAATGAATAAATCCAAAAGTGCAATTTTTAGCTGTTGATTTTCCCTCGTTTGAGAACCAGCCCATAACATGAATTTCTTTGTCACTTATCGTGATGCCAAATTTTGAAATTTTAATTATGGGTTTTAATTTATAGCTTAATTCTAGTGCAATTAATTTATTAGAATTTTCAGAGGAAGTAATTGCATCCCTAGTGAGTTTATTAGCCTCACTCATCTTTTTCCAAACTATTATAGTAGATGCACTTACAGCTATGGCAGAAATACCTCCAAATATTGCTACGTAATCAGCTGATGTTAATCCTTCCTCAACTGTAATTTTGGTGCCATTAGATTGACCGACAGCTACTTGAAAAAAGCTAAAAAATACAATTAACAGAAACACAATCTCATATCTCATTATCTGTAACTAATTCTAAATGGAATCTAAAACATATTGTTTCCCATATTGAAGATGCTCATACCAATCTGGGTTTTTTGTCTTCAGTCGTTTCCATTTTTCTTCGGGCCAAGTAAAAAAATCAGGATGTTTGCCTAATGCTTTAATGGCTTTCCATTGACCAAAATAAACTAAAACTCCAAGATCAATATTTTTCAATTTTTCAATGTCACCATTTTCATAAAATCGCATCATAGCTTCTTTGTATTCAAGTTCGGATTCAATATCCTTTCTAACATCTGAAACTTCACGTCGGAGTTTTTGAATTTCAGATTGTTCGCTTTCTAGTGTAGCGATTTTTGCTTTGTCTCTTGCTTCGTCTGAAATAGTCAAATCTGGAATTGCTTTAACAAATTCAGCAAAACATTGTTCTCTTGTTGGTTTGAGATATGAGCCATCATAACCCCTTTTGTGAGCCATTAATTTTTCAGCAATGTTGGAGTTAACATTATTATTTAATTTCAAAGTTGTATTGAATCTCTTTCTAAAACCATAAACTGGAGCCTTGTCAAACCTGTAGCCTTTTTTGGTTCTTTCAATTCCTGATGCTTTAATCAGATTATTGAGAAGATGACGAAGTGATTTGATTGACATGTAATTGTATTTCTTGGTAGGATTTGGTTTGTCATAGTTTGCAAATACAGGCGACTTTGGATTAAGTTGTTCTTTATTTAATTTTCTAGATGAAAGATATTGTTCAAGTGCTAATGATGCCTCTGGAGTTAAAAATGCAAAATACCCTTCCTTAGAACCATCATAGATTTTTACACTCTTACAATTATGTGGCATATCTTCAACATGTTCTAGTCGTAAAACAGGATCTGTGATACTAGCTGGTCTTACACCAGTGCTAGCTAGAAAATGAACTAAAGCCTTTGTCCTGAGTTTTGTCGTAGAATTAAGCATTCTTTGAATTTCTTCTGTTGTGAAGGGAATGTCTCCTCCTGGAATGTAATCATCAGAAGGAATTAGCTTATGAAGAATTTTCTTGTGGAACAGGACTCTGTTCATTTCTAAAAATAAAATAATAGCAGCTAATTTTCCTCGTATAGTGTGTGCCTTGAGCTCCTTATTTTTAAGATGAAGTACCCAGTCTTCAAGTATTTTCTGGATTTTTTTTGTATCCAATTTAATAATTTCATCATAATCTTGAATTTTGGCAAATTTCATAAATTCATGTAGTGAATACATGTAGATCTTTCTAGATGCAGGGGATTTTATTGCAGATTCAAAGAGTTCCAATGCTCTACTATTCATAATTTTAGATACTTTTGGTTTTATTTTAAAGCCCATTATGTATGGCTAAGCTAAGGGCTTTGGCAAACGACTTTATCTCAGTTTTAAGTGCGGATACCTTATGTCATCACAAAATATCAAATCTTCACTAAATAAGGTTGCAAAATCATTAGCTGCTTCACAGGACTCTCGAGAATAT
>Ga0326597_10009533_pt1 | contig 13000 bp, 16 predicted proteins | sample RVTome_12_FD_203789 | JGI IMG/M metagenome (GOLD analysis project Ga0326597, IMG submission 203789) | Soil microbial communities from uranium-contaminated site in the Upper Colorado River Basin, Wyoming, United States - RVT100D185 | ecosystem: Environmental > Terrestrial > Soil > Contaminated >... | reverse complement strand
TTCCCGAATTTCTCTTGAGTTGTGCGAATAACCATACCCTCGCGAAATTCATCGTCGATCGACAAGACCCTGATAGGATGGAGGTATTCCGAATGGCTTCATGACGAGAAGTCAGCACTCAAGAGTATCTAGCTTGAACAATTTGCCGCTGTCAATGAACGGACCTCATAAAGCGCTTGAGTCGAATGACGCTTCAGCAGAGTTCTAAGTAGCAGAATTAACGCAACAGGCGTCCGGAGACCCGCCGCTTAGTCATACATTTCTGTCATTTTAGAGTTGATCGACCGCCATTTCTGTTGTGTTTCACAGACTATGGTTTGTCCCAACGATTAACAAAACTGATCAAAATGGAATTCCGAGGCCAATGAAACCACGAGGAATTCCTTGGCATATTTCATGCTCGACTTGGGTAGCGCAAAGACACTGAAAGATTGTGACGGTTGTGGAACAATTTCATCCAAATCTGGAGGCGAACAGGGGCTTACAAAAACATACTGCGCCTTCCGCTCTTCTAGGATTTATCGACTTATCCCTCACGCCCGCCCATGGTCAGAAGTCGGTGCGCTTCATTGCAGGCACCGCGCTGATCGCCGGCAGTTTCTTGGTTTACCTGACGTATCCCGTTATCCTCCTTTACCTGCCGTTTTCAGGGAGCGCCAAAGTCGGCGCAACGGTTGCCGTTTGGGTTTTAAGCTGGGCCGTTTTCAGCGCCGGAATTTTTCTCACCGGGCCGCAGGGCTACGAATGGGTCAAAGGGTTATGGACGCGCATGACCGGCGGCAACAGCGGGAAAAGAGCGGGATAGAAAAACATTCTCAGACGCGCAGCGCAAACATCTCACGCGCGCGGGAACCGCCTACCAGCAGGTTGCTGAAAAACTCGGTTGCAGGCTGCTCAAAAAGATCTCAGAGGCGAGGCGCGAAAGTTCGCTAAGGGCTAAGGGCATGGGCGCAAAGCGTTCTCTTTTACTCTTTGCCCTTTGCCCCTTGCGCTTTGCAAGCTGGTACGTTGTAGCGAGGTGATTGAGCGCAACGAAGCATATGAGTCTTTTTCAGCAGACTGCTAGAACCTGTACAGCATCGCGTAGACGATGACGCCGGTGACCGAGACGTAGAGCCAGATCGGCAAAGTCCAGCGCGCGATGCGCCGGTGCGCGTCGAATCTTTCCCGCAGCGCGCGGCTGAGCGTGACCAACGCTAGCGGCACCACGGTGGCCGCAAGTATCGTGTGCGAGATCAGAATCACGAAGTAGACAACGCGAACTGCGCCAACGCCTTTGAACGGCACGGAGCCGACCTGGTAGTGGTAAAAAAGATACGAAATTAAGAACAGCGTCGAGCAGGCGCACGCCGCCAGCATGCAAAGGCGATGGGCGCGCCGATTTCGCGCTTTGATAAACAGATAACCGACGAAAAGAAAAACGGCGCTGAGTGAGTTCAGCGCCGCATTGAGAGTCGGTAAATGTGAGGCGGTAATCAACGGGGGAAAATGTCGGGCGTGAGCATGAGAATCAGAAAAACACAGAGCACGAACGGGCTCACTGCGACGAGCGCCAAGGTGCGGCGCTCGAACTTCAAGTGCATGAAATAGAGGGCGACCAGCGCGGCTTTGGTTACCGCCAGGGTAATCAGCATGATCGCGATGGCGAGCTTGGCGATGGGCAGGTAAATGACCGCGACTTCAATGATCGTCAAAGCCAGCAGCCACCAAAACACGCCCATATAGTTCGGTTCGGGATGCGCGGTTTCAGACATTGCAGAACTCCTATACGCTTTTCTAGAGTAGATAAACGAAAGTGAAAATGAGTATCCAAACCAGATCGACGAAGTGCCAATAAAGGCCGGCGATCTCCACATGTTTGGCCTGGTAGCGGCCCCGGGTGACGGCCGCCAACACACAAATATTGTAGATCACGCCGCCGGTCACGTGCATGCCGTGAAAACCGGTAAGCACAAAAAACGTCGTCGCGAACAGATCCTTGCTGAATGCCAGATTATGTTTCGGCAAAGTGTCATGAATCAAGTGCGTCCATTCGTAGGCTTGGCAACCCAGGAAAAACAGGCCGCCCAGAATGGTAAGGCCCATAAACTTTTTGAATCTGGCCCGGTCGCCATGTTGAATTCCCGAAAGCGAGAGCACCATGGTAACGCTGCTGACGATCAGCACGAAGGTCATGAACGCGGTCAGGTTGATGCCGAGAACTGCCGCCGGGACCGGCCAGCTTTTGCTCGCGTGGCGCAGGATGCCGTAACCGACGATCAAGCAGCCGAACGACATGGCGTCGCCGGCCAGGAAAAGCCACATCCCCAGCTTGCCCCAACTCTCCGGCGTCAGCGGGGACTCTTGGGGTTCAGCCCCCGCGTGCAGCGCAGCAGCATCGCTCATCTTCCACTCTCCTTCTCACTCCAGGCTAAATGCAATGGACTCTCGGTTGCGTGGTCCTGATCTCGTTTCGCCGCCGCGCGCCGGTATTTGAAGAACAGCCAACCGGCGATGGAGCCGACGACCGCGTAGGGCGTCGCCATGAGAAAAAGCACGCTCCAGTTAAAGGCGTTCGAGGTCGGATCGTTGTCCCCGGTCACGCAGACCGAGCAGGCGCTGGCGAGCGCCGGTACGAGCCCCGCCGCCAACCCGGCGAGCAGCGAAGTCAAAAGGGTATTTCGTTTCAGCATCTGAGACAGTCGAAAATTAGCCTAACAATTCCCCACTGTCAAACCAACCTGTCTAATAGAGATAAACCAAACCGTAGAGCGCCGGCCATAAGGCGACGACGAAGGTCCAATACATGGCGCAGGTTTGCACGCCCAGGTAGCGATCCTTGGAGTAATGTCCGCGCCGAGCCAGCGCGAAGACCACCATGAGCCAGACGAGCGCGCCGAAAACATGCAGCGCGTGAAAGCCGATCAGCGTATAGAACAGGCCGCCGTACACGCTGCTCGACACCGTCAGCCCGAACTGGATCAATTCGATCCACTCGTAGCCCTGAACGGCGAGAAAAATCGCCCCGAGAAGCGCCGTCAAGCCGAGCCAACGAACCAGCTGAGTGCCGTCTCCGCGGCGCGCGCCGCGCAGCGCCACACGGATCGTGGCCGCGCTCGCGAGCAAAAACACCGTGTTCACGCCGGTGACGCCGACGGGCAGCCGCGGTTGAAACGGCGGCGGCCAGACTGCCGCGCCTACGCGAAAAACGATATAGGCGCCCATCAGCCCCGCGAAAAACATCGCCTCGGCGCCGAGGAAAACCAAAATCGCAAGCCAGACGTTGTTGCCGATCGGCGTCTGCGGCGAAACCGGCGGCGGCTCGCCGCCGCTGAACCCGGGTCGCTTCGGCTCGAGCTCGACTAGCGTTTCGTCCAATCGTTTTGCGATCGAGGTTTGTGCCATAAACCAATTTAGCCGCGGCGCCTAATAGATGATGATAAACGCGATCACCGCGGCAATGTAGAGCAAGGCCACCAATCCAAGAACTAATCCGAGACGCCGATTCTTGCGCCGCGCGCTGCCGGGTTCGATCATCGCCGCGACTGCGCTCATGACGGCACTCGGTCCAGCGCCATCACGATGAGCAGCACGGGTAAATAAATCAGCGACGCAAAGAGCAATTGCCGGGCGCGGGTGAGCGTCGATGATGTAACGAGGCGAATCCCGCTCCCCAGAAAACCGCAGCCGAGGAAGAACGCGACGATGAAATAGACACCGCCGGCCAGACCGAGCAACGTGGGCAGCAAGCTCACCGCCAACAAAGCGGCGCAGTGACTGACAATCTGGCGATTGGTGCTGCCGCCCTCCGGCTCGATCACGGGCAGGAATTGGATGCCGGCTTTAGCATAATCGTCGCGGTACAGGCGCGCGATCGCCAGCGTGTGAGGAATTTGCCAGAGGAACATGATGGCGAACAGCACCCAGGCCGCGGTATCGAAATCACCGCGGACGGCCACCCAGCCGATGACGGGCGGGAGCGCGCCGGGCACCGCGCCGACGAGCATGCAGAGCGAGCTGCGCGGCTTCATCGGCGTATAGAGAACCAGATAGCTCAGCGTGATAAAGGCGGTCACCAGGGCGCTGAGAAAATTCACTGCGACGGCCAGATAAACGAGCCCGGAAAGCGCGAGTAATATTCCGAAGCCAAGCGCTTCGACCGGTTGCACCCGCCCATCGGGAATCGGGCGGCGGCGCGTCCGCGCCATCAGCGCATCGGTGTCCCGTTCCATAAACTGATTGAGAGCGAGCGTGCCGCCCGCCGCCAAGGCCGTGCCGAACAGCATTTTGATCAGCAGCAGATAATTGGGTATTTCCGGGGACGCAACGTAGAATCCCACAAAGGCGGTCACCAGGACCATCGATACGACGTTGGGCTTGGCCAGCTCGTAATAATCCGCGCCCCGGCGCTTGACGCCGATGAGGGCGGTTTCAAAGGCTGCGCTGCGCGTGATCATGACGAAAACTGCTCGCTTAAAATCTTGCGCTTTGGCAGAAGCGCCGGCGTGCCGCTCAACCGATAACAGCGCAACGTCAGCAGCAACGCGGTGGCCAGCATCAAGGCGCCGATCGCCAAGTGCGTCGTGGTCAATGGGACCAGGGCTTTAATCGGCAAGCGCAAGAGCGGCGTGAACTTCGCAAAGAATGACCCGACGCCCAGCAGAATTTGGATCGCCAACAGAATCGTCAGAAAGACCGCGGGGCGTGACAAGCGCGGGCAACGCGGTTCAAGTTTCGTGACACGGCGCAGAATGAGAATCACATGGACGGCGACGATCAGCGCAAACAACAGATGCGCGTCGATCCGAGTCCCGGTGTGCCTCAGCACGGCGCCGAGAGCGATCTGGAGATATATCATAGCGGTCGTCATCGCGCAGAGGCCGCGCAATTTTCCGCCGTCGGCGAACGGCTCCTCGGCCAACGGCCGGCGCCACTCCGGGGCAGTGAACAGAGCCAAGCTCACGGTCAAAGCAAAAAAAGCCTGGGCGAGACAGGCGTGAACAATCGCCAGCGTATACTCCAGCAACACAACCCGGAGCCCGCCCAGTACGCCCTGGATGATGACCAGGCCGAGCGCGGCGACGCCAAGCCAGCGCAGCCAGGCACGCGCTTCCGTGAACCAAAATGTCCCGGCCAGGATAATCGTCAGGAATCCCACCGTGGACGCGACCAGACGGTGGCTATGTTCATAAAAAATTCCGCCGACCATCTTCGACCACGGGTAGAGAAACATATTGTAACCGAAGCTGGTCGGCCAATCGGGAACGGCGAGCCCCGCGCCTTTGCTGGTGACCAGGCCGCCGATGAAAAGCAATGGAAAAGTCGCGCAGGCGAGCGCGACCGCGAGCCGATGAGGCCACACCGAATCCGCCGTTATCCTTCCGACTTCCGACATCTGACTTCCGACTTCTGCTTCCTAGTGCGTCCGCGCCGCCGCACCGGTTCCCAGGTTTTTGTCCTGCGGCAGCCAGTCCTCCTTCACTTCCGGCGAGCTGTATTCGTACGGGCCGCGGTATACCACCGGCTGCACCTCGAAGTTTCCATGCGGCGGCGGCGTCGGCGCCACCCATTCCAGCGTGTTGGCCTGCCAGGGATTGCGTTCGGCTTTCCTGCCGGCAAACAGGCTCCAGAAGAAATTATAGAGGAAGAAAATCTGCGAAGCGCCGAGAATAAGCGCGCTCACCGTAATGAACACGTTCCAGTGCTGCATGGGCATGAGGAATTCATATTGGGTCGGGTTGTAGATCCGCCGCATGTGGCCAGCGACGCCGAGAAAGTGCATCGGGAAAAACGCGCCGTTGAAAAAGATATAGGTCAGAACAAAATGAATTTTCCCCAGCGGCTCATTCATCATGCGGCCGAACATTTTTGGAAACCAGTAATAAACCGCGGCGAACAGCGCGAAAATGATCCCCGCGACGACGTAGTGGAAATGCGCAACGATGTAGTAGGTGTCGTGGATAAATATATCCACCGGCGTGGAAGCCATGAAGATACCGCTCAAGCCGCCGATGAGGAAGTTGGAAACAAAGCCGAGGGCAAACAGCATGGGTGTGGTGAGGCGGATGCTGCCGCCCCACAGGGTGCCGAGCCAGTTGAAGGTCTTGATCGCCGACGGCACCGCGATCACCATCGTGGTCATCATAAAGGCCGTGCCGAGTAGCGGGTTCATGCCGCTGACGAACATGTGATGGCCCCAGACGGTCCAGGAGAGAAACGCGATGGCGATCATGGAGAAAGCCATGGCGTGGTAACCGAAGATCGGCTTGCGGGAAAACGTCGAAAGTAGATCCGAGGTCACGCCCATCGCCGGAAGCACCAGGATGTACACTTCCGGATGGCCGAAGAACCAGAACATATGCTGCCACAGTAGCGGCTCTCCCCCCCCTTCCGGCAGGAAAAAACTGGTTCCGAGCGTGCGATCAAAGAGCAGCATCGCCAGTGCCGCCGTGAGAACCGGCAGCGCGAGAAGCAGAAGAATGGCCGTAATAAACAATGACCAGATCGTCAGCGGCATACGAAAGTAAGTCATGCCGGGGGCGCGCATGTTAATAATCGTGGTGATGTAATTGATCGAGCCCATCAGTGACGAGACGCCGAGGATCAGGAGGCTGATGATCCAGAGATTTTGTCCCCACTCGACTCCGGTGTATTGCGCTCTGGCCGATAGAGTCGCGTAACCCGTCCAGCCGGCCGCCGCCGGCCCCCCGACGACAAAAAAACTGGCCAACATCACCACGCCGGCCACGGCGCCGACCCAGAAGGAGAACATGTTCAGTTTGGGAAAAGCCATGTCGCGGGTGCCGATCATTAAAGGGATGAGGAAATTGCCGAAGCTCCCGACCATGATCGGCATGACCACGAAAAAGATCATGATGGTCGCATGCATGGTAAATAGCGCGTTGTACGTGTTGGGCGGAATCACGCCGCCGTACAGATAGGGCTCGGGTATCCAGCTCGTCCCGGGAACGGGAGTTTCCGGCCACGCCAATTGCCAGCGCACCATCATCGCCAGCAGCCCGCCGATCAAAAGCATAAAGAAACCGAGGAAAAGGAACTGGCGGCCGATCATTTTGTGATCCGTTGAAAAGACGTAGGTGCGCAGGAAGCCAAGCTCTTCGTGATGGCCATGCGTTGCGTGGGCCGCGCCAGCCGCTGCGGTATCGCTCATCGTTCAAAAACCTCCGTTATTAAGCCCGGATAAAACTGTTAGAGAATGGCTCGCCTTATGGTGCTTTCGGTGCCAGGTTTTCCCCTGCCCACTTCGCATACTCCTCCAGAGTGTGGACGTAGAGCCACCCTTTCATTCCCGAGTGGCCGAAGCCGCACAGCTCCGCGCAAGGCAGCTCGTACTTGCCCGGCTTGGTGGCTTCGAACCAGACCAGAATGGTTCGCCCCGGAACCGCGTCCTGCTTGAGACGCAGATTTGGCAGGAAGAAACTGTGAATGACGTCTTTCGACGAAAGATGGACGCGCACGACCTTGTTGACCGGCACATGCAAGTCGTTGTCGAATTTTACGTCGTCATCGGTGCCGAACTTGCCGTCGGCTCCGGGATAGACTACATCCCAGTTAAACTGCTTTGCCGCCACCTGAAGCTCGAAGTCGCTGTCCGGCGCTTGGCGCTTCACTTTGGCCCAGGTCGACACGCTCATGAAAGAGAGCACGATTAAAATCGCAGCCGGGATAATTGTCCAGATGATCTCCAAGCTCGTGTTGCCGTGGGTATAGGTGGCGCGCCGGCCCGGCTGCTCCCGATACATCACGAGAAAGACGACCATCAACACCGTGACCAGTACAAATGTGGCGGCCGTGATGTAGTAAATAAGGTAGAATAACGAATCGATCTCGCCACCGAACGTGGAGACGTTTTCGGGCAACCACTGAAGCATCTAATGAACCTGCCTTGTGAAGATTTAAATTCTCAGACTAAAAGTCATTCTTACTAACATAGCTATACGGCCATTTCAAGCAAAAATGCCGCTGATTTGCAAAGGGTTTTTCCCAGTGCTAGTCACATGGATACGGGATCAGATTGACCGATGATCACCCCCAGTTGGTATGCCCTGAGTTTGCTGCTCCACCTCGTCGGCCTGGCGCTTTGGTTGGGCGGCATGGTTTTCTTTCTAGTCGTCTTCGGGCCGGCCGCGTATGAGCTGCGCCCAGGAATCGGCGTGCGGACCTTGAATCATGGGAGAATCGCCCTCGAAGCCCTCTCATGGACGGCCATCGGGCTCTTAGCTATCACCGGAATGATCAATCTGATATTGGGCAAGGAAGGAGCCGGCGCGTCTCAGGGAGAGTTTTATACGATCACGCTGTCGGTCAAACTGTTTTTCTTCTTCGCCATGCTGGTGCATCACTGCTTGCAGGTCTTCAAATACGCGCCGCCAATCGCCGCCTTGACCGCGCAAACATCGGCCCAAACCATGGTCTGGCCCGAACCCTTGCGCGCTCACTGGCAAAAGTGGTTCATGCTGCTCAAGCTCAACGCGGGGCTGGGCCCGATCGCGGTTTTGCTCGGTGTGGCGATTGGCAAGGGTTAATCTTGGAGATCTGCAATTTGAACTCTGCGTCTCTGCGGTGAATAATCGTCTTTCGCAGTAATCCCGGAAGACCCGAAAAATGAATCATCGCTAAGGAGGATGAATCATGGCAACCGCCCGCGGCGCGACTTTGCTCGGTCCTGACAAACTCGAGATTCGCGAATATCCGATCCCTGAAATCCCTCCCGACGGCGGGCTGGTGAAGGTGGAAATAGGCGGCGTCTGCGGCACCGACGTCAAATACTTTCACGGCAAGCTAAAAGTCGATTACCCGATTATTCTCGGCCATGAAATCCTGGGCCGCGTCGAAAAGCTCGGCCGCGACGCGGCCCATATCCACAAGGTCAAAGAGGGCGATCGGATCATTCTCAAGGGCGCGCTGGGCTGCGGCCGCTGCGCCGACTGCCGGCGCGGCAGCGCGCGCTTCTGCCGGCAGCGCACCAACTACGGCGGCCGCACCAAGTGTGATAAACCGCCCCATCTATTCGGCGGCTTCGCCGATTACGTTTATTTAGCGACGGACGTGCTGGCGACCAAGGTGAGCGACGCCCTTCCCGCCGAAGCGGCGGCGCTCATCGGCTCGGTCATGGCCAACGGCTTTCAATGGGCGATCCGGCGCGGCGGCGTCAAGATGGGCGACTACGTTTTGATCCAGGGGCCGGGCCAGCAGGGGCTTTCGTGCACCTTCGCGTCCAAGCACGCCGGCGCGGCGAAAATTTTCATCACCGGCATCGGCCGCGACAAGGCCCGGTTGGAGATCGCCAAGAAGTTCGGCGCCACCCGAACGATTAACGTCGAAGAGGAAGATGTCGTGGAAGTCATCCGCAAGGAAACCAACGGCGAGATGTGCGACGTCGTCGTCGATGTCTCGGGCAATCCCAACGCCATCGTGAAGTCCGTCGACTGTCTGCACCGCCAATCCACCATGGTGCTCGGCGGGCTGACCGGCGATGCCACGGTCACCCCCATGCTCCTGGACAAGCTGGTTTGGAACGAGATCAAACTTCAGGGCTGCTTTACCGCCGACAACGACGCCACGGAGGCGGCCCTGGGCCTGATCGAAGAGACCAAGTTTCCGGTGCAGGAGATGGTGAGCCATGTTTTTCCGCTGAAGGATATCGAAAAGTGCATTCGCGCCATCGGCGGGGAAGTCCCGGGCACCTTCCCGACCAAAGCACTGATCAATCCGGCGCTGGGATAGGCGAGTGCGACGAGACGTTCAAAGTTCCGGGTTCAAAGTTCAAAGTAAAAAGAGATGGCGCCCACGTTGAACCTTGAACATTGAACCTTGAACCGGCAGGGCCGCCGGAATCGCAGGATACCAGAGGCTTCGTCAGGAATGCGCGTGAGCTGACGGGATGATCGAAGGACTCAAAGACAAAGTCGTCATCGTCACCGGCGGTGGCCACGGCATCGGCAAGGCGTATTGCCTTGGCTTCGCCAAGGCTGGATCGAAGGTGGTGATCGCCGATATCGATGCCGCCGCGGCTGAGCGAACCGCTGCCGAAATCGGCAAAGAGACCGGCGCGCAGGCGCTCGCGGTTCACGTCGATGTTTCGAATGAAGAGGCAACGAAGCGGATGGCAGCGCAGACACTCGGGCGCCTCGGCCGCATCGATATTCTGATCAACAACGCCGCGATTTTTTCCGTGGTTCCGATGAACCGCGGCAGAATTGAAACCATTGACCCGGAAGAATGGGACCGCCTGATGGCGGTCAATCTGCGCGGCCTGTTCTTCTGCTGCCGCGCCGTGCTGCCGGCCATGCGCCAGCAGAAATCGGGCAAGATCATCAACATCGCCTCCGGCACCGTCTTCGCCGGAAGTCCGGGTCGAATACACTACGTGACGTCAAAAGCCGCAACCATCGGCTTCACGCGCACGCTAGCGCGCGAGGTCGGCGACGATAATATCAACGTCAACTGCCTCGCCCCCGGCAACACGCTGTCGGAGGAAAATCCGACGGAGCAGATGATCAAGTTTCGCGAATCATCGGTGGGCCTGAGATCGTTGAAGAGAATCCAAGTGCCAAGGGATGTGGTCGGCGCTATGCTCTTTCTCGCGTCACCCTTGAGCGACTTCATGACCGGCCAGACCGTGAACGTCGACGGCGGCATTTCGTTTCTATGACATTCGGCAAGCTGAGGATTAACAGAAGATATCTTCGGGGTTCAAAGCGGCATTTTGGCCGATTCGATTTGAACGGTTTGAACGCCTGGAACGATTGGAACGGAGCGCCATTATGAAAGTGAATTATCCGATCATCGACGCCGACGGCCACGTATTGGAAAAAGACCGCGAGCTGCATGACTATCTCGGCGGGCGCTACAGTAAAGCGCCGCGCTTTGAAACCTACGCTTACTTTCCGTCGCTCGACGGCTGGAATCGCGGCACCGGCGTGCCTGGCAAAGACCCGGAAACTCCCGCGCCGCGCTGGCTCGAATTTCTCGATGAGCTTGGCGTCCACACTACCGTGCTCTATCCGACCGGAGGATTGGGGCTCGGGCTGGTGCAAAATCCGGAGTGGGCCTGCGTGCTCGCCCGCGCCTACAATTCGTGGATCGCCGATCGCTTCACAAAGCAGAGCCCGCGGCTCCAGGCCGTGGCGTTGTTACCGGTGCACGAACCCTCGGAGGCCGCCAGGGAACTTGAGCGGGCAAAGTCGCTGGGGCTGGTTGCCGGCCTGCTGCCTGCGGTGACTTGCTTGCACAAGGGCTACGGCCACAGCGATTTCGATCCCATCTACGAAGCGGCGGAGCGGCTCGCCATGCCGCTGACGATCCACGGCGCGCCGAGTCGCGGCATGGGCTTCGACTTTTTTAATAAATTTCTTCACGTGCACACGCTGGAACATCCGTTCGCGATTCTGATCCAATTCACCCATATGGTCTTCGAAGGCGTCTTCGTCCGTTTTCCGAAACTCAGAGTCGCGTTTCTCGAGGCCGGCTCGGGATGGTTGCCCTATATGATGGACCGCATGGACGAAGAAATGGAAAAACCCTACCGCGTCCAGGCGCCGCTGCTCAAACAGAAGCCCAGCGAGCTGATTCGCAACGGGCAGATCTGGACCACCTGCGAAGTGGAAGAGAAGGCATTGCCGCAGGTGCTCAAGCAATTCAATCCGAAATGTTTGATGTGGCCGTCCGACTACCCGCATGAACGGCTACCGGACATGTTCAAGCGCGACATCCCGGAGTTTCTCGAACGCGACGACTTGAGCGAGGAAACCAAGAAGGCGATCCTGCACGACAACCCGATCGACTTTTATCGATTGAAAGTGTAACCGACAAATACTTTGAAGCACGAAATCCGAAATTCGAAACAAATTCAAATGACCCAAAAAGGTAAAAAATCCAAACAGGCTTCTTTCGGATTCGGTCTTTTGGATTTTCCTGATTTGAGATTTTTTTGTCTCTGAGTTTGTTTCGGATTTAGATATTCGGATTTCGAATTTTTAGTTCTGGAGGTACAGCATGCGACTCAAAGATAAGGTTGCGATCGTCACCGGCGGCGGCGTCGGCATCGGCAAGGCGTACGCCCACGGCTTGGCCAAAGAAGGCGCGAAGGTCGTCGTCGCCGATATTCAAGAGGCGGAAGCAAAAAAAATCGCCGCAGACATCAAACAGGGGGGCGGCGAGGCGCTCGCCGTCGACGTCGACGTGACGTCGGCGGAAAAAACCCAGGCAATGGCGGCGGCCACGTTGAAGCAATTTGGCCGCATCGATATCCTGGTCAACAACGCCGGGCTTTACTCGGCATTAAAGAAAAAAACTTTCATGGAGATCGACGGCGAAGAGTGGGATCGTGTGATGGCGGTCAACGTTAAAGGTTTGTGGCACTGCGTCAAAGCGGTCTATCCCGCCATGAAGCAGCAAGGCAAGGGCAAGATCATCAATATTTCATCGGGGACGATGCTCAGCGGCTCGCCGTTTTTTATCCACTACGTCTCTTCTAAAGCCGCGGTGGTTGGTTTTACCCGCGCACTCGCTCGGGAGGTCGGTAATGATAACATCTGCGTCAACTCGATCATGCCCGGCTTGACGATCTCCGGCTCGAACCAGGAAGGTGTTATGACGCCGGAACAGCTCGCCGATCGACGCAAACGCCGGTGCATCCAGCGCGATCAGTATCCGCAGGATCTCGTCGGCACCGTGATCTTTCTCTCCTCCGACGACAGCGACTTCATGACCGGCCAAGCGATCGCGGTGGACGGCGGCATAAACATGTATTAGCCGTCAGCGTAACGTGAAGGATCGGTGCTTCACGCGCTTGGAGAGCATGCTGTACCTCCGTATGTATTCGTAGCCTGAAATGCGCGGGAAGGCTTGTCAAACGTTCTCAGACCGGCATTAGCCCAACTTCCGCACTCTTTAGATCGATTTTGCCCAGATTCGGGAGGAGCGTATCCGTAAGTCCTTGGTTTTGTTCAAGGGGTTTCTCTAGTTGGCAATATAGTGACTAATTATTTTCGATTCG
>Ga0326597_10009532_pt1 | contig 13001 bp, 12 predicted proteins | sample RVTome_12_FD_203789 | JGI IMG/M metagenome (GOLD analysis project Ga0326597, IMG submission 203789) | Soil microbial communities from uranium-contaminated site in the Upper Colorado River Basin, Wyoming, United States - RVT100D185 | ecosystem: Environmental > Terrestrial > Soil > Contaminated >... | reverse complement strand
AGGAAACCGATGCCCCTGCTTTACGGGAAGCGCGGCCATGTTGCCGTGTTGACCCTGTCGCGGCCCCAGGCGCGCAATGCCTGGGGCGAGGATTACAACGCCGCGCTGAAGGAGATGCTGCCGCAGCTCGAGGACGACCCCGAGATCCGCGTCGTGGTGCTGACTGGCGACGAGGCGGGGGGCGCGTTCAGCGCCGGCGCGGACCTGAAGAATCCGAAGACGCACACCAGCGACTCGGTCGCCGACGCGATCGAGGCCCTGCCGAAGCGGCGGCGGCATCAGGCGATGAATTTGCTGTCGGATTTCGCCAAGCCGCTGGTCGCCGCGGTCAACGGGTACGCGGTCGGGATCGGCTGCATCGTGACCTATTGCTGCGACCTGATCGTCGCCTCCGAGCGCGCCGAGTGGCGGCTGCCGCAGGTCGGGCTCGGCATTCTGCCGGCGCAGGGCGGCACGGTGCGCCTGGCGCGCTGGGTCGGCCGCGGCCACGCGATGAAGGTGGCGATGGGTTTTCCGCTCAAGGCCGAGGAGGCCTACCGCATCGGCCTCGCGCAGTGGCTGGTGCCGCACGGCGAGCTGATGGCGAAGGCGATGGAAGTCGCCGAGCACGTCGCCGGATTGCCGCCGCTGGCGGCGCGGCTCGCCAAGGAGTCGGTCGCGTTCGGCCTCGATTCCTCGCTGCGCGAGACGGCCAACGCCGACCTCTACCGCTTCATGGCCCTCGAACTGACCGAGGACAAAAAGGAGGCGCACCAGGCCTGGCGCGAGCGCCGCAAACCGGCGATCAAGGGGCGCTGAGCGCCTTCAACCCGCGGCCGTCCGGCGGCTTCTCGGCAGCCGGGCGATGCCTGTGGCTCAGCGCCGCCTCGATTGCGGCGAGCGCGCCGGCGAGGCTGGTGACAAACCGATCGGCGGCGGTCGCGGCGACGGTCTCCGCCGCCGAGAAATCGGAGTCGCCGCTTCTCGCGGGCGAAATGCGAAAACGCGAAGGTTTACAGGACCGCCTCAACCGGAATATGTGAGCGTCGCCCTCGGTCGTCAGGCCCAGGCGAGATGAAGCGGATGCGAGCGCGTTCAGCAGAGGATGATCCGCCAGCGGGGGAACCCAGTGTTCGATACAGCCAGTGAGCGATCGGCGCGCGCTGACGACCGGCAATCGCTGCGCGGTCGATTCGAAGCGGTCCGCCGGGAAAGCGAAGCGCTCGCCGCCAACCTCTCGCCCGAGGATCAGGCGATCCAGTCGATGCCCGACGTCAGCCCGACAAAATGGCATCTGGCGCATACCAGCTGGTTTTTCGAAACCTTCTTGCTGGAGCCGCTCGATCCCGGCTACCGGACGTTCGATCCGGCGTTTGCCTACTTGTTCAATTCCTACTACGACGCGGTCGGGCCGCGCCACCCGCGCCCGGAACGCGGGCTGTTGTCGCGCCCGACCATCGACACGATCGGCGCCTATCGCGACCATGTGACTGCGGCGATGCTCCGCCTGGCCGATCAGGCCGACGACCCGGTGTGGCGCCAGGCGAGCCCGCTCGTCGAGCTCGGGATCCATCACGAGCAACAGCATCAGGAATTGATGCTGATGGACATCAAGCACGTGTTTTCGGTCAATCCGCTGCTGCCCGCCTACCACGCGCCGCGCCCCTACGCCGTCCCATCGGGCGGTCCGGCGCGCGGCTGGACCGAGTTCGCCGGCGGGCTGCACGAAATCGGCCACGATTTCGGCCGAGGGGGCACCGCGTTTGCCTTCGACAACGAAGGGCCGCGCCACAAGGTGTGGCTTGAGCCGTTCCGCCTCGCATCGCATCCGGCGACCTGCGGCGACTATCTGGAATTCGTTGTCGAGGGCGGCTATCGCCGGCCGGAATTCTGGCTGTCGGACGGCTGGGCCACGGTGCGGCAGCAGGACTGGGAGGCGCCGCTCTACTGGCGCCGCGAGGACGGCGAGTGGCGCATCTTCACGTTGGCGGGCGAGCGCCGCGTCGAATCCGCCGAACCGGTCTGTCATGTCAGCTTCTATGAGGCCGACGCCTTTGCCCGCTGGGCCGGCAGGCGCCTCCCGACCGAGGCGGAGTGGGAGCACGCCGCCGCCGGCATGCCGCTGCACGGAAATCTCGCCGACAGCCGGCACTTTCACCCGTGCCCGGACGCGCCCGCGGCAACCGATGGCGAGCTGCGGCAGATGATCGGCGATGTCTGGGAATGGACGGCCAGCCCCTATGTCGCCTATCCGCGCTTCCGTCCCGTGGCCGGTGCGATCGGCGAATACAACGGCAAGTTCATGTCGAACCAGATGGTGTTGCGCGGCGGCGCGGCGGTGACCCCGGCCGACCATATGCGCATCACCTATCGCAACTTCTTCCCGCCCTCGGCGCGCTGGGCGTTCTCGGGGCTGCGGCTCGCGGAGGATCTATAGGCATGGCGGGTGCCGCCTTCAGCTTTTACGACCTGGCGCCGACCGAGGAAAATTTTCGCGATGCGGTTTTCGCCGGGCTTTCCAGCGCGCCGAAGGCGCTGCCCTGCAAGTTCTTTTACGACGCGCGCGGCTCGGCGCTGTTCGAGGAAATCTGCGTTCTTCCAGAATATTACCTGACCCGGACCGAGATCGCGATCCTCGAGGAATACGCCGACGACATCGCCGAGCGCATCGGCCGGCATTGCCGGCTGATCGAGCTGGGCAGCGGCGCCAGCATCAAGGTGCGCATCCTGTTGCGCGCGCTGAACGCGCCCGCCGCCTATGTCCCGGTCGACATCTCGCGCGAGCACCTGCGCGAGTCCGCCGCGCAGCTTGCCGGCGAGTTCCCGCAGGTGCCGGTCATCGCGGTGTGCGCCGATTATACCCGATCCTTTCCGCTGCCGCCGCTGCCCGGACCGCCGGGCAAGCGGGTCGGATTCTTCCCGGGGTCGACCGTCGGCAATTTCGAGCCGGAAGGGGTCGTGCGCTTCCTGCGCCACTGCGCCGAATTGCTCGGGCCAAAAGGGGAGATGCTGATCGGCGTCGACCTGAAGAAGGCGCCGGCGGTGCTCGACGCCGCCTACAACGACCGGGCCGGCATCAACGCCGCCTTCAACCTGAACCTGCTGGAGCGGATCAATCGCGAGCTCGACGGCGACATCGACGTCGAGCGCTTCGCGCACCTCGCCTTTTACAACGCCGAAGCGGGGCGCATGGAACTTTACCTGGAGAGCCTCGCCAATCAGGCGGCGACGATCGCCGGCCGCCGCTTCGAGTTCGCCGAGCGCGAGCGCATCCACACCGAAAACTCATACAAATACGCGATCGACGAATTCCGCTCGCTCGCCGCGCGCGCCGGGTTCGCCGCGGTCCACACCTGGACCGACCGCGACGATCTGTTCAGCGTCCACTATCTCCGGCAGCAATAGGCGGAACCGCTCACCGCTGGGCCGGTTCGGAAACAGCCGGGAAACGCGCTCCGCGCCGCAGGTAGATCGTCCAATAAACGAGCGCCACCCCGCCCGCGCCGCCGACGATATTGCCGAGAGTGACCCATAGCAGGTTGTGCGCGAAGCCCGCGAGGTCGAACCCGGCCCCGGCCAGCATGCCGATCGGGATCAGGTACATGTTGGCCACCGAGTGCTCGAACCCGAGCGCGATAAAGGCGGAAATCGGCCACACGATCGCCAGGATCTTGCCGGCCACGTCGCGCGCCGCAAAGCACAGCCACACCGCGAGACAGACCAGCGCATTGCACAGCACGCCGCGGAAGAACGCCTGGTCCGCGGGGAGCGCCAGCTTGGCCTCGGCGATCTGCCGGGCGGTGGCGGCGACCGCGCCGCCGTCGAGCGCCAAAGTGCCCGAAAGGTGGACCAAGATGGCGGCGCCGAGCGCACCGGCAAAATTTCCGGCGTAGGCGAGCCCCCAGTTCCGCAGCAGCGCGGCCAGCGAAACCCGGCGAGAGGCCGCGGCCATGATTATCAGCGCGTTGCCGGTGAACAGCTCCGCCCCGCCGACGATGACGAGGATCAGCCCGAGCGAAAACGCGATGCCGCCGAGCAGCCTTGCCGGCCCGAAACCCAAGCCGTTCCCGGTCATCACCAGCGTGTAGAGCATCGCTCCGAAGGCGATGAAGGCGCCCGCCAGCACAGCCAGGGCCAGGATCGACAGGGCCGGCAGCCGGGCCTTGCCGATCCCGGCTTTTTCGACCCGCGTCGCGATGTCGGCCGGCGCATAGGCCTCGATGCCGGTCGGATCGGGAGGCGCCGTGATGCGCGGCGGGGCCAGGGAATCTTGCACTTGTGCCTGCGCTATCCCGCCTTATGGAGCTCCTGAACCACCTCGGCGAGGGCCGCGCGCCACGGCCGCGGCTTGATCCCGAATGCCTCGCCGATGCGGGTGCAGTCGAGCACCGAATTGGCCGGGCGTCGCGCCGGGGTCGGGTACTCGGCCGTGGTGATCGCCTCGACCAGCGGCGGCGGTCCGCGCCCGGTGGAGTTCCACGGCGCCGCCAGCTCGAAGATCGCCTCGGCGAAGCCGTGCCACGTCACGGCGCCGGCGCCGGCGAAATGGTAGGTGCCCCAGGCGGTGCTGCCGGCCGCGAGGCGCTGCACGATGGCGGCGATCGCGCCGGCGATGTCGGCGGCGCTGGTCGGCGACCCGGTCTGGTCGGCGACGACTCGCAGCACCGGGCGCTCCCCACGGGACAAGCCCGTGGGCTGACGGCCCGCGGCGAGGCGCAGCATCGTCTTGACGAAATTGTGCCCATGCGCGCTGTAGACCCAAGCGGTGCGCAGGATGACGTGCTGGCGCAACGCCTCGCGTATCGCCCGGTCGCCAGCCTCCTTGCTCGCACCGTAAACCCCGAGCGGGTTGACCGGGTCGTCCTCGCGATAGGGGCCGATCTTGCCGCCGTCGAACACGTAATCGGTCGAGATATGGATCAGCGGGATGCCCGCCTCGGCGCAGGCCGCGGCGAGGTTAGCCGGCCCGGTGCAGTTGCCGGCCCAGGCGGCCTCGGGCTCGCTCTCGGCGCGGTCGACGGCGGTGTAGGCCGCGGCGTTCACGACGAAGTCGGGGCGCTCGCGCGCGATCGCCGCGAATACCGCCTCGCGCCGCGCGATATCGAGGCCGCCGCGGTCGAAGGCGGCGATCTCAAAGGGCGCGGGCCAGCGGAGCCGGCACAGCTCGCGTCCGACCTGACCGCCGGCGCCAAGCACCAGAACCTTCATCTGCCAGCCCGGCTATTCGTAGCGGAAATGGGCCGGCAGGTCGGCCAGCGTAGGCTGGCGCCGATCCTTGTCGGACAACAACGCCTCCTGGCGCGTTATCGGCCAGGCGATCGCCAGGTCGCGGTCATCCCAGGCGAGGCCGAAATCGTGCTCCCGCGAGTAGTAGCGGGTGACCTTGTAGACGACCTCGGTGTTCGGCTCGAGCGTGCAGAACCCGTGCGCGAAACCTTCCGGCACGAAAAGCTGATTGCCCTCCGCCGCGCTCAGCACGACGCCGACATGTCGGCCATAGGTCGGCGACCCCGTGCGGATGTCGACCGCCACGTCGAAAATCGACCCGGCGGCGACCCGCACAAGCTTGGCCTGGCTGGCCGGCGGGGTCTGGAAATGCAGGCCGCGGACGACGCCGCGATCGACCGACAGCGAGTGGTTTTCCTGCACGAAAGACGCGTCGATGCCGTTCTCGCGCAGCACCGAATCGCGGAATATCTCGGAAAAGAAGCCGCGCGGGTCGTGATGACGTACCGGCCTGATCTCCTTGACCTCGGGGATCTCGGTCGAAATGACTTGCATCCGGGAACCTCCGGTCGTTTGTCACGAAGATGGCGAAACTGGCGAATGGCGGCCCGGTTATAGACGCAAACGCGACGTCCGCGAAAGTCGCGATCCGGAATGATGCCGGCTATCCCGATAGCACAGCCGCTGCCGCTCAGCCGCCGGTAAGCCAATCCTCGATCAGCCGCCGCGCGATCGAGTCGCGTCGCGGCAGGCGAAAACTGTCGTCATCGGCATGCGCCAGCAGCCAGTCCCGCTCGAACCACCGGGCGTCCTCGAGCTCGCCGTAATCGACGGCGATCGCGGTCGAGGCGGCCTCGGCGTAGAAGCCAAGCATGATGTTGGCCGGGAACGGCCAGGGCTGCGACGAGTGGTAATGCACCGCGCCGACCTCGATCGCGGTTTCCTCGCGCACCTCGCGGGCGACGGCGTCTTCGAGGCTTTCGCCCGGCTCGACGAAACCGGCCAGGGTCGAGTACATGCCGGGCAGGAAATTCTTGTTGCGCCCGAGCAGCGCGCGCTCGCCGTCGGTCACCAGCATGATGACCGCCGGATCGGTGCGCGGGAAGTGCATCGCCGCGCAGCCGGGGGCGGTGCAGCGCCGCATATGGCCGGCCTCCTCGCTGCGCGTCGGGGCGCCGCAGACACCGCAGAAGCGATGGCGCGAATGCCAGAACACCATCGCGCGCGCCAACGCCAGCAGCGCACCCTCGTGGCGCGTAAGGCGGGCGCCGAGCTGGCGCAAATCGGCGAAGCGCAGCCCCTCTTGAGTAAGACCGGCCTCGGCGATGCCGGCGGCCGCGAGCGCCGGCGAGCGCAGCATGTCGAGCGGCGCATCGTGTGCCGAGACGTCGAGGGCGAAATGGGCGCGGTCGTCGATCAGGCCGAGAAACACAAGCTGCCCGTGCGCCAGGCGCGCCTCGACATCGCCGTCGCCGAACCCGCCGAGCAGCGCCGCGACGGCCTCGGCGGCCAGGGTGACGGCGCGCGGTTCGCCGCCCTCGATCTCGATGACGAGGCTCTGCGAGCGCCAGATTGGCACGAACAGGCTGTCGCGGTCGAGCATCCGCGCCCGGATCCATTCGGGCTCGCGGCGGCGCAGCCCGGCCCGCTCGAAGCCGGGATGGGCATAGTAGTTGGGCGCTCGCATCGGCCGAGACTGGCATGCCGCCGCCGGCGCCGCAAGCCGCTCCGCTTCGCTTTGCGGCAGCGCTTCGCTTGTGTCGATCTCGCACCGGTGTCCGCCGTCGCGGCGCCCCCAGCGTTGTGCAATGCACAAGGACGCTTGATCGCCCGGTCGTGTGCGGCTAGGCTTTCGTTGTGCATCGCACTATCCGTCGGACGGTCCACGAGGTCATGATGAGCGATACCAAGCCGAAGCGCGCCGCGCGCGAGCAGGTGCAGAGCGAAGCCGCGACCGCTGAAACGCCGACAGCCGCGACCGCCCCCGTCATCGAGTCTCATGCCGCGCCGGATCCCGAGCCGGTTTCGGCGGCAGCGCTTGCGCAGGCGCTCCCGCAAGCGGCGGCAGACCCGCTGCCGGCCTCGGCGGCAATCTCGGCCGAACGCGAGCCGGCGCAGGCGGTTGCGGAGGGTGCCTGGGCCGCGCTTGCCGAGGCGCAGGCGGCGCTCGCCCGCGGCTTCGAACGGGCCGCCGTCGAGATGACCGGAATAAGCCGCTCGGGAATTGCCGCCACGGCGGACGCCACGGTCGCGCTGCTCGGGGCCAAAACATTCGCCGAGGCCGTGGCGATCAACGCCGGCCTGGCGCGGCGCGGGGTCGATACGATGCTTGAAGGTACCGCCCGGCTGTCGGAGATCGGCGTCGAGGCCGTGGCCGACGCGTCCCGGCCCATTCTGGCCCGCTTCGGCGGGGGCTGGAGCGGGTTCGCCGCGGGCTGACGATCGGCGCAAACCGGGGCCAGCCCCCGGAAGGGGCGCTGTTTCGCCGCTTGTGCGGGCCGGGAATGGCCGTCACGATCGCGGGCCGTGCTGGTGACATCGTCCCCCGAGGCCATGAGGGCGGCTGAAGAGCTAGCGGCGGCGCTGCGGCGCGGCGACCGGCGGGCGCTGGCCCGTGCCGTGACCCTGGTCGAATCGACCCGTCCCGACCACCGCAGCCAGGCCGAAGCGCTGATCGAGATCGTGCTGCCGTCGACTGGCGGCGCGACGCGGATCGGCATTTCCGGGCCGCCCGGAGCCGGCAAATCGACCTTCATCGAGCGCTTCGGGCTCGACGGCATCGCGCGCGGGCACCGGATCGCGGTGCTCGCGGTCGATCCCGGGTCAAAGCGCGGCGGCGGCGCCATTCTCGGCGACAAGACGCGCATGGCCGAGCTCGGACGCGCGCCGGCGGCCTTCATCCGCCCGTCCTCGGCCGGAGCCGAGAGCGGCGGCGTCGCGCGCCGCACGCGCGAGGCGATCCTCGTCTGCGAGGCGGCCGGGTTCGACACGGTGCTGGTCGAGACGGTCGGCGCCGGCCAGGCGGAAACCACGGTCGCCGAGATGGTGGATATGTTCCTGCTGATCCTGCCGCCGGCCGCCGGCGACGAATTGCAGGGCATCAAGCGCGGCATCATCGAACTGGCCGACCTGATCCTGATCAACAAGGCCGACGGCGAACTGCTCGACCACGCCCGGCGCGCCGCCGCCGACTACGCCAACGCGCTGCGCCTGATCCGACCGGCCCACCCGGAATGGCAGGTCGCGGTGCGCGCCGTCTCGGCGCTGACCGGCGACGGCATCGCGGCGGTGTGGGACGATGTCGCGCGCTTTCGCGCCGCCCTCGAGGCGACCGGCGCGTGGGACCGGCGGCGCGCCGAGCAGCAGCGGGCGGCATTATGGCACGAGATCGGCGACGGCCTCCTCGAGCGCTTCCGCGCGGCCCCGGCGGTCGCCGCCCGAATCCCCGAAATCGAGCACGAGGTCACCGCCGGCATGCGGACGCCGGCCACGGCCGCGCGCCTGCTGCTGGCGGCGTTTCTCGAACGCCGCGATTCTGTCATCCCCGGGCTTGACCAGGCTTGACCCGGGGACCTCGGCGCCAGGAGATGGCCGGGTCGAGCCCACGGCTGTCCGGTTCGGCAAATTCGGTTGCGAGCCGATCCTTGCACTCAACCACGCCCTTGGCCGGGCCAAGGGGATTTTGCTGCGGCAAGGCCGGTGCAAAACACGCGAAGATCTGTCATGAAGAGATCAAGCGGACAGCCGTGGATCAAGCCCGGCTATGACGGCGGGAGGGATTAGTCTAGCGCGCCCGGGCGAAGTATTCGTCGTACGGGATGTTGTTGCTGATCAGCACGCCGCCGTCGACGTCGAGCGCGACGCCGGTGCACATGCGCGCCATGTCGCTGGCGAGGAACAGCACGGCGTCGGCGATATCCTCGGGCTCGACCATGCGCCCCAATGGGATTTTCTTCGCGCGCTCGGCCTTGCGCTCGGCCGAGGGAACCTGGCCGCCGCCGAACGCCGTCGCGGTCGGACCGGGGCACACCGCGTTGACCCGGATGTTGTCGGGCGCCAGCTCGTAGGCGGCGTGCCGCGTGAAGCCGAGCAGCCCGGCTTTCGACGCGCTGTAATTAGCGCCGCCGCCGAACGAGATGCGCCGCCCGGCGACCGAGGCGATGTTGACGATGGCCCCGCCGCCGCGCTTTTTCATGTGCGCGATCACCGCCTGCGTTCCGTTGAACGGGCCGCGCAGGTTGACCGCCATGATCCGATCCCAATCGGCGACCGGCATCGCCGCGATCGTCTGGCGCGTGATCGTGCCGGCCGAGTTGACGAGCACGTCGATGCCGCCTTCCTGCGCCGCGATATCGGCGGCGAGCCGGGCGAACGCCTCGCCGTCCGACACGTCGAGCGCGTGCCCAGTGGCGCTACCAGTGGCGCTGCCGCCGATCTCGGCCGCGACCCGCCGGGCCGCGTCGCCGTCGCGGTCGATCACCGCGACCCGCGCTCCGGCCGCCGCGAACTTGCGCGCGCTCGCCGCGCCGATGCCGTTGCCGCCGCCGGCGACGAGAACGATCTTGCCGGTGAAATCGAGCGCCATCGGTCCGGCTCCAAAGATTGTGAACGGCCCCGATCCTATCAGCCGGCGATGAAGCGGTCGATCTTGCGGTAGCGGAACAGCCATCGTCCATCCCGCTTCACCATCTGGTCAGCGTAGGCGCCGCCCGAGCCGATCCTGGGACCGCCGGCAGCGCCTTGCGGGCTGTTCTGCACGACCGTCCAGTTCGAGCGCACCTCGGCGGCGGCGGCGTCGAGCTTGATCACGATATTGGTCACCAGATGGATCGCGCGCGGCCGGTTATCCCCCGCTCGCGCCCGGATATCGCGCGCCAGCTGCGCGATCGCGGCACGGCCGGTGCCCTTGCCGAAGGCCGTGTCCCAGGTGCCGTCCTCGGCGAACAGCGCGGCCATCCCGTCGTAGTCGCCGCCGTCGAGGCGGAAGCAATACTCCGCCAGCACCTCGCGGATGGCGTCCTTTTCCTCAAGCGCGCTCGGCATGCGAAGCTCCCTCATTGGCTGGTGAAAACAGTGTAGCCTCAACGCGACGAGATTGCTTCGCTCCGCTCGCAATGACGCTGATGAGAGTTGTCATTGCGAGAAGCGCAGCGACGAAGCAATCTCGTGCACTCTTGGATCGGAGGGCTGCGATGGCTGATACCGCCAACCGCGTCGCGCTTTACGCCAGCGTCGGACCGGAGCTGACGCATTACGATGTGGATGTCGAGGCGGCCACGCTGACCCGCCGCGGCACCGTCGCGCTGCCGGCCAATGTGCATTACTGCTGGCCGCATGCCTCGCGGCCGATCCTCTACGTCGCGTCGAGCGACAGCGATTCCGGGGTCGGCGGCCGGGTCGGGCAGAACCATCACGTGACGGCGCTGGCGATCGACAAGGCGACCGGCGCGCTCGCTGCGCACGGCGCGCCGATCGCGCTGCCGACCCGCCCCATTCATATGACGACCGATATCCCGTCCGAATACATCCTGGTCGCGTTCAGCAACCCGAGCGGGCTCAGGGTCTACCGCGTCAACCAGGACGGCACGCCGGGGCCGGAGGTCGAGCAGCCGCAGGCGATCGACCCCGGAATTTACGGGCATCAGGTCCGGGTCAGGCCCGACAACCGCAAGGTCATCCTGGTCGCGCGCGGCCACGACGCGGCCGTGGGCCTTCAGCCCTCGGGCTTGTCCCGTGGGGGCAAGCCCGAGGAGCCCGGTTCGCTCAAGGTGTTCGACTTCAAGGACGGCCAGCTGACGAATGAGGTGTCGGTCGCGCCGAACGGCGGCTACGGCTTCGGGCCGCGCCACCTCGATTTCCATCCGACGCGGCCCTGGGTCTACGTCGCTCTGGAGCGGCAGAACCGGCTCGACATGTTCGCCTTCGACGGGAACGGCGCGCTGTCGCCGGAGGCCGACTATCGGATCACGACCCTGGACGAGCCGCACAACATCCGCGGCCGGCAGGTCGTCGGCACCGTGCATGTCCACCCCAGCGGCCGCACCGTCTACGTCGCGAACCGCGCTTCATCGACGACCGAGGCGAACGGCGAGCGCGTCTTCGTCGGCGGCGAGAACTCGCTCGCGGTCTTCGGGATCGATCCGCGGACCGGCGCGCCGCAGCCGATCCAGCATGTCGACACGCGAGGCATCCATTGCCGCACGTTCCATATCGACCCGAGCGGGCGCCTCCTGGTCGCGGCGCACATCATGGGCCTGCCGGTGCGCCAGGCCGGCGGCGAGATCCGCTTCGTCCCGGCCTGCCTGTCGCTGTTCCGCATTGGCAGCAACGGCAAGCTTGAGTTCGTGCGCAAATACGATGTCGATGTCGGCGACAGGACGATGTGGTGGATGGGCATGGTGGCGCTATAAGAGCGGCTTGAGATTGCCGTCACCCCCGCGTGATCCCCGGAACAAGCCCGGGGAGGGGTCCAGGGCAGGCGCGGAATTTCGGCCCCTGGATTCCCGCTTTCGCGGGAATGACGTTCTTGAGAAGGAAAGAGGACGAAAATCGTGGACACGATCGAGAACGACATCTTCGAGACAGCGAAGCGCGTCCTGCCGGGCGGCACGTTCGGCAATTTCCCCGGCGAGGTCGTGATCCGCGAGGGTAAGGGCGGCCGGGTGTGGGACGAGAACGGCAAGGAGTACGTCGATTTTCTGCTCGGCTCGGGGCCGATGCTGGTCGGCCATTGCCATCCCGAGGTGACCGCGGCGGCGCAGGCGCAACTCGCGAAGGGCACGACGTTTTTCGCCAACAACCGGCTCGGGATCGAGCTGGCGGCGGCGATTATCGACGCCGTGCCGTGCGCCGAGCAGGTGCGCTTCGTGTCGTCCGGCACCGAGGCCGATCTCTACGCGATGCGCGCCGCCCGCGCCTTCACCCGCCGCGACAAGATCCTCAAATTCGAGGGCGGCTATCACGGCATGAGCGACTATTCGCTGATGAGCCTCGCGCCGAAGCGGTCGGGCAACTTCCCGCTGCCGGTGCCCGACTCGGCCGGCATCCCGAAAAGCGTGCGCGAGGACATGATCATCGCGCCGTTCAACGACGCCGAGGCGGTCTCGGCCCTGGTGCGCGAGCACAGGAGCGATCTGGCCGGGGTGATCGTCGAGCCGTTCCAGCGCATCATCCCGCCGGCCCCGGGATTCCTCGAGGCGCTGCGCAAGATCACGCAGGAAAACGGCGTGCCGCTGATCTTCGACGAGGTCGTGACCGGCTTCCGCCTGGCGTATGGCGGCGCGCAGGAATATTACGGCGTCGTGCCCGACCTCTGCACCTTGGGCAAGGTGATCGGTGGCGGCTTCCCGCTGGCGGCGATCGCCGGCAAGGCCGAGATCATGGCGCATTTCGACAAGAGCAAGGTCGGCGACGAGAATTTCCTCGTGCAGATCGGCACCTTGTCGGGCAACCCGGTCGCCGCGGCGGCCGGGCTCGCGACGATGGCGATCCTGAAGCGCCCCGGCGCCTATGAGCGCATCCACGGCACCGGCCGCGAGCTGATGGGCGCGCTCGGCGGTTTGCTCAGGGACGCCGGCATTCCGGCCCAGATCAGCGGCGAGCCGCCGCTGTTCGACGCGGTCTTCACCGACGAGCCGGTGCGCGACTATCGCGGCACCTTGCGCGGCGACGCCGAGTTGATGCGCCGCTTCAACGCACTGCTGCGCGAGCGCGGCATCCTAAAGGGCGAGTCGAAATACTACATCTCGCTCGCCCACACCCCGGAGGATGTCGCGTTCACGATCGACGCGTGGAAA
>Ga0326597_10009531_pt1 | contig 13002 bp, 13 predicted proteins | sample RVTome_12_FD_203789 | JGI IMG/M metagenome (GOLD analysis project Ga0326597, IMG submission 203789) | Soil microbial communities from uranium-contaminated site in the Upper Colorado River Basin, Wyoming, United States - RVT100D185 | ecosystem: Environmental > Terrestrial > Soil > Contaminated >... | reverse complement strand
GCAGGCCGAGCACGGCAGCCGCTACGTGCGTCGCGTGCATGACATCAGCGCGAACGTTACGCGCCAACTGGTACCCACCGCACCGCACGTCGACGCCGATGGCGAAGCGCCAAGCGATACCGAGCAAACCTTGGATGCCTTGATCGCCGCCACTAAGGCGCTGCTTGGAGCGGACTATGCTCGAGTGCATCACTTTGTGCTGACCGAGCAGCTAGAGGATTGTCGCCAGGATCTCGAAGAGTTTGGGGTTCGCTTCGATCGCTGGTATTCGGAGCAGTCGCTGTACGACTCGGGTCGCGTCGGCCGTGCAGTCGCAGCGCTCGAGCAGGCCGGTCACGCCTATATCATGGATGGGGCATTGTGGTTTCGCTCGACGAGCTTTGGCGACGAGAAGGACCGTGTGATCCGGCGCGAGAACGGAATGTTCACCTATTTCGCCTCCGACATCGCTTACCACCTGGAGAAGTTCGAGCGTGGCTTCGAGCGCGTAATCGATGTCTGGGGTGCTGACCATCACGGCTACGTCTCCCGGGTCAAAGGTGCGCTTAAGGCACTTGGCGCTGACCCTGAGCGAATGCATGTGGCTCTGGTGCAATTTGCAGTGCTCTACCGAGGCGCTGAAAAAGTGTCGATGTCCACGCGTGCAGCGCAGTTTGTGACGCTGCGTGAGTTGCGCCGGGAGGTGGGAAACGATGCGGCACGTTTTTTCTATGTGCTGCGCAAGAGCGATCAGCACCTCGATTTCGACCTCGATCTGGCAAAAAGTCAGAGCCTGGATAATCCTGTCTATTATTTGCAGTATGCGCACGCGCGGATCTCGAGCGTACTCGCAGTGTGGGGCGGCGACGCCTCAGCTCTCGCGAGCGCAGACCTTGCGCTTCTCACCCATGAGCAGGAAGCCGCTTTGGCCCGCCTGCTGGGGGAGTACCCGCAAGCGGTGGCGGCAGCAGCACGTGAGCTTGCACCTCACAACATCGCTTTCTACCTGCGTGAACTCTGTGCGGGCTTTCACAGCTACTACAATGCAGTACCGTTTCTGGTTGACGATGAATCTACCAAGCAGGCGCGGCTGGCGTTGATCACTGCCGTACGCCAGGCGCTCGCGAATGGACTTGCGCTATTGGGTGTAAGCGCGCCGGAAAGAATGTAATATCGGAGCCGACACGCATGACACACCGTTCAAAAGACGGGCCATGACCCGAGATTACAAACCCGCCGCACGCGCGCGCAAGGCCCCGTCGTCCGGCTCGGGTAGCTCGCTTCTGGTCGGCATCGTGATCGGTTTGCTGCTCGGTCTGGGCATCGCGCTAGGCGTAGCAATTTATCTGAACAAGGTGCCCGGACCTTTCGTATTACGCCCTAAGTCCTCTGAGCCTGGTTCCGGTACCATGCAAGGTCTCCCCGAGTCCGCGCCGAAGACCCAAGTGGAGCAGCCCTCGGCTAAGTCGGAGGAAAAACCCCGGTTCGATTTCTATAACATTTTGCCGAGCACCGATGATGCGACCAATGACGCCGCTAAAGATAGGGCTGCCAAGGATGCGGCGCGCCGCGCGCCTGTAGAGCCCAAGGAGACGTTCTACTTGCAAGCAGGCGCATTTCAAAGCGCGGCGGAGGCTGACAATATGAAAGCGCGCCTTGCATTGCTTGGGATAGAAGCGGTTATACGGACGAACTCGACTGCGAATCGCGGCTTGCTGCACAGGATACGGGTTGGCCCTTTTACCCGCGTCGAAGAGCTGAACCGGATTCGCGACACCCTGAAACAAAATGGAATTGAAACCACTCTTAGCAAAGGGCGCGAGACGCCTAACTAAGTTATCCGGCGCGACGGACTGCTTTACACAATTCAGGAGTAATCATGGTTGCCAATTGGCTATTCACAGCACTAGTGAGTTGGTGTTTTTTGCTTGGCTCCCCGGTCGCTTTGGCGGCGGCACCACCGGTCAAGGACAGGGAATACCGCGTTATCAGTCCGGCGCAGCCGCCGCTCGATGGTAGCAGCGCCAAACAGGTCGAGGTGATCGAGTTTTTCTACTACGGCTGCCCGCACTGCTATAACCTGCAGCCGCACTTGAAGCAATGGCTAAAAAGCGCGCCGAAGGATATTGCGTTTCGGCGTATGCCTACGGTGTTCCGAGAATCCTGGTTGCCACTGACTCACGCTTACTATGCACTGGAATCGGCCGGTGTGTTAGAAAAGATTCACGACGATGTGTTTGACGCCGTGCAGCAGAAGAACGTCAGACTCGGTGACCGTCAGGTGCTTCTGGAGTGGGCCGGACTTAAGGGCGTGGACGAGAAGAAGCTGAGCGATGCGTACGATTCGTTCGCAGTGCAGACCAAGACGCGGCGCTCCGTTCAGTTAACCCGGACCTATGGCATTAGCGGTACACCGTCTATAGTCGTTGGCGGGCGCTATCTGACGGGGCCATCGATGACATTGACCGCGGACAACTCCATTAATTATGCGCGCTTCTCCGAAGTGCTGAACGGGCTTGTGGAAATGGCTCGCGCCGCGCCGACAGGCGGGAATGGCTGACGAAGGCGGTCGGCGCCAATCGCCATGGTTCGTCTGATTCGCTTACTCGCTTTAGTGTTCGCGCTTGCGGCGGGCGGCTCAGGGTTTGCTCAGTCCGGCAAAGCCGTCGCCGTTTTGGACTCGGGGAAAACGTATCGCGAAATTCCGCAGCAGCCGGTTGCGAACCCGGACAAGATCGAGGTGATCGATTTTTTCTTCTACGGCTGTCCGTTCTGCAACGAGCTACGCCCGCTGTTGGAGCGCTGGCGAGCGAGTTTGCCCGCCGAGGTCGAGTTTCGGCGTATGCCGGTAATTCGACATGATTCGTGGGTACCGCTCGCGCGAACCTACTTCACGCTCGACGCGCTCGGCGCGGTCGAGCGCCTGCACGACGAGGTTTACAAGGGCTACCATGACGAAGAGTTGCATATGAGTCAGCCCAACGTCATGGCGGACTGGGCTCAGCGCCACGGCCTGGATCGGGGTGAGTGGCTGCGGACTTACAACTCCGAAGCCGTTGAGCGCATGGTCACGGCGGCCCGCAAAGCGACCCAGGATTACGACATCCGTGGTACCCCATCGGTGGTCATTGCCGGACGATTTCTTACATCGAGCGGTATGACCGACGACGTCAAGCTGGTCACGCCGGTCGTTGATCTGCTAATCGAGATGGTGCGCTCGGGCAAGTAGCACACGCCGCGCAAGCCGCGGTGACGGCGGCGCGGATCACATTTGAGCGGCGGCTTAAGGTTTTCGGGCTCGCCATGCTGCGGTAGCATCCAAGGCCTTGCTAGGCGTTTTCTCGGAGATCAGCATGAATGATGTTTCCACGTCGTCAACCCTCGCAGTCCAGTCGGATGCCACCCGCCTATTAGCCCGGCATGTGGTCCGCACGCGCTTCGAGGATCTGAACGAACGCGCCGTGCACAGCTTCAAGCGTACCTTGCTCGATTATTTAACGACTGCGCTCACGGGCTCACAGGAGCCGGTATCGCAGCAGATGTTGGATTATCTGGCGAGCGTCGATGAATCGCGCACCGCCGCCGTGGTTGGTTCAACGCAGCGCTTGTCGGTATTGAATGCGGCGTTGCTTAACGGCACCAGTACGCACGCACTGGATTTTGACGATGGCCATACCAACGGGTCAGCCCATCCGGCCGGCCCGAATTTTCCCGCGGTGCTCGCGGTGGCCGAGCAACAGGGCATGGATGCGAAGAACGTGATCCTGGCGACCGTGATGGGTTACGACGTTATGTTGCGGGTCTCCTCAGCTATCCACCCCATCTCGGCGCTGCGCGGCTGGCACAACACTCCGATCACCGGCGTACTGGGGGCAGCGGCCGGCGTATCCAAGCTCATAGGCAGCGATGAGGATCAGACCCTGTACGCGATCGGACTTGCTGGCAGCTTCGCCGGAGGCCTTTTTGAGTTCTTGGGCGAGGGCGCCGACGTCAAGCGTGTTCACCCTGGCAAGGCCGCGCGCGATGGTCTGCTCTGCGCGGAATTAGGCAAGCGACGCATCACCGGCCCCATGCACGTGCTGGAAGGCAAGAACGGGTTCTTCAAGGCTTTCGTCGAGAACAAAGTGAACTGGGAGCGCCTCACGCTCGGCCTGGGCAGCCGCTACGAAATCGAGGACGCTTACTTTAAGCCCTATCCGTGCTGTCGCCACCTGCATCCCATCATGGATGGCATCGTCAATCTCAAGCAGAAGCACCGCGTGAAGCCCGCCGAAGTGGATCGAATCGAGGCAGGCAGCTATGCCGTCGGCGCGCGTCATAACCACACGAGCTGGGAGGCGCTACTCGATGCACAGATGAGCATGCCGTGCGCAGCCGCACTTGCGTTGGTGGAGGACAGCGTAACATCGCCGTCGTTCAAACCCGGACATATCGATCGCCCAGAGGTGCAGGCGATGATTCCGAAGGTCAAGGTCTACACTGATGAGGAAACCGATCGGCAATATCCGAATCGTCGGGGTGGGGTCGTCACCCTAGTGATGAAAGATGGCAGCAGGCTGACCGAGCGGGTACTGGATCCCAAGGGCGAGGGTGAGAACTTGATGTCCGATGCCGACCTGGAGCGCAAGTTCCTGTCCAACTGTGAAACCATCGTGGGCGCCGACAAATGCCGACACTTGCTCGAGGCCGTATGGGGCTTCGATCGGCTAGACGATCTGACCGTGTTCTTTCGCTGGTAACGGTGGCGGACCGAGCCCTTGGCAATCGCTAGTGACACCGCAATAGCAGCACCTAGCCTGACCGAACGCTTCGTCGATTGTGTGCTCGGCGTGCGCTACGCGGATCTACCGGAGAGCCTGGTCACCGCGTTCGAGGTGCAGGGCCGATTGCGCCTCGCGGCCACTGGCATGGACACGGGGTCGGGCTTTCACAAGCCCGGGATGACCGGGATCATGGGCGCTGTCGCTGCAGCGGTGCGCCTGCTCGGGCTTGACCGCAAACAAGCGCTGATGGCCTTGGGCATTGCCGGCTCGCGCGCCGGCAGCATCGCCAACAACACCGGCAGCATGACCAAATCGTCGCACTCGGGCCACGCGGCGCGCATGGGTATCGAGTGCGCATTGCTCGCCCAGCGAGGGTTTACCGGCACGAACGACGTATTTGGGCCTGGTGGATTCTTTCGCTAACGAGCGCCGCTTCGCGGCGGATGTCGTCAGGTTGCTCCCACGAGTGGAGCTGCGCTTTGACGACAATATCCCGGCGGATTTCGATTCCATGCAGGTGGTGGTCAAGGTCGCGCTGAAAGATTAGCCGGCCTCAGCGCGGTTTGCTCAAATACTGCTGGTTGACGCAGTTCACCAGCGTTCCGTCGCGCAGATAGAACAACGCGGTCTGAACGCCTTTGGTGCGCTGGTCGACGTAGGCATCCGGACTGAAGAACGCCGCGTGCGGATTGAGCAGCACGCGCCCGCGGATCCAAGGCGCGTTCTCCTGCCAGGCGGCAACCAGCGGGTCTTCCGCCTGCCCCGGTTCCTGCGGTAGAACGTCCAGACCCACCGCCAGCAATCGATTCGAGCGCAAGCCCGCCAGCAGCGCAGCGGTGTCGCAAATCGGGCCCCGCGCCGTGTTGATGAGATAGGCACCCGGCTTGATCGTTGCAACCGTTTCCGAGTTGATTAGCTTGTGTGTCTCTTCGTTGAGCGGCGTGTGGATATCTATGACATCGGCTTGACCGAGCAGATCCACCAGATGACGCATGCGCGTGAATCCCAGACCAAGCTCTGCGCCGCCGGGTAACAGTGGGTCGTAGAAAATGATGTTCATGCCGAAGGCATGAGCGCGCAACGCAGCGGCAGTGCCGATGCGGCCAAGACCGATGACACCATAGGTCGCGCCGCGCAGCCTGCGTGCGGTGACGTTGCGCTCATGCGTCCAGTTGGCCCCGAGGTCGACATGCAGTGCGGCGTCCAACGCCGCCGTGCCGCGCGCGAAGGCGAGCATCATCGCGATGGCGCTGTCCGCGACCTCGGTGGTGCCATAGTCGGGAATATTGCAGGCCGCGATTCCGGCCTCGCCAAGGCCTTTGAGGTCGAGCACATCGAACCCGACACCGTTACGAACGATGATGCGACAGCGCTTGAGATGAGAAATCACATTGCGATCGATCGGCATGCGCGATACCACCATGGCATCGCAGCTTTCCCAGAGCTTTAACTCGATATCTTCGAATCGGTTCTGGCGCATGTTGAAAAGTGCTGCCTCGGTGCCGACGACTTTCTCTTCGATGTCGAGTTGCTGCGCCTTTGAATCGGGGTACAGAATCGTGAAAGCCACTTTGCACGCTCCTTGGCGTAGTTTGGTATTGCGCCGGATACTTCTAGAAAACCCGATTCGCCGCAATGGCAACAAAGACTAATGCTACACCTGCTGCGGCGCCTGATCTCTGGTTAATATTCGGCCATGATCAAGTATATCCACGTCATGGTGTTCGCATGCCAGGTATTGTGCCGCAGCCGCCTGGCGGTGGCGGGAACGCGTGGCGGCCGTTGGTGAATCTCAACCAGGAAATCGCAAACACGTTATCCTTGGCGGGTGTGTTAAATCATGAGTTTTCTTGTGATTCTATCGGCATGTCGAAGCTTGTCTGCTGCATACGGCGCGCGTAGTCGCGCGAATGAAATGTGCTTGCTGTCGTTACTGTCGCTCATTGCCGGGATCGGCCATGCCACCATTGTCCCCGAGCCAGTTGAGTTTCCGAGCCGTGACGGGCGCACCGCACTCAAGGGTTATGTATTCCTACCGACGGGACATGCGCCGTGGCCTGCTGTCGTCATGCTCCACGGTCGATCTGGGCCCTATTCGTCCGCGGCCAAAGGAGTCTATTCTGGGAGCACGCTGTCGCGGCGCCATAAGCAGTGGGGGGAGTTTTGGGCCGAACGCGGCTTTATCGCGCTGCACGTGGACAGCTTCGGTCCACGCGGCTACCCGCAAGGATTTCCGATGGGAAGTTATTCGCGTCGGCCTGCCGAGGTGAGCGAACAAACCGTGCGTCCATACGACGCCTACGGTGCGCTCGATTACCTGCGTGGTCGTCCCGACGTGATCAAGGCCCGTGTCGGATTGCAGGGTTGGTCGAATGGTGCAATGGCCGGGCTTGCGACACTGGCCGTACAGCCACCGGGCATGCAGAATCCGACTCCAGCAACAGCGTTTCGTGCCGCACTGCTGTTCTATCCCAGCTGTCGCATTCAGTCGCGGCAGGAGTATCGACCGTACACGCCGACGGTCATGTTCATCGGCTCCGAAGACGCGGAGGTCGCGCCCGTGCCGTGTCGCCAGCTCGCCGAACAGGTGCGCCTGCGCGGGGTGTCGCATTTCGATATGATTTGGTACGAGGGCGCGACGCACTCGTTCGATGACCCGGGAAAACGTCGTCAGTCGGTCGAGGCGAACCGCGATGCCCGAGCGGATTCGATGCGGCGCGCCGAGCAGTTTTTCCAGCGTCATCTAAGAGAATAGTTAACGCCAGATTTCTGACCACTGCTGAACCCGGCTTCGCTACTTGGGGGCACCGCCAATCCCGGGGCGGCGAGAATCGAAGACGCACGCGATGGTCGTGATCGTGCCAGGGTCGAACTATCGATTCTCCGATCGCAGCGGCTCAAGGAGGACGCATCATGGCAGCGACCGAAAAGCCTCAAGTTAGTGTAAACGCCAAAGCGTACGGTTGGCCGCGCAAACCGGTCGTCGTCGTATGCATCGATGGCGGAGATCCAGCGTACTTCGATCACGGGCTCGAGTGCGGCTATATCCCGAACGTGGCGCGCTTCATGGCCGAGGGCTTTAGTGCCATCGCCGATGGCACAGTGCCGAGCGTAACCTGCACCAACAATATGTCTCTCATCACCGGCGCACCTGCTTCGGTACATGGGATCTCCGGGAACTTTTACCTCGACCCGGTCACCGGGGAAGCCGTAGTGATGACCGGTCCGGAACTGCTGCGCGGCGAGACGATATTTGCTCAGTTTGCTCGGGCCGGGGCGCGAATCGCCGCCGTCACGGCCAAGGACAAGCTGCGCAGACAGCTTGGCAAGGGACTAGACGTCGCGCGCGGCAATATCTGTTTTTCCTCGGAGCAGGCGGACAAGTGCAGCACGGCCGAGCATGGCATCGACGACGCTCTGGGTTTCGTCGGCATGCCGAAACCCGATATGTACTCGCCGGACTTGTCGTTGTTCGTGCTCGAGGCCGGTGTGCGCATACTCAGGCGCGATCGTCCGGATATCCTGTATCTGTCGCTCACGGACTATGTCCAGCATAAGTATGCGCCAGGCGAACCCGAGGCGATCGAGTTCTATCGCAAGATCGACGAGGCGTTTGGGCGGCTGGCGGAACTCGACGCGATCGTGGCGCTCACGGCCGACCACGGCATGAATGACAAATCGAAACCTGACGGGTCGCCGAATGTCGTCTGGCTACAGGACATTCTGGATGCCGAGTTCGGCAAGGGCGACACCAAGGTGATCTGTCCAATCACCGATGCGTTCATCGCTCACCACGGCGCGCTTGGCGGGTTTGTGCGCGTGTACTGCCGTGGCGGGCGTGCCACGCCGGAGTCGGTCATGCGCCTGACAGAGGCGATCGAGGGAATCGCCGAAGTCTACGATCGGCACGCAGTCTGCGAAAAATTCGATCTGCCGCTCGATCGCGAGGGCGATGTCGCCGTGATCTCCGCGGTCAATTTCTGCGTTGGCGGTGCGCGAGCGGAGCACAATCTCTCGGGCCTCGAGGGCCATCGCCTGCGCACCCATGGCGGGGTCAGCGAGGCCCGCGTCCCTTTCGTGATTAGCGAGCCCGTGTCCGATGCGTATCGGCAGAAGGCGCAAGCAAAACCACTGAACAGCTATCAGCTATTCGACTTCGTACTCAACGGCACGGCGTAGTCAAAGCACGGGTATCCCAACCCCCAGCGTCGTCAAAGGCCAACGGCGCATTTTGAATTCGGCACTGGTTCGCGTGCTAGCGGCCGATAGTTGTTCGGTAGAACAGGCCGGAGCTTCGGTCCTCAGAGCGCGCGCGCATCGCGCTCTAATGCGCTAATCGCCCGCACCAGGCGTTCAGGCAACGGTGCAGACCTACGTAATTTTGGATCGGCGTGCACATAAATCAGCTCGCCGCTCACTAAGTGATCCTCTCCGCGCCAGATTTCGACCAGGAATGTGAGCGACGAGCGGCCAATGCGCGCGCAGCGCATCAGCACATCGAGCTCGTCGTCGTAGCGCGCCGGGCGGTGATATTCGACGGTCGCTTTCACGGTATACATTTCGCCGCCCGTGTCTGCGGTGGTTTCAGGGTGAGGGAGTCCAATCGCTCGCCAATATTCGGTTATCGCCACATCGAAATAGGTGAGGTAGTGGCCGTTGAAGACGATGCCTTGCATGTCGGCTTCGGCCCAGCGGACGCGCAATCGGTGTGAGGTGCTGAAGTCGGCACGCGCCATGTTTACCCTGCATAGGGAAAAGGGGAGGCACACCTTTTCTCGGCTGCAAACGAAAAGGTCTGCGCCCCCTCTTCGCTAGTGATTCTTTCCCGCGGGCGGCAGGGGTAAAGGCAGCGGCACGACATCGATACCCTCGTCGCGCAGTTCGCTGACCTCATCGTGCGAAGCGGTGCCTCGTATCTTGCGCTCTGGAGATTCGCCGTAATGGATCTTGCGGGCCTCCTCAGGAAACTCCGCGCCGACATCGTCGGTATTTTTGACTACATATTCGGCCAGCTTGGCCAGCATGGTAGAGCGAAAGTTCGCGTACTGCACTTGCTCGGGTGTGGGCTCGGTTGAATCAGACTTCGGCGCCCGGTCGCTGACGCCGGTGTTAACGTAAGACGCCGAAGGTACCTTAACGATGTGGTTATCGCCGCACAACGGACAGGCGATAGCTCCGCCACCGAGCTGCAGCTCGTAGTCGGCGCCCGAGGAGAACCATCCCTCGAAACGATGATCGTTGGCGCAAACTAGATCGAAAACCTTCACGTTGGCAATTCCCGAAACGGAAAGGGGATGGTAACACCGATAGAGCCTGAAACGTTGTTACGACCTGCTCACCGAAAGCTTGATGGCTTACGCGAAGGCGGCGCTAATGTGCATGCTATACTCGATCGCGTCAGCCTTCTATCGCTGCGGCTGCCTCCAGGTCGTAGTCTGCAGGTGAGGAATCCTGGGTTGTGGCCCACTAATCGAGATTTTGCGCACGCCGCGATGGCGTTGTGGTTCGCTATAGCGACGCTGACCACCGCACCCGGTATCCTAGCTCAGCCGGTTGATTCTCATGCGCCACGAGTCGGCCAGCCTGGCAAGGACGTCATTTGGGTGCCGACGCCTGAGAAGGCCGTCACGCGTATGCTGACCATGGCCCGCGTCGGACCGGGTGACTTCCTCATCGATCTCGGTTCCGGAGATGGGCGCATCGTCATCATGGCGGCAAAGCACTTCGGCGCGCGCGGAATCGGCGTCGATCTCAATCCGGATTTGGTGAGGCTCTCCGAGTATCGGGCGCATCGGGCCGGTGTCGCGGATCGCGCCAAGTTCTACGTGCGCGATATTTTCAAGACGGAACTGAAACAAGCCACCGTGGTGACGATGTATCTGCTCACCGAGCTTAATTTGCGGCTGCGACCGAGCCTTCTGAGGCTCGCCCCCGGCACGCGCATCGTCGCCAACGCCTTCGACATGGGCGAATGGGGCGCTGATGAATTCGATACGACTAGCGGCAGCTCGCTGCGCTTGTGGATTGTGCCGGCGCCGGTGGCCGGTGTCTGGGCCTGGTCGCTCTTGGCAAACGGTGAGTCGCAGCAACTTGAATTGGAGATGAACCAGCAGTTTCAGCGCTTGAGCGGGGTGGTTAAGATGGGCCAGCAACGCCTGCGACTACGTGAGGCAACACTGCGCGGATCCCAACTGAGCTTCGTCCTGCTCGACCAAAGCCGTGCCGATCGTGGGGTGCGTTATGACTACGCCGGGCGGGTGAAGGGCGATAGCATCGAAGGCGAGGTCGTTGTCAGCGATGACAAGAGGCGTCTGCGCTGGGTGGCAGCGCGGCAGTAGGTGCAGAGGACGTTTTCCTCGCCTGGCGGTTAGTGAAAGTGGTGAGACCGGCGGGAAAACTTGGGCTGTCCCCCTAACTCAAGGAGCTTAACCATGGCCGAAAATCTCGAGAAGTTGAAGGACTGGATCGGACAGAAAGAGTCCGGTGTCGACTACGTCACCGTGCCATTGGTCGAGAGGCTCGCGGCCACGCTCGACTTGGAGCATGCGCCGAAGGAGGGCGAGCCGCTGCCGGCCGGCTGGTTTGCGACTTTGTTTCCGCGCGTCGTACGTCAGTCGCACGTTGGCGCCGATGGCCATCCGCAGCGTGGCGATTTTCTTCCGCCCGTACCGTTGCCGCGGCGCATGTTCGCTGGCCGACGTGTGACCTTTGAGGCCGATTTGCTGGTGGGTGAGCGCGCGCACAAGGAGTCCGAAATCACGAACGTCACGATCAAAGACGGGCGCAGCGGTAAGATGGTGTTCGTCACCGTGCGTCATGCCATCTCCAGCGCGAGCGGGCTTGCCATCGTCGAGGAGCAGGACATCGTCTATCGCGGCGATCCTGATCCGAATGCGCCGAAGGCTCAACCACAACCCGCGGCCCGCACCGCACCTTGGGCGCGTCCATTTACGCCTGAGCCAGTCGTTCTATTCCGTTTTTCTGCGTTGACGTTCAACGGCCATCGCATTCATTACGATCATCCCTATGTCACCGAGGTCGAAGGCTACGAGGGTCTGGTGCAGAACGGTGGGCTGACGACCCTGCTCGTCTCCGAGCTTGCGCGTATGAAATCCAAGCGTGCGATCAAATCCATGGTTTCGCGCAATGTGCGCCCATTGTTTGCAGGACACGAGTTCATGGTCTGCGGCGAGCCCAATGCCGATGGCAGCGCGGCCAAGCTATGGGTTGCGGATCACGAGGGCGCGCTCGCGTTGTCGGCCGAGATTCAATTCGCTTAGGCATTTGCCGGACCCTCCGCCGGCAAACGCCTGAAGAAATGGCATGCCAAACCGTTTTATGAACAGTGCAATTTTCTGTCGAGAATTTCTCGGTGAACTAAAGGAAGCGCGATGAAGGCGCCGCTGGAAGGCATTCGTGTGGTTGACATGACTTCGGTCAGGACGGACGCTACAAGAATAAACCAGCCTGATGCGATCATCCAAGGATTCCTGGATTTGCCTTTCGGCGAAGACCAACGCGCAGGCCTTCGCGATCTTCGCGGCGATCGGCAAGCCCGAGCTGAAAGATGATCCCCGTTTCAACACAGTCGCCAATCGGTTCAATGCCGGATTCTTTCAGACGGTCGAACACGCGACCGAAGGCACGATTCGCAACATGCGACTACCGAACAAGACGTCCTTCAATGCGCGGCGTAAATTCATGGGCGCGCCCAAGCGCGGTCAGCATAGTGTCGATGTGTTGCGCGATGCTGGATTGGACGAGGCGCAGATCAGTGCGCTCGGCGCGAGCGGTGCGATCATCGATGGGCGCTTGGACAATGCCCGCTGATGCACGAGCCGCCAACAACGTTTCTTGATCACAAACCCTAATTGCGCCCAGCGCGCTAACTCTTGAAGCGAATTACATTAAATGCCGGTACCGGATAGGCGATGCCCTTCAACGTGATCGCACGCAGCGGCTCGGTCTGAACTGCATCCTCGATGCAGGACAGCGTCTTCTGGTCAATGAGAACCTGTCCGCCTTTGGCCTCGTTGCACAACCGCGCAGCGAGATTGCTGACGCTGCCTATGCAGGCATATTCCCAGCGTTCCTCAAACCCAACCGCGCCGAGCGTCGCAAACCCCTGAGCGATGCCTATTCCTAGGTCGAGATCGAAGCCGCGCCTCTTCCACGCAGCCCGAAGAGGAACGAACTGTTCCTGCATTGCAAGCGCCATGCGTACCGCGTTCTCGGCCGGGTTGTCGAGCTTTATCGGGTC
>Ga0326597_10009530_pt1 | contig 13002 bp, 14 predicted proteins | sample RVTome_12_FD_203789 | JGI IMG/M metagenome (GOLD analysis project Ga0326597, IMG submission 203789) | Soil microbial communities from uranium-contaminated site in the Upper Colorado River Basin, Wyoming, United States - RVT100D185 | ecosystem: Environmental > Terrestrial > Soil > Contaminated >... | reverse complement strand
GGAGGATGCGGTGGATCGCCTGGCGCGTCTCGAAGACGTTCTTGGCGGCCTGCTCGGTTATCGGCGCTTCTTGAAAGAGCCGCTCCGGCGAGACGAGCTCCTTGATCTCGAGAATGCGGACATCGTCCGTCTCGAAGGTTTCTGATGAGGCTGGGACTGCTCGGATAGCATCCGCCATGGTATAGGTTCTTCCTCTCGCTCTAGCGTTCCTGGCTCGGCGCCGCCAGGTCCGGACGGAGGACGGCGGCACCGCGCGTGTAAACGTGATTGATCTCGTTCTGCTGGCGCTCCGTGTTGACGTGGAGGAGGATGCGCAGGCACATCTCGAGGCTGCCGGGCACGCCCATCTCGTGGCCGCACATCAGAGCGACGTTCGTCCAGCCGAGGCCGCTGCGGGCGGCGACGGCCGGGAACTCCGCGTTGAGGTCCGGCGTCGTCGTGAAGTAGGCGCTGGCGACGTCCTCGGCGCGAACGTCGTTGAGACGCACCATCTCGTCGAGCAGCTCGCGAGTCGCTTCCAGGATCGCTTCCCGCGAGTTGCTATCGACAGTTGTGGCGCCGCGTATTCCCCGACATAGCATGAAGTGCTGCTCTCTCCCTACCCGCCGAGCTTCGGCGGAGGCAAGCGTCGGCCCTTTCCGTACAGGAGACGGCGAGTTCAGGGACGCTCAAAGGCACCGGCCGCGGCCCTGAGATCAGGGCCGGCGTCGACCGGAGAGCACCTCCACGTATTCTCGGACAGCATTCGCACTCTCCTGCAGTTCGCTCGCGGCGATCACGTCCAAGATCGCGCTGGCGACGACGACGCCATCGCAAACGCCGGCCAGAGATTCGACGTGCTCGCGGCGGGATACGCCAAATCCTACGGCCAACGGCAGATTTGTGCAATCTCGCACCCGCGCGAGGAATGCCCCGAGGTCGGCCGGCAGGTGGGCCCGAGCGCCGGTGACGCCGGCGACGCTGACGCAGTAGACGAAGCCGCCTGCCTCGGATGCGATGAGGGCGATGCGGGCGTCGCTCGAGGTCGGCGCGACGAGGAAGATCAGGCTCAGGCCGTGATCGTTGAGGGCCGCCTTCGCCGCCGTGGCCTCCTCCGGCGGCAGGTCGGTGAGGATCACGGCGTCGGCGCCGGCCGCGGCGGCGTCGGCGGCGAAGCGCTGGAGGCCGTAGGCGAGGACGGGGTTGAGGTAGGCCATGAAGACGATCGGCGTCTCGGGGTGGCGCCCGCGGGCGCGGCGGACGTAATCGACGCACTTCGCCGGCGTCGTGCCCGCTGCCAGGGCATCGAAGACCACGGCCTGGATCGTCGTGCCGTCCGCGAGCGGGTCGCTGAAGGGGATCTCCACCTCGATGATGTCGGCGCCGCCGGCGACCATCGCGTCGAAGACGGCGTCGCTCTCCGCCGGCCCAGGATAGCCGGGGACGACGAGCGTGATCAGGGCCGGGCGCTGCTCCCGCCCGGCACGCGCGAAGGCGGCGGCGAGACGAGCGCTCATTCGCGTGCCTCCGGCACGAAAACAAAGAGAAAGAACGATACGAAGTTGAACACGAAGTGGACACCGATCGGTGCCGCGAGCGAGCCGGTGCGCTCGTAGGCGTAGGCGAGGACCACTCCCACGCCGGTGAATGGGATGATCAGGCCGGGGTCGAGGTGGGCTAAGGAGAAGACGAAACCGCTGATCAAGGCGGCAACGAAGAAGCCGCGCAGCCGCCGCAGCCAGGCGTAGAGAAAGCCGCGAAACAGGAGCTCTTCGGCGAAGGGGGCAGCGCCGATGATCGCGAGGCCGAGCACCGGCAGGAGCCAATCGTTGTCGAAGTAGGCTCTCGGCACCTGGGCATCCGGCTGGAGCGCATCGATGCCGGCGGCTTGGGCGAGTAGGCCATAGACGATAACGAGGCCGATAGAGGCAAAGTAGCCACTAATGATTGTCAGGAGGATCTGCGACAAGGGGATTGCGGCCGTGGCAGGAGTGGTGCCCTGCAAGGCCGCGAAAGCCTTCGGCGGCGCCTCAGAGGTGCCGCGTAGACCGAGCTCGCGCCAGCTTCCTCCCTTGCGTCTCGCGAGGCGGTAAACAGAGAAAATTATGACTCCGTACCAGATGCTCTGGACAATTGCCGCCGCGAGGAGAGCCTCCGGCGATTCGTCGTCTGCGAAGGGAAAAACAATGGCGGCTGACAACAAGAAGATGGCGACGAGCGCCACCGCAAACCCGATTGCTATGTCTATGATCGTCCAGGTCGCGTAGGTGGCGACGCCGCTCGGGCGCCGGTCGCTTGCCGCGAAGTCGATAGGCTCGCCGTAGGTCACGTTGGCGTCGTCTCCGAGCGACCGATCATCGTGCTGCAGCCGCCTCTCCCGACCCGCCGCCGCCGTTTTGTCCGCCCGGCCGCGAACTGCTACGATCGAGCCCGAGTCTGGAAGGGCAGAGAGCCCCTCCCTTGCACTCTACAGGGAAGAGTTACGAAAACACAAAGCGAAAGCCGTGCCCGGTGAGCGAGTTCGTTCGAGAGGAGCTGCGGCGCTCCGGGCCGCCGCGGCCGACCGCGCTCACGATCGGCAACTTCGATGGCGTCCACCGCGGCCACCTCCACCTCATCGGTCACCTGATCGAGCTGGCGCGCGCCCGCGACCTCGCCAGCGCCGTCGTCACGCTCTACCCCGACCCGGTGCGCGTCCTGCGGCCGGACGAGCCCCATCACTACCTGACCAGCCTCGAGGAGCGGATCGAGCTCCTGCAGGCGACCGGCGTCGACGCCGTCGTCCCGCTCAGCTTCACCTCGGAGCTCGCCGAGCTCTCGCCGGAGGACTTCGCCCGACTGCTGAGCCAGGAGATGGCGATGCGGCTTCTCCTCATGGGTCCGGACAACACTTTTGGCCGCAGCCGGGCGGCGACGCCGCCGGGGATGAAGGCGCTCGGCGAGGCGCTGGGCTTTGGCGTCGAGGTCCTGCCGCGATCGCTGGACGCGGCCGGCGCCTCCGTCAGCGCCACGGCGATCCGGGCCGCACTTGCCGCCGGCGACCTCGCTGCGGTCGGCCGTGACCTCGGCCGGCCCTATACGCTGCGGGGGCCCGTCGTCCGCGGCGACCAGCGCGGCAGGCTCATCGGCTTCCCGACGGCGAACCTCGCGGTCACAGCCGACCGCGCCCTGCCCGCCTTCGGCGTCTACGCGACCTGGGCCTTCGTCGGCGAGACCCGCTACGCGTCGGCGACGAACATCGGCAAGCGGCCGACCTTCGAGGGCGAGCGAACGACTGTCGAGACTCACATCATCGACTTCGAGGGCGACATCTACGAGAAGACGCTGCGGATCGAGCTCGTCTCGCGGCTGCGCCCGGAGGAGAAGTTCGCCGGCGTCGAAGCGCTGAAGGCCCAGATCGAGCGCGACGTCGCCGCCGCCCGCCGGCTACTCGGGCCCGGGGGTTGATGGCGGGGTGGCGAGCGGGCATCCTGAGCACGGTAGAGTGACCAGGAGACGGGCGATGAGCACGGTCAAAGCATCGGTCGAAGAGCAGCTGAGCGTCCTCCTGCGTGGCGTCGAGTACGGCGACGCCAACATCGAGGCAACGATGCGCGCGGAGCTGGCGGAGCGCCTGACGCAGGGGCGGCCGCTGCGCGTCTACTGCGGCTTCGACCCGACCTTCACCGGCCTGACGCTGGGCAACCTGGTGCCGATGCTGAAGCTACGCCAGTTCCAGCGCTTCGGCCACGAGGTCATCTTCCTCATGGGGACGATGACGGCGATGATCGGCGACCCGAGCGACAAGACGGCGACGCGCCGCATGCTCACGGCCGAGGAAGTCGAGGCGAATGCGCAGAGCTGGCTCGACCAGGCCTACCGCGTTCTCGACCGCGACAAGACCGTCGTCAAGCGCAACGGCGACTGGCTGGCGCCGCTGCGCCTCGCCGCGGTCGTCGACCTCGCCTCCAGCTTCACGGTCGCCCAGTTCCTCGAGCACGAGACCTTTCGCAAGCGCATGGCGGAGAACAAGCCCCTCTACATCCACGAGTTCATCTACGCCCTGATGCAGGCCTACGACGCCTTCACGCTGGAGACGGACGTCCAGGTCGGCGGCGTCGACCAGCTCTTCAACATCATGGCCGGCCGTCACCTTCAGCGCGCCCGCGGCGCGCGACCGCTGGTCGCCGTCTGCACGCCGCTGCTGATCGGCACGGACGGCAACCTGAAGATGTCGAAGTCGGTCGGCAACTCGATCAACCTGGACGAGGCACCGGCTGAGATCTACGGCAAAGTCATGTCGATCCCGGACTCGCTGATCGCTAACTACTTCACGCTCCTGACGGACGTGGCGAGCGATGAAGTCGGCGCGCTGGCGGGCGATATCGCGGCGCGGCGCGTCAACCCGATGGTGGCGAAGAAGCGCCTGGCGCGGGAGATCGTCGCGCTGCTCGGCGGCGCGGCGGCGGCGGCTGGCGCCGCGGCGGAGTTCGAGCGCGTCTTCCAGCGTCGCGAGGAGCCGGAGGAGGCGCAAGACCTGCCGATCCCCCTCGACACGACCGGCAGCGCGAGCATCGATATCGGCCTCGTCCTCAGTCAGGCCGGCGTCGTCCAGAGCCGCAGCGAGGCGCGCCGCCTCCTCGCCCAGGGGGCGATCGCCCTGGACGGCGCTACGGTCACAGAGCACCAGGTCAGCGTCTCGGCAGGGAGCTTGATCCGCGTCGGCCGCCACCGCTTCCTGCGCGTCGTGGCTGACAAGTGACCAGTGACGCCTCCGCCGAGGCGACGATGCGCGCGACCTGCGACGCGATCATGGCCGGCGACCTGATGACGGCGATGGGAGCCTTCACGCCCGACGCCCTCAGCGCTGCGATGGCGCTGGGCTCCGGCCTGACGGCGGCGCCGTCGCTCACCGGCTACACGATCGAGGCGCTGACGGCGCCGGCCGGCGAGCAGCGCTTTCGCGTCCGCTTCACGACGACGGAGAGGGAGCTGAGCGCAGCCGCGACCTGGCAGCAGATCGAAGGCGTCTGGCTGATAACGGCGATCGCTCTCGAGACGCCGCCTGGCTAGAGTCGGGCTGGTGGGGCGCTAGTGGCTCTGGTCGCCGCCGCCGGGATCCGGCGGCAGCTTGTCGAGGCCGAGCGCGTGCTTGATCAGGTAAACGACGAGCAGAAAGGCCATGAGGCCGAGGGCGACGAGGAAGGTGCCGATCGCGACCGCCTCAAGGTCGGGGTTCTCCGCGGCAAAGGCGGCGCCGGTCAGCCCCGCGAAGGCGATGACGGCGAGCGTGATCGAGACGGCGATTCGTTGTAGCAGATCAGTCCTCCGACGGCGATTCTAGCACGCCTCCTGCTACGTCCAAGGCCCCACTGCATCTAAGGCTCTTCTGCATCTAAGGCTCTTCATGGTAGCCGGCGAGGTCCTGGCGGGCGACGACGCGTCCCTCGCGCGTGTAGAGGCGCGGGACGCGGGCGGCGATGCCGGCGAGGATCTCGTAGCTGATCGTGCCGGCGAGGCCGCCGACCTCGTCCGCGTCCAGGGATGCCGGCCCCTGGTCGCCGATCAGCGTCACCTCGTCCTCCGTCGCCGCCGCCGGCAGCGTTGTGGCGTCGACCATCAGCATGTCCATCGCCACGCGGCCGACGAAGGGCAGACGGTGGCCACGGACCAACGCGACGCCCCTGCCTGAGAGGGAGCGGCGGACGCCATCGCCGTAACCCGCCATCACGGTTGCGATCCGGCTGCGACGGGGCGCGACCCAGTCGCGGGCGTAGCCGACGCTCTCGCCCGCCTCGACCGTCGCGACGCGGGCGATCCGGCTGCGGAGAGCGAGAACGGGCGTGATCGTCGCGCTGCGGCTCACGGTCGGCGACGGGTAGTAGCCGTATAGGCCGATGCCGGTGCGCACCAGCGCCAGCCTCGTCTCGGGCAGGTCGAGGACGGCGCCGGTGCTGGCGATGTGGTGGAGAGGGATCCAGGGCAGGCGCTCGGCGCAGAGCTGGAAGAGGCGAAACTGCTCGTTAGTAAAGGCCTTGTCGCCCTCGTCGACGCTGGCGAGGTGGGTGGCGAGGCCTTCGACCCTGAGGCCGGGCAGGCCGCGCGCCTCCTCGGCGAGGGTGACGGCCTCTTCGAGCCTCAGCCCGTAGCGGTTGAGGCCGGTCTCGACCTTGACGTGGATGAGGGCCTCGCGACCGCTCTCGACGGCGGCGCGGGAGAGGGCGCCGACGACCTCACGGTCGGCAACGGTCGGCCGCAGGTCGGCGGCGACGGCGCCGGCCGCCGCGGCCGGCGAGATGCTGCCGAGGACGAGGACAGGCGCGTCGACGCCGCCCCGGCGCAGCTCCTCGCCCTCCTCGACGCCGGCGACGCCGAGGCCCCAGGCGCCGGCAGCGAGGGCTGCACGGGCGACCGGCAGGCTGCCGTGGCCGTAGGCGTTGGCTTTGATGACGGCAAGGAGCCGGGCGTCGCCCGCCTCAGCTTTGAGAGCGCGCGTGTTCGCCGCCAGCCGGTCGAGGTCGATCTCAGCCCAGACGCGCAGGCCCTCCCGCAGGGCCAGCGCTCGCGCCGCGGTCAGGGGACGAGGGACCAATCTCGCGGCAGGTAGTAGCGAAAGACTTCGCTCGTCCAGCCATCCCCGTCGAAGATGCGCGCCCGGCCCTCGCGCCGGAGCTCGCGATAGGTGTTCGCGAGCTGGACGACGCGGCGGTCGCGCAGGTTGAAGATCACGGCGCCGGCGCCCAGGGGCCGCAGGCTCTCCTCGCGCGTCACCTCGTCGACGACCCGGAAGACCGGCGCGTCGTCCTGCCTGCGGCGCCGCCCCCGGAGGGCGTCCTGAATGCTGGCGTAGCTGGCCGGCGTGTTGTGCTCGTCGAAGACCGCGAGGCCGCTGGCGACGTACTCGCGCAAGGAGCCGTAGAATGGCGCGGCCAAGTCGAGCAGGTCTTCGAGGGTGGGTGGGTAGAAGCCGCAGGCGTTGACCAGGGCGGGCAGGGCGTCGCCGTGGATCAGGAAGCTCACGCCCCCGCGCTGGTCGATGACCGTGCAGCGCATCAGGTTCATTGCCCGTCCATCATCTCGTTGACCCGCGGCGAAGCCCGAGTGTAGCATTTGGAAGGCTCCCTTGCACACCCTCATCACCTCTGCCAGGTTCGTTTTAGCGATGGCGCTGCTGCTCATCGTGGCTTGCGGCGGTGAAAGCGAGCCGGCGGGGCTGGGCGGCTCACCGCCGGCGGCGACGACAGGCGCCGCCGGGCCCACGGCCCTGGCCTCCCCTGCTGAAGGACCTAGCTTAGAAACGCCCACGCCAGAAGCGCCCACAGCCGAAGCGACAGCAGATCCGAGCCCGACGGCGCCGCCGGCCGTCTCGCTGACGCCGCGCGCGGTCGCCGAGGCCGAGCTCGCCACGGCGCGGCGGCTCGAATCGGAGGGGAATTTCGCCGCGGCGACGGCGATCTACGTCGCGACCGCGACCGGCGGGCCGGCCGAGCTGCGCGGCGAAGCGCTGCTCGGCGCCGCGAGGCTTATGCTCGCGAGCGACCAGCCGCAGCAGGCCCGCGCCATCCTGGAGCCCTTCGTGGCGACGGTGGCGGGCCGCGACCTGGCCGGCCACTATCTCCTCGCGCGAAGCTACGCCGCCCTCGAGCTCTGGCAGGAGTCGGTCGACCAATACGAGCTCTACCTCCAGAGCGACCGGCCGGCGATCGCTTACGCATACCTCGATCGCGGTCGCGCCCTCCGCTCATTGGACCGGCCGGCCGAAGCGGCGGCGTCGGCGGAGGCGGGCATCGCCCTCGGCCTGACGGCGGCGGCAAAGAGAACGTTTGTTCTTTTCACTGCCGAGAGCTACGAGCAGGCGGGCGCGCTCGGGACGGCGCTGGCCTGGTATCAGCGCCTGCTTTCGACCGGCACCGTCGCCGACCAGGCGCTCTCCCTGGCCCGGATCGCCTCGATCAAGCGCCTCCAGGCCGATCCGACGGCCGCCTCTGACGTCCAGAGGCTCCTCGCCGGCTATCCGACCACCGCCGAGGCCCTGGCGGAGCTCGCCGCGGCGCTGGCCCGCGGCGAGCCTGTCGCCCCTACGGTCAGCGGCCTGATCTACTACCGCCATTTCGACTACACCGCCGCCGCGACGGCTTTCGCGGCGCAGATCGGCCAGGCGCCCCAGGCACTTGCCAGCGCCGAGGCCTACTACTACAAGGCGGCGATCGAGGAGTCCCGCGGCGAGCTCGAGGCCGCCCTCGCCAGCTACGCCCTGGCGGTGCAGCTGAACCCCGGCAGCCCGATCGCGGACGACGCGCTCTGGTGGCAGGGACGCATCCTCGAGGACGGCGGCAAGCACGACGAGGCCGCCGGTCTCTTCGCCCAGATCGTGACCGCCTACCCGAATTCCACCTGGGCGTCCGCTGCCGCCTTTCGTCGCGGCCTGATCCCCTACCGTGAGGGCCTCTTCGGCGCGGCGAGCGCTGCCTGGGACCAGAGGCTGACCGTCGTCACGGACGCGGGCGACCGGGGTCGCCTTGCGCTCTGGCAGGGCAAGGCGACCCTCAAAGATGGCGATCAAGGCCTCGCCCGCAGCCTTCTGGAGCCGCTGACGATCGTCAACGAGGACGACTACACGGGCATTCGCGCCCTCGCCCTCCTCGAGAACCGTCACGAGCAGCCGAGGGCGACGCGCGAGGCCGCCCTCGACCTCTCACCGGCCTTCGACTGGCAGGCGGCAGAGGCGTGGCTCAGCCTGCGCACCGGCGCGGCGATTGGGCGGGTCTGGTCCGGTGACCGGCGCTGGACACGGGCGCTCGAGCTCTGGCTGGTCGGGCGCGTCTCCGAGGGCGATGACGAGGCCTTCGGCCTGATCGAAGCCTACGCCGGCAACGCGGTGGCGATGTACACGCTGGCCCGCGACCTCGAAGCTCTCGGCCGCGCTGGCCTCTCGGCGCGCGCCGGCCAGCGGCTGCTGCGGGTCCTGAACGCCAACCCGCGCGACGGCCTACCGAGGGCGCTGCTCTCGCTCTCCTACCCCGCCGCCTTCAGCGCCAGCGTCCAGCGCCACTCGGCGTCGGCGGGGATCTCGCCCCTCCTTCTCCTCGCGTTCGTGCGCCAGGAGAGCTTCTTCGACCCGCGCGCCGAGTCCGGGGCGGGCGCGCTCGGCCTCTCGCAGGTCCTGCCGACCACCGGCAGGACGATTGCCGCCACGCTCGGCGTCGGCGATTACGACGCCGATAAGCTCCTTTCGGCCGATTTCAACCTCCGTTTCGGCGCCAGCTACATGGCGAGCCAGCTTGCCGAGTTCGACGAAGAGCTATTCGTCGCCCTGGCGGCCTACAACGCCGGTCCCGCGGCAGCCCGTCGCTGGCGAGCGGCGGCGGGCACCGACGCCGACCTCTTCCTCGAGACCGTGGAGTTCACGGAGACGCGCCTCTACGTCCAGTTCGTCGCGGAGAACTACGCGATCTATCGCTATCTCTACGGCGGCGAGACGGCGCCGACCCTGCCGCCTTGATTGACACTGAGCGGACGCCTACATAGACTGCGATCGATACCTGTGCCCGGTCTCCGGGCCTACGTGAGGATGCAGTGCCAAAGCGCACCTACCAACCCAAGAAACGCCGACGTCAGCGCGTCCACGGCTTCCGTGGTCGTATGGCAACCCCTGTCGGTCGCAGAGTGATTCAACGACGTCGAGCGAAGGGCCGGGCCCGTCTCACCGTCTAACGATCCCGGAGCCTCGCGATCGTCGGCTGCGCCGTCGCGCGGATTTCGACCGCGTGTTCAGTCGGGGTCACCACGACAGCGGTCGCCTGCTCGCCGTGCGCTCGGCTCCCAACGAGATGCCTCTGAGCCGCTACGCGTTCTCGATCTCGAAGCGGGTCGCGAAGCAGGCGGTGATCAGGAACAGGCTCCGGCGCCGTCTCCGGGAGGCGCTGCGCTCGCTGCCGGTGATCGAGGGCCGAGACGTGGTCATCGTAGCGCGACCGGCGGCGGTGCAAGCCGACTTCCAGGCGCTGAACGCGGAGCTGACGAAGCTCATGGGCCGGGCGCGTCTCCTCGCAAGAGCGGATTTGCCGCCAGACTCCTCTTGAAGCTGATCCGCGGCTATCAACGGGCGATCTCGCCGGAGCTGGGCTGCCTCTGCCGCTACCAGCCCTCCTGCTCCCACTACGCATACGAAGCGATCGAGCGCCACGGTGCCCTGCGCGGCAGCCTGCTGGGCTTCCGACGCATCCTGCGCTGCACGCCGCTTCGCACCGGCGGCTACGACCCGGTACCGGAGTAATGTTTCACGTGAAACAGCAATGGCGGCGCGCCCTGCCGCTTCTCCTCCTGTCTCTGGTCGTCCTCGGCTGCGGCGGCACCGTTGGTGCCAGCGGCTGGGCGCCGCCCGTTCGCAGCGAAGACACGCTGCTCGTGGCGACGGATCGAGGCCAGCTCGAGGCAATCGATGTCGAGTCGGGCGCGATCCTCTGGCGGTTCCCGGACCAGTGGCTCCTGGACAAGAGCGCCGACGACCTCGAAGGCCTTTACTCGCCACCCGTGCTGGCCCCTGGCGCCGACGGCGGCGCAATCTACCTCGGCGACTACAACGGCCGCCTCTACATCTTCGATCCGGCCGACCTCGATCGGGCGGCGCCGGCGGCGGGATTTGTCGACCTCGGCGACAAGATCATCGGCGGCCTCGCGCTCGATGAGGCGACGGACACGCTCTTCCTCACGTCTGGCGACCGGCTGGTGGCGCTGAAGGCGTCCGATCTGCTGCGACCGTCTCAGCTACCGGAGATCGCCCAGTACTATCGCTTCCCGCCCTTCCAGACGACCGGCGAGCTCTGGGGCGCGCCGGTGGTTGGCGACGACGACGTCTTCGTCGCCTCGCTCGACGGCAACCTCTACGCCGTCGACCGACTGACCGGGGCCGAGTCCTGGCGCTTCAAGGCCGGCGCCGCGCTGGTCTCGGCGCCGGTGGTCGCGGCCGACACGGTGCTCGTCGGCGGCTTCAACAGCCGTCTGCACGCGATCGACGTCGCCAATGGCGAGGAGCGCTGGTCCTTCAAGGCAGCAAACTGGGTCTGGAGCCGGCCGGTGGTGGCGGGCGGTAACGTCTACATCGCCGATTTCGATGGCAACGTCCACGGGCTCAGCTTCGAGACGGGCCTGCCGCTGTGGGAGCCCTTCCGGGCAAAGGGCCGCGTCCGCGCCGGCCTCGCTCTCGTCGACGACGTCCTCATCGTCGCGACGGAGGACGGTGCGGTCTACGGCGTCGTTAGCACGACAGGCGCGCTTTCCTGGGGCCCGATCGATCTCGGCGCCTCCGTGCTCGCGGACGTCGTCGGCGAGGGCGCCAGCGCGCTGATCGTCAGCGCGAAGTGCAAAGACAAGGAAATCATCGGCGGCAAGCGAAAGATCAACTACTACCGGATAGATGCGGCGACGGGGTCAGCTGAGGAAATCCTGGCGCAGGTCGGCTGCTGATGATCGGCGAGATCTTCAACACGTTCCTGATCCACCCGATCACGAACCTCTTCATCCTCCTGGCGAGCGTGACGGGCAACGCCGGCATCGGCGTCATCCTCCTGACCCTGATCATCCGCGTGGTGACGACGCCGCTGACCCTGAAGCAGATGAAGTCAACGCGGGCGATGGCAGCGATGTCGCCGCGGATTGCGGAGATCCAGAAGCGCTATAAGGACCCGAAGCGGCGCTCCGAGGAGCAGATGAAGCTCTATAAGGAGGCCGGCCTCAACCCGATCGGCTGCTTCTCGAGCATGCTGCTCCAGTTCCCGATCCTGATCGCGCTGTTCCAGGTCTTCCGGACGGCGATGGGCGAGGCGCCGGAATCGCTGATCAAGCTCTCGGAGCGGCTCTACGCCTGGGATTACCTGCGCAGCGCCGTGCCTCTGAACGCGAACTTCCTCTGGCTCCATCTCGGGCGGCCGGACCCGCTGATCCTGCCGATCCTCGTCGCAGGCACAACCTACGTGCTCCAGAAGATGACGATGCTGCCGGCAACGGATGAGCGACAGAAGGCCCAGAACAGCATGATGAACCTGATGATGCCGCTGATCTTCGGCTGGATCACCATCACGCTGCCGAGCGGGCTGGGACTATACTACGTCCTGTCGAACCTGATCGGCATGTTCATGCAGTACGCCTACGTAGGGGGCGGCCCGATCAACCTGAAGGCGATCGTCGGCCTCTCGCAGGAGCCGGTGCTGCCGAAAGCGGTCGCGGCGCGCCAGGCCCAGATCGACTCGATGAAAAAGGTCGGACGCGATGGTAAGGACGAAGACGACGACTCGGATGGCGCTGTAACGTCGTCCGCCGAGGGAGCGCCAAGCGAGAGTGCTGCTCGGCGGCGGAGGAGGTACACGAGTGGAAAGCGTCGAGGCCGAAGGTAGAACGGTCAAGGAAGCGACGGAGCAGGCGCTGTCCGAGCTCGGCCTGCGGCCCGAAGAGGTCAGCGTCGAGATCCTCAGCGAGGGCCGGCCGCGTCTCCTGGGTTTTCTCGGCGAGCCTGCCCGCGTCCGTGTAACGGCTGTCGAGGTCGTGGCAGCGCCGCCGCCGCCGGTCGTGCCGCTGCCGGAAGTCGAGGAGACAGAACAAACGTTCGTAGTTGACGAGGACGTCGACGACGATGAGGACTACGACGAAGACGAAGATGGCGAAGACGACGAAGACGAAGATGGCGAAGACGACGAAGACGAGTATCTAGAGGACGAGGAGTACGAGGAGGAGGAGGCGGACGCCGGGCCGGTGGCGCTCATCCGGCCGGACGTGGCGCCGGTCGAGACCAACCCGGAGGACATCGCGACCGCCGTAGCCACCCTCTCGGACCTACTCGGGCTTGTGTCTGTCGAGGCGACGGTCACATCGCGGCCGCCGGAGACCGCCGGCGACGGCGCCGGCATGATGGAGGCCGTGCTCGACGTGGACGGCGAGGACCTCGGCATCCTGATCGGCAGGCGCGGCAGCACGCTCGCGGCGCTCCAGTATCTGCTGAACCTCATCGTCAGCAAGAAGGCGCAGCGTCGCGTCGCCTTCGGCGTCGAT
>Ga0326597_10009529_pt1 | contig 13004 bp, 12 predicted proteins | sample RVTome_12_FD_203789 | JGI IMG/M metagenome (GOLD analysis project Ga0326597, IMG submission 203789) | Soil microbial communities from uranium-contaminated site in the Upper Colorado River Basin, Wyoming, United States - RVT100D185 | ecosystem: Environmental > Terrestrial > Soil > Contaminated >... | reverse complement strand
CTGCAGCGCGCCGCCGAGCGCCAGCGCACGCCGGTGAAAGTCACGGTAACGGCAGCGATGCAGCGACTTGTCGGGCAGGCGCGACACGATTTCCGATGCGCCGAACAGCCTGCCCGCGCGCTCGAGAATGGGCGCGAGCGTCAGCGGGTAATTCATCATCGTGCTTTGCATCGGAACGCTCCTCCCGTTATGTTGTCCTCAGCCGTCATCCCGGTGAAAACCGGGATCCAGAAAAAATCACCACGCCGCAACTCAGTCGTCATCCCGGCGCAGGCCGGGATCCAAAAACAATCACCACGCCGCGGAACGGCGCCATTCTGGTTCCCGGTTTTCACCGGGATGACGTGCAAACCCTAATCAGCCAGCAACGCCATCGAATCATTGCGATCGATGCTGGTAATCAAGTTAATCGGAATAGCGCTGAAACGCCGCGCCGCGGCAAGCGCGTGGCTGCCGCGCTGGTTGTCTGACGACCACTGGGCATGGCGCGCGAGCAGCGCGAGTTCGAAGCTCCGCCCCACGGTGAGCGCAAAACGCCGCGCGCCGGCCTCGGACTCGGCCTCCCCCGCGTGCTGCGCCTGTTCGAGCCACACCGCCGCCGCTTCGAGCGTGCGCTCGATGAGCGCTGAAATCCGGAGCAGGCTCGCTTCGCGCACCCCCTGCAGCAACAACCGCGCCTCGCGCTGCAGGACCTGGATGCCGCCGGCTGCTGTCAGCGCACCCAGCAGATCGAGCGACAGGACGTTGGTCGTACCCTCCCAGATCGGCAGCACGTGCGCATCCCGCAGTAGCAGCGGCAAGCCAGTGTCCTCGACGTAGCCGGCGCCGCCGAACGCTTCGATGACCTCGGACAGCACCGCGACCGCCTGCTTGCCCGTCGTCAGCTTGGCGATTGGAACGAGCAGGCGCAGCAGGCCGGCCTGCTCCCCGCTCGCACGCCCCGCTTCGCTGCGGCCGAGCAGCTCGGCTACGAAGAACGCCAATTGCAGCGCGCCCTGGAATTCCGCTTCGATCCCGGCCAGCGTGTCGATGTGCAGCGGTTTGCTCGCCAGCGGCGCGCCGAATGCGATGCGCCGTCGTGCGTAATCGCGCGCCAATGCGAGGCCGCGGCGCATGAATGCCGCCGCGCACACGCTATTCCAGGTGCGCGTGATGTTGAGCAGCGGCGCGATGTTGCGGATGCCGTCGCCCAGACCCATCACCAGCTCGGCGGGCGTGCCGTCGAGCTCGAGCTCGGCGGTCGGCACCTTGCGCGTGCCGAGCTTGTCTTTCAGGCGGTTGACCAGGATGCGGTTCGGCATGCCGCTCGCATCGCGCGTTTCGACGTAGAACAGCGCGAGTCCCTTGCCGCCCGCGGGATTGCCCTCGGGACGCGCGAGCGTCAACGCCATCCGCGAGGCGGTCGCCGAGGCAAACCACTTGCGTCCGGTCAGCCGCCACGTCTCGCCGTCGTGCCGCGCGACGGTGGCGCTGAGCCCGACATCGGAACCGCCGCTCGCCTCGGTCATCCACTGACCGCTGGTCCAGAACTCGCTGGGGTCGCGCGTCGTCAGGCGAGGCACCGCTCGCTTGATCAGCTTCTCGTTGCCCGAGCCGAGCAGCACGCACGCCGCGCCATCGGTCATCGCCAGCGGACAGCCGTAGAGATCGGTCGAGGGCATGAACAGGTACGCGAGCGCAAACTGGTGCAGCCGTGAATACGCGCCGTGTTTCCGCGCGTAGGCGGTCGCGACCAGACCTTCCTCGGCCGCGATGCGCTCGGCAACCCGCCACAGCGGCGAGACTTCGATGCGGTCGATGCGGTTGCCCCACGCGTCCCATTGCGTGAGCATTGGCTCGTTTCCGCGATCGGCGAGCTGCATGCGGTAGAGCTCGCCGCCCGCACGCTCGCCCATCGTGCTGAGCGCGGCCTCGATTTCACGCAGCACGTCGGGCGGCAGCGCGTGTACCAGCAATTCGCGCAACGCGCGGTCAGACGTGTACTGGTTGCCGAGCTCGGGCGGTGTCTGGATGAAGGCCATGCTCTAATTCCGAGGTTCGGCCCACCGTCGCTCAAGCTCTTTGCGAGACAGGCTTTCCATTATCGCGTGTACTCCCCTCTGCCTTTCGGGTATTGCTTTTCCCACTCGCGACCGTTGATCTGCCTGATGCTCATCTCCTCTACCGTGCCCGGGTCGAGACAACGAGCATTGACACTGAAGCCATCGGGATGCGAACGCGGCACGTAGAAGGACTTGATGCCGCAAACCGAACAGAACAAGTGCTTCGCCGTGTGCGTGTTGAAGCGGTAGGTGGTCAGCACCTCATTTCCGGAAAGCAGCTTGAAGCGATCCGCGGGAACGACAAGGTGCAGGTAACCCGCCTTGCTGCAAATGGAGCAATTGCACTCCGAGACCTGAAGTTTCGCGGGTGCGATCACCTCGAATCTGACACGGCCACAGTGACAACCCCCGGTGTGTGTAATCACGCGTTCTCCTGTCGTCTAGCGCCGTGCGCAATCGGCGAGCCAACGCCGGTTTTCAGGCGCGCGCCGCTTCCGGCGCGTTGCCTGCAACACGCTGCTGGGCGCCCTGGTAGAGAAACTCCGGCGCGAGATCGGCACCATTCGGCCATGTGACCGTTTCGAGCTCTAATCGGTGCGCAAGCGCACCCTACACCGAAAATTCACACGTTACGCCGGGCAGGAGGCTTATGCGATTCCACCTTGAAGGATTCGGTTTGGCCTAGGAGTTTGTCGGACTTAGACGTAGGTCGGAGTACGCGTAGCGTTCCCCGACATCCACGTGGTGTCAGGTAGCCGCAAATGCGGCAACCTGACCTACTTGCTTGCTTGCGGGACACTACCCTAGCGCCCGCGAAATACCGGCGCGCGTTTCTCGACGAACGCCCTGACGCCCTCTTTTGCGTCCTCGGTGTCCCTGCAGACGGTTTGCGCGAACGTTTCGAACTCCAGCGCGGCACGCAAATCCACGTCCTGATTGTGATGGATCGCTCGCTTGGCGAGTTGGATCGCCACCGGCGGGCCGGCTGCAATCTTGCGGGCGAGTTTGTAGGTCTCCGCCATGAGCTCGCCGGGCGCGACTACCGCGTTCACGATTCCGAGCCTGAGCGCCTCGGCCGCATCGATCGTCTCCCCCGTAAAGATGAGCTCACAGGCCTTCGCGGCGCCGACGACGCGAGGCAGGAAATAGCTTCCTCCCCAGTCGGGCGCAAGCCCGCGTTTGACGAAGGCTTGAGAAAACTTCGCTGCGGTCGACGCGATGCGCATGTCGCAGGCAAGCGCCAGGTTCATTCCGGCGCCCGCCGCCGCACCGTTGACCGCCGCAATGACCGGCTTCGGACAATCGCGCATGGCGAGTATCACCCGATCGCGGACCGGTGCCAGGCGCTCGCCTGCAGATGACGCCTGACCCGTTTGGTCGCGCTCGCTCATGGACTTGACATCGCCGCCGGAGCAAAAGCCTCGTCCAGCGCCGGTAATCACCAGCACCCCGACGTGCGGATCGGCCGCGCACTTCGTGACGGCATCGTAGAGGTCTTCCCGCAGCGTGTCGCCCAGGGCATTGAGCCGCTCCGGTCGATTCAGGGTGAGCGTCGCGATCCGGTCCTGCACTTCGCACAGCAAACATTGGTATGTCATTCGTGGCTCCTTTTAATTACAATCCCGGCGTGCGTCCCGATTATCCTGGAGGAGGTGTCTCATGACGTTCAAGCTCAACCACGTGCATCTGAAAACCAAGGACCCGGAGCAGACGGCGAAATTCTACGTTGACACGCTGGATGCCAGAATTGTAGGCCGGGCAGGCGACGGCGGCTACCGCCTGGATTTGCATGGCCTGTCGCTCAATGTCACGAAATTCCTGGAAAGCCAGACGCGCGAGCAGAAGTATGGCATGGAGCATATCGCCATCGATACCGACGAGCTGGACGCCCTCGTGGCAAAGCTCAAAGCCCGAGGCATCAACATCCTCGAGCAGACCACGGTTTCCGGTGGACGGCGCGTGTGCTTCTTCGAGGGGCCGGACGGTGTGCAGCTCGAGTTCATCGAGATGAAAGCATAGAGTAACTGAGGCATACACAAGGAGAAGACCATGAATCAATCCAGTCGTTTACGCGTGGGCTTTATCGGAGCAAACGGACGATGGGGTCCGCGGGCGCATGCCCCGGCCCTGCAGCGGTTGCCGGAAACGGAGATCTACGCCGTTTGCACGGCCCACGCGGACACGGCGCAGGCCGCGGCCGACAAATATGGCGTGAAGCGTGCGTACAGCGACGACCAGGCCATGGATGCGGACCCTCAGGTGGAAGCGGCGCTGGTCGCCGTGCGAGTGCCAGCGCATTACGCCCTGACGAAGCATGCCCTCGAAGCGGGCAAGCACGTCTACTGCGAGTGGCCGCTGGGCGCGAACACGAAGGAGGCCGAGGAGCTCGCGGCTCTCGCCCGCAAGATGAAGGTGCACACGATGGTCGGCCTGCAGCGGCGCGCGTCCCCCGCGTACCTCTATTTGCGCGAGCTCATCAAGGAGGGTTACGTCGGGCAGGTGCTGTCGGTGAAACTTACGCAGATGGGGAGCGGTGTGCTGACCCGCACCTCGGACCGCACCTGGCAGCGCGACGTCACGCTGGGCGCAAACACCCTGACCATCACCTTCGGGCACACGATGGACGCGCTGTGCATGGTGGCCGGGGAACTCACTGAAGTGTCGGCGGTGGTCAGCACACAAGTGCCGCAATGGTTCGAGACCGACACCAAGAAATCCGTGGACGTGACCTCGCCCGACAACATCATGGTCGTGGGCAGGCTCGAAGGCGGCGCAGTGGTCAATGCCTACGTGGGTGTCCATCCGTACCACGGCAGCGGCTACCAGCTCGAGATCTACGGCAAGGACGGCACGCTGGCGATGATCGGGGGCGGCATCGCCGGGGAGGAGGTGAAGCGCAAGATCATGGGCGGGCACAAAGACGACACGACGCTGCAGGATCTGCCCGTGCCGGACCGTCTCAAGTGGGTGCCGGAGGAAGTGCGCAACGGCGCCGCCGCGTACGACGTGGGCCAGATGTGGGTCAAGTTTGCGGAAGCGATCCGCACCAACACGCGCATCGAGCCCGATTTCGATTCCGCCGTGCGCCGCCACCGGATGCTGGACGCCATCGTGCGTGCGTCCGAGACGGGACAGCGGCAGAAGATCGCGTTGTAGCGGCCCTCTTCTCCGCCGGCACGCCCATCGCGCAGCTCATAGGAACAATGCCACCTTGCCGATCGCCTTGCGGTCCGCCACGTGCCGCAAAGCTTGGACGACTTGAGCGAATTCGTACCGAGTGGTTACCTGTGGATGAAGTTTTCCCGCGCGCCACAATTCGCAGAGAGTGTTCAGGTTGTCCAACGCGAGTTCGGGCGTTCGTTCCGCAAAAAGTCGGTAACTGACGCCGATGACTTGCGCTTGCTTGAGCAGTACCAAATTTGCCTTGATACTGGGGATCTGATTGCTCGCGTAGCCGACGATCAAGAAGCGCCCGTACGGCGCGATAGCCCGCAGAGCAGGCTCTGTCATTTCGCCGCCCACGATGTCAAATATGACGTGCGCCCCACGCCCGTTGGTCAACTCGCGAATGCGCGCGGTGAGAGGCTCACAGCTGCCATCAATGACGTAATCAGCGCCGTTTGCAAGACATTTCGCGCGCTTCTCAGGAGTGCTCGCGACGGCTATCACGGCCGCGCCGAGCGTTTTGGCGATCTGAATGGCGCATAGGCCAAGACCTCCCGATGCGCCCAGAACGACCAACGATTGTCCGCTCTCAAGCTGAGCGTTGTCGAGAAGCGCGTGATAGGCCGTGCCATAAGCCAGTACGAAACCCGCTGCAGATTCATCGCTCATTTCAGCGGGCACCCGCCGCACCCGCAGCGCTGGCACGACCGCCTGTTGCGCGAAGCAACCCTGCCCCGCATAGGTCATTACGCGGTCTCCTGGCGCGAGCCCCGGCACGTCCGCAGCGACTTGCAGCAAGACGCCAGCGCCTTCGACACCCGGCACGAAGGGCAGGGGCGGTTTTACCTGATACTTGCCCTGCGGCATTAGCACGTCCGGCGGATTGATTGAAGCCACTGTCATCTGAATGCGCGCGCATCCAGGCCTGAGTTCCGGTTCCGGAATTTCCGCTATGCTCAATTGCTCGAGTGGCCCGTAGTCGGTACAGAGGACTGCTTTCATGTTTAGCTTTGAGCTGGCGTCGGGCCTTTTCCGTCGGGAGGCCACGGGGCGGCCTGCCCTTCTATCGGTATCCGCAATGACTGGAGGATCTGCGAAATCATGATCCAGTTGCCGATGGCGACGACCATCTCGATGAGAACAATGGGTTCCCTGAGGTGCTGCTCGCATTCGGACCAGACCGCGTCGGATACTTTGCCGTGTTCACACGTGTCATCGACCGCGGCGAGCACGGCGCGCTCGGCCGGGCCGAAGAGATCCGACTCTCGCCAGTTGCGAACCGCCAGAATCTCTTCCGCAGTCACCCCCGTCTGCGTGATGGCGATGTGATAATGCTGGAACCATTCGTATTCCGAGCCGGTCGTCCACCCGATACGCATGATGATCAATTCGCGCAGGCGCGAGTCGAGCTTGCTCCGCGTGGCGAGCATGTTCAGCAATCCATACACGTGCCGCACCAGTTCCGGGTGGCGCGCGAGCATACGAAACGCGTTCTTTCCTGCCTGCACTTCTCCGACCCCCATCTCGCTTCCGAGACGCAGCGCGTCCGCGAGCGGTATGCATTCCATCCGGCTTTTCATGTTCGACGTCCTAACAGCCTGTCGGACTTTGAAGGTCCGACAGGCTGCTAAAAGCAAAACCGCCCGATTTCTTCTGAATAATGTTTAATTCCATAGCTTTTGACCTCGGTCAGCACGCAGCAACGACGTTTCGACGATTTTATGTCGACATTTTCGCATTTTTTCCGTGGGCGGTTTTGCATTAGGAGTTTGTCGGAGCCAAGTCCGACAAACTCCTGGCTATTCCGTCTTGATCCCGGCGAACTTGACCACCTTCGCGTTCTGCGCAAGCTGGCTGCGAATGAAGGCGGCAAACTGCTCCGGCGTACCGGTCTGGGCCAGGAGGCCTTGCTTGACGATCGCTTCCTTCATCTCGGGCGAGTCGACGGCCTTGATGATCGCCGCATTCAGCCGCGCAATAATTTCTTTGGGAACCCCGACCGGCGCCAGCACGCCGTTCCAGCCCGTGCGCTCGTAGCCGGTCAATCCGGCCTCGTCGAGCGTAGGCACCGTGGGCAGCGTCGGCGCACGCTGCGCGCTGCTTACCGCCAGCGCCTTGAGCCTGCCGATCTTGACGAATGGCAGCGCCCCGGTGACGCTGGGAAAATTGACGTCGACTTGACCCGCGATCAGGGCGGTCGTCGCTTCCGGTGCCCCGCGAAACGGGACGTGCAGCATTCTCACGTCGGCCATCATCTTGAAAACCTCGCCGGCAAAATGCGACGAGCTGCCGACGCCGGGGGTGCTGAACGTGAGCTTGTCCGGCTGTGACTTCGCCAGCGCAATCAGCCCCTTGACGTCGCGCACCGGCACCGACGGGTGAACCGAAAGTGCGAATGACGTGACCACCACCATGGACACCGGTGCGAAATCACGCTCGACGTTATACGGCAGCTTGGAGCGTAACGCCGGCAGGATAGTCGTGGACCCCGCTGCGTAAAGCAGCGTATAGCCGTCGGCGGGCGCTTTGGCTACGGTCTCGTCACCGATCGCGCCTCCTGCGCCCGGCCGGTTTTCCACCACCACATTCTGGCCGAGGATCTCGGAGAGCTTCCGCGCGAGCAGGCGCGCTCCGACATCACCCGCGCCGCCCGCAGTGTATCCAAAGACCAAGCGTATCGGCTTCACCGGATAAGTTTGTGCCGCGGCAATTGCAACCCAGGGGCCGAAGCACGCGACGACAGCAACGAACATGCGCAGCGCGATACTGATCGATTTCCTCATGATATCTTCTCCTGTGGTTTGTCACTGAGTTACCTGCTGCGGGCGCGGCCCTGCCCTACCCTGCACAAATCGATGCAAAACGGTTCGTCACTCCGGAGAAAGCCGGAGTCCAGGTTTCTGGAATCCAACCATCAAGCGTTCTGGATTCCGGCTTGCGCCGGAATGACGATAATGTCATTCTATAATGGATGACACCTCAAAAGGAGAGAAACATGGCGCGCGTGCCTTATGTAGAACGAGCAGAGATGGACGCCGAGGGGCAGGAGATTTATGACCGCATCCGCCGCGACCGCAACGCGGACAAGGTGGGTTTCCAATTCCGCGCTTTGCTGCACAGCCCCAAAGCGGCAGGCTTTTTGACCTCGATGGGAGCGGAGCTGCGATTCAGGAGTGCGCTGCCGGAGCGCCTGAAGGAGTTCGCGGTTACCATTATCGCCCGCGAGTGGAACAGCGACATCGAGTGGACCGCACATGCGGCATTAGCCGCCAAGGCCGGCGTCAGTGCCGCATCGATCGAAGCGATACGCACGGGGAAAGCGCCGGCGACGCTTACCGACGAAGAACAAGTCATCACCCGCTTCGTGCATCAACTGCTGCGCGACAAGAATGTGACGGACGAAGCCTACGCCGCTGTCCAGAAATTGCTGGGAACGCGGGGCGTCGTCGATCTGACGCTCACGTGCAGCTACTACACCGCGATCAACATGGCTCAAATCGCGCTCAAGCCTGAGATGGAGCCGGGGAAGACGTCGACCTTGTAGCGCAAGGAAGATTTTGCCGATGCCCTTAGCCCCGGAGCGGGTCGACTACCTGCCGATTATCGACCGGCCCATCATCAAGTGGCCCAACGATGCGCGGGTTGCGTTCTGGGTCGCTCCCAACATCGAGCACTATGAATATCTCCCTCCGCTCGACGGAGTCCGCAACCCGTGGCCGCGCACGCCGCTGCCCGATGCGCAGCAGTATTCGCTGCACGAGTACGGCAATCGCGTGGGGTTCTGGCGCCTGCTCGAAGTGCTCGACGAATACGGGATTCGCTGCTCGACCACGCTCAATGTCGGCGTGCTCGAGCATTTCCCCGATATCGCCGAGGCCATGCTCAGGCGCGGCTGGACTTTCGTCAACCACGGCTTCTACAACACGCGCTTCATCACCACGTTCTCGGCAGAGCAGGAACGCGAGTTTTTCCAGCGCTGCCGCGAGACATTCAGGCGCCGCACCGGCCGCGAGCTGAAAGGCCAGTCAGGGCCTGTAGCGTCCAATACCGAGAATACTCCGGACATTGTCGCCGAGGCAGGCTTTCTCTATCAGACCGACTGGAAGATCGACGACCAGCCCCTGCCCATCAAGGTGCGATCCGGCCGGTTGATCTGCATTCCCTACACTTCGGAACTGAACGACGCGCCGCTGATGCGGCATCACTTTGAGGGCGATTATTACGCAAAGATCTGTAAGCGCCAGTTCGATCAGCTCTACCGGGAAGGCGAGGAAAGCGGCAGGCTCATGTGCATTGCCTTCCACCCGTATCTCATGGGCCGTCCCCACCGCGCAAAATACCTGACTGAGGTGCTCGACTACATCATGTCGCACGATCGCGTGTGGCAGGCCACCACCGACGAGATCGCCGAGCACTATCTCGCGCACACCTACGAGCAGGCGGTGGCGCACGCGGCCCACGTCAACGCGTAACAAGGACTTCTCATGCCCGCGGACCGGACCTATGCGTTTCCCGAGCCCCACCCGGGGATGGACCACGACCATTACGACTGGTCACCGCTGAATGCCACTCGTGCGAAGCTCGAATGGCCGAAACAAGCGCGCGTGGCGCTCTGCGTCATCGTTGTGCTCGAGCACGCGGAATGGAAGCGGCCGCCCGGCAACTATCAGGTTCCGAATCTCGCCGGTGGTTACGGATGGGGACCTTTTCCCGACGTCACGGCATGGTCACATCGCGAGTACGGCCACCGTGTCGGTATCTTTCGCGTGCTCGACGTGCTGGCGAAGCACGGCATCAAACCCACCGTTGCCATGGATGCGCTTACTGCCGAGCACTATCCGTTTCTGGTGCGACATTGCCTGAAGCTTGGTTGCGAAATCATCGCGCACGGCATCTCGGTGAATCAAATGATCACCAGCCGGATGTCGGAAGCGGAGGAGCGCGAATATATCCGCACCTCCATCGACGCCGTGACCCGTGCGACGGGCAACAATCCGGTCGGGTGGCTCGGGCCGGAGTCCGGCGAGTCGGCGAGGACACCACAACTGCTCGCCCGGTCAGGCATACGCTACGTTTGTGACTGGGGCAACGACGAGCAGCCCTACCGCATGAAGGTTCCGGAAGGCGAGCTGCACGCACTTCCGGTGTCATTGCCGCTGGACGACATCAACGCGCTCTGGGACCGGCGTGTCGACATCGATCAGTATGAGACGATGATCCGGGAGACTTTCGAGACGCTATATCGAGAGGGCGCGGACAACGGGCGGCTGCTGGTCGTGAACTTGCACCCGTTTCTGATCGGTCAGCCGTTCCGCATTGGCTGCCTCGATGCCGCGCTGGATTACATCGTAAAGCACGACGGCGTGTGGGCGGCCACCGGCTCGGAGATCATCGAGTGGTATCGCAACTTGCACGTTATCTCCCGCCCGCGTACAGCTTGACGAGCCGATAAAGGAACTCGTGTCCTTCGTAAAGCGAGCGCACGCGGATGCGCTCGTTGAGGCCAGACCTCTCGCCTTCAAGCGCCCGGCCATCGCTTCCGCCGCAGCCGTGCAACTGCCGACCGAATCGGTGGTGTTGATCTCGACGACCGCCTGGTAGATCGCGCGCAACTGCTGCGGCGCGGGCGTGAGCCCGCCGCCCTACGCAAAAGCGTGAAGTGCGAGCGATGCTGCGAAGGCGGCCCAGGTTACGCCGCAAAGTATTTTCATGCTTTTACTCCAATGTCGAATGGATATTCCGGGCAAATCAAAGGATAACTGTCCAGACCACTAGGCGTGTTGCTGATTCTGCCGTCAACGCTTCTCATATGCCAGGCGCCTGACCAATGAGAAGCACCGGCTTGGGCTGGATTCCGGAGACTATCGAGCGCGGGACAACCCTTTCCTCTGAACGCGAAGGATCGACAAAGAATGTGCCCAACTCGCTGGCGCAGCGCCGGCACGAGCGGAGATCGTGATCGAAGAGTTCGTGTGGCGTCATTTGCTCAAGTGCCCAATCGGGATAGGGGAAAGCCTCACGGCTTCCCCCTCCCACACCACCGTACAAACGGGTCACGTATACGGCGGTTCGGCAGATTGAGTCAATACGCATGCGTCCATTTTGCCGGATCGGCTCAGTGGCTGCACACGCATCAACCGGAGCGTCATTTCTCGCCACGCCAATCCCGCTTTCATCCCAGCCCTCAGGCTTACGCCCTCGGGACTCGCCGGATGCAATAGTGGTCTTTCACCTACGAAGTAACGCGCCATGCCCGGCGCACACGTTTGCGTTCAGCGGCGCGCGGCTTTAAGCGCGTCCGCTGCGACGCACAGTTAGGCCTGCCCATCAAGGATTTCGAGCAATTGGCTTGGTTTGACGATGACTGCTGCGCAGACTTTCTCCAACTGTGCTTTCTTTTTGAGAATGCGTTCGTCTGTTGTGATGAAGTAGCCGCAATACTTACCTGCTTCAAACACGTGGGTCGCATCGGCAGCGAATTTCTCCGGCATTCCGTTTCCAGCGAGAATGGAATTAATGACTGCTTTCTGCTTGATCTCGCTATGCGTGAGTGAAGTCTCAATAGAGTAAGTGTGACCTGCGGCTTCTCGCTTTACCCAATCGGGTGTATTGGGATGCGCAATTTCCTTTTGATTGGAATGCGCGAGATTCAGCACGATTACACCTTCGTCGCTTAGTCGCCTGAGTTTTTCGGATGCCTCATGTTCCGGTGAGTACTTCGGATCGAACGCACAAGAGTCGAGAAAATTGAGCGTTCGCTTTGGGTCCATGGATGAGCGACCAAATGGTTGTCTTGGCATATGTGAGCACCTTTTAAGGCGCCTCACTGGGCGATTTGAAAATCAAGAATGCGAAGTTCAATTCTACCTTTAGCTCTGCGAGGTGCATTGGGAACGTACGGGAAAGCGGGCGTCGGGTTGTTAAGATTTTCTACGCTCTCGTCCACTCGACCCTTGACCCGCCTGGCAAGCCCACCGGCAATAATGCCGCTGAAGCGAGTTGTCGCGGCGTCTATTGGGCGACCTTTCACATCATAAAATACAACAAGGCAATAGACATTTTTCACGGGCTCGCGCAGCCTGTTGACCAACGAGAACGAGTACTCGCCAGTCGGGAGACTTGTACCATCGTAAGTGAAATTCTCCCCGACAACGCCCTCGGAGTTTTTCCCGCCGAGGTCAACAAGAATAGACTTTCTTTTCCCCAACGACTTCGTGCTAGCCAGTGGTCTAACCGTCCCTGTGTTTGCCAGCAAAGTCTTAAGGTAGTTTGACGGAACAGCGAAGTTTAGATTCTGCCCGCCCCTGAAGGTCGCTACGGAAACACCGATGACTTCTCCTTTTCCGTTCAGAACTGGCCCACCACTACTTCCGGGCGAAATCGGAGCCGTGATTTGAAGAACTTTGTCCGAGACTCCCCCCCTGATGCTACTGACTATACCCTGAGAGAAAGTGCCTTCAAGCCCTTGCGGATTTCCGACCGCGTAAAGGGTTTCACCAATCTGCACCGCATCGCTATTGCCAAGAGCGAGAGCTTGAGAACGGGGAGCCGAAACTTTCAGCACAACCAGATCTCGCTCCGAATCAACCCCAACGATTCCTTCGATATCGTACTTTGTATTCTCGCCAATAAGTTTTGCATACCCTCTTGCGGCCCCCTCAACAACATGGAGATTACTTGCGATTTCTCCGCCACGGACAAAGAATCCGCTGCCGAGAGATATTGGTTGGCCATTGGCGTCTTCCATGACCAAGAGCACTGTCGAGCCGAATGCTCTCTTGGCAATCTCCGGTGCAG
>Ga0326597_10009528_pt1 | contig 13004 bp, 8 predicted proteins | sample RVTome_12_FD_203789 | JGI IMG/M metagenome (GOLD analysis project Ga0326597, IMG submission 203789) | Soil microbial communities from uranium-contaminated site in the Upper Colorado River Basin, Wyoming, United States - RVT100D185 | ecosystem: Environmental > Terrestrial > Soil > Contaminated >... | reverse complement strand
AGCTGGATGAGATCGAAGGAGCGTTCACTGTCGCGGACGAAGTGCCTGCCCTCGGCTTCGACGAGCTTCACCTGCGGATGCTCGAACAGTCCGCCCAGAAAGTCGCGATAGTCGTTCTGGACCAGCCGCACGATGGATGGATTGATCTCGGCTCCGGTGACATGGGCGGCGCCGGCCACCAACGCGATGCGGACATCCGTGCCGCCGCCGGAGCCGATGACGAGAACCCTCGGGTGCTCGATGGCCGCAAAGGCCGCGGCCGTCGTCCGGTTGGCGAGATTCTGCGGGCCGAGTCCCTGCTCGCTGCGCTCGGAGAGGGGGGTACTCGCCCCGCCGTCGATCATGATATTGCGCAGCCCGTTCTGCGACTCCAGAACATCGATGCGCGACAGGACATTCCACTCGGTGTGGATGATGCGGTCGTTGCGGCCTTCGACCACCATCGAGAGCGCCTTGCTGATGTCCGTGCGGACCTTCGGTAGAAGCTGTGGGGCGACGAGGAGAACGGCGATACCCAGGAGCGCCGCCGCCGCAAACGTGCGTGGGCGCCGGCGCCGGGCGCCGGGAAAGAACAGCGCCGCGAGCACGGCCAGCAGGGCGGCGACGAGTATGCTGCGCCGCGCGCCGAGAGGGTGGATCAGGAAGTAGAAGAGCAGGACGCCGATGCCGGCGCCGACTAGATCGCAGCCGTAGTAGAGACCGGCCCAACGATGGCGATGCGTCAGCATCAGTCCAATGGCGAGTCCGGCGCAGAGGAAGGGGATGCTCAGTACGACGTAGTAGATGGCGAGCACGAGAAACTGCATCGGCTCGACGAAGAGAGTGAACGGCCGGAACGCGATCTTGTTCGTCAGGACATAGGCAAGGATCAAGCTCGCCGCGGAGAGGATGCACAGCGGTGAGACGCGGTACTCGTCGCGCCACAGCCAGCCCTTGGGCCAGACGTGGAGCAGGATTCCGGAGAAGCCAAAGCCGAGGAGCGCCACGCTGACGACGAGGAAGGCGAAGTGATACCAGATCGCCGCCGAGAAGATCCGCATCCACAGGATTTCGGCGAGGAGAGTCGACGCGGCGATGAGCCCCATGCCGAGAAGCTCGGCGGGGCGCGCCCGATCGCTAGCGGTTGGCTGATTCGAGTCCGTGTCCACGGCTGCCGTTCTCTGGAATCGAGAGTCGCGAAGGACGGCGAAAATCGCCGCGATCGCGAGAGAATAGCTTCTAGGGGGCCTTCGCGTCATCCGCGATCCGCGCCGGGCCCGAGACCCATGAAGCTGGCATGGGCCATGCTCGCCCGCAGGAGTCCTCTCTCCTCTTCAGGAATCCCATGCGGCCCTCGCCCGATTCTCCCAACGCCGAACGGCCCGAGCTCTCAGAGGGCGAGGCGCTCGACGAGCTCCAAATCCGCCTCGAAGAAGAGCACGCAGCGCGCGTGAGCGCCGAGCAAAAGCTCGAATCTCAGAGTCGCGTACTCCAACGCATCCAATCTCAGCTTCGGGATCTCGCGCGGGAATCGAGAAATGTCGGCCGCGCGCGCTTGGACTTCCTGGACATTCTCCAGCACGAGCTGCGTACGCCTCTGCATGGCATTCTCGGCACGGCGAGCGTGCTGCTGTACGAAGATCTCAGCGAATCGCAGCGGGAGATGGTCGAATTGGTCGAGCATTTCGGTGGCCGACTCTCGCTGGTCGTTCAGGACCTACTCGAGTTCTCGCGACTCGAGGCGGGAGCCCTCGAACTCAGTCAAGATACCTTCGAACCCGCCGACGTCGCGCGTGTCGCCCTCGAAGCGATTCGCGAGGAGGCGGAAGAAAAAGGGCTGGAAGTCGAGCTCGCTCTGAATGGCGAGCTTCCTCGACGCGTCGAGGCCGACGAGCGCCACCTCGCACAGGTGCTGCACCTTCTGCTCGGCAACGCGTTGAAATTCACCGAGCAGGGCAGCATCCGTCTCTCGGTCAGCTGGGACGTCGACGGTTCGACCCTCGCGTACGAAATCCGCGACACGGGCGTGGGAATCCCGGCGAATCGGATTGGCGCCATCTTCGAGCCCTACGAGCAGGCCGATCCCACGATGACGCGCCGCTTCGGCGGCGCGGGCCTGGGCCTGGCGATCGCGCATCACCTGGCGGAAATCCTCGACGGTGAGATTCGAGTCCAGAGCGAAGAGGGGAACGGCTCGACCTTCGAGCTGCGCCTCCCCGTCGTCGAAAAGCCCGAAGCGGCAAACGAAAGAGGCCTCCCGGAGGAGGCCCCTGTCGAATCGATCTGACGAGTTCCAGACCCTAGATATTGATGACGGTGAGATCCCACTCTGCGGGCACGTGGAGGATGATCTCGGTGACCCAGTCGAAGTCGTCGGGATCTTGCGATGTGGGAGGATCATCGCTCGACCACTCTGCGACCCAACTGATGTTGTTCAGGGCCGCCGCCGCCGCCACGAGATTTCCCGCGAGGTATTCGGTCAGGAAAGTCTGGAAGTCGGCCTGGAGCGCCGAGATCGCGGCCGCGTTGATGCGCAAGTACAGGTCGGTCCCGTCGTCGCTCGCGTTCACCTCGCGGTTCGTCTGGTTGTCGGGAACGCGGAGCTGCATGAGCTCATGCGCCGCCTTGTTGGTCGTCGTGATATTGATCGTGGCCGAGCGTGCACTGCTGTGCCCGCGATTGAGGGTTACACGAGCGCGAGCTCCCGCGACCTTCACCTGCGTTGGGTCAATGCTCTCAATATTCTCCACATCATCGAGTGCGTCGATGATGCGCTGTGCAAAGGCGCCGGCGTTGCCGTTTTCGGTCGCCGTGTTCTCCGTGAAGCCCTTGGTGACCCAGTCGGCGGTCAGCGTCAGAGGAACCGTGCCTTCGACCGTGCGATCCTCGGTCATGCATCCTTCATCGGCGCGCAGGATCAAGCTCACAGAGAGTACGAACGCAACGCGCGCGATGGTTCGCAGTAGATTGAGTTTCATGGTGGGACCCCCCTAATTTCCAACGGATAGGCCGAGAGCATAGCTCGTCTGATCCGAGATGTTGACCTCTCCATTGAGATGCACGAGGAAGAACCGCAACGCGGCCCCAAGCGTCAGGTGCACGCGGCTATCGTCTTCGAACTCGACCTTGAGCGATTCGGTATTCCCTGAGCCATCGTCGAAGTCATATTTCGCGCTCATGGTCGAGCGGTCGATGCCGAGGCCGGCGTATGGTTCGAAGTAGAGGAATCGCTTGGAAGCTTGAACCCCGATGCTCAATTGTGAGAAATCGACGAGATCATCTCCGAGATTGAACTTCTGATAGAATAGCATACCCGACAGGCTGAGGGGCAATGTCGGCACATACTGACTGATGCTGTGCCGCGCGCCGATGCCGAACAGCTTGATGTCGCCCACTTCGGCGTCGCCGATTTCGGCGGAGAAGAAACGCAGAATCGCCTCGCTCCCCATCACGCCGCCGACGGCGATCTGTGGAACCGCCAACGGCAAACCGCTCAGGTCGAGGCCGCCAGGGAAGGTGTAGGTCAATCCCGTGCCCGGTGGGCAGGGGCAGGCGTCGGCGACGGGAGTGCCTTCGGTGTCGCCGACCACCGTCGAAACTTCGTACTCGCCACTGCCCGGGAAGTAGTCGGGTGTCTTCGCAGTGAAGGTGCGATCGTCATCGCCGAATCGCATGATCATCGCGCGAAGGTCGAGGCGCACATAGGGCTTCGCCGTCGGGATGCCGGCGGACGTAAAGAGGCCATCGCTGAGTCCCGACGCGAATGCGTCGCGCAGCGGCATGAGATATCCGATTGCATTGTCTTCGGCGTAATTGAGAAGGTTTTCTTCGATCTGCGCTTGGGCGCTGGGCGCTGTGAGAAGTAGCGCCAGGATAACGAGTGCAGAGAGGGAGTGGAACCGCGTCATGGAACTCCTCCGCATCGCCTCGGGAACAAGAGCGATGATGGAATTGGTGCAGGGGCTTTCGCCCCGTTGCGAGCCCGCCGATAGTGGCAGATCCGGGTGCGCGTCGCCAGGAGAAAACAGAGTGAAAGTACCTACCGTCCGTGTTGGGCTCGGACCAGGGCGGCCAGATCCTCCAGGCCCCTCTCGACGCGCTCACCCCAGGGCACGCCGACGGTGAGCCGGATGAAGTTGCGGTAGCGATCCGTCGTGGAGAAGAGGGGGCCCGGCGCGATGCTGATGCCGCGCTGCAGGGCCTCCGCGTGGAGCCGAAGCGAATCCACGTCGCCGGGCAGTTCGACCCACAGGATGTGCCCGCCGCGCGGTCGACTGACGCGCGTGCCCTCAGGGAAGAGCTCGGCGATGGCGTCCGAGAATCGCGCCACCAAGTCGGCATAGGCCCGCCTGAGGCTGCGCAGATGGCGGTCGAAACCGCCGCTCTCCAGAAAGCCGGCCACGGCCATCTGCGTCGGCGTGGACGCGGCCATGCTGCTGGAGAATTTCAGCCTCTTGATCTCAGTCATGTACCGTCCGGGCGCGATCCAACCCACGCGATATCCCGGAGCGAGCGTCTTGCTGAACGAGGAGCAGAGGAGGACGCCACCGTCGTCGTCGAAGGCTCGGAGCGCGCGCGGCCGTGTTTGTTCGAAGGAGAGTTCGCCGTAGAGATCATCCTCGATGATGGGCACTGCGTGCCTCGCACACAAGGCGACGATGTCCCGCTTTGCGGCGTCGGGCATGCAGTGACCCAGCGGGTTTCCGAAGTTCGGAATCAGGACGACGGCGCGAATCCTCTTCTGATCGAGTGCCTGTTCCAGCTCGACCAAGCACATTCCCTCGTTGGGATCCGTGGCCAACTCGAGCGAGCGCAGATGCAGCGACTCGATGGTGTGGAGCAATCCACAGTAGGTGGGGGACTCGATGGCCACGGTGTCGCCCGGACGTGTCACCGCGCGCAAGGCCAGCTGAATGGCCTCGGTGGCGCCGTTCGTCGTCACGATCTCCGACGGGGTCAGCGCGCAATCGGCCTCGAGCGCGCGCCGCGCGATCTGCACGCGCAGTTGCTCGAGTCCCTGGAGGCTGTCGTACGCCTGACTGCGCTCGGGTTCGTCGCGCACGGCGCGCAGGAGGAAACGGTTCAGCTTGGCCGACGGGAGGAACTCGGAGCTGGGGATGGCTGCGCCGAGGGGGAGCACGTCCGGCCGATTGGCCTCCTCGACGAGGCGCAGGCGGAGGTCGATGATCTTCAGTGAGACGGGCTCATCGACGCTCTGGCTCTTGTGGGGCAGAGGAGGCGCTTTCCGTCGGACGCGGACATAATAACCGGACTGGGGCCGCGCCTCGATGAGGCGCCGGGCCTCGAGCAGGCGGTAGGCCTCGAGCACGGTGCTGATGCTGATGGAGAACTGCCGGCTCAACTTGCGCACGCTGGGAATCCGGGCGCCCGGCCGGAGCGTGCCGCCATCGATGAGATGCTGCACCCTCGCGGCCACCTGTTCGTAGAGGGTGGACGAGCCTCTGCCGACGGGTTGTAGTCGAGCCATGATGAACTCCTCTTGCCCCTCCATTGCGGGCGAATCGGACGGAAGGACCAGATTCAGCGGAGCGGAGCCTGAACGGGTACAATTCAGATTTTTGAAAACTGTACCGTATACAATTCTCGAAATCTACATCTGTTCCGAAGAAGACCCGAGAGCTAGATTTGCCGGAATCCTGGGGAGGGAACGGCCGTGATCAGCCCGCGAGGAAAGCTCTACGCCGCCTACGCGGCCGTCTATCTCATCTGGGGCTCGACCTATCTGGCCATCCGGATCGGCGTCGAGACGTTGCCTCCCTTCTCGTTCGCCGCGACACGCTATCTGCTGGCCGGCCTACCGCTCTTGGCGTGGCTCCGCTCGCGCGGGCACGGCGGCATGAGCGTGCGTCTCTGGGCCCACTCCGCGCTGCTGGGCGGGCTGATGCTCGCCGGTGGCAACGGCCTGGTCACCTTCGCGGAGACGACCGTCCCCTCCTCCATCGCCGCGCTGCTCATCACGACCGTGCCTCTGTGGATGGTCCTCCTGGACGCTCTGGTCTGGAGACGGAGTCGCCTCGGCGTCGCCAGCGTGGCGGGCCTCGCGTGTGGTTTCCTCGGGTTGGTTCTGCTCGTGGGGCCCGCTGGCGACGCTGTGGGACGCCTGGACTGGGTGGGCGTGGGGGCTCTCCTCACGGCCTCTCTCAGCTGGGCCATCGGTTCGCTGCTCTCCCGCAGTCTCGCGCAGCCGAAGAACCCCATCGTCGCCGTGGCCGCGCAGATGACCGCCGGTGGCTCCATCCTGCTCATCGTCGCGGGGCTACGCGGCGAGTGGTCGCAGATCGATCTCGCAGAGGTATCGCGGGGGTCGGTGATCGCGATTCTCTATCTCGCGGTCTTTGGATCCGTCGTCGCCCTGAATGCCTACGCCTATCTGCTGCGCAATCAGCCCGCCAGCTCCGTCTCGACCTACGCCTTCGTCAATCCTGTCGTCGCCGTCACCCTGGGTGTGGTCTTCGCGGGGGAGATGCTCGTCCAGCGGCAGTGGCTCGCGGGAATCCTGATCATCGGCGCCGTGATTCTGATGCACCGTGCGCGCCTGCAGCGGGCCCGCCGCCCTGACCATGAAATGGACGGGAAGCCCGAGCGCCGGACTCAGGCGGCCGCCGACGCGGTACGGACGTCGCTGACGAGTCCCAACAGCTCGGCGACCCGCAACACCCCGTAGGTCGGGTCGATCTCCCACCAGCGCTCACCCTGCGCCGTGCGGCCAGGAGTGTGATGGTGATTGTTGTGCCAGCCTTCTCCGAGCGTGATCACGGACAGGAAGAAGTTGTTCCGGCTCATGTCGCCCGTCTCGTAGCGGCGCGTTCCCCACATGTGAGTGAGCGAGTTGATGCAGTAGGTGCCGTGATAGAGGATCACGGTGGAGAGGAAGAAGCCACCCACGAGGGCACTCCATCCGCCCATGAGAAAGCAGCCGGTTCCCAGCGCGATGGCCGGCAGCCAATGCCAGCGGTTTAGGAAGCGCAGCTCTGGAAAGCGCGCCAGGTCTTTGACCCGCTCGAAGGCCGTCGCCTTATGCAGTGGATCGGCGACCCAGAGGATATGGCTGTAGAGGAATCCGCGCTTTGGGCTGTGGATATCTTCGGGCGTGTCCGAATAGCGATGATGATGCCGATGATGGGCGGCCCACCAGAGAACGCCTTTTTGCAGCGAGGACTGGGCCCCCAAGGCCAAGACGAACTGACCGAAGCGGCTGGTCTTGAAGGCGCGATGCGAAAAATAGCGGTGGTAGCCGGCCGTCACGAAGAACATGCGGATGACATAGAGAGCGACACAGAGAATCACATCCCGGGTCGTGATCCCGGTCCAAAAAAGAGCCAGCGGCGAGAGGTGGACGAGGGCGAAGGGAAGACGGCCCAACCACCACCTAAACGACTGTTTGCGCCAACGATTCGGGTCTCGCTGCATGTTCTGGCATCGCTCCAGGCAAGAGTTCGAGTCAAAATGGCCGGGCAAACTTCCCCGGTCAAGGGCCAACGCCCTATAATGTGCCATCCCCCCCGAGTTCGCGCCACTTTCCGATAAATGCGCGCTGACTTTCGATGGCCGGGGCTTCGTGATAGTCTCCGCGACCCCGTTTCCATCCGACTTCAGGCATGCAACGAATGATCCGACAATGCGCGGTTCTTCTTCTGGGCGGAATCATCCTCTCCGGGATCGCCTCCTCCGTCGTGGCCGAACAGACGCCGCCGGTGGGATCTCGCGGGAACCCGCTTCTCTACCAGATTCCCGATAGCCTCCTGGTCGAGGGCGTCGTCGACACGACGGGCGAGCTGGCGGCCTTTCTGGTCGCCGGCGAGCGCATCGTCCGGCGTGATGTCTCCGGACACACGGTCATCGGGCGGTCGGGCATCGACATCCTGGATGCGGGCGATGTCTCCGAGCTGGCGCCAGCCCTCGGATCCACGCGCATGCAGGTGAATTCGCGCGGCGAAGCGCTGATCTCGGTGCGCGGCGCCCCCGAGCGTCATGTCGCGGTCTTTCTGGATGGAATCCCCTTGGTCATCCCCTGGGATGAGCGCGCGGATCTCTCCCTGCTGGCACTCGATGCCGTGGGTGGAATCGAGGCGCGGCGTGGCATCCGCAGCGTCGCCGATGGCCCGCACGCGCTGGCCGGGCGGGTCGATCTAAAGACGCAGCGCCTGGGGCGTCCGGGGCACGCGAGCCGCCTCGGCCTGGCCGCCGGGGAAGCCGACGCCTGGGAGGCGCGGGTCGCCCATCTCTTCGCGAGCGCCAGCCTCCGCTGGGACGGCCTCGTGGCGCTGAGTCATCGCCGCAGCGACGGCTTTCTGTTGCCGGCGGAGACGAACGGGCTGCTTCACCAGGACCCGGATCGCCGCACACGCCTGAACAGCGCGCGCCGGCAAAGCGCAGCGCTCGTCAGCTTGCGGCGCGTCCTCCCCCGCTCCGGCGAAGTGCGAGGCACCGTGCAATGGAGCGACGGCGAGAAGGGCGTGGCGCCCGAAGGACATTTGACAGACGCCCGCTTCTGGAGGTATCCCGAGACGCGGCGCTTGTTGGCCGGTTTCAGCGGTCACGTTCATCTGAACGAGGATCAACGTTGGAGATTCGGCGGCAGCTACGCGGCCGACATCTTCCATCAGGAGATCAGGGAATTCGGTGACGCGAGCTATTCGGATCCGCAACCGACTCCGGGCGACGACTACGAGGTCGATGACGATCTCACGCACAGCGCGCGACTCGCCCTGCGCCGGCAGTGGATGAATTCTCGCTCCATCGAATGGGCGGCCAGCGGACGTTGGACGAATCACCGCGAGACCCTGGTCATCGGCGGCGACGAAGAACGCTACGCGCAGCTGCTCGGCAGTTTCGCCGCCGAGTGGACCGAGCCCCTCGCCGAACACTGGCGCTTCCGCCTGGGTGGCGGCTATGAACGCGCGGCGACGCCCGAGACGGGGGGACAAGGCCGGGAAGGACGCGACACCGAGGCGCCCGTCGGGCTCGTGGCCCTGCGGCGCGGCTTCAGGTCGGGGCAGGTCGAGGCGCGGCTCAGCCAGCGCTCGCGCTTTCCGTCCCTGCGCGAGAGCTTCTCGGAAGCGCTCGGCCGCTTCGAACTCAATCCAGATCTGGAACCGGAGGAGCAGACCCTGGCCGAGCTGGATGCACGCTGGGCGAACTCCCGCCTCGAGCTGAGCGGCGGTGTCTTTGCGTCCTGGATCGACGGCGCCATCGAGCGCATGGTCTCGCTGAACGATCCCTCTCTCTTTCGGCGGGCGAACGTGGGTCAACTCCGAACGCTGGGCAGCGAAGCCTCCCTCAATTGGTCGCCGCCGCTGCGCGGTTTTACGGTGGCCAGCAGACTTGTCTTCATGAACGCGCGCGTGAAAGAGGACGGTTCCTACGATCGCCGCGCCGAAGACCGGCCGGAGTTCCTGACGACCAGCTACGTCTCCTACTCCCATGCCAGCGGCTGGCGACTGCGTCTCGAGAATCTGAGTCTCGGCGCACGGCATGCGGCCGACCCGGTGGCGAGCGACGGCCTTGCGCGCCTGGCCGCGCAGATTTCGTGGAACGTGCGCGTCTCGTAGCTATGGGCTCCGCTTTCCCTGCCGCAGAGCGAGTTGTTCCTGCGGCTGCGAAATGTCTTCGACGCCCGGCTGCTGTCCCAACCGGGGCTTCCCGAGCCGGGGCGCAGTCTGTGGGCGGGCCTGAAGCTCGAATTCGACTGAGGAGAGCATGAGAGCAGCGTTGCTGTTCGCCGGCGCCATCCTCCTGGCACCCTGGCTGTACGCGCGCTGGGCCGAGCCCATCGTCTACATGGACAATTGGCCCGACGGCTCGCCGAAGAAGCGGGCGGTCAGCGTGCGCACCATTCACGGAGACTACGTTTTCGACGGCCCGGCGCGGGCCTTTCACGCGGGCGGCCAGATCGAGAGCGACGGCGCGTATCGGCACGGCCGAGAGCAGGGCCCGTGGCGCTGGTACCGCGCCGACGGCTCGCTACTCGCAGAGTGTGAGTTCAGGTCGGGAAGCGGAGAGTATCGCTCCTACCACTCCGATGGGTCCCTCTGGTGGGAGGGGCGCAACGAAGCCGGGAAACGCACGGGCAACTGGATCGCGCGCGACGAGGCTGGCCGGAAGATCCGCGACGGTGCCTACCTGGCGGATCAACCCCACGGCGAGTGGCAGTACTGGAGCTACGACGACAGCACGCTTCACTACAGTGGCCGCTGGGAACACGGCACACTGGTGGAAGACGACGGAGCCATCGCGAACGGGGTCAGCCTGCGATTGGGCTGGCCGGATCACCTGCTCGAGTTCTCGCTCTGGCTCTTCTGGGTCCTCGCACCATGGCCTCTGGCCTTGCTCTGCGCCGGGCGCGGCCGCGGCTTGGGGGAGACGCTTCTCGCCGTCCTCGTCGTGGGGCTCTGCCTGCAGTCGTTCGTCCTTCAGCTTCTTCTGGCGCTGGGGCTGTTCCACGCCGTCCCCCTGTTGACCTGCGGCGCGGCCATGCTGGTGCTGGGAGTCTGGCGGCTGCGGGCCGACGCGGAGCTCCGCACGCAATGCCGGCTCTGGTTCGATTCGATCAAAGCCCTGCGCGTTGGCGGTGCGCTTCTCCTTTCCGCTGCGGTCATCGTCGTGGTCACGCGGCTCTGGACCAGCCTCGTCGAGGCGCCGTCGAACTTCGACGCCCTTGCCTATCATCTCCCCATCATAGCCGACTGGGTCCGAGGGCACGGTCTGACGCATCGTGCCGAATTCGGACAGGTCGCCTTCTACGCGTTCGGTTGGGAGGCGCATGGTGCGGCCAGCATGTTGCTGCTGCACGACGACGCGCTGATCGCGCTGCCGAATCTCGTCGCTTGGTGCATCCTGCTCCTCGCCAGCTTCGGACTCAGCCGCAGGCTCGGTGCATCGCGGGAACTGTCGGTGGCGGCGAGCCTGCTCATGCTGACTTCGCCGGAGATCTTGCGCCGCATTGCCGCGATTCAGCCAGATCTCGCGGTCGCGGCGTTGGCGTTGGCGGCCCTGTTCTTTGCCGGCTTTCCGCGCCGCGAGATCAGGGGGTGGCCTCTCCCTCTGCTGGCAAGTTGCGGGCTGCTGCTCGCCGTGAAGATGAGCGCTTGGGCCTACTTCCTCGGCGGCGCCGCATTGCTGTTGGCGTGGCGGCGGCCATCGTGGCCGCCCCATCCCGCGCGTCCGCGCGATCTTCCATCGCTGCTGCTCCCGCCCGTCGCACTGTTCGTCGGCCTGTTCTGGTACGCGCACAACATGCTCACGACGGCAAACCCCCTCGGCTCACTGAAGGTAGCCGTCGGTCCCTGGACACTCTTCGCAGGGGAGCTCACCGCGGCTGAGGCCTACCGCGGCAGCCTGGCGCGCCTCTTCGAATTCGGAAACGGCGCGCATCTGTCGATCCTCGCCTCGGCGCTCCATGCCAGCTTCGGCCCGGCATGGTGGATCGGGGTGGGGGCGGCACTCTTCACCGTCGCCGACGCAGGGCGAAAGTCCGGCTTCGCTCGCAGGCCCGTGCTGCTGTGGAGTCTCGCAGCCTGGCTCCTCGCCTTCGCCATCTATTGGAATACGCCCTACAGCGCGGACAACGGCGCGAGCGACTATCGGTTGACGGCGTGGATGACGACGAACACGCGTTTCGCGTTTCTCGCCGTGGCACTCCTGGCGCCCTTCGTCGCCCACGCATTGACGAGCTTTGGCCGTTGGGGAAGTCGCCTGGCGATCACTGCCATCTTCTTGAGCAGCGGCTGGGGCGTCATCGAGATCATCGCCCCGCGCTACGAGATTCTGGTCGCCGCGACGGTGTTGGCGCTGCTCTCGTGTTGGACCTCTCAGCGTTCGCTGCGCTTGGCGCCGCTGCTCGGCGCATCGATCGTCTTGCTCTTCGCCGTGTATAGCCATGACGGGAGGTTGCGACGGCACGACAGCCGGCTGCAGCTCTACGGAAGCGCCTACGAATACGTCCTACGCTATCTCCCGCCGGAGCAACGGCTGGGGTACGCCATGACACAGCGACGTTACCCCTTCGTTGGACCGCGCTTGACGCATGAGGTCCGCTCGGCGGTGCCAATCGTCGGCGGGCGAGACCGATGGTTCGCTCAGCTCGAGCGCGACGGCATCGATGTTCTCTTGATCGGCCACGGAAGCTCCGGGGAGAGCGGGCGCGTGAATCCGGAAGACGTCCGCCCGTGGCTGCAGGACGAGACGTCGCCCTTCGAACTCAAGGCCGGCTTTCAGAGTCAGCGCAGGGACATCGAAGTGTGGCAGCGGCGATAACCGTCAGTTCTTTTCTCCCTGCCACATCTTTTCGCCGGCGGTCGCCTTGATCGGCAGGCGGTTGCCGCGAGGCGGCAGCGAGCAGGTCGCGAAGGACGTGAATACACAGGGCATGTTGTACGCCTTGTTGAAGTCCATGATCACCGCGCCTTCCTCGTCGGGCAGATCCGTGTAGAAGTATCGTCCGGCGCCATAGCTCTCCACCCCGCTGGTCTCGTCGGCGAAGATGATGAAGAGCTCGTCACCCACGCGCAGCGGGTCGATGGTGTACTCCGTGTCGTCGATTCGAAAGCGCAGATAGCCTTCGAGCGTCTCTTCTTCGGTAAAACCGATTTCATTGGCGATGGTCAGGACCTTCGGCGGGTCGTACGGGATCCACTGCGCGTGGATCTGCCAGCGTTGGTCGACAGGCCAGCGTTCGATCTTTCCGTCGAAGTTCTTGAGAAGCGGTGCTTCGGCGTCCTTGACGCGCAGCAGGAACCCACCCGGGCGGTCGATCACGAAGAACTGGAGGCTGCCGAGATCACAGATCGTCGTGCTCTCTCCGCGATCGCTGGCGTCGGGATTGAGGACGACGACATCGCCGGCGGGCTTCCCATCGACCAGGACTGCTCCCTTCGCTCCCTCGAGCCGCACCTGCCTGTCTTGCAGGATGATCGTGCCGACATGCGCTGGCGCAGAGTCCGGCAGACGCAACTGTGCGTCTTCGGCCGAGCCCAGCGTGTTCGAACCTTCAGAGAGACGCATCA
>Ga0326597_10009527_pt1 | contig 13005 bp, 17 predicted proteins | sample RVTome_12_FD_203789 | JGI IMG/M metagenome (GOLD analysis project Ga0326597, IMG submission 203789) | Soil microbial communities from uranium-contaminated site in the Upper Colorado River Basin, Wyoming, United States - RVT100D185 | ecosystem: Environmental > Terrestrial > Soil > Contaminated >... | reverse complement strand
ACGAGCCACGCGATGCCTGCCACGACGAACACCCAGAAGAGGACAGCGAACCATCCCATGCCAAAGCCCCAAGCCATGCCTGTTCCGACCATCATCTCGAAAACCTCCGTTCGGTTCGTTGCCGTCACGATGCGTCGGCGCGGTGAAGGTCGGCCGCGATGGCTGTGAAGGAACGATGAAGACCGGGTCTCGCGGCGCCGCGGGAGACTCAGGCCGGCCTCAGGCTCCGCTCAGGGACGGCTCAGAGCGCGTCCGCGAAGCGCAGGCCCGTCGCGACCGGCCTTCTCAGTCGCAGGACAGCATCATCCAAGAGCATTCTCAGCGGGCGCGCCCATCGTGATAGCCGGAAAGGAGGTGCACGGTGCATCAGCTGCGGTTCTGGCCCGTGGCCTTCGTCATCGGCGGCTTCGGGGTGGTGACGTACACGATCTGCCTCGCGGCCGACGGCATCTTCTCCGGCCTCGCGATGTACCGAGCGTGGGAGCCTTGGCTCCCGGGCGTGTCCGACCTGTCGTTCGGGAGCTGGATCCTCGGCTCGATCGAGCTCGTGCTCTTCGCGCTGTACGCGAGCGCCCTGCTCGTCGGGCTGACGCGTCTCGTCGTGCCGCGAGAGGAAGCTGCCGCGGCCCACATGGCCGAAGTGCACCGCTGAGAGTCGCCGCCGTGGACCCCACGGCGGGGACGTAAAGGGGCGCGAGAGCCTCGACCGGCGGTGCTGGCGGTCGGGTTGATGTGCACGCAGCCGAAGCCGCTTCCGGCAGCACCTCGCCGCCGACGGCACGCAGACCGAGACGCCCGGCGACTGGTCGCCCGAGGCCTCGCTCGAGGCGCTTCCGCAGCGCGCCTCGCTCCTGATCGAAGGTCGCCTCGTGCACGTGCGGGCGTTCCGCCACGCCGTGGCCGGTCTGCGTGGCGCACCGTCCCGGTGTACCTGCTCGACACCGCGCTGCCGGAGAACGCGCCCGACGACCGCGCCATCACCGACTCGCTGTACGGTGGCGACGAGCGGTACCGCCTCAAGCAAGAGGCGGTCCTCGGCATCGGCGGGGTCGCGCTGCTCCGTGCACTCGTCCCGGAGGCGCCGCGCGTGTACCACATGCCGGTCGAGGTCCGAGAAGAGGAGGTCCCCGCGCTTGTACGCGGTGGCGCGCCGCGCGAAGCCGATCGTGAATGCCGACGCATCGAGAGCTCGCGCTCGACGGCGCGATGCCGACGTACGCCGGCGGACTCGGCATCCTCGCGGGCGATGTCGTGCGCGCCGCGGCCGGAGAAGTACGCCGCGAGCGGCGCGGTCACGCCACCCGGGAAGCGACGAGGAACGCAAGGAGGACGACGAGCAGGAGCAGCAGCCAACCCCATGGCGTGGCCATCATTCCCGCGACGCCGCCCATCATCCCCATGGTCATGCCGCCGCCGACGACAAAGAGGTCGATCGCGAGGAACACGAGCAGCACGACCGCGACGCCGAGGAGGAAACTGCCAACGTCGAGGTTGGGCATCATGCGGCGCGCAGCGCGAAGGGCGCACGCCGGCCGGCGACGGCGTCGACCGCGAACTCCCTCGCCGCCGCGGAGGTTCGGAGTGCGAGCAGCACGGCCGTCGGCGAGAGCTCAACGGCGCGGGCGATCTGCCCTAGCCGCGAGAACAGCGGGCCGAGACCAGCACGTAAGCGGGCGTCGTAGACGCGGAGGTCGGGAGTGCCGCCTTCGCACCAGTCGGCGATCGCCTGCGCGGCCATGTGCGCGGAGTACAGCGCGTACGCGATGCCCTCGCCGAAGAGCGGGTCGGCGGTCGCGGCCGCATCGCCCACGAGGACGACGCGCCGGCTCGCCGAGGGGCCTCGGCGCAGGCCGACGGGGATCCAGTGACCGCGCACGCGCGCGCCGACGACATCGAGTCCAAGAGATGCGGTGAAGCGCGCGAGGTCGTGACCAAGTCCGCGGTACCGGTCGGCCCGCGCGGTCGCCACGCCGACGTTGCCGTGGTCCTGTTTCGGGAAATACCAGGCGTACCCCGAAGGGACGGTGAACGCGACGAGGGCGGTATCCGCTGCCGTCGCGAGGGCAAGCGGGGTGTCGACCTCGAGCGCGAATGCGAGTCGCGAGGCGCGGCTGGCCATGCCGAGCCGGCGCGACAGGCGGCTCGGCTCGCCGTCCGCGACGACGAGCGCGTCGGCGCGCAGCCGTCCGCGTCCGGTCTCGATCCACACCCCCGCGTCGCTCTCACCCGCCTCGAGCACCGGCTCACCGTCGCGGACCTCCGCTCCGGCCGACGCGGCGGCCTCGGCGAGCGCGAGATCGAAGCGGTCGCGCTCGACCATCGCGATGACGGCATCGCCGCGCGTGACGCGAAGCGGTGGTAGTCGTCCGCCGCGCAGCTCGACCGTCTCGACGACTCGCACGATGGTCGCGAGCGCGCGCGGCGGGAGGAGCCGCTGCGCCTTCGGGGTGAGGCCCCCGCCGCACAGCTTCGGGCGCGGCAGGCGCCGGGCTTCGACGAGCGTGACCCGCGCGCCCAGCTCCGCGAGAAGGCGCGCCGCCGTGCTTCCCGCCGGACCGGCACCGACGACCAGGACGCGGGGCGCGCTCGCTGGGACCGCCATGCCTCCAAGGCTGCGGCCGAGCGGTGAGACGGAGATGAGAGTCGGCTGAGGATCTACGGAGAGAAGGTCCCGCGAAGCGACCCTCACCACCACGGCATGAGCGGACGAGCCGCAGGCCGGTCCGCGAGCGGCCGCGCCAGGAGCAGCTGCGCCACATCGAGCTCGCCGCGCTCGAAACCCACGCGCGCTCCCGCCATGTACAGGCGCCAGGTGCGGATGCGCGAGGCCGGCGAGCGCGCTACTGCGCGCCATAGCGGCGGATCCCTTCGAGCTTCGTGCGCTTGAGGAGCAGCGCGTTCACCGCGACGAGGAACGAGCTTCCGGCCATGCTGAGCGCCGCGATCTCCGGGCGCAGCAGCAGGCCGAACGGCGGGTAGAACACGCCCGCGGCGATCGGGAAGGCGATGGTGTTGTAGCCGACCGCCCAGAACAGGTTCTGGCGCATCTTGCGCACGGTCGCGCGGCTGAGCGCGATCGCCCCGAGCACGTCGAGCGGATCGCTCTTCATCAGCACGACGTCCGCCGTCTCCATCGCCACATCGGTCCCAGCGCCGATCGCGATGCCCACGTCGGCCTGCGCGAGCGCGGGCGCGTCGTTGATCCCGTCTCCCACCATCGCGACGAGCTTCCCCGACCCCTGCAGCTCCTTCACTTTGGCCGCCTTGTCGCCGGGGAGGACCTCCGCGAAGACCGTGTCGAGGCCGAGCTCGCCAGCGATGCGCTCCGCCGTCGCGCGGTTGTCGCCGGTGAGCATCGCGACCTGGATGCCGAGCCCGTGCAGCCGCGCGATGGCCTCCTTCGCGGAGGGCCGCACGGCGTCGGCGATCGCGATGACTCCCGCGGCCGCGCCGTCGACCGCCGCGTACACGACCGTGCGGCCGGCGCCCTCGAGCGTGGCTGCGCGCTCGCCAAGCCCGTCGAGGGCGATGCCGCGGTCGCGCATGAGCTTGCGGTTGCCGACGAGGACGGTGCGGCCGTCGACCTGTGCCTGGAGGCCATGACCAGGGATGGCCTCGAAGCCCGCGGAGCCCGGCACGTCGAGGCCCTTCGCTTTGGCCGCCTCGATGACGGCGAGCGCGAGGGGATGCTCGCTCGACGATTCGGCCGACGCGACGAAGCGCAGCAGCTCGCTCTCGGACACGGGATTGCCCGCGGCGACGACCTCGACGACGCGCGGCTGGCCCACGGTCAGCGTTCCCGTCTTGTCGAAGATGACCGCGCCGACCTTGGAGGCCTGCTCGAGCGCGGTCGCGTTCTTGAACAGGATCCCATTGAGCGCGCCGAGGCCGGTGCCGACCATGATCGCCGTCGGCGTCGCGAGCCCGAGCGCGTCGGGGCACGCGATGATGACGACGGTGATCGCGAGCGTGAGCGCGAACACGAACGTTGCCCCCGCGAGCCAGTACCACCCCGCGAACGTGAGAACGCCGAAGACGACGGCCGCGGCGACGAGCCACTGCGCGGCGCGGTCGGCGAGGCGCTGCGCCGGCGCCTTTGAGTTCTGCGCGATCTGGACCAGGCGGACGATCTGCGCGAGCGCGGTGTCCGCCCCGACCTTTGTCGCTTTGAAGCGGAACGATCCGGTCTTGTTGATCGTCGCACCGATCACCTTCGAGCCCACGCTCTTCTCGAGCGGCAGGCTCTCGCCGGTGACCATGGACTCATCCACGGTCGAGCTGCCCTCCACGACCTCGCCGTCGACGGGGATCTTGTCGCCCGGCCGAATGAGCACGATGTCCCCGACGACGACCTCGGACGTGGGCACCTCGACCGCCTGTCCGCCACGGATGACCGTCGCCTTCGGCGGCGCGAGGTCGAGGAGCGCGCGGATCGCGTCGGACGCGCCGGCACGGGCCCGCATCTCGAGCCAGTGCCCGAAGAGCACGAACGCGAGGAGGACGACCGCGGCTTCGTAGAAGACCTCGCCCTCGAAGAGGAACGTCGCGGCCACGCTGAAGAGGTACCCGCTGCCGACGGACAGCGCGACGAGCACCGACATGTCGAGCGTGCGGTTGCGCAGCGCCCGGTACGCGCCGACGAAGAAGATCTGCCCACTCCAGAAGACCGCCGGCGTCGAGAGGATGAAGAGGAGGAGCGCGTTCGAGATGCCGAACGGTGTGGGCAGCCGCAGGTCGAACACCTCGGTCGCGAGCGGCGAGTAGGCGAACACCGGGATCGAGAGCGCGAGCGCGACGAGGAAGCGATTGCGCATGTCGCGGACCATGTCGTCCATCGACATCCCCGCGCCGTGTCCCATGGCGTGGGCCATCTGCGCCATCTCGCCGCTTTGCACCGCGGTGGCGTGGCCACCATGCTCCGCCGCCGCCGGCATCACATGACCGGTGTGCTCTGTCGCCGCGGGCATCTCGTGACCGGCGTGCTCGGTAGTGGCGGGCATCACGTGACCTGCGTGTGCGGCGTGCGCGACGGCGCTTCCGACGACCGCCGTCTGCTCATCGCGGCACAGGCACTTCGGGACGATCTCGCCGCCGCAGCGGCAGCCGAAACCTTCGATGAGCTCGCGGATGCGGTCGGTGCTGATCCTCGTCTCGTCGTATCCCACGGTCACGACCTGGCTGACAGCGTTCGCCTCGGCGTGATGGATCCCGCGCGCGCGGAGCAGGTGACGCTGCAGCGCGGCCGCGCTGCTGCCGCGCAGCAGGCCGGCGGCTTCGAAGACCGTCTCGGTCATCTGACGACTATGCGCCATCGTACGTCGGACCGTCACGCGACCGATCAGTCGATGATGAGGAGCGACGGCATCGAGCGTCGTTCGCGCCACGGCCATTCAGGGTCGTCGGACAGGAACACTTCGGCATCGCAGGTCTCGCACCCCTCGCGCAACGCGCCGTCAACAGACTCGACCTCGCAGCACGCCTTCCCAGTTACGTCGATCCGGTAGTGCAGGAGCTCGCCACGGACGGTGCGGTAGGTCCCGACCTGCAGCATCGCCCTAGACCGCCATCGCGCCGGGCCGCGAGACGAGACGATATCCGCCGCGGATCCGTCGCAGCTGGGAGAGCATCACCACGATGCCGACGACGTTCGTCGCGATCCCGAGCAACATGAGCGGCGTGCGGAACTCCACCAGGAACACCGCGAGGCCGGAGAGCCCAACGATCGGCAGTACGTCCGCGAGGTGGTGCGCGCAGCAGGCGACCATGGACACGCTCGACGTCGCAGTGCCCGCGCCGGCCAGCGCGACCGACTCGCGCGCCATCGCGCGCTGCAGCAGGCGGAGATATGTGAAGAGCCCGACCTGGGTCCCGAAGCCGGCGCTGATGAGACCGACAAAGATGCGGTCGTCCCACAGGAGCTCGAATGCGTGCTCGGAGCCCTGCGCCCAGGTCACGATCCCGAGGTACAGCCCGACCAGCGCGGTCGCGCCGACGAGGCCAAATGCGATGGAGAGCGCCGCGCGACGGGTCATCGCGGGCGCTCCCATCGCAGGACTCGGGAGGGAGTCGCAAGGTCACGGATCTCGAGCTCGACGATCCTCGCGGCGTCGAGCGACGCGCGGTCCAGCGTCGCGAAGGCCAGCGTGCCCTCGCGGTGATGTCCGCCCTTCGGGGCGTCCCACGCGGTCGGCGCTGCCCACGCGCCGCCGTCGAGCCGCACGCGCGCGAGGGTCTTGAGGTCGAACCCGTCAAGGTCGACGGAGTGCGTGTCCATGGCGACCTGCGCGGCCGGCGTGCCGGTGTCGAGCCAGCTCGCGACGAGGGTGACGGCCGCGGCCTCGCTGCGCTGCTCGCCGAGACTCGAGCGCGCCGCGGGCGCCGGCGTGATCGAGCCCGTCGCGGAGGGCACGCCGCTCGCCGATCCGCATGCCGCGGCGAGGCCGGCGAGCGCCACTGCCAGCGCGACCACGCGGACGTGCACGCCCAACGCGACCACGCGGACGTGCACGCCCTAGCTCCCGCTCACGGCACGCGCGACATCCGTCGGGTGCGATCCCCGTTCGGAAGCGTCGCCGTGACGACGTTCGAGCTCGGTCAGGTGCGGGGTGACGTGGCCCCGGCAGCATTCCGGTAGCTCGGCGCGAAGCAGTTCGAGCGTGCGCCTCGCCTTGACGAAGAAGTCGGTGTTCGCCTCGACGGTGAACCGTCGCGGATGCCCGTCCCATTCCAGCGCGATCCGCTCGTCGATGAACGCCGCCTCGCGCGCCGACTCGGTACGCAGCGGGTTGCGCTGGTCGTAAGACCCGAGTCCTGCTCGGCCTGTACTCGGAAGCCCGCTGCCGCGGGCTTCCTGGTAGCCCTCGGCGGCGGTGGGCGTCCGCAGGTGGATCACCGTGTCGTAGCGCGCGAGCTGCTCCAGGCGCGTCGTGCCGACCGAGGACCAGAGCGTGTCGGGGCCGGGCCAGTACGCCGCGCCGTCGATCGTGCCGCGATCGCACAGGACGATCGCCGGGTTCTCGGTTCCTGCGGCGGTCTCGAGCTCGCGCTGCACGTAGAAGATCGCACGCTGCGCCGCGCGCCGCAGCCCGTCGCTCGCCTCGCGCGGGAAGCCACCGCCAAAGACGATGCTCGCGGACTCGGGGAGCACCTTCACGTGCTCGCACAGCGACTGGCGGATGAGCTCGAGCACGGCGGTCTTGCCCGCGCCAGGTCCGCCCGTGAGCACGACGCGCCTCAGTGGGTGCGGCTCGCGGCAGGCGCAGGCCTTCATCGGACGACCAGCTTCCCGCGCAGCATGCCCATGCCGCACTGGAACAGGTACTCACCGGCCTTCGTCGCGGGCAGGTCGAGCGTGACGTTCTTTCCCTCGGGGAGCTCCGCGCTCTTGTGGAAGTCGGCGAAGACGACACGCTCGGAGCACGCGCTCGACTCTGTGCGCAGGAACGTGAGGCGGATGGGCGCGCCGGCGTCGGCGACGATGAGGTCGGGCGTGTACCCGCCCTTCACCAGGATCATCGCCTCCTGGTAGCCGGAGGAGCCGACGATCGCGCGGACCTCTTTGCCCTTGGGCAGCAGGAAGAACGCGCCGATGCCGGCGATGGCGAGGATGCCGACCGCGCTGACGAGGATCTGATCGATGGTCATCCGAGTGCCTCCTTGGGGCGGAAGTGCCGCAGTCGGTTGGCATTGGTGATCACCGTCACCGAGCTGAAGCTCATCGCCGCCGCGGCGAGGAGCGGCGAGAGGAGGATCCCGAAGATCGGGTAAAGCACGCCGAGCGCGATGGGCAGGCCGAGCGTGTTGTAGATGAACGCCCCGAAGAGGTTCTGATAGACGTTCCGCATCGTCGCGCGCGAGACCTCGATCGCGAGCACGACGCCCCGCAGGCTCCCGCCGATGAGGGTCACGTCTCCGGCTTCGATCGCCACGTCCGTGCCGGTGCCGATGGCGAAACCGACGTCGGCCTGTGTAAGCGCCGGGGCGTCATTCGTGCCGTCGCCGACCATGCCGACGCGCTTGCCCTCGAGCTGGAGCTTGCGCACCTCCATGGCCTTGTCGCCCGGGAGCACCTCGGCAAGCACGCGATCGACGCCGACCTGGCGTGCGATGGCCTTCGCGGTGCGCTCGTTGTCACCGGTGAGCATGACGACCTCGAGCCCGAGCTCGCGCAGCCGCTTGATCGCGCGGACGGAGTCCTCTTTCACCGTGTCCGCCACCGCGACGAGCCCCGCCGCCTTGCCATCGACGACGACGTACATCGGAGTCTTGCCGTCTTCCGCGAGCACGGCCCAGGGCGCCGGCAGTCCGTCGAGGTCGACGCCTGCGTCGCGCACGTAGCGCTCGTTGCCGACGCGCACATCGCGGCCGTCCACCTTCGCCGCGATCCCGCCGCCCACCGTCGCGTCGAACTCCGTGACCGGACGAAGCTCGATGTTGCGCGCGAGGGCGCCCCTCACGATGGCAGCACCGAGCGGATGTTCGGAGCCGTGCTCCGCGCTTGCGACGAGCTGCAGCAGCCGCTCTTCGGTGAAGCCCGCGAGCGCGACGACGTCGGTGAGCGCCGGCTCCCCCCTCGTGATCGTCCCGGTCTTGTCGAGCACGATCGTCTGGAGGCGCTGCGCCCCCTGGAGCGACTCGCCCGACCGGATGAGCACGCCGTGCTCCGCCGCCTTCCCGATCCCCGTCGTGAGCGACATCGGCGTCGCCATCCCGAGCGCGCAGGGGCAGGCGATGATGAGGGTGGTGACCATGACGATCGTCGCGTAGGCGAACGCGGGGGCGGGGCCGAAGTCGTACCAGATAACGAAGCCCAAGGTCGCGAGCATCACGACGATCGGCGTGAAGTACGCGCTCACGCGGTCGACGATGCGCTGGATCGGGACCTTGGTCGCTTGCGCGTCCTGGACGAGCCGCACGATGTTCGCGAGGGCGGTCTCCGCACCGACCTGAGTGACCCGGAAGGTGAACGAGCCGTGCGTGTTCATCGTCGCGCCGATGACCTCGTCGCCGACCGCCTTGTCCACCGGCATCGACTCTCCGGTGATCATCGATTCGTCGATCGCGGACGCCCCGCTCACGATCGTGCCGTCCACGGGAATGCGCTCGCCCGGCCGCACGACGACGAGCTCATCGACGCGCACCTCCCCGATGGCGACCGTCGTCTCCACGCCGTCGCGGATCACCCGCGCGGTGCGCGGCTGCAGGCCGATGAGCTTCTTGATCGCCTCGCTCGTCCGTCCGCGGGCCTTGATCTCCATAGCCATACCAAGGACCACGAGCGCGGTCACGACCGCGGTCACGTCGTAGTACACGTCGGTGAATTCGGCGGACGGGAAGAGCTGCGGTGCCGCGAGCGCGACGCTCGAGTACAGCCAGGCCGTCCCGGTACCGATCGCGATGAGCGTGTGCATATTCGCCGAGCGGTGCTTGACGCTCTCCACCAGACCAGCGAAGAACTGGCTACCCGAGTACGCAAGGACCGCGAGGCTCGCGACGCCCATTGCGACCCAGAGGTGGTGCAGCTGCTCGCTCCCGCGCGGGAAGAGATCACGGAGGATCGGGAAGAGCCACGGGTACGAGAGCACCATCGTCGGCCCGGCGACCGCAGCGCCGAACCACCACTTGTGCATCAGCCGCCGGTACTCGCGCTCGCTGTCGCTCGCCGTGGCCTCGGAAGGGGCCGCCCCGGTCTCCGCCTGTGCAGCGCGATCCGTGTGCAACACGCGCGCCAGCGCCGCGACGCTCGTGCTGTCGCCGAGCGCCTCGATGTGCAGCCGGCCACGGGCCCGATCCATCCGGACCTCCGCGACCGCGGGGGCCAGACCGCGTGCCAGGCGAGCGAAAGTGTCGGCGTCTCCATTCGCCCGCAGGTCGACATCGACGCGCGTCACCTCCGCGCCCATCCCACGCACGAGCGTGGTGAGCGAAACGAGGTCGAGCTCGGCGAGGTCCGCGTCGATCGTGGCGCGCGCGTTGACAGGGTTTACGACGACGCTGCGCGCCCCCGGCACGGGTTGCAGGACGCGCTCGAGACTTTGCGCCTCGGAGGCGCAGCTCACCTCGGCGAGCGTCAGCGTGACCTTGGCCGATAGGGCGACGGCGCTAGCCATGCTGGTGCGTTCCCGGTAACGCGGTCTTGTCTCGTTCGGCCGACCCGCTCTGCTCGTTGGCGCGATGTCCGGAATGACCGCCGTGACCGCGGTGCATGAGGAACATGAGCGCGATGAACACGGCGGGCCCCAGGAAAGGTTGGACCGCTGCGATGAGGCCTTCCATGTGAGTTACCTCCGGCTGTGCTGCTCACAACATGGCGGACTCTGCTGAGCCGAAACTGGCCGCCGCCTGAAGGTCGGCTGAGAAAGAACAGCGCTCTGGCTGGAGCCAAGGACTACCAGGGCGCGACACGCACCGGCTATCCCCGAGTGGCCTCCGCGAGCACCCGTGTCAGGCGCTCCTTCGCCTCGGCGGCAAGCGGCGCCACTGCGTCGTTCCGGACGAGGCCAAGCGACACCTCGGGGTCGAGCGCCTCGACCACCGATCCGCCGTCCGCCTCATACACGACGACGTTGCACGGCAGAAGCAGCCCCACCAGGACACCAAACCCTTCGGTCTGGAGTGCACGCTTCACGCGCTCGACGGCTTCGTCGTAAGACACCTCGATGCGCGCGCCGAAGCCATACGCCGTGCGGCACTCGATCACCGTCTGATCACCTCTCTTCGTCTATCGCTTCCAGCGGCGACGCCTCGCGCGCGATGCGCTGGCCGGCGCGTGCGCACGCCAGGCGATCTTCAGTTGACTCGCCTCGGCGTCGGGCGCGGGCTCCGTCAGATCTCCACCGCTGAGGTCTAGTGGTGCGCGGCCCCCGAACTCCGCTCGTCCATCGCGGCGGATGTGGTCGGTCGGCCGCCACTCAGCCGCAGCAACTCCTCGCGGTCGTCAACATGGCGCTCGTGGCCCCGATGCATGAACAGCATCATCAGCGGGCAGAGCAGGAAGAGGAGCGCGAAGGGCAGGATGGCGATGAGAGCTTCCATCAGAGGACCTTTCTGTGCGCTGCGCGCACGATGAACTCGCCCGAGTACATCCCCATTCCGCAGGTGAACGCGTACCGGCCGGGCCGCTCCGGCGTGAAGCGGATGGGTGTCTGTGCGTACGCGGCCAAGCGATGCTGGCTGGACAGCAGCTCACTGACGAGGAGCTCCGTGCACGGATCGTCCTCGCGGCGCTCGAAATGCAGCACCGCTGGCACGCCCGCCTCGAGCTCGATGCGCGAGGGCACGTAGCCGCGGTCCACGACGACGGTCGCTTCCTGCGTGCCGTCGGACCGGCGCGTCGCACGCCGCGAGAGAGCGCGCGCACGCCGGTAGAGCCCGATGGCGGCGAAACCGGCGAGGAGGAGGACGCCGAGCAGAAGCCATGATTCCATGCGTAAAGGGTCGCCGGTCGTCCTTGCCTGATCCTGATAGGGCACTGAGAGGGCGCTGTGGAACCGATCCCTCGTGCCCGCGAGGGCCTCGTCGTGCCGGGCAGACCGGAGGAGAGCGAGCTGGTCCGCGCCCTCCTTGACAGTAGATTAGGACTGCATCAAGATGATGCAGAATGATGCAGCAACAGTCGGCAACAGCGACCGGGCGTTACGGACCAGGCGCCTTGGACACATCCTTCTGGAGCGCCGCGTTCCAGGCCGGGGCACTTGGTTACGCCATGCAGTTCCACGAGCTGCACGCACCAAGCGCCGTCGAAGCGGAGATCAACTCCGAGGCACCACCGCGCCAGCGACCGAAGGCAGCGATGTTCAACGCCATGCGCAGTGCGGGAGCCGTGCGTATCACCAACCCGCAGCAGGTCACGGTAAACCTCTACGGACCCGGAGACCGAGCGGTGCTCTCGCTCGGTCGTGAGCGGAGCTGGCCGGTATTGATAAACGACACTCGGCCGCATGCCTACGCCCGCCTGCAGCTTCAGCTCGATGCCGTGAGCGTCCCTGAGCTGTTGGTGCTGGCGGTGTACGCCGGCTGGCTCCCCAAGAATGAAGCGCTGGCGATGCTGCAGCAGATCGCGCCGGTGACCGGCGCGACACTAATGCAGGCCGCGACACTGGCGATCACGGAGTACCCGAGAGCATGAGCAGGAGGTGATGACGTGATGGGCAAAGGGAACGCGAAGACGAAGCGAGCAATGCAGCGCGCTCCGCTCGTCGTGCGCACGACCGCCAATCAGGAGACCCAGCTTGCGCGAGTGCGTGCGCGCCGTGAACTCCCGACGCAGCAGCAGGCCGCCAGCACCGCACTGACCGCGGGGCTGCGCGCGCTCGGGCTCGAGGATGCGGTGCGTCTCTACCAGAACGGACGAAGCCTCGAGGAGGCCGCGGGTGAGGTCGGGCTCCCGATGAGCGAAGTGTTCGAGCACTTCCTGCGCGAGCGGATACCGCTCATGGAGAACGAGGACGCACTGAACTCCCTCGCGCGCCTCGCGCGACGCTACCAGCTCCCCGCGCTCGAGACCGCAGTGGCTCGTATCCAGGAGGAGCTCGTCGCGCGACCTGCGTAGCGCCAGGGACAATTGAAGGCGCGCGCGGTTACCCCCGGGCGACCTCCGCGAGCGCCCGCCCCAGGCGCTCCTTTGCCTCGGCGGCCAGCGGTGCCAGCGCGTCGTTCCGGACGAGGCCGAGCGCCACCTCGGGGTCGAGGGCCTCGACGACCGACCCGCCGTCCACCTCGTACACGACGACGTTGCACGGCAGCAGCAGCCCCACGTCGATCTCGGCGACGAGGATCTGGTGCGCGAGCTGCGGGTTGCACGCGCCGAGGATCACGTACTTCCGGAAGTCCACGCCCCGCTTCTCTTTGAGCGTCCGGCGAACGTCGATCTCCCACAGGACGCCGAACCCCTGGCCCTGGAGTGCCCGCTTCACGCGTTCGACCGCCTCGTCGTAAGGCGCCTCGATCCTCGCGCCGAAGCCATACGCCGTGCGGCTGTCTATCACCATTGCGATCACCTCTCTC
>Ga0326597_10009526_pt1 | contig 13006 bp, 4 predicted proteins | sample RVTome_12_FD_203789 | JGI IMG/M metagenome (GOLD analysis project Ga0326597, IMG submission 203789) | Soil microbial communities from uranium-contaminated site in the Upper Colorado River Basin, Wyoming, United States - RVT100D185 | ecosystem: Environmental > Terrestrial > Soil > Contaminated >... | reverse complement strand
GCTATCAGATGCTTCCGTGTTGGAAGCCTTCAGGTAGGCCTGCTGGCTCCAGGACGTTCCGTTCCGCACGAACACGTAGGCGGCCCCGGCATCCGATAGGCTGTTGTTGCTCTGGTTGCCGTCCACGCCGGTGGCGCTGCTGTCCTCCCACTTGGCCCCAACCACCAACAAGTCGCCCGACACCGACACCGACCCGCCGAACTGATCACCCGCGCCGGTGTTCGACGCCTTCAAGTAGGCCTGCTGGCTCCAGGACGTCCCGCTCCGCACATAAACGTAGGCCGCGCCGGCGACGGAGGCGCTGTTGTCGCTCTGATTCCCGTCCACGCCGGTGGCGTTGCTGGACTCAAAAGGCGCCCCGACCACCACCGTGTCGCTCGACACCGACAGCGACTGGCCGAAACGATCACCCACGTCGGTGTTGGAGGCCTTCAAGTACGCCTGCTGGCTCCAGGTCGTCCCGTTCCGCACGAACACGTAGGCGGCGCCGGCATTCAATGCGCTGTTGTCGCTCTGATTCCCGTCCACGCCGGTGGCGTTGCTGGCCTCCAAATTGGCCCCGACCACCACCGTGTCGCCCGACACCGATATCGGGAAGCCGAAGACATCGCCCACGTCGGTGTTCGAGGCCTTCAGGTAGGCCTGCTGGCTCCAACTCGTCCCGTTCCGCACGAACACGTAGGCGGCCCCGGCATCCGCTGCGCTGTTGTCGCTCTGATTGCCGTCAACGCCGGTGGCGTTGCTGTCCTCCCCCCCCGAGGCCCCGACCACTACGGTGTCGCCCGACACCGACACCGAACCGCCGAACTCATCGAACGCGTCGGTGTTGGAGGCCTTCAAGTACGCCTGCTGGCTCCAGGACGTCCCGCTCCGCACGAACACATAGGCGGCGCCGGAAAACGAGGCACTGTTGTTGCTCTGGTCCCCGTCCACGCCGGTGGCATTGCTGCCCTCCCCAGGGGCTCCGACCACCACCATGTCGCCCGACACCGAAACCGAGGTGCCGAACTGGTCATTCGTGCCGGTGTTCGACGCCTTCAGGTACGCCTGCTGCGCCACGGGGTCGATCGTCAGCGGGTAGCGGGCGTCGTGCTCGTCAACGGTGAGGCGAAGCCCCGCAGCACCGACGTCGAAGCGCGCGGACAGCTCTCGTCCATCGGCGTCGAGGACGGTCAGGCCGGTGTAGGTGACGACCGCCGCGCCGGCCGCGTTCACGAAACGCACGCCGCGACCGCCTGCCTGCACCTCCGAGCGCAGCGCGCCGCGCACCGCCAGGTGGAAGGTCAATGGACCGTCCTGGTCCGACGCGGGCCGCTCGCGCACGGTGTACCCGTGCTCCAGGCCGCGGCCGTCGTTCTGGTACCACTCCTCGACCAGGTCGTCCCACGCGTAGGCGACGCGCTGGCCCTTGGCCCGCGTCTCTACAGGTTCCTCGACCGTGCGCAGGTCGCCGCCGAATCCGTAGCTCTCGAGCGCGAGCCCCCAGCTCCAGCCGCCGCCGTCCGGCTCGATGGTGAAGCCCCGCCCGTCGAAGCGGGTCGCCCACTGCTGGCCGGGATTGCGGGCCCGGTATCCGCCCTCGACCGCAAAGGCTTCGTGCCGGCCGGCCTCGTACGCCGCCCGGATGCTGGACCAGTCCGACGTGCTCAGACCCTCCGGAACCTCGCTGGCGGGCGGGCTCTGCGAGAAGGCCACGGGCGAGAGCGCGACCAGTGCGGCCGCGACGGTGGCGAAGATGTAGACACGATGGACGTTCATGAGACGACTCTCCTCGAGTGGCGATCCTGATGCACCGGCCTGCTACGAGGTGCCGCGTCTCCGACAATCTATCCGGGGGCACCATACGGGATCGGCTCCTGGCGTCCAGCTTGTAATACAGCCTGGTCCATTGCTCCGGACTTGCAGAGTCCTGGACCCAGTCATGGACAAGCAATGTCGTACCGGGCGGCGGACTGGCGGCCAGCGCGAAGCCGAGGCGCTGTTGTCGCTCACGGTTCGAGCTGCACCTCCGCCTGGTGCGTTCCGCCCCAGTAGCGGTCGAAGCCGGGCTGATCGAGGGCGACCCGGCGCGAGGCCCGGAACTCCAGGCGAACCGTAGCCGTACGGCCCGCCTCGAGATCGAGGAGCAGGCGCTGCTCATCCTCCGAGGGTTGCTCGCTCAAGGCCAGGGTCAAGCCGGTGCTCAACCCGGAACCGCCGTTGCCCACCTGCTCGGGCCGCGCGTGCTCGAAGGAGCCGAGCTTGTGCCCGCTCCCGGGCAGGATCACATCGACCTCGCAGGCGGCGGGCACCGGACCCGCCGGCCCGAAGCCCAAGGCGAGTTGGATCGAGCGCCCGTGGGTCGAGATGCCCGCAACCCGCATCGATCGCGGCGTGAGGCTCCGGCGCATGGCAGCGTCCACGTCCGCGGTGCGCACGGCCTCGGGGTAGTCCGCGGGGTAGTCGTCGTAGAGCAGCACGCCTTCCTCGGCACTGGTCCACTGGCAGGCGATGGCTCCCGCGGCGGCCGCGCTCGCTTCCCGAGGAGCTTCATCGTCCCACGGCCACAGGCGCACGGTGGCCCGGTGGCGCAGCGTCGCGTGGCCGGCCGCCATGGCCTCGCCGAGCACGTCCTTCGGGCGGACCGAGACCGGCAGGGTCAGCCCGCCTTGTCCGCCGGACAGCTCCGCGAAGCTGACCTGGTCCTCGAGCAGCGGCCGGAACTCGCCGCCGTTCACGGCGACCTCCCAATCCACGCGAACCGCGTAGCGCGACTCGAGCGTCCTCGTCAGGGGGAAGGTGACGACACACGCGTAGCGGCCGGAATCGGAGCGCGCGAGGACGTGGCGAAGCTGGATCTCCGGTTGGATCCAGCGCAGCATCGCGCCCGCCGCGTCCGGGTGGAGACCGCGGGCGATCCGTTCGAGTTCCGCGTCCGGGGGCGTCCACGCGCCGGAGAGGCCGGGCAGCGAGGCCGCACCGAACCCGTCGCCGCGCAACAGACCGGGCCAGCGGAGCACCGCCGCCGCGGCGAGCACGACCACCACCGCGGCCGCTCCCGCCAGGACAGCTCGCCTGCGGCGCGGACGGGCCGCCGGCGGGCGATCCTCGAGCACGGCGCGCAGGTCCTGGGCGAAGGCCGCCGCGGAGGCGTAGCGCTCGCGCGGGTCCTTGCGCAGCGCCCGCAGCAGCACCATCTCGAGCTGGGCCGGGATCTGGGGATCCACCTGGCGCGGCGGGACGACCCGCTCGTTCGAGAGCGCGCCCAGCAGCTCCGCACCCGTGGTCGCCTCGTACGGCAGGCGCAGGGTCAGGAGTTCGTACAGCGTGACGGCGAGCGAGTAGATGTCCGTGCGTTCGTCGAGCGGCGCCTCGCGCCGGAACAGTTGCTCAGGGCTCATGTAGTGGGGTGAGCCGAAGACCTCGCCCGACATCGTGAGGGCGCTCGCGGCGAGGTCGAGGGCCAGGCCGAAGTCGGTGAGGCGCGGCGTGCCGTCCGCTTCGATCAGGATGTTCGAGGGCTTCACGTCGCGGTGCAGGATGCCGCGGCCGTGGGCGTAGCCAAGCGCATCGGCCACGCGCGCGATCGTCTCCAACGTCCAGCGTCGCCAGGCCTCGCCGGGCGCGGGCAGGCCGTCCTCCTCGCCCGTGCGCCGCGCGCCCAGGACCTCGTCGAGCGAGCGGCCATCCACGAGTTCCATCGCGAAGAACGGCGTCCCCGCCTGCTCCCCCACGCTGAACACCGGCACGATGCCGGGATGGCGCAGCCTGCCCGCGGCCTCCGCCTCGCGCCGGAAGCGCGCGAGGAGCTGGGGATCCCCGCGCATCCGGCTCGGCAGGATCTTCAGCGCGACGCGGCGCTTCAGGCTCGCCTGCTCGGCCTCGTACACCACGCCCATGCCGCCCCGGCCGATTTCGCGCACGATCACGAACTCGCCCAGGCGCGAGGGCACGGGCGCCTCGGGCTGCGGCGCCGTCTCGATCACGTCGAGCACGGAGAAGAACCGCGTCAATGCCTGCGCATGCTCGGGATGGGCCGCGAGCGCGGCTTGGCGATCGACGGGTTCCCCGGCGTGGAGCCTCTCGAGAATCGAATCCTGGATCTCTTCCAGTGGCTGTGTCATGGCGGTCCTCCACCACCTCCATGGCGGTCCGAGGCCGAAAGGTCGCGCGAAAATCCCGCGCGAAAATCCCGGCGGCTCCCCGAACTACCCGGCCCGATCCGGCGGGGGCGGGTCGTCGAGCGCACGGGCGAGTTCGGCGAGGCCGCGGGAGACGAGCGCCTTCACCGCGGGCTCGGAGCAGGCGAGCAGCCTGGCCGTCTCGGCGAGGCTCCGACCCTCGAGGTAGCGCCGGCGGACCGCGTCGCCCTGGCGGCCAGGCAGGCGGTCGAGCGCCTCGTTCAACACGACGCTGCGCTCCTGGCGGGCCGCACGGCCGCTGACGCTGGTCTGGACCATCGCGACCTCGCCGCGCAGCGGCGTCTCGCACGCGCGCTTGCCGGCGCGCACGCCGCGCTGGGCTTCGGCGACCTTGAAGCGCGCGATGCCCACCAGCCAGCGGTAGAAGGAGGCGGGTCCTCGCCCCTCGAAGGAGTCCAGCCTGCGTGCCGCGACCAGCAGGGTCTCCTGCAGCAGGTCCTCCGCCAGCACCCGCCCGCGCAGGCCCGCCGGCATCGCCGCCCGCAGGAACGCCAGCAGCCGCCCCTGGTGCCGCGCGATCAGCGTGTCCAGGGCCGAGCGGTCTCCGTCTCGAGAGCGCTGCAGGAGGTAGGAGGATTCCGCCATCACTCGCCCGCCGCGGATAGGCCGTTCGACGCCTCTCGACGGCACCTGGCCGTCGCAGGCCGCCAGCGTACACAACCGGTCCCCCGGGCGCGAGCACGTGTGCTCAGCGACAACGATCCTGACACTGGCGGCCCCTCCCCCCCCGGCTGTTGCGCCCCGGCTGCCTCGCGGCGCGACTCCCCGTCAGGGCGCGGTCTGGCTCAAGGCGTTGGACGCCGCGAACCCGAGCGGGCCCGCAGAGTCCTGGATCCAGTACTGGGCGAACAGCGTCGTACCGGGCGGCGGACTCCCGGCCGGCGTCGTCTGGAGGGAGATCTCCCCCGCGGCGTCGGTCGCGAGGAGGACCAGCAAATCCAGATTCGGCACCAGTGTCCCTCCCTTGAACGGCTGCAGGATCGCCGACGTGCCCAGGATCAAGCCCGCCAGCGCGTTCTCCTTGGCGTTCGCCAGCGAGAGCGTGATGCTCGCGCCCGCCTCCAGCGAGCCGGCGCCGGCAAATACCGGCTCGCCATGAGTGCCGGCCAGCGCGAAGCCGAGGTCGGTCCAGGGGTCGGGAGGGTCGAGGTCGAACACGTAGGCAGCGCCGGCGCCGGAGGCGCTGTTGTCGCTCTGATTCCCGTCCACACCGGTGGTGTTGCTGTCCTCCAAAGGGGCCCCGACCACCACCGCGTCGACCGACACCGACACCGACCAGCCGAATTGATCATTCGCGCCCGTGTTGGATGCCTTCAAGTAGGCCTGCTGGCTCCAGCTCGTTCCGTTCCGCACGAACACGTAGGCAGCGCCGGCGCCGGAGGCGCTGTTGTCGCTCTGATTCCCGTCCACGCCGGTGGCGTTGCTGTCCTCCGCCAAAGCCCCGACCACCACCGTGTCGCCCGACACCGACGCCGACCAGCCGAACTGATCAGACGAGTCGATGTTGGAGGCCTTCAGGTAGGCCTGCTGGCTCCAGATCGTCCCGCTTCGCACGAACACGTAGGCGGCCCCGGCAGCCGCTGCGCTGTTGTCGCTCTGGTCGCCATTCACGCCGGCGGCGTTGCTGTCCTCCCCGTTTGCCCCGACCACGATCGTGTCACCCGACACCGAAACCGACCAGCCGAACTGATCACCCCCGTCGGTGTTGGAGGCCTTCAGGTAGGCCTGCTGGCTCCAGATCGTCCCGTTCCGCACGAACACGTAGGCGGCCCCGGCAGCCGCTGCGCCGTTGTCGCTCTGGTCGCCGTTCACGCCGGTGGCGTTGCTGTCCTCCCCGTTTGCCCCGACCACGAGCGTGTCACCCGACACCGAAACCGACCAGCCGAACTGATCACTCCCGGCTGTGTTGGAGGCCTTCAGGTAGGCCTGCTGGCTCCAGCTCGTCCCACTCCGTACGAACACGTAGGCCGCTCCGGAACCCGATGCGCTGTTGTCGCTCTGATTGCCGTCCACGCCGGTCGCGTTGCTGTCTTCTACCCAGGCCCCGACCACCACCGTGTCGCCCGACACCGCAACCGACTCGCCGAACTGGTCACCCGCGCCGGTGTTGGAGGCCTTGAGGTAGGCCTGCTGGCTCCAGGACGTCCCGTTCCGCACGAACACATAGGCGGCCCCGGAGCTACCGGCGCTGTTATCGTTCTGGTCGCCGTCCACGCCGGTGGCAGCGCTGTCCTCAAATGAGGCCCCGACCACGAGCGTGTCACCCGACAGCGACACATGTTCCCCGAAAAAATCAAGTGCGTCGGCGTTGGAGGCCTTGAGGTAGGCCTGCTGGCTCCAGCTCGTCCCGTTCCGCACGAACACATAGGCGGCCCCGGAACCGCCGGCGTTGCCGTCCTCCCCATGGGCCCCGACGACCACCGTGTCGCCCGATATCGACACCGAGTTGCCGAACTGATCACCCGAATCGGTGTTCGAGGCCTTCAGGTACGCCTGCTGCGCCACCGGGTCGATCGTCAGCGGGTAGCGGGCGTCGCGCGCGTCGACCGTGAGGCGAAGCCCCGCTTCGGTGACGTCGAAGTGCGCGGGCAGCTCTCGTCCATGCGCATCGAGAACGGTCAGCCCGGTGTAGGTGACGACCGCCGCACCATCAGCGTTCACGAAGCGCACGCCGCGGCCGTCGGCCTGCACCTCCGGGCGCAGCGCGCCGCGCACCGAAAGGTGGAAGGTCAACGGGCCGTCCTGGTCCGACACGGGGCGCTCGCGCACGGTGTACCCGTGCTCCAGGCCGCGTCGGTCGTTTTGGTACCACTCCTCGAGAAGGTACTCCCACGCGTAGGCGACGCGCGGGCCCTCGGCCCGCATCTCTACCGGTTCCTCGACGGCGCGCAGGTCGCCGTCGAAGCCGTAGCTCTCGAGTGCGAGCCCCCAGCTCCAGCCGCCGCCGTCCGGCTCGGTGGAGAAGCCACGCCCGTCGAAGCAGGTCGCCCACTGCTGGCCCGGATTCCGGGCCCGGTATCCGCCCTCGACCGCAACGGCCTGGTGCCGGCCGGCCTCGTACGCCGCCCGGATGCCGGACCAGTCCGACCCACTCAGACCCTCCGGAACTTTCCCCGCGGGCGGGCTCTGCGAGAAGGCCATGGGCGCGAGCGCGACCAATGCGGCCGCGACGGTGCAGAAGATGTATGCACGATGGGCGTTCATAGGACGTTCTCTCCTCAAGCGGCGATCCTGATGCACCGGCCCGCTACGCGGTGCCGCGTCTCCGACAATCTATCCGGGGGCATGGTACAGAATCAGCTCTTGGCATCCAGCCCGAGATTCAGCCTGATCGGTTGTTCCGGCGTGCAGAGTCCTCGACCCAGTACTGGACCAACAACGTCGTACCGGGCGGCGGACTGGCGGCCAGCGTCGTGTGGGGGGAGAGCTCCCCCGTGCCCAGGATCAGACCCGCGAGCGCGTTCTCCTTGGCGATCGCCTTGGCATTCGCCAGCTAGAGCGTGAGGAGTTCCGCGTTACAGGACCTCACCACTGTTCGGTGTGTGCGCGAGTCACGATTGCTTGTCGGCAGGAAGAAGAATCGATTCTTCACCGACGCAGCGGTTGACCAGGGAGGGTTGCTTGATAAACTCTGCCCAATCACATGAAGAAGCGAGCCACACGACCTCAACAAGTGCTGGGCTTCCTCCGCCGGGGTGGCAAGCGGCCGGGGGCCGGGCGCAAGCCGAAGAGCGAGAAGGCGGGAGTGTCGCATCGCAACCGGGCGAGGCTGGCGAGCCGCTATCCGGTGCATGTCACCTTGAAGCTGGAGCAGGGATTGCCGCGCTTGAGGAACAAGGCGGCCTATCGGGTGTTAGGGAAGGCGTTCGTGGGGGCGAACGCGAGGGACGGGTTCAGGTTGTGCGAGTATTCGGTGCGGGGCAACCACGTTCACCTGATCGTCGAGGCGAAGGATCGGACGGCGTTGTCGAGGAGGATGCAGGGCTTGGGAGTGCGGATCGCGCGGGGGTTGAATCGGCTCTGGGGCCGGGCCGGAAGGGTCTTCGCGGATCGCTATCACGATCGGATCCTGCGGACGCCGCGGGAGGTCCGAGACACTCTGGTCTTCGTGCTCAACAACGCCAGGCGGCACCGGCTGGGTTTGAAGTGGGCGATCGACCTGTTCGCTTCGGGGCTCTGGTTCGATGGCTGGAAAGACGAAGGAGTCCGGCGGACGGTCAAGAGACCACCGGAGCGGCCGGCGGCGCGTGCGCGGAGCTGGGTGCTGCATTCTGGCTGGCGGCGGCATGGTTTGATCCGCGTCGCCGAGGTGCCGGGCGGCTGAGGGAATGGACGGCCGTCAACCGGAGCCCGGCCGTAGAGCGTCCGCCAGGTTCAGGAAGCCCGCCGCGTCCTGGGTGACCCTTCCGTCTTCTTGCAGCTTCTTCAGCGCCGCCTCGATCGCCAAAGTCAGGCGCGGGCCGCTGCGCTTGAAGCCGAGCAGGCCGCAGACCGACGAGGCGATCGCGCTCTCGGGGATGCCCAGCTCGCGCTGCAGGGCCAGGCAGATCGCCGCCTCGAATTCCTCGGGCGGAATCAAATCGACATCGGTGACCGGGCAGTCCGCCGCCCGATAGCGGACCTCCACCTCGGTCTGATCCGGGAGCCAGAGGAACTCGCCGCGCCGCTCGAGCCGGCCCGCGTCCAGGACTCGCGCCAGCGCCGCCTCGAAGGCCGCCTTCGCTCTCGCACCGGCACGCGTGTCGTACCAGCCGCACACTCGCTTGAGCGCCTCGTCGGTGTGGATCGGCGCCTCGGCGCGGGCGATCTCCAGGATCAACGTGCAGAGCTTCGCCGGGGTCAGCGCCAGCAGGTCCTCCAGAGAACCAGCCACGCGGTCCGGCGTCACGCGGTATTCGACCCGTCCCGGAGATGCAGCCGGCGCTCGAGCGGCCGGGCGCACCCGCGGCTCCGAAGGCTCGGAAGGCGCCGGCGGCGCCGGGACCGGCCGCTCGGCCGAGGCTCCACCGCTCGCGCGCAGTTCCGAGAGCCTCGCGCACAGCCGCTCGATCACCGCCTCCGGCCGCCGGAACCACTCGGCGGACCAGACGCGTTCGAGCTGCCAGCCCCGGGCGGAGAGCACCTCGGGCCGCGTTCGATCCCGATCCCTCGCCGTGGCCGCCTCGAGGTACGGCACGCCGTCGCACTCGATGCCCAGCAGGTACCGGCCCGGCTGCTCCGGATCGACCACCGCCAGATCGATGAAGAAGCCCTCAGAACCCACCTGGCTCTGGACGTCAAAGCCCTTCTCGATCAGTGCGTCCCGCACCGAGCGCTCCAGCGGAGAGAGCCTCCGATCGCCGTCCGGGGCCCGGCCGTTCGAATGCGCGGCCGCGGCCATCTCGAGGAAAGCCTTCAAAGCCAGCACGCCGCGGGCGGCGGTCGCCTGCGCGCGCAGCTCATCAGGGAGCCATGAGCTGAACACCTCGCAGCGCCGCCTGGCGCGCGTGACCAGCACGTTCAGCCGGCGCCAGCCGCCCTCGCGGTTCAACGGCCCCATGTTCAAGGAGAGCTTGCCGTCCGGGTCCTTTCCATACCCGACGCTCAGCAGGATCACGTCGCGTTCGTCGCCCTGGATCGTCTCCAGGTTCTTCACGAAGAACGGTTCCTCTGGATGGGCCCGGAAGAACGGCTCCGCCCGGCGGTGCTCCGGCTGCCGGCGCAGGAGTTCGACCTGGTCCTCGATCGCCCGCTGCTGCGACAGGCTGAAGGCGCCCACGCCGAGAGTCAGCTCGGGACTCCCGGCGGCGTGGCGCAACACGCGCTCGGCCACCTCGCGGGCCTCGATCGGATTCGTGTGCGAGGCGCCGCGCAGATAGACGCCCGCCTCCACGTGATGGTGCAGGAGGCCCAGCTCGCGCCGGTCGGCCCGCGGGCTGGGAAAGACCTTCAGGCGGTGGCCGTAGAACTGCGCGTTGGAGAACTCGATCAGGCTCTCGTGCAGGCTGCGGTAGTGCCAGCGCAGCGCGCACTGGTTCTGGTTCGGAAACCGCACCGCTCCGAGACCCAGCACGCTCTCCAGGTCGGACGGCGAGGCCAGCTCGTCATCCTCGTCGTCCGACTCCGCCTCCAGCTTGGTGAAGAAGTTCGTCGGCGGCAGCTGCTTCTCGTCGCCGATCAAGAGCAGCTGCCGGCCCCTTGCGATCGCTCCGAAGGCGTCGGCCGGCTCCACCTGGCTGGCTTCGTCGAAGATCACCACGTCGAACTGGAGCTGGCCCGGCTCCAGGTATTGCGCCACCGAGATCGGGCTCATCATGAAGCACGGCTTGATGCCCTGGACCACGTCGCCGACCAGGGCGAACAGCTTGCGCAGCGCCATGTGCCGGCACTTCTTTTTCATCTCGTGCTTCAGGATGCCGAGCTTCGAGGCCCGTCCGGCGTCGTGCGAGAGATCCGGGCGGCGGGCGAGCAGCAGGCGCCGCAGGCGCTCGCGGCCGGCCTCGATCCAGGCCCGGTCCGCGGCCCGGAAGGCCTGGATCCGCTCCTCGTGATCGGCGCCCCGGAAGGAATCCAACAGCTCGCGCTCCTGGACGGCGCGGTCGGCGAACAGGAAGTAGAACTGGCGCTGGAAGACCTCCTTCAGGCGGCCGCGGGCCGGCTCGCCCCGGGGGCCGAGGGCGAACGAGAGAAAGGAGCGCAGGCGCTGCTCGCGACAGGCCGCGAGCGCGCGCTGGTAGTCGACCCAGTCCGCCAGCCGTTCGAATTCCGACTCGAGGCCGCGGAAGCGGCGGGCCACCTGCTCGAACGGGATCCGCTCGAGCGCGTCGCCGAACCAGCCGGCCGGGTCGGCCTGAAGCGGCTCCAGCCAGTGCGCGACCACGCGCTCGAAATCCTCGAGCTGCTGCCTGGCACGGGCCAGCACCGCCGACAGTCCGGTCCGGTCCTCGGCGCGCAGCACGATGCGGATCGATTCGGGCGAGAGCGCTCGCCGCAGCACGATCCGGCGGATCGCGACCATCGTCCTGGCGAGGCGCTCGAGCTCCGCGAAGTCGCCGTCCAGACCGGTGTAGAGCACGCCGAACGCGGGCGCGAAGCGCGGCTCCTCCGCGCCCAGCTCGGCGCGAAGCCGCCGGCTGTCGCAGAGCGCCCGCAGCAGTTCGATCTGTTCTGGGACCTCAGGCAGCGCGCCGGTCTCGAGGCAGGCCCGCAGCAGGCGGCCGTCCCGGTGCCAGGAGGGCTTCAGGAATCGGATCCAGGACGAGCCGTCCGCCCGCCGCCGGTCGAGCGCCGCCTGCCAGTCGACTTGCTCCGCGTCTTCGGTCATCACGGACTTGAACCGCTCGCGCCGCTCTGCCCGTTCGCGTCCCTTGCGGAGCCACTGTTCGAGCGGAGCCGACAGCGTATTCCACTCCGGTCGATCGATCAGGTCGGCCGCGCTGGCGGGGGTCTCGCACAGTAGGGTCAGTTCTTCGATCAGCGTGGTCAAGGCCCCGGCGGTCTCCGGCACGCCGGTCTTCAGCCCTTCGGTCAACGTCATCGCCAGGTCGGTGAGGCGCGCGAGCGATTCCAGCACCGGGTCGCGCCGGGCCATCACCTTCTGGCGCACCTCCACGCCGGCGGAGGTCAACGTCGCGCCGCGCCAGGGATGCTGATCGAGAGCGCCGACCCGCGCGAGGCAACGGTCGAGGGTGCCGATCCGTTCGATGGTCTGGTCGAGCTCAGGCGCGGTCCAGGCGAACGGATCTTCGATCTGAAACGGCGCCTCCAGCTCGTCCCGCAGCTGCCCGGCGCGCAGCATGGCCTCGAACGGGGAGAGCAAGAGCGCGCCGCAGGGCGAGTGCAGTTCACGCACGTAGGCGTTCAGCCGATCCCGGCTCCGCTTCAAGGCGGCCGCGCCGGCACCGCCCTGGGCGCGGCGGCCGCCGCCCGGGCGCAGCGCGGCCTCGAGATTCTCGAGCACCGCTTTCTTGCTGGCGTTGCGGCTGTGGAGTTCGAGCAGGAACTCGCCGAGGCCCGCCGCCTCGAGCCGGCGGTGGACGACGTCGAGGGCCGCCGCCTTCTCGGCCACGAACAGCACCGTCTTGCCGGCCGCCAAGCACTCGGCGATGATGTTGGTGATCGTCTGCGACTTGCCCGTGCCGGGCGGCCCCTGGATGACCAGGTGCGCCCCAGCGCGCGCGGCCTGGATCGCCGCGCGCTGGCTCGAGTCGGCGTCGACGACCTGGAAGCACTCCTCGGGATCGAGCAGGTCGAGACTCTCGAGCGCGGGCACTCCCGGACCGTCGAACCCGGCCGCGTCCGGTTCACCGATCAGGAGGCGCACCAGCTCATGTTCCAGGAGACCGTTCCCCGCGGGCCAGTGGTCCGGATCGAGATCGCGGTAGAGGAGCAGCTTGGCGAAGCTGAACAGACCGAGGTGGATCTCGTCGCAGAACGTCCAGCCGGGCACGTCCTCGATCACGTCCTGGACCGACTCGAAGTAGGCCGAGAGGTCCAGTGCGACCTCGCCCTGTTCGGTGACGATGTCGGGCAGGTGGACCTTGAACACGCGCTCGGCCAGCTCCAGCAGACTCGGATTGGCCACGACCTCCTCGTCCAGGACCTTCAGGCGGAAGCGGCTGTTGACGTTCTTGCGGGAGAGCGAGACCGGGACGAACAGGAGCGGCGCCCGGGACACCACACCGCCCGGGCCAGGATCGGTCCATTCCACCAGGCCGAGGGTGAGGAACAGCGTGTTGCACCCGCGCTCCTCGAGGCTCGAGCGCGCCTCGCGCGAAAGGTGCAGGAGCCGCGCGGAGAGCGCCTCGCTCTCGAGCGTGGTCTGCAGGAAGCGGTCGGTGTGACGG
>Ga0326597_10009525_pt1 | contig 13006 bp, 8 predicted proteins | sample RVTome_12_FD_203789 | JGI IMG/M metagenome (GOLD analysis project Ga0326597, IMG submission 203789) | Soil microbial communities from uranium-contaminated site in the Upper Colorado River Basin, Wyoming, United States - RVT100D185 | ecosystem: Environmental > Terrestrial > Soil > Contaminated >... | reverse complement strand
GCCAAAGAACTGAAGAAGGTGCCTCGCCGCAAGCGCGAGCAGCTCGAGAAGATCCTCCGCCTCGGCCTGAAGCTCTCCATGATCGCCTGCGAGGGCTGGTGGGCGAGCCTGAGACGAGACGAGCAGAAACTGCTCGAGGGGTTAGAGCTTCCTGTCGAGGGCGAAGCACTGGGCGAGCCAGGATGGTCAGCCGCCTTTTGTCCATGGTGGGTGAGCCCGACAGAGGGCGGAGCCCACGAGTACCGGACGCCTTACCTCGACCTCCTTGCCCTCCTGGATGTCCTGAGCTCCCGCGGAGAGGAGCCGTGAAGACGATCAAGCTCACGTGGACCTGGACGACCGAATCACCGCTTCACGTCGGTTCGGGCCTCTCGCGGCCGGGCGTTGCGGACCGGCTGATCCGCAGGGATGACAGGGGCAACCCGCTCATCCCTGGCGACGCCGTGCGCGGGGCGCTCCGAATGTCGGCGGAGCAGCTGATGGCGTGGCTGGGGAGGGCCACGAGTTATGGCGAGGGGCCGACCGAGCCCACGCGCTGGCCGCTGACGGCGGTCTTCGGGGGTGGCGCCGCCAGCCGATTCTCGCCGGCGATCGCTGTGGTGCCCGCGAACGGCATGGAGCATGCATCTATCACCGTCGAGGCGACGGCCATCGACGCGCGGACGGGCATCGCCCTGGACAGTACGTTGCGCACGATCGAGGTCCTGGCGCCCGGCACGAGCTTCTTGGCTTCCCTCGAGGTCCAGGTTCCCGAGGCGGACGCGGCGTCCGTTCGGACGTTCCTCTTGGCCGCACTCCATGCCACCGAGGCCGTTGCAGGCCGCGAGGGTATCGGCTGGGGGCGCGTCCGGGCCAGGAACGTGAAGGTCAATGAAGTCGACGCTCTACCCTGCAACGCCGAGGAGCTCCGGAAACTGTTCGAGAGGATCCCTCAGGAGCCAGGCCAGCAGGGGCCGCCGCATGCGTTAGAGTCGAAACCGGTGCCCCGCCGTGGTCAACCGCCCGATACCTGGTTCCAACTCGACATCACGCTCGAAGAACCCGCCTGCTTCCTCGGGAGTCCCGAGGTCACGAACACCCTCGAGACGACACGGTCCATACCGGCGGCGACTCTCCGAGGCGCGCTCTCGTCCCTGTGGACTCGGAAAGGCCGGCCGAGGACCGAGATTCTCGACTTTCTCTCCGAGCTCACCCGGTACTCGCTCGGGTTTCCGGTGCGAAAGGGCACCGACTGCGTGCCCTTGCCCCGTTCTCTGTTCACATCCAAGGACGCTGCTCCCGGGAGCAAGGACGGGCTCGCCGACCTCTCCGGACTGAGCACGAGCGACCAGCAAAAGCTGCGCGAGGTTCGCTGGAGGCCGGCGAGGGGCCAGTGGATGCGCCCGGAGCGCCCGGGGACGAAGGTCCCCGTGCTGGATGAGGAAGCGCTGGGGGTCGAGACCGTCATGCACGTGGCCCTCGAGTATTTGACCGGCAGCAAGCGTGTGGGAGCCCTGTTCACCAAGGAGTCTCTCCTTCCAAGGCAGAAGTTCCGGGCCTGGGCGCTGTTGCCGAAAGACGCCTTCGATGGCACCCCCGCGACGATCCACCTCGGCAAGCGTACGAGCGCCGGAAATGGGCGGGCGACCTGCTCGGTCACCGCCGTGCCCGAGCCCGGCCACTGGCATGGTCAGGGTCCACGGGGCAGAGACGTCTTCGTTGAGCTCCTGGCCCCGGCGATCGTGCGCGGTGCGCATGGCCATTCCAGGCGGACCATCGACATCGACGATTGGCGAAAGATCGTCGAGGGTGCGATCCAGCAGACACGCGGCGGCTACGTGAAGCCAGTCATCGAGGATCTCGGAAGCCACCCGCAGGAGAAGTCGGCGCGTGCCACCGCCAGCGGCAGGCATGGGTCGTGGATGTCGACCTGGGGACATCCGCGAGCGCCCACGACCACTATCCAGGCTGGTTCCGCTTGGCGGCTTCGCTGCACGACGGAGACCGGCGCAGAGCAGCTTCACACCATCCTCGCCGGCGTGGGCCAGATCGGCGAGCGGCGTCACGAGGGATTCGGGTGGATCGCAGTCGATCCGGAATGGCTCGGCCATCCACCGAAGCCTTCCGAGTGGGAGGACGACCCCGCTTTACCACCCATCGGTCTTCCGCCTCCGCGTCCGTGGCCGGATACGGACCCCGCCGATCGCCAAGAGATTGAACAGATTGCTGAGGAAGTTCTGAATATCCGCCTGAAAGACAGCGCCAAGGGTCCCTTGCAGCAGATCCGGCAGATGATCCGCGATGGGGCGAGCTTCGCGTCGGTTTCGCAGCTCATTGAGCGGCAAGCGACGGAGCGTAAACTCGATCGGTGGCAGGAGATCCAAGATCAGGTCCTGCCCGTCCTCCACGACCACCCACATCCCGATCTGATGCTCTTTGCGCTCGAAGCGTTTCTCGCCCGTGTCCGTGGGAGCCGGGGGTGAGCATGACGGACCTCTGTCGCGGACGGTACCGGCTCCACGTGAACGCGCCTGTGAGGCTGCGTGGTCCCCTCCACGTCGGCACCGGGGAACGTCTCGGTGTCGTCAGTGACGCCCCCCTCCTGAGGGATGCGAACGGTAACGTGTGGCTCCCAGGCTCCTCGGTCCGCGGCGTGCTGCGCGACTGGTGCGAGCGGGAGGCGCCCCTCCTCGGCTTCGCGGACCCCGCGAAGGTCGTCCGACGGCTCTTGGGCACGGGCGGAAGGAATGGTGATCGGCGCGGCCGCCTCACCGTCCTCGACGCCGAGCTGCCCCCGAACATCCAGAGTGAGGTGCGCGATCACGTCCTCATAAAGCGCGAATATGGCGCGGGAGCCAAAGGGGGCAAGTTCGACGCCGAGGCGGCCGACCTCGGGGAGGGCGTTGCAACTCTGCACCTGCTCTACGAGGGCGACGGCCCTGGCGACGAGGAGGTGCGCCTCCTGCAGAGCGCCGTATGGGCCCTCCGCAGAGGACTTCTCTCCTTCGGCGCAAAGAGCGGCTGGGGGTTCGGCTGGGCCGAGGGCGTAGCCGACAATCCGGCCAGGTGGTTCGCTGTCGATCGGGGCGCGGACGGTCTCGAATGCCTCGCGAGGTACCTGGCGGCGCGCGCCAACCAGGCACTCCTCGACCCGATCGGCGACGACGTGTCAGAGGGGCGCGAGGAGTATCCTGCCCCTATTGCCAACTCTGCTTCCGCTGTGACACCTCCAGAGGCCGAAGGGAGGGAACATCGCAGCCCTTGGTCGTATCTCCGCCTTGATCTGCGTCTCCAGTTCGAGGGGCCGATGCTGGTCGCCGGGCCGGACCGCGTCGCAGACCACTTCCGCTTCGCCGGCAAGGAAGGCGAGAGGACTCGACTCGCGCAGCTCGCGCACGACCACCAGGGCGGCGACAAGCACGCACCGGACGCAGCACCTTTCCTCCGTCTCCACGACAACCAGCCTGTCCTGCCCGGGTCGTCACTCCGCGGCGCCGTTCGTTCCCATGCCGAACGCATCGTGACGACCCTTGGCTGCCCAGAGATCGCGACGACACTGTTCGGAGACGTGAAGCAGAGGGCGGGTGTTGAGACCGGTCAGCGCGGCCTTCTCTCGGTGGGCGAGGGTCTCCACGACGGGGCCGTTCGCGGCATTCTTATGGATCACGTGGCGATCGACCGTGTCACCGGTTTCGCCGTCGACCAGAAGCTGTTCTCCGCCCTGGCCCTTGCGAGCCCGGCCTTCAAGGTCCCTTTCCTCCTGCGCTGGCACCAGGAAGACGAGGCGCACCGGGCGGCTCTTGCACTCATTCTCTTCGTCCTTCGCGACATGTCTGACGGGCTGTTGTGGGTCGGCTCCCGCACGACGCGCGGCTACGGGCATCTGCGGAGTATCCAGGTCAAGAGCGCCTGGGCTTCGCGCGTCGAGCAATCCGAGGATGGCTCCAGACGTACGGGCACCGATCGCGACGATGGCGCCTTGCCGGCCGGCCTGCCGGAGCTTGGGCAGGATCTGGGGGTCATCGAGGCCTGGCGGCTGCTTACGGGAGTGGCGCCGTGAAGATCCTCGTCAGGAAGTACGAAGCTGCGGCGGATTGGGCAGCCTTGCGACAAAAGTTCGTGGCGGATGCCAGTTGGCCCAGAGGAGGTCGCGTCTACTGCTACCTCGAGTCGGTCTCGCGCTGCTCGCTCACGGAGGAGGACCCGAGCGCATGGACGCCGGAGCACGACGCCCTCGAAGGGCGGCTGTTCGGCGGGCATGCCGACGTGCGGTGGCTCCTGGCCGGGAGCGAGTTTCATGCCTGGCTGACGCGGGAGGGGACCGGTGCCGACGACGAGAGAACGTGGACCCAGGAGGACATCCATGAGGTGGACAAGACCTGCCGGGACTACTATCTCCTGGGCAAGGCTACGAGCAAACCCGGTGCCTTCCACGAGGCCCGCTATCCCGCGGCCTTTCGGTATCCGGTCACCGGTGGGAAGCCGGACACGGATCGCGCCTCGATACACGTCGCCGAGTACCGGCGTGCGAAGCCAAGCTGGAGCGGGGATGTCGCGCACATCGACGAGCAGCTCGGGGCCCCGCTCCTCATCGCGCACCGCTTCGTCAGGGTCGAGGTAAGATGATGCTTGCTGACGGAATATCGACAAGGACGGTCAATGGCGGCACTAGCGGCCTTCAGGGAGAACTACTGTGGCGGTGACGGTCAGACTCCTCCAGCCGATTAACGGTGAGGCCATGGCGCAGATCCTGGAAGGCTCCGCTGCGCACAAGAGACGCCCACTCCGCGAATTCAACCAGAAGGTGCGCGACCGGTTCGTGGGGGAGCCACCAGGTGCGATCCTCAAGTGCCTTGACAACCTCGCGCCCACGCCGGAGAACGTCGTGCCGGTCCCCCTGCAGCCCCCGGAGCCCTCCGAGTTCGACGACAACCCGTACAACTTCGCCGCCTGGGAGGGAACGACCCCCTTCCTCCCGGAAGCAGGTCACGATGGTGCCACCCACGAGCGGTGGCACGCGGGCCGCCACTCGGGGCGGCTCCACGTACGCCTCGAGGCCGTGACGCCGGTATTCGTCCCCGAGGGGACCTTCCTCGATTCCGCGGATCGGGAGACGCCGCGGTGGTTCTGGAGTTGCCCCCATCCGGACGACGCCATCGGGACAGTGCGTTACGGGATCCCCGGCTCCACCATCAAGGGGGTCGTGCGCACCCTGTTCGAGACGTGGACCAACTCCCTCCTCACCGCGATCTCGCCGAAACACTACGAGGAGCACATTCCATACCGCCGGCGATCGGCCACGCCCATGGTCGTGAAGGCCGTTCATCACAATGGCGACATCGAGCTGCTGCGTTGCGAAGCCGACGGGCTGAGCCCGTTTGCGCATTGGAGCCCGGGCGGCTGGCGGCGGCGGGGCGCTGTGGGTCAGCCCGGCATGCAAGTGTGGAACCCGCCTGGCGAAGTAGCGTTTCCAGACGGGACCGCTGCGGTACCCGGAGACTTCGTGGACCCGGCGAACACCGCGCAGTATCAGGCGGTCAGGTTCCGCGCCAACCTGCTGTGGACGCCCCAACACAAGCACGGCCGGTACAACCGGTTGGTCGTGAAGGTCACGACCGCGCCCGCGGTCCGCGTTGCGGGCGGTGCCGAGCGCTACCGGAACGGGTTGAAGCATCCCTTCTTTCATCCAACAGAGGGACACCCTCACTACGTGATGACGGGACCCAACGACAGCCATTACACGAACATCCCCGACAAAGAAACAGGAGGCCCGTGCACCGAGCCGGTGGACGCGCGCCTGGAGGAGATGCGCGACCTGAGGCCAGGGAGCATCGTGTTCGTGGTCCCAGGCGCCGCTAGCACCGCGCCGGTTGCCTTCGGGCGCAACGTGAACTTCACCTGGCCCGCCCTCCGCACGCCCCTCGCGCTGCTGGCGGGATTCGCGCCGCCCGCGGATGCCGAAGAGCGGTTGTGGGACGAGGCGAACGGCGCTCGCGACACGGTGGCCGATCTCGCCCGCGCGACTTTCGGGTTCGCGGGCAGCCAGGCTGAAGGCGCGGTTGGCCATCCATTTCGCGCACGCGTACGATTCGGCACGTTCTGGGCAGCCGCCGAGGCGATGCCAGCACCCAACGCGGTCTCCCTCGGTCCCTTGACGGCACCTTCCGGGAGCAAACTCAAGGCGCGGACCGTGTACCTGCCTCGTGGCAGGGATCAGCGCTACCAGACCTACGACGAGGCGACGACGCTTCGCGGCCGCAAGTTCTACTGGCACCAGCGGTGGACCCAGGGCCTCGTGGCTTACGACCACACGGCGGCTGCGCACCCGGATCAGTCCTCCCAGTGTCCTCCCCCCATCCACGTCATGCCTCAGGGTAGCACCTTCGATGGCATCGTAGACTTCGACAACCTCACGAACCTCGAGATCGGGGCGCTTCTCGTCTCGCTCGATCCCCGCCTCTTCTTCGGCCACGAGGCCGGAGACTTCGGCATCAAGCTCGGAAAGGGAAAGCCACGCGGTCTCGGCAGCGTGCGAACAAAGATCAGCGTGCGCGTCCGCCGGAGTCCGGCCGATTGCTATGAGAGCCTCGCTGCCTCGGCGTTGCCCCCTGAGGCGAAAGAGGACGGCGCTCGTTTTTGTGAGGCCGCGGTCCAGGCATTCAAGGACTGGCTCGGGACGAAATCTGGCGGGGGAGCGGCGTCGACGCTTGGTTTCGTCCGGGACCTCGAGCAGCTCCTCAGGCTTCCGTCTACAACGAGCCTGAGGAAGTACCACGCACCGGGATACGATGGCATGCCGGGGTTCGGGAACGCCGACGGTGATCCGCAGTCAGGACGGCCCCTTGCCATGCAGCCAGCCCGCGACCTCGAGGTGACGTAAGGATGCCTTGGGCCGCTTTGAGTCAGGATCCACCCTCGCACCCATGGCGATCGGGTGCATGGCCGGGCAGCCGATTACCCGCACCCGCGTGTTCGGGCAGGTCGACATCGATACCGCGAGGACGGCGTTGCTCCTCGATGGATGGCGATCAGGATCGCTCTGTCGTCCGCTCCGGACGCCCCGGGAGACGGGAGGCTGATGCAATCCCGGTCGCCGCCGTTCCCCTGCCCATGGAGCTCACGACATGGCCCGCTTGATTATTGCTCCGGTCGGCCTGCAGCCTGCCGCGGTCTACACACCTCTGCTCAGCCGGTTCCTGCAGCCTTCGATCGGCGACATGCTCATGCTTGTCGTGAGCGAGGAAACGCGGGAGTCCGCGACACGAATGAAAGCGGAGGTCGCGTCGCTCAGTAGCGAGGTCCTCGTTCTCCAAGGGGCGGCCGTCGGCCCGCTTCCAGGCGTCGTCCTGGAGGCGCTCGCCGGTCATGCCTGCCAGTGGCTGGACTCGAATGACGACGAGGTTCTCCTGCTTGCGAACGGTGGCGACGGCCTCTGGGCGCAGCAGATCCTTGACATGCTCGTGACCGTCGGCAAAGACCGCGAGGAGCGCGTGGCGGTCGCCTTCAGCACGGAGCGGGGTACGATCCTTCGCCTGGACGGCAAAGTGAAGGACTTCGCGATCGAGGATGTGGATCTGGAGAGGCTCCTCTCGCTACTCGACCTCTTCTGGGACAAGAGGTGTTCGCTGCTTAGGCGACGCCACGGGCAGCAGCAGATTGATGGTGTGGCTGACCTCGTGCTTGCGGGCGGCTCCCTCGCCGTGTGCATCCGGACGGAGTGCTGGCCCAATGCGAATAAGCAGCGACTTTCCCGATATCGGGATCTCCAGCGTTACGGCTTCTTGCAAGAGCTGGGGCTCGAGCGGCGACGCATCTTCCTCGAGCTGAGCAATCACTGGCATGATAATCGGCTTGCTGTTCTGGCCAATGACGATCGGATCGCCTGCTCGAGGAGAAACCGCTGGGCGGAGTTCGTTGAATCGCTTCGCGGGCCTCCCAACGCCAGGGCCACGAGCAGGGAGAACCTGAGGCAGCCTCCGTCCGGGCTCGCCGCCGATGATGAATCCAAAATGTCGCAGCCGCCTCTCGTCGTGATCCTCGGGACGAACCCGGGCCCGACGGTGCAGGCCATCCTCTCTCACGGGCCCGCCCAAGTGCTGATGCTCTTCGACCAGACGGACCCGGGCGTACTCAAGGCCGCGCATAAGATCGCCGAGCTCCACAAGACCTTGCTTCGGTCGTGGACGATAGAGCCCGTGCCGGCGGGCGCGTTCGATGAGCGCGTCGCCCGAATGAGAAAGTTGTTCGAGACAGACGGGCGGTTAAGCACCGCGTTGCATGTGAGCCTCACCCCTGGGGACAAACTGCGACGCCTCGCGCTGCAGCTTTTCGCGAAACGGAGTGGGCAAGACCACCGATTCTGGCTCCTCGACCGATCGATGGCGATCGAGATGAGCGGTCGCGAAGACTCTCGTTCGGCCGTGGCTCCGCTCGATGCATGGCTTCACGTGCACGCGACGCATGCAGTGACGATGGACGCCGCCTGGAACGATGGAGACGTTCCCAGTCTCGTGGCCCAAATGGCGAGCGACGTGATCGAGTACCTGCGCAGCTCGGGGCCCGTTCCCGAGTTCCTGTGGTCTGAAAATGATGGACGGCTCCGGCTCCTGGGTGTCCCCAACGGGCAGTTTTACCGGGCCGTCCAGCGGGTCTGGCCGGGGAAGCTCGCCGTTCCGCTTCCCGACCGGGGCCCGGCAATGCCGGCCACACGCTACAAGCACTACTCTCTCCAGGCCCTATTCGAGTCGGCCAATAGTCCGGCGCTCCCGCAGGCCTTTCTTCCGCTGGAGGCGGCCGAGGACGGGAGAGCCAACCCAAACGGGCGCTGGTTCGAATGGGTCGTCGGGGCCAATCTGGCACGGGCCAACCTCGAGGAGGTCTGGATCGGCGTCCGGCACGGCGAACGGGCTGACGGCCGCTTCTCGGACGAGCTCGACGTGGTGACCCGGCACGGCGATTCGTACGTCCATTGGTCCTGCAAAACGGCGAGCGGGAAGGACAGGGTGAACGCAGCGGCGCGAGAGGCGCAGTCGCGCGCGACAAGATTCCTTGGCCGGGGCGCCTGGGCCGTCGTCGTGGTGCCTCACATGAGGAGACCTTCCGAGGCGTGGCAGAAGGTCGGCGACTGGCGGTGGCGGGTCGACGAGAAGGTGGATGTCGTGGACGCCCGCTTCTTCGAGTGCCAAATCGACGTGGTGGCGCTAGCCTCCGCGGGCTCCGGCCGATCGAGGTAGGCCACTGGGGCTTGGGGGTGGGCCGCACCCAGTGCCCGGTGCACGTCGGCTGAACCTACCCCATAGCCCATCCCGTTGACCACTCGCTTCGCTCGTGGTCTACTTCGGTCGACGTGCTTAACCGCGTGTCCACCAAACCGGGGCTATGCGGAGTCAAGGACTATGCGGAGTTGGGCCGGTTTTCGTGCGCAGACGTGGATTCTGCGGCGATGTGGCGAGATGGTACTCCGCATAGTCAGAGCGCCTCGAGGAAGGCGAGCAGGCGATCGTTGGCCTTGAATCGCACGGACTTCGCCGCTGGGTCATCGATGCGTTTCAGCGCGGCCTCCTTCATGGCAAGGTCGGCCTCGACGTACTGGTGGGTTGTGGCGGTGTCCTCGTGTCCAAGCCACATGGCGATCACTGTGATGTCCACTCCGGACTGCAGTAGGTGCATGGCGGTCGTGTGTCTGATCGTGTGTGGCGAGATTCGGCGCCCTTTGAGAGATGGGCATTTTTCCGACGCTCCCCTGAGCGCGAGACGTAGGCGCTGCTCAACACCCGACCGCGACATATTCTTTCCGGCGCGGTTGGGAAACACGGGAGCATCGGGACGTCGGTCTATTCGGATGAGCCATGAACGCAGAAGTTTGGCCGTGCTCTTCCAAAGCGGGATAACACGCTCCTTGCGTCCCTTGCCGTGCAGCAGCAGGGCACTCTCTCGATCGAGGAGCACGTCAGATACTCGAAGGCCAGCGACCTCTGACACGCGCGCTCCGGTGTTGTAGAGCACGGCGAGCAGGACGCCATCGCGTTGCCCGCTCCATGTGGATCGATCTGGCGCTTCGAGGAGGGCCTCGATTTCAGCTCGTGATAGGTAGACGAGAGCGGGTCGGTCGAAGCGTTTGCTGGAGATGGCGAGGATTCGCTGGGCGACGGGCAACGCGGTGGGGTCGCGCACCGATGCATAGCGCATGAACGATCGAATGGCGGTGAGACGGAGGTTTCGGGTACGTGGGGAATTGCCGCGCTTGGTCTCAAGGTAGTCGAGAAACGCGAGGATCGTTGACGCGTCGAGATCTTCGATAGTCAGTGCGGAGGGCGTCCGGCTAGTATGCTGCTCGAGGTAGCGCATAAGCAGTTCGAACGTGTCGCGGTAACTGGCGATCGTCTGCGCGCTGGCGCCGCGCTCCGTCAGGAGGCGTTGGTGGAAGAAACTCTGCAAGAGTACGGGAAAACCGATCCGTGGCAGCGTCACGATGCACCCTCCTGTTCTGTGGTCACGAATCGTTCGAAGCGCGCGGAGGTGACGGCCATCAACTCGGGAACTGAGGAGATGTACCAGTAGGTATCTGTGGCTTTGGCGTGGCCGAGGTAGGTCGAGAGCGCCAGGATCTTGCGATCGACATCCACGCCCTCCTTGTACCAGCGGAGGAGCCGCCGCACGGCGAACGTGTGGCGCAGGTCGTGGATGCGCGGTCGACGGGTTCGGCCGTCGTCGGTCCATCCGAGCTTTTGCCGGAGTCTGCTAAAGGTCTTCTCGACAGATGCGTACCGAATGGCCGCCGCATGATCGGTGCAGAAGAAGTGTTCGGACGGCCGAGCGTCGCGTCCCACAGTACGGAGGCCGGCGTAGTCGGTGAGCGCCTGCGTCGTGCTGGGGTGGAGCGGGATGAGGCGGGACTTGCGAAACTTACCCTCCCGCACGGTGATGACGCCCTGGCACAAGTCGACGTCGCCGAGCGAGAGGTGGCAAGCCTCGGAGAGCCGCAGTCCCGTCGAGATGAGCAGCGAGAAGAACGTGACGTAGGTCCTTGGACGCAGCCCACAGCGGGGGAGCAAGAGGCTGGCTTGTCGAAGAAGCGCGGAGATTTCCTCCTCGCTGTAGATGTGGGGCGACTTGCGGCGGGGCCGCCGTCCCAGGAGCCCAGCTGGCGGGACCTCGTTGGCTGGGTCGATCACCGCACGGTGTCGCGCGAACTGTCGGACAACTTCGAGTCGTCGGACGGCCTGCGCGGGGTCGGTAGAAGTCGAGGACTGCGCCCACTGCACGGCGAGATCGACTGTCATGGGGCCGCGGTGTCCGATTCGGTCGGCGTATCTTGCAAAGTCGTAGAGTAGCCAGCTCGGTGTCTTGAGCTCGAAACCGAGCCCGCGACGCATGGCGAGATATTCGTCGATCAGCGCGACGAATTCTGGCGGCATCATGGGGCCACCTCCGGCCATGGGAGAGCCACTTCTCGGAGTGCCGCCAGGTCGAGCTTGGCGTAGATCATCGCCGAATCGAGACAGCGGTGCCCCAGAAAGTCAGCAACCTCCTTGAGGCTCGTCCCCTGTTGCACCATGCGGCTGGCGACGGTGTGCCGGAAGACGTAGGCACCCTGGAGCGGCGCGTCCACTCCCGCGCGCTGGAGCACGCGGGCAGCGGCGGCTGAGAGTGTATGGCCGGAGATCGGTTCCCCGCGTCGTGGTCCCGAGTGTTGCACGAACACTCGCCTCTCATGGGTTTGCGGCCGCTCTTGGCGCAGATAATCGACGATCGCTCCTCCGGCCTCCCGAGGAAGTGGGAGAGCCGCCCCGCGCCTCGTCTTGCGAGAGCGCAGTTGCATCGTTCCATCGCGCCAGTCGATGTCCTCAAGACGCAGGTCGGCGAGTTCTTGCGGTCGGAGGCCGAGAGTCGAGAGACACATCACGATCGCACGGTCTCTGAATCCACACCGTACGGACGTGTCGAACGACGTGAGAACTTGCTTCAACTGTCGTTCACTCAGCCCGCGGGGAAGTGCCGAGAGACGCCAGCTCGCTACGAGGGGGATCGCGAGATCGAGCTGCTGGGCGCACAACCCGTGGACGCGCAGGAACCGGAAGAAAGAGCGCAGCGCGCTCCGAACGGTCTTCATCGAGCGCGGAGAGTACCTGTCCATCATCGCAGCCACGAAGCCGATGACATCGGCAGAGCACAGGCGGGAGGGATCGACTGGGTCGTCCCCGAAGGCGCTGCGTGCGAAGAGACGCACGAGACGCGCGTAGCCGCGCAACGTCCTGTCACGGAGTCCGCGCGTACGTCGCTCGTGCTGTTGGAACGCCTCGACGAGGGTGTCGAGAGTCCAGGAACGGTGAATGGTCATGGGATGCTCCTTTCCGGTAGAAGATGCCGGAAGGAGCATCCGGACTATGCGGAGTCCGGACAAGGGGGTGTGTGCTACAAACCTTCAGCTAGAACGCAATTGCGAGCACGAAGGCACGCTTGGTGCGCGTAGTCCTTGACTCCGCATAGCCCCGGCTATGCGGATCTCCGCATAGCCGGGGTAGGGTCACCTCTGGCCTCGTGTCTCGACCCCGCAATCGGCGCGCTGGCCAGCAAGTGGCCGCCAAAGTGGCTCTCTTCCCGGCTGCGACCAACAAATGCTCAGCGACAATTACACCTACCCGTCGACGACAATTACATCTACCCATCCTGACCCGCGACGGCAGCTCGCTCACGTAGGCTCCGGCCTCCCATTCAGGCGGAGGCAAGCGATTGCGAAGCACGGACGCACAGGTAAGGAAGTTGATGGAAGAGTACAGCAGGCACGGAAGGATCGAGGTGGCCGGATTGAAGGCTGGAATGAATCGCAAGACGGCATCCAAGTATCTGCGCGAAAGCAAGTTACCATCGGATCTCGCCAGGCCGCGAGAGTGGCGGACGCGGCCGGACTCGTTCAAGGAGGTGTGGCCAGAGATCGCAAACCGGCTCGTTGATGCTCCGGATCTGGAGGCCAAGACACTGTTCGAAGACCTCCTGGAGCGTCGAGCTGGTCGCTTTTCACCCGGGC
>Ga0326597_10009524_pt1 | contig 13006 bp, 13 predicted proteins | sample RVTome_12_FD_203789 | JGI IMG/M metagenome (GOLD analysis project Ga0326597, IMG submission 203789) | Soil microbial communities from uranium-contaminated site in the Upper Colorado River Basin, Wyoming, United States - RVT100D185 | ecosystem: Environmental > Terrestrial > Soil > Contaminated >... | reverse complement strand
TGTGGAAGCCCTCCCTGGCAATCAGCGGGCCCTGGTTCGACGGTCAGAAGACGATGACCCCACCCCAAACCTTCGGACTACTACGACCGCGACCAGGCGGACGAGGCGATCCGAGATGCCGAAGACATCCTTGGATTCTGTGAAGGTGCGATCCGTTCCTCGATCGGAGGTTGAGGGCGCGCTTGCACAATGGGCGAGACTGACCGCAAAGCAGGATTCGCGGCTCCAGCGCGTAGGTTACTTTGGTTCCTACGCTCGCGGCGACTACACGCCTGCGAGCGACTTGGATGTCTTGATTGTAGTCTCTGACAGCCAAACGCCAAGGCATCGCAGAGCGCTAGAGTTCGATCTTCGGCAGATGCCGGTGGGATGCGAGGTATTCGTCTACACGACGGAAGAGTTGGCGCGGCCTCTGGTTGAAGGCGATTGGCTGCATGCGATTCTTCCAGAAACCATCTGGGTCTTTCCTCGGGTTTCGTGACGGCTCGTGTGGCGCTGCTTGACGCAGCTCTCAGATGTATGGTAAACATATATGGCAAATGAAAACAACCGTCTATTTGCTGGATGCCGACTATCGGCGGATCAAGGCTCTGGCCCGAGAACAGAATCGCAAGGCGGCGGAACTGGTGCGCGAGGCAGTCGGAGAGTACGTTCGCCGGCACCGGCCGCTGTCGAAGCCCAAGAGCTTGGGTGTTGGTCGCAGCCGGCGCGGCGATCTTAGCGAGCGGGCTGAAGAGTTGCTGCAGGGGATGGGCCGCCGCAGGTGATCGTCGCCGATACCGGCGCTGTGTTGGCGTTGATCGACGCCGACGATCGCCACCACCGAAGGTTGCGGGGACTGTTCGAACAGGATCCCGAAGTCTGGATCTTGCCGTGGGCCGTGCTTCCCGAAGTGGACTACCTCGTGTCTGAGCACCTGGGTGCGCGGGCCCAAGAAACGTTGCTCAGCGATCTCGCGGCGGGCAACTACATCGTGGAGTGGGGACAGGAAAGCGATTTGCTGCGGGCCGCAGCGATTTGCCGACGCCACCGCGCGCTTCGAGTGGGGCTGGTGGACGGCGTCGTCATCGCCACGGCGGAGCGCCTGGGTGCCGAGGCGATCGCGACGCTCGATCTGCGGCACTTCGGCGCGATCGAGATCGACGGACATCCGAAACTGCTCCCGCGCGACCTGTCCTGAGGCTGGTTCGCAGGGCCGGTCGGGCGGGGACAAGCCCCGCCCCTACAGGGGCATCGGCGAGGTCACGGCAGCGCCGCTTGGCTTGGGGCTTGGATGGCCATATAAAAATATGGCCAGGAAGACCACAATCGAAATCGATCAGGAAAACCTGAAGGAGCTCATGGATCTCCTGGGCATTCACACCAAGTCGCTAGCGGATTTCGAAGCGGGCGACGTCGAGCGCTTCGATCGCGAGGGTGTTCGGCGTGGTCAGCGCCAGCGCCACGCTGTAGATGCCCGGCTGCTCGGTCAATCCGAGGCCGGCCAGGCTCAGAAGCGGTAAACCCTGGACGTCGAGACCGGGCGGCAGCGTCACCGCTTGCAGCAGCGCAACGAAGTCGGCCGGATTCAAGGGGTCGGCGGCGACCGGCTGCAGGGCTGCGTCGAACAAGGTCAGCGCCCCGGCTGGATCCAGCAGCGCGAGGTAGACATCAACCGTTCGGGCAGGCCCGTCGAGGTTGCTGGCGCCGACCGCAATCAAGATTTCAGCCCCCGAGGAAAAACGCGGCGCCGGGACGCTGACGTCGGCGGCGAAGCTGGGTCGCAGGCGATAGATGGTGGTCGGCGTGCTCAGGTAGAGATCGCCGTCCGGCGCCATCCGAATCTCGAGCACGTGCTCCAAGCCGCGCACGAAGATCGATTCCTCGAGCGCCGCGGTGTAATCGGGCGGGCTCAAGCGCACCCGCCGGATCAGCCCGCTGTTGAACTCGCCGTAGAACAGGTCGTTCCACAGCTCCTGCGGGTAGCGGGTGCCGGAGTAGAACGCGATGCCGGTGATGCCGATGGTGCGCGGCAGGTTCACGACCGGATCCGAATACGCCGGATTCGCATTGGGTCCGGTATCGCTCGGCCAGCCGTAGTTGGCCGCCGGCAGCAGCAGGTTGATCTCGTCGTCGGCTTGGGGACCGTTGTCGCTGAAATAGGGCAACTGGGTGATCGGATGGAAGTCGAGGCCGAAGCTGTTGCGCACCCCGAGTGCGTAGAAGCTGCTGGCCGGCACCGGATTGTCCGGCGCCGGTGCGCCCTCCCGGGTGATGCGATGGATCTTGCCGAGCGGCGAGCTCAGGTCCTGCGCCGCGGCGGGCTGGTCGAAGTTCTCCCCGTAGGTCACGATCAGGCCGCCGTGGCGATCGAAGCCGATCCGGCCGCCGTTGTGCTGCAGGCCGGCGGGCAGCGTGAAAATGAACTTGGGCTCGATCCCGATGTCACCCCTGGCGGTAAGGCGGGTCAGACGGTTCTGGTACGGCGCCGGGGCGGTGTGGTAGACGTAAACGTAGCCGTTGTCGAGAAACTCGGGATCGACGGCGAGGCCGAGCAGGCCCGCGCCGGCATGCGGCTCGGTCGGCACGACCGCGAACGGCTGCGCTTGCAGCACCCCGTCGCGGACCAACCGGATCCGGCCGCTGCTGAGCTCGCCATACAGCAGCCGGCCATCGGGCGTAAAGGCGAAAGCGGCCGGGTAATCGGCATCGGCCACGACCGTCTCGAGTCGGAAGCCGGGCGGCGGCTGAGCCGCCCGGGCGATCAGGCTCGAGCCGAGCAGGAGAGCCAAGACGGCATGGCGCACCTCTGGATGATAATCCAAGTCAAGTCGAAAACCGCTGGCGCTGGGATTGCGGGGAATGCGCCGGCGCCGCTGACCTTTGGCCGGCCTTCGGTTAGACTATTCGGCTGAGCCAGAGGCGGAACGTGCCCCTGTACCGATCACGAAAACACCGCATGTTGGGAGGGGTCTGCGGCGGGATCGCCGAGTACACCGGACTGCGCCCGACCGCGGTGCGGATCGCCTACGTGATCCTGTCGGTTCTCTCGGCGGCGTTTCCAGGCATTTTGGTCTACATCATCCTGTGGATCGCGATCCGGCCGGCGCCGCGCGAGTAGCCGGCCGGGATTCAACCACTCGATCCACTGGGGAAAGGAGAGGCGATGGCGGAATTCGTGCGAGTGGCCAAAAAGAGCGAGCTCGCTCCCGGCAGCTGCACGACGGTGCAGGCCGGCGAGACCGAGGTGGCTCTGTTCAACGTGGACGGCAAGTTCTACGCCATTCACAACACCTGCAAACACCGCGGCGGACCGCTTGGCGAGGGCGATCTGGAGGGCAAAGAGGTCACCTGTCCGTGGCACGGTTGGACCTACGATGTGACCAACGGCAAATGCACCTTCAATGAAGAAGTCAGCGTCGCCTGTTACGAGGTCCAGGTCGACGGCGACGACGTGATGGTGAAGGTCTGAGCTCCGACCCTTTGGTTTTCCGGCAGCTCAAGGCCGGCCGCGACTTCGCAGCCCAGAACCCGGTGGCCGGCCAGATGGTCAACTTCGTCTATCTGATCGGCGACCGCGAGAGCGGCGAGGCGGCGCTGGTCGATCCGGCCTGGGACGTGCGCGGCCTGCTCGAGGTGGCCGCGGCCGAAGGGCTCAAGGTGCGCCGCGCCCTGATCAGCCACTACCACCCGGACCACGTCGGCGGCAACCTTTTCGGCCACATCGTGGAGGGTCTGGCGGCGCTCCAAGAGTTGCAGCCGGTCCAGGTGCACGTCGAGAAACACGAGGCCGAAGGGCTGCGGCGGGTGACCGGCCTCTCGGCCGGCGACCTGGTCTGCCACGACAGCGGCGATCGGGTCCAAATCGGATCGATTCCGGTCGAGCTGATCCACACGCCCGGGCATACGCCGGGCAGCCAGTGCTTCTTGTTGGGAGAGCGGCTGGTCGCCGGCGACACCCTGTTCGTCCGCGGCTGCGGCCGGGTCGATCTGCCCGGCGGGGACCCCGAACAGATGTACTACAGCCTGACCCAGCGCCTGGCCCATTTGCCGGACGATACCGTGCTGTATCCGGGCCACGACTACGGTCCGACCCCGACCTCGACTCTGGGGGAGGAGCGGGCGGCGAATCTCTACCTGCGGGTGCCGTCCCTGCGCGACTGGCTGAGGATGATGGGCCGTGGCCTGATGGAGGAAATCTAGCGGGCGGCGGCTCGGACGCCTTCCGCGACCCAAGCTCAAAGGGGCGGTTACAATCAATGGTGGCGAGGATGTCGATGCGACGCGTTTTCGCAGGGCTGGTCTTTTTGCTATCGGTGCTTCCGGCCCCGGCGCACGATCCGAAGAGCACGGCGCCGCGTCTTCAAGTGCGACTCGGCTTGGGGCACGGCCAAGCGCTGCAGATCGAGTACCTCGCGCTGCATTGGAACCCGCGCGCTTACCGCAACATCCTCGCTTCGGACCGGATGCTGCGTTACAAGAACGCTTCGCTGTTCGGCGACCTCGGCACGGCGCGCTTCGACGTTGCGGTGGTGTTGGATGGCACCGAGCTGCCGGCGGGGGAGTACCAGCTCGGTTTCCTGCTTCAGGCCGATGGTTCGTGGCGCTTGCGTCTCGAAGGGGCAGGCGGGCAGGCGACGCTGGCGACCCGCACCGAAGGAGCCACCTTACGCTCCGACTATCTCACCATCGCGCTGATTCCGGCCCCGCCCAACGCGGTCTGGCTCGAAGCCGCCTGCGGGCCGCACCAGACCCGCCACCGAATCGAAGTCCCGTTCCTCACCCAGCACCACGAGTGAACGGTTCAGCCAGACGCTCCTTTTCGGCGGGCTGGTGCCTGATCCCCTTGGCGCTGGCGCAGTGGCCGGCGCTGGCGCTGGCCAATCGCATTGAGCCGCGCATCTTCGGCATGCCGTTTCTCTATGCCTGGCTGCTGCTGCTCTATCTCGCGGCGATCGCGCTGCTGATCCGGGCAGCCTGGCCCGATCGTTAGACCGTGATGCCTGCTGAGACCAGGATTTCAGTGGGCCGCTGGGGCGCGCGTGGGTGGCATGGGCACGCGCAGCGCGCCCATGGACGACCTCGCTCGCGGCGCGGACCTCGACCATGGGCGGCCTTCGGCCACCCATGCCACCCCTTCAGGACCATGCGGGGATATCAAGGGCGCAGCCCTTGACTAGTTGGCTCGTGTCCCCCGCACTGATCGCCAGCTCGATCATCGTGCTCTATCTGGCGCTGTGTCTGGCGCTGGGGCTGTTGTCGCATTCCCGGCTCCTGCCGGGCTCGCTGGAAGATTTCTTTCTCTACGGCCGCCGGGCCAAGTTTCTGGTGCTCTACCTCACGATCGTCTCCACCTATCACAGCGCCTTCGCTTTTCTGGGCTCGGTCGGGTACTTCTATCGCCACGGCATCGGCTTCTGGGCCGCCGGCAGTTGGACCATCCTGACCGGCCTATTGACCTGGATCCTGGGGGGCCGCGCCTGGGCGCTGGGCAAGCGCTTCGGCTACATCACGCCGGCGGAGATGGCCGGCGATTTCTACACCAGCCGCACCGTGCGCATGGCGATCGCGACCGTATCGGTCCTGTTCACCATCACCTACATTCAGGTTCAGAGCCTCGGCCTGGGCTATATTCTCAGCGTCGCCAGCGGCGACCGAATCCCGTTCGCCCTCGCCTGCGGGGTGCCGCTGGCGGTGACCGCGGCCTATCTGCTGCTCGGCGGCGTGCGCGCAGTCTACTGGACCGACGTGCTGCAGGGCGTCTGGATGTACGTTGCGGTCTGGACCGGCGGCTTGTTTCTCGCCGTGTACCTGTTCGGCGGCGTGGGGCCGCTGTGGGATCGAGTCAGCTTGACCCGGCCGGAGCTGCTCACCTTGCCCGGTCCGCTGGGACAATTCACCTACCTGCACTGGTTCAGCCTGGTGGTGATCTTCTCGTTCGGCGTGGTGCTCCAGCCGCACTTCTTTCTCAAGTTCTTCACCGCCGAGAGCGGGCGCACGCTGCGGCGTTTGGGCGCAACCACGCCGATCTATCTGATGACGCTCTATATCCCGACCGCCTGGGTCGGCCTGGGCGCCGCGGTGGTGCGCCCCGGCAGCAACCAGCCCGACGCGCTGTTTCCGGAGCTGCTGCTCGAGCATGCGCCGGCGTGGCTCGCCGGCTTCATCCTGGCCGGCGCGGCGGCGGCGGCGATGTCCACCCTTTCGGGAATCCTTCACGCCAACATGACCGTGCTGTCGCGCGATCTGTTCCAGGGCTACCTGCGGCCCCAGGCTTCCGGCGCGCAGGCGATCCGTTTCGGCCGCTGGTGCGTGGTCTTGATCACGGTGCTCGGCTTCGTCCTGACCATGGTCAATCCCGGGTTCCTGGTCCAGTTGGTCGCGATCTCGGGCGCCGGCGCGCTGCAGCTGCTTCCGGCGGTGCTCGGCAATCTCTTTCCGCGCCGGATCCGTTTTGCCCGCGACGGCGTCTTGGCCGGGTTGGCGGTCGGCCTGGCGACTCTCTGCGCCACGCTGTTCGGGCTCGGGGAATGGTTGGCTCCGCACCCATTGGGGCTGCATGCCGGCCTCTGGGGTCTGATCGCCAACGCGACCACGGTCGCGGCGCTGAGCCGCGCCGCCGCGCGCGGGCCGCGCGCCGCGGTGGTGGAGAGCTGCCTGGCCGAGTTCGCCGACGCGCGCGAGCCGCTGTTCGATGGCGAGCCCAAGTGACGCCGAATCCCTCGTTGCTCCAGCTCGGCGTCGATGTCGGCGGCACCTTCACCGACTTCGTGCTATGGCAGGACAGCGAGATCCGCACGCTCAAGCTGCCGTCGACGCCCGCTGACCCCAGCGCGGCGATCCTCGAAGGCGTGCGGCGCCTGTGCGGCGGCGCGCCGGTCTTGCTGGTGCACGGCTCGACCATCGCGACCAACGCTTTGATCGAGCGCCGCGGCGCGCGGGTCGCGCTGATCACCACCGCCGGGTTCGAGGATCTGCTGCGCATCGGCCGGCAGGATCGTCCGGACCTGTTCGATCTGCGCGTGCGCCGCGCGCCGCGGCTGGTCGAACCGGACGACTGCTTCGGCGTGGCCGAGCGGATCGGGCCGGGCGGGACGGTCGAGCTCGCGCTGGGAGCCGCCGCGATCGAAGCGCTGCTGCCGCAGCTCGAAGGCTCATCGGCCGAAGCGCTGGCGGTCTGCCTGTTGCACAGCTACGCCGAGCCGTCCCACGAGCTGGCGCTGGGGCGCGCTTTGGAGCCGCTGGGCCGTCCAGTCTGCCTGTCCCACCAGGTGCTGCGCCAGATCCGCGAGTACGAGCGCGCTTCGACCACGGTCGCGAACGCCTACCTGCTGGCGCTGATCGAAGGCTATTTGCAGCGCCTCGCCGCTCCGCTGGAAGGCTCGCGGGTCGAGATCCTGGGCTCGGACGGCGGCCGGCTGGCGCTGGCGGCCGCGCGGCAGGTCCCGGCCCGGCTCGCGCTTTCGGGACCGGCCGGCGGGGCGGTGGCCGCTCAGGCGCTGCTCGAACAGCTCGGCGTCGAGCGCGCCCTGGCCTTCGACATGGGTGGCACCTCGACCGACGTCAGCTTGATCGCCGGCGAGCTGCCGCTGGTTCCCGAGCGCGAGGTCGCCGGCGTGCCGATCTACCTGCCTTCGGTCGATATCCACACCGTGGGCGCCGGCGGCGGATCGATCGCCTGGGTCGATCCGGGCGGCGCGCTCAAGGTCGGACCGCAGTCGGCCGGCGCCGACCCCGGGCCGGCCTGCTACGGGCGCGGCGCCGAGCTCACGGTCACCGATGCCAATTTGCTCTTGGGCCGGCTGCTGCCGGACTATTTCCTCGGCGGCGCCCTGCGTCTCGATGTCGAGCGCGCCCGCGCCGCGGCCGCGCCGCTGGCGCGGCGACTGGGCCTGGCGGAAGCGGCGCTGGCCGAGGGCGTCCTGCGGATCGTGATCGCGAACATGGCGCGCGCCCTGCGCTCGATGAGCGTCGCGCGCGGCCATGATCCGCGGAGCCTGCCGCTGGTGGCGTTCGGCGGGGCCGCCGGGCTTCACGCGGCCGGCCTGATCGAAGAGCTGGAGCTGCCGCGGGTGATCTTCCCGCCGCTCGGCGGCCTGCTCTCGGCCTACGGCATGCTGTGGGCCGAGCCCAGCGTCGAATGCTCGCGCACGGTGCTGCTGGCCTTTGACGATCCGGCGCTGCTGGCGGCGGAGGGCGCGGTCGCCGCGGAAGCGGAGGCCGCGGCGCGCGCTCAGGGATTGCGGGAGCTCGAGCTGCGCCGCTGGGCCGAGCTGCGCTACGAAGGGCAAGGGCAGGCGCTGCGGGTACCCTTCAGCCGCGCGCCCGGAGCGCTGCGGGAGCGCTTCGAGCAGGCGCACCGCCGGCTCTACGGCTACCTCCACGAAGGCCGTTCGGTCGAGGTGCTCAACCTCGGCGTGCGGGCGGCGGCCGCCGCGCTCAAGCCGCCGCTCCGCGATCCGGTGGAAACGGCGGCGGCGGTTTCTTGGGAGCGCCGCAAGCTGATCCACCGCGGTCGCAGTTGGGACGCGGCGGTGCGGCCGCGCTCGACGCTCGCCGAGTCGGTCCACGGCCCGGCGCTGGTGGTCGAGACCAGCAGCACCATCTGGGTGCCGGCCGAGTTCGAGCTGCGCCGCGGACCGGCTTCGGTTCTGATCTTGGAGCACCGCCGTTGAACGCCTGGACGCCGGATCCGATTCTGCTCGAGGTCTACGCCAACCGTTTCAGCGCGATCGCCGAGGAGATGGGCGTCCTGCTGCAGCGCACCGCGTTCTCGCCCAACATCCGCGAGCGGCGCGACTACTCCTGCGCCGTGTTCGGTCGGGACGGCGAGCTGGTGGCGCAGGCGGCGCACATCCCGGTCCATCTCGGCTCGATGGCCAGCGCGGTGCAAGCGGTTCAGTCCGCTCTCGATCTGGGTCCCGACGATGCGGCCGTGGTCAACGATCCGTACGCCGGCGGAACCCATCTGCCCGACGTGACCGTCGTGATGGCGGCGGCGAGCGCGGCCGGCCGGGCCGATTTCTTCGTCGCCAGCCGCGCGCACCACGCCGACATCGGCGGGCCGCGACCGGGCTCGATGCCGCTGGTCGATCACATCGACCGGGAGGGGCTGCGGCTGGCGCCGCAGCTTCTGGTCCGCGGCGGCCGGCTCGAGGCGGGGCTGTGGCGGCGACTGCTCGGCTCGGTGCGCGCTCCGCGCGAGCGCGCCGGGGATTTCGAGGCCCAGCTCGCCGCCTGCCGCACCGGCGCCGAGCGGCTGCGGGAGTTGGCGGCGCGCGAGGGGAGCGAGCAGCTCCAGCGCTACGCCGCCGCGCTGCAGGCGCACGCCGAACGCTGTCTGCGCGACCTGATTCGCCGCCTGCCGGATGGCCGCTACCGGTTCGAAGATTTTCTCGACGACGACGGCTTGGGAAGCGAGGACCTGCGCATTCGCGTGACCTTGGGAATTGACGGCGACAGCATCGAGGTCGATTTCACCGGCACCGCGCCGCAGGCCCGCGGCCCGGTCAACGCACCGCTGGCGGTGAGCACCGCGGCGACGCTCTACGTGCTGCGCTGCCTGGCCGATTTCCCCCTGCCGGTCAACGCCGGACTGTTGCGCCCGGTGCGGCTGGTCGCGCCGCCTGGCTGCTTGGTCCACGCCCGGCCGCCGGCCCCGGTCAGCGCCGGCAATGTCGAAACTTCGCAGCGGATCGTCGATGTGCTCCTGGGGGCGTTCGCTCAGGCGCTGCCCGATCGGATTCCGGCCGCCAGCCAGGGCACGATGAACAACCTGCTGCTGGGTCGCGGCCAGCCCGACGATCCGGCGGCGTTCGCTTATTACGAGACCATCGCCGGCGGCTGTGGCGCCGGCCCCGGCTGGGACGGCGAGAGCGCGATTCAGATCCATATGACCAACACCCGCAACACCCCGATCGAATCGCTCGAAAGCGCTTACCCGCTGCGGGTCCGCGAATACCGCCTGCGGCGCGGCAGCGGCGGAGCGGGGAAGTGGCGCGGCGGCGACGGCCTGATCCGCGCCATCGAAGTGTTGGAAGACGGCCTCGATCTGACCTTGATCACCGAGCGGCGGCGCCGCGGTCCCTACGGTCTCGCCGGCGGCTCCCCCGGCACCCCGGGCGAGAATCGGATCGTGCGAGCGGACGGTTCGGTCGAAATATTGCCGGGCAAAGTCGAACGAACCTTGGCGGCCGGCGACCGCATCGTGATCTCCACTCCCGGCGGCGGCGGCTTCGATGGTACCAACCGATGACTCGTTCCGCTGGGAGCTAAGCGTGGCTCAGCCGGGAGGTTGGGATTCGGCGAGGGCGCGCTGGAGTTGGAGGCGGAGGCGGTCGACTTTGCCTTTGTAGGCCTTGAGCTCGGCCAGGGCGGCGCGTTCTTCCTCGTCGCCGGGGTGATGGTCATCGATCGCGGCGTCGAGCGCGCTGTCGATCGAGGCGGCGCCGCGGTCGGCGGGCTCGCCGCGCAGGAGCTGGCGCACGGCTTGGATCATCTTGGTGTCGTAGCGCATGACCCGGCCCAGAAGATCGGGGTCGCTGAGGCGGCCGCGGGGGGCGCGGACGGAGAGGTGCTGCTCGTAGAGGAGGCGGAGTTGCTCGAGCGCGGGGCAGTCCCTCACCCCTTCCCCTCTCCTTGCAGGCCCCGCGGGTCCGGGGGGAGAGGGGAATGGGCGGCGACGGCGGCGGGCTCGCGGTGATTCAGCAGGCCGTAGGCGCGCAGCTTGCGGTACAGGTGGCTGCGCTCGACGCCCAGAATGCGTGCGGTTTGGGATACGTTGCCGCGGCAGAGCTGGAGCGCGCGGCGGATGTAGTCGGTTTCGAAGCGCTCGCGCGCTTGGCGCAGCGGACCGAGGTCGGTGGATTCGAGGACCTGCACGGCGCCGGGCTCGCGCAGCGCCGCCGGCAGATCCGCCAACGTGATCACCGGCTCGAGCACCGTGATCATGAAGCGCTCCATCATGTTGCGCAGCTCGCGCACGTTGCCGGGCCAATCGTAGGTGCGCAGCGCCTCGACCACCGCGGCCTCCAGCTGCTTGGGGGCGCGGCCGTACTCGCGACCGTAGAGCCGCAGGAAATGGTTGGCGAGCAGCGGAATGTCCTCGCGGCGCTCGCGCAGCGGCGGCACCCGCAACGGCACCACGTTGAGGCGATAGTAGAGATCGTCGCGGAAGCGCCCGCCGCGCAGCTCCTCTTCCAGGTTTTTGTTGGTGGCGGCGATGACCCGGACATCGATGTCGATCCCGCCGCTGCCGCCGACCGGTTCGATCCGGCCTTCCTGCAAAGCGCGCAGCACCTTGGCCTGGGTCTTGAGGCTCATGTCGCCGATCTCGTCCAAAAACAAAGTGCCGCCGTCGGCGAGCTCGAATTTGCCGCGCTTGTTGGCGGTGGCGCCGGTGAAGGCGCCGCGCACGTGGCCGAACAGCTCGCTCTCGATCAGCTCCTCGGGGATGGCGGCGCAGTTGACTTCGACGAACGGCTGGGCGGCGCGGCGGCTCTGGGCATGAATCGCGCGCGCCACTAGCTCCTTGCCGGTGCCGTTGTCGCCCAGGATCAGCACCCGGCCGTTGCTGGGGGCGGCGATCGCGATCTGCTCGCGCAGCGAGCGGATCGCGGGCGTTTCGCCCAGCAGCACCGTGCTCTCCTCGAGCTTTTCCTTGAGCCGCCGGTTCTCCTCCTCGAGGCGCCGCTGCTTGAGCGCGTTCTGGACCGTCAGCACCGTCTTGTCGAGCGACAGCGGCTTTTCGAGAAAGTCGAACGCGCCCAGCTTGGTGGCCTTGACCGCGGTCTCGATGGTGCCGTGGCCGCTGATCACGACCACCGGGCAGGCCGGATCGAGCTCGTGGGCGCGGCGCAGGACCTCGAGGCCGTCGAGCTCGGGCAGCCAGACGTCCAGGATGATGGCCTCGAAGCGCTGGTCGCCGGCCAGCAGCTTGAGGCACTCCTCGCCGCTGCTGACCGCGCTGACTTGGAACCCCTCGTCTTGGAGCACACCGCGGATCGCCGCGCGCACTCCGGACTCGTCGTCGACGATCAGGATGCGGTTCATGCCGGCAGCTCGATTACGAAGCGCGACCCGCGCGGCTGATTGTCCTCGACCGCGATGGTGCCGTGGTGTTCCTGGACGATGCGGTGCACGATCGCCAGGCCCAATCCGGTGCCGCGGCGCTTGGTCGAGAAGTAGGGCAGAAACAACCGATCCCGATCCTCCGGCGGAATGCCGGGGCCGGTATCCGCGACCTCGATGCGGGCCAGGCGCAGGTGCGGCACATAGTGGGTCGACAGGATCAGGGCGCCGCGGTGGTCCATCGCTTCGACCGCGTTGTCGATCAGATTGCGCAAGATGCGCTTGAGGCTTTCGGGGTCGAAGCGCACCGGCGGCATGGCGGAATCGAAATCCAGCCGCAGGTCGATGTCCTGCAGCACGCCGTTGTAGAGCTTGAGCGTGGCATCGATGGCACCGGCCAGATCGCCGGGCTCGGGGCTGATCGCGGGCATCCGCGAGTAGCGGGTGAAGGCGTCGACCAGGCGCTTGAGCGACTCGACCTCCTCCAGAATGGTCTGCGAGCATTCGCGCTCGAGCGCGTCGGCGCCGCCGTGCTCGCTGCGTTTGAGCAGCCGCTGGGCCGAGAGCTGAATCGGGGTCAGCGGGTTCTTGATCTCGTGGGCGATGCGGCGCGCGACCTCGCGCCAGGTGGCGGCGCGCTCGGCCTTGATCCGCTCGCTGAGGTCATCGAGCGCGACCAACGTGCCTTGGCCTTCCTCGGCCAGCGGAGTGCAGATCAGAGCCAGGCTGATGCGGCGCCGGTTGCGGCTCAGCAGATGGATTTCGCGCTCGAACGGTTGACGGCTGCGACAGGCTTGGATCAGGGTTTCGCGCAGCTCGGCGAACTCGTTGCCTTCGAGCGCCGTGGCGAGCGGGGTGCCGGCCGGCGGCGGCGCGCTGAAGCCCAGCAGCCGAGCGGCAGCGCGATTGACGGTGGTGAGGCGGCCATCCTGGTCGAGCGTCATCACCCCGGTGGCGA
>Ga0326597_10009523_pt1 | contig 13007 bp, 13 predicted proteins | sample RVTome_12_FD_203789 | JGI IMG/M metagenome (GOLD analysis project Ga0326597, IMG submission 203789) | Soil microbial communities from uranium-contaminated site in the Upper Colorado River Basin, Wyoming, United States - RVT100D185 | ecosystem: Environmental > Terrestrial > Soil > Contaminated >... | reverse complement strand
GCGGAAACCGTTAGGTTCAAGGCTACGGCAATCTCTTTATCAGGCAGGCCCTCGACATCGCTTAGAACGACGACGCCTTTGTCGACCGGCTTGAGCTGATTCAGTGCCTGAGCGAGCAGGGCGCGGGCTTCTCGCTGACTGTATTTTTCATCAAGGGTGTCCGACCAATCAACCACCGGCCGTGTTTGATGGTGCCCGTCTTTTTGAAATTTTGGCAAAAACTCTCCGTACTCCACCTCTTTGTGTTTCTTGCTGCGGCGAATCCGGCCCAGCGCGGCATTGACCGTGAGACGATAGAGCCAGGTGGAGAACTGCGAGTTGCCTTGAAACATGTGGGCCTTGCGGAATGCCGTCAGAAAGACATCTTGGATTACCTCCTCGGCATCCGAGGCATCGCCGCCGAGAATCCTCAACGCGACGTTGTACAGCTTGACTGAGTGCAATTGGAAGAGTGTCTCCAAAGCCGCCTCGTCACCGGCTTTGAGCCGCTCGATAATTGCCGCTTGAGATTCCCTGCCCTTGCGGTATGCCGGTGTGGCATTGGTCCGATATTGCATCGGCCGGTCAGGCGCTCTAACCGAACTGACGACTGGCCTTTCCGTCATACCAATCTGGCTCGCGTATAGGTTTTCGGCTGACATATAAGTCTCCTCATTTTCTGACATGGCTACCTCGAAACATCCTTGTTTCATTCAACTGCCGCCCCTTTAGAATAGGTTTCCAAAAGTGTCGCGATGAACGGCGAGCAGTTAATGATTCTCAAATGCTCGCTACGCATATTGATCAGTTCACGCGCGGCTCGATCATTCATAAAATCGACGCTGGCCATGTCAATTATGATGGTTCGTTCTACGCCGTCGCGATATGGCAAAAAGGCATGGATCAATTCGGCGAGGGTTTCGTTCGAGAGGGTACCGTCGAGCCTGAGTCTGACGGTCTTGCCATTTTCGAAGTTCTCGGTGATCTTGAGCATCTGTAGTCACTCCAATTGAACTGGTAGGGCTCTGAAGCAGGGATTGTGCCAAGCGTTTAACTCACTGAATTACTGATAGTTTCCAATTTTAGATAGGTTCTCCATCGCGTCATTTCGTTGTGATATTTCGCGACGGTTGCGAAATGCCACGATAGAGCGTATGACGCTTGCAAAGTAGGGAAAAGTACTATGGCTAGCCCAAATTCTAATTTAGTGCGTTCCGCGGAGCGTTCAATTGAGCCAGCAACAATTCCCGTTGGCTCTTCGGGCGAGCAACGCTTTAGATTTCTGTTCGAGAACAGCATCGACGCGATCCTGCTCTCTAGCCCGGAAGGAAAAATCGAAGCGGCCAATCCCGCGGCGTGCACTATGTTTGGCCGAACCGAAGAAGAAATCTGCCGGCTCGGCCGAGAGGCGCTGGTGGATCCGCGCGACCCTCGGTTACCCGCTTTCCTGGAGGAGCGTACGCGCGTCGGCCGCGTTAGAAGCGATCTCGATCTGATGCGCAAGGACCGCTCGACGTTTCCTGGAGAAGTATCCAGCGCTTTCTACCAAGATATCGCTGGCGTGACTAAGGCCGTGGTTATTATTCGCGATATTTCAGAACGCCGGCGGTCGGAAGAGGCACTTCGCGCCGTAACCGAAGGGACTGCGGCGGCGACCGGCGCCGATTATTTTCAAATGATGGTTCGTCACATCGCCAACGCTTTCGACGCCCGCTACGCCTTCGTCACGGAATGCACGGATCGACAAAATACTCAGGTGCGAACCTTGGCTTTTTGGAATGGCGCAAGTTTTGGCGATGAAGTGGCTTACGGAGTTAAGAATACCCCCTGCGAGCGGGTCGTTGAAGGCCAGATTTGTTCTTATCCTGAGAAAATTCAGTCGCTTTTTCCTGAAGACAAAGATCTGGTCAGGCTGGCGGCCGAGGGATACCTCGCCGCGCCGATTTACGGCGCCCGGGGAAATGTGCTTGGACATCTGGCGGTGGTGGATACCAAGACGATGCGTCCGACAGCTGCGCAGCTTTCGATCCTGAAGATTTTCGCCGCCCGCGCCAGCGCGGAATTGGATCGCGTGCGCGCCCAAAAGGATGCCGATCGAAGAAACCAGGAACTGGTCGCGCTGCTCGAGATCAACCGCGCGATCGGGCGCCATCTGGAGCGCAACCAGTTGTTCGGTGCCCTTGCCGATTGCTTAAAGACCGTCGTGCCGACGGAACGGTTCGGTATTGAAATTCCGATCGAGGGCAACCGGCTCCAGGGGCATATTCTTTCCGGAATCCCTTCGACTGGACAGCCCACCGAACCGACGATATTGCCGGCAGCCGGCACGGCGTGTGATTGGGTGTTACAAAGCCGTCAATGGTTTATCGCCGGCTGCCGCGAGGAACTTCGTGAGCGCTTCCCGGTAACCCACGACGTGATGACGAGTCAAGACATGGAGTCGCTGTGCGCCCTGGCGCTAGTCAGCGGCGAGCGCAATCGGGGCGCGCTGTTCTTCATGTCGCCGGCCAAAGATGCCTATCGAGATCTGCGCCGAGAGTTCCTCGAACAGGTCGCCAACCAGATCGCGATCGCTGTTGAAAACGTAATTTCCTACGAAGAGATTGCCGGACTCAATTCGGCGATCGCGGCAACGGCGGCACGGCGCCGGACGCTTCTGGAGATCAATAATGCGGTGGTCACTAAGCTGACGCGGGGCGACCTCTTGGCGGCGGTCTGCGATGCATTGGCCGAGGCGATTTGGTTCGACCGGCTGGCGCTCTCGCTTTACGATCCCCAATTAGCCGCGCTGCGTATCGTCGCCGTTGCCGGGCCCTATCGTAGCGAGGACTACACTCCGATCGGCCGCATCCTTCGCCTCGACGATAGTCCCGTCGGGCAGGCTTTTGTGCGTCAACAACCGGTGGTGCGCCGCAACTTGGAAGCCGAACGGCTGACCGCGTCTGAGGAACGCGCTTACGGTCATGGTTTCAAGTCCCTTTGCGCGTTACCGCTTGTCGTTCGCGGCCAGTCTATCGGCGCGTTCACAATCGGCAGCCTGACAAAACTCCAATATTCAGAAACCGACGCGGAATTTCTCCTGGAAGTGGCCAACCAGATCGCCATCGCCGTCGATAACATGAACGCCCATGAAGAAACCGAGGCGCTCAAAGCCCGATTCCAAGCCGAAACGGTCTATCTCCAGGAAGAAATCCGCATCGAGCACAACTTCGAGGAGATCATCGGCCAGAGCGCGCCGGTGCGTGAACTCCTTAGTAAAGTCGAGCAGGTGGCGCCGACCGACGCGTCGGTTTTGATCTGCGGTGAGACCGGCACGGGCAAGGAGCTGCTCGCACGCGCCGTGCATGACCGCAGCCGGCGCAAAGATCGCGCCCTGGTGAAAGTCAACTGCGGCTCGATTCCGTCAGGCTTGGTCGAAAGCGAACTGTTCGGTCATGAAAAGGGCGCGTTTACCGGTGCCACGCAGCGACGTATCGGCCGCTTCGAGCTCGCCAACGGTGGCACGGTATTTCTCGATGAAGTGACCGAACTACCGCTCGACACCCAGGTCAAGTTATTAAGAGTCCTCCAAGAGGGCGAGTTCGAGCGGGTCGGTAGCAACCAGACGATCAAAGTCGATGTGCGGGTGATTGCGGCGACCAACCGCGATCTGGACGAGGTGGTCGCTAAGGGCAGCTTTCGGGCCGACTTATATTATCGCTTGAACGTGTTTCCGCTCGAATCGCCGCCGCTGCGCGACCGGAAGAGTGATATTCCGCTTTTGGTAAATTTTTTTCTCAGCCGTTACGGCAAGAAGCTCGGCAAGGAAGTGCTCGGCGTTTCGCAGAAATCGATGGAGAGCTTGACCAATTACCGCTGGCCGGGCAACATTCGCGAACTCCAAAACGTCATCGAACGGGCGGTGGTTCTGGCGCGCGGGCCAATCGTGCAAGTCGACGATTCGCTGCTTAGCCGCGACCCTGGGTCGACGGAGTCTACCAGGCTAGAGAGCTTGGAAAACAACGAGCGCCAGCACATCCTGCGCGGGTTGAACGCAACTCAATGGGTGATTCACGGTAAAAAGGGCGCGGCCGAGCTGCTCGGCATCAATCCGAGCACGCTCCGCTCGCGGATCGTCAAACTGGGAATCAAAAAGGATCGGCTAGCTTAGTGGCGAATTCGTCTGGCGGATCGCGTGAAACAAGAAAAGTGCTATTTTCGACTCGCGAGCTTTTCTCCTCGCCTCGCGTTGGCTAGGTTGCTTGATTCTTGCTCGGCGCCGCCACGGTTCGCGCGCCTTGACGGCGCGGCGGACCACTTGTGATACAGCCTATAGCCTAATAATCCGGCGAGGACCATGCCATATTGGGCCGGACGAGTGATGTCGGACTTCACCAGCCAGTAGAAATGAACCACACCGAGAATCGCGATGAGGTAGACCAAAGAGTGCAGTTGCTGCCAGCGTTTGCCGAGGCGGCGGATCATGCCCGCGGTCGACGTCACTGCCAGTGGAATCATCAGGATCAGCGCGCTAAAACCGACCGTAATGTAGGGACGCTTAAGAATATCCTTGGCAATCGCGGCGAAGTCGAAATAGAGATCCAGAACCATGTAGGTGGAGAAGTGGAGTGTCGCATAAAAGAACGCGAAAAGCCCGACCATACGGCGCAGCCTTATCAGGTCGTTCCAACCCGTGATGCGCCTGAGCGGCGTCACCGCTAGACTTGCCAGGAGAATGAATAACGACCACGAGCCGGTGAAGCGCGTGATCGTCTCGATCGGGTTGGCGCCGAGCTCGTTCGTGTAAGCACGATAAAGCAGCTGTGCAAACGGAAGCAGGCACGCTACGAAAGTAACAGGTTTGAGCCAGGTGACCATCAGGCAAAAGGCAAAAGTAAAAAAAGTTAAAAAAATACAAACTCGGCGGTAAAATCAGAATAACTCATTTTACCTTTTGCCTTTTGCTGTTAGTAGAATTTCTTCAGGTCCATTCCCTTGTACAAACTCGCCACTTGCTCGCCGTAGCCGTTGAAAGGCAGGGTGTCGCGGCGCAGGAATTCGCCGATGCGCCGTTCGGTGGCTTGAGTCCAGCGCGGGTGGTCGACTGCGGGATTTACGTTGGAATAGAAACCGTATTCCTGGGGCTGCATCTTGTTCCACGAGGTGGCGGGTTGTTGCTCGACGAAGCGCACTTTTACGATTGACTTAATGCTCTTGAAACCGTATTTCCACGGCACCACTAAGCGCAGCGGCGCGCCGTTTTGCGCCGGCAGGACTTCACCATACAGGCCAACGGTTAATAGCGTCAGGGGATGCGTCGCTTCGTCCATACGCAACCCTTCGACATAGGGCCAGTCGATGGAATTGCCGAAAAGGCTGGGCTTCTGCCCCGGCAGGCGCTTGGGGTCGACCAGCGTGACGAACTGAATGAACTTGGCGTTGTTGGTGGGCTCGACCTGTTTGATCAATGCGCTCAGCGGAAAGCCAATCCAGGGGATCACCATCGACCAGGCCTCGACGCAGCGCAGGCGGTAAATGCGCTCTTCGAGGGGCGCCAGTTTCATGATGTCTTCGATGGCGAAGGTTTTGGCCTTTTTCACCTCGCCTTCGACAGCGATGCTCCATGGCTTGGTGGTAAGATATTTGGCATTTGCGGCGGGATCACCCTTGTCGACGCCGAGCTCGTAAAAATTGTTATAGCTGGTGATATCTTTGAGCGAGTTGAGCTTTTCGCTGGTGTTATAGGCAGCCGGCCCTTTTTTTACGTTTGGCAATTTCTCCAGTGCGTGGGCCTGCGCCACATCGGCCAGGTCGAAGCCGGCGAAAGCGGCACCGGTGCCCAGCGCCGAGGCGATAAACTGGCGGCGGTTCACGTACATTTCTTTCGACGTTATCTCGGCAGCCTTGAGGTCGTCAGGTTTCTTGATCAGCATGCTTGTCGCTCCTTATTTTCCCCTACGCATGGTCGCCAATAATAGGTTGCCTGTCAACTCTATTCGGCGAGCAGCTGTTTGATCGTCGCCTCGGTTTTGTCGTAGGCGCCTTCGCCCACATGGTGGTAACGAATCACGCCTTTCTTGTCGATCAAGACGATCGTCGGCCAAGCCCAAACGCGGTAACCTTTCCAGATGGTGAAATCATTGTCCTGGACGACTGGAAATTTGATGCCCAAGCGATCGGTTGCTTCTTTAACTTTGTCCAAAGGTCTTTCCCATGGAAACTCCGGTGAATGGACTCCAACGATGGTTAATCCGGTGGATTCATATTTGTCATGCCAACCCCGCAACTGCGGGATGATGTTTTGGCAATTAATTCAGCCGTAGGTCCAGAATTCAACCAATACCACACGGCCCTTCAGTCCAGCCATGGTGAGCGGCCGGCTATTTAGCCAATTCTCCCCGGCGATATTGGCTGCCGGAGTGCCGTTAGTGATCGCTGCGCCCGCGTTGGGCCAGACAGCCCAGATCGATAAAACTAGCAGTGATCCTAGCGCAAGTGCCGCCATGCGAAACATGCTCTACTCCTCGCGAATCGTTAACGTCTCGTGGTTTCGGCGCCGGCAGACCAACGCGTTGCGCTTAGATGCGCCGCCGGGCGCTTTGGTTGCTCTTGGCACATGTCCGAGATTAAAACGATTGCAGCGCGGTGAAAGTTCCCCAAAAAATAGCGGCTAGGCACTGACGGAGAAGCGACGATGAAAGATGGAATACAAAAGATAAAGGATCGAGGAGCATGTCCTGCCATAATCCTCGACCCTCTTGCAGCCTGTCAGTGGATCAACGGTGATGGCGACGAAAGTCTGGTTAATTCCTTGCTCAAGTCGACACTGTGGGTCGTTTTTCTAAGCATCTCAACGAGCGCCAGTTGGGCTAAAATGTAAGCGTCGTGGTCGTTCTCCGAGTACTCGAAGGCAACCTCGCTGGCGGCCGCGATGAGGTCCCCGAGGGTAGTTTCCAGGCGGTTAGTTTTTTCCATTATCTGCACCGGTCCTTTCCGCGTCTCCTGCATAGTTAGACGCGGAAATCGCGCAAATGATGTAACGATAAATGGCCTGCCGCGATAAATTGGCGAGTTTTCAGCGCTTTGTCTTTGGCGAATCACCTGGGTTACACGCGGTGCTATTCTTGGGGTGGCAAGAGCGGTGTTTCTTCTGCGAAGTTTTGGTACAGTGGCACCTGTTTGGCACGCTGATACTCATCTTGGCTCAAGTAGCCGACGCTGGCCAAGCGGCTCAGTATCAGATTGCGTCGGTTCAAAACGCTCCGGTCCGGCGAATTGCGCGGGCTCGGCAATAACGCGGCCACCGTCGCGGCCTCGAGCGGGTCGAGGCCGGCAGCGGACTTCGAGAAGTAGTGGCGCGCGGCCGCCTCAATGCCGTAAATATTAGGGCCCCACTCGACGACGTTTAGATAAATCTCGAAGATGCGCCGCTTGGAAAGCGCCCATTCGAGCTGGTGCGCGATGACTATTTCCTTCAGCTTGCGCAGGGGATTCTTTGACGGTGTCAGATAGAGGTTTTTCGCCAGCTGCATCGTGATGGTGCTGCCGCCGCGGGCAAAACTCATGGTATCCCAGTCTTTTTTCAAGGCAGCTTTGAGTTCGTTCACGTCGACGCCTTTGTGACTAAAGAAGGCGGCGTCTTCGCTGACCAAGACAGCTTTCTTCAAATGTTCCGAGATCGCGCCATAGCCGACCCAGGTTTGCTGGCGGCGACCGTGAATTTTCTTTTTCTTGTACTCATCGTCACGCAACTCCATCAGCGCCGTAACCTTGGGATTTCGCTGCCTCAACTCGGCAACGTTTCGTAGGGTATAGTAAAAATAGGCGCCGGTGCTGACCATGAGCGTGGCCAGCAGAGTGCTCATGAAAACGCGCTTCATGGTGACAGCAACTTGAGAGCTTTAGTTGTCATTGACGATATCGCTTGATGGGTCAGCGAATTGAGATCGACCCAGCGCCAGCGGGTGTTGGGTAATCGAAGCTTGGCCTCGGTTGGGCAATCGATGAGATAAATGGGCGCTCGGATGCGGTGATCGGTGATGCTGTGGCGGATCTCGCCGAGCAGATTCCGGTCTTTGAAACTGAGTGCCAGCGATTTTAATTCGCTGCGCAAGAACGCCAAAGCCCCGCTGCCCGCCGGGATCTCCCCGCCGGGAAGCTCCCATAGCCGCGCCAGGAGTCCGTTGGCACCGCGCCGGCGCAGCAAAATCCGGCCGCGCTGACGGACGATGGCGAGCGGCCAAGTGACGTCTTTGAATTGGACTCGGTTACGCTGTCTACGCTGAAGGGTTGGGCGCGTGCTCGAATTCTCGGCGCAATCAGCCGAGAGCGGACAGCGCGTGCACTGCGGCTCGTGCGGATGGCATCGTGTGGCGCCCAATTCTATCAAGGCTTGATTAAAGTCGGCCGGCCGTGAGCGCGATACCAGTGCGCTCGCGAGCGCGCCCAACGGCTTCGCGTCGGCAAGCGCGAACAGTCGGCCGAGGACGCGCCGGACGTTGCCATCGACGGCGGGATAGCGCTGGTGAAAGGCGATGCTCATGAGCGCGCCGGCGGTGTAGTCGCCAATGCCGGGCAATCGCCGGAGCGCGCGAAACTCGCTCGGCAAGGCGCCGCCATGGGCGCGGCGGATCTGGCGCACGGCTTTCTTTAAATTTTCCGCGCGGCGGTAATAGCCCAGGCCGGACCATGAGCGTAAGACTCGTTCCAGCGGCGCGCGATCGAGCGCGTCGATGGTCGGGAACGCGCGCAGAAATTTTTCATAGTACGGCAGCACGATTGCCACTTGGGTCTGCTGCAACATGATTTCCGAGATCCAGATGGCGTAGGGATCGCTGGTGCGGCGCCAGGGTAGATCGCGCTGGTTCTGATCGTACCATTGAAGCAGCTTGCGGCGGATGGGTGAGAGATTCTGCGTGGGCATGAATGCAGTTCGGTGCGGTTTCAGTTATAAGACGGATCGAGCTAATTCGTGAACGGGGTTTGAACCCCGCTGGCGACCAAAGGGGATGCTCGCCCACTTTTAAAACCCCAATTAATCGTGCCCGCCTCAAGCGGCGGGGTTAATTGGAAATGTAGACGAAAACAGCCGTGAAGGGAACTCACGCCGCACCGTGCTGCCGATCTTCTTCGGGATCTTAACCTCAATTTGCTTCGCCATCGCCAGCCTGCTGGCGCAGCGCGGTTATCATGCCGGGCCGGCGCCCTGGGGCGCCTGGATCACCATCGCGGCTAATACTGTGTTTCTCGTGGGCGGCCATTGGCTGGCGGAATCGAATACCCGCCTATTCGTTCTGGACAATCTCATCTTCGTCGCCGTCGGCCTGTTCGTTCCCGGTGTGACCCGCGTGTTGAGCTTTCGCGGCATCCGCACCCTGGGGAGTTCGATCACCTCGACGATCGTTAACACGACGCCGATGTTCTCGATGGTCTTGGCCATCGCCATACTCGGTGAGCGGCCGACAGCGTTGGTGTGGCTCGGCGTCCTGCTGACGGTCGGCGGGTTGGTGTCGGTGTCCTGGGGCGGCGAAAAAACTTCCTATCCGAAGGTCGAGCTGATCTTTCCATTTCTCTGCGCGCTGCTATTTTCGATCAAAGATATCGCCGTGCGCTGGGGTTTGGGCGGTGGCGCACAGCCGATTCTCGCTGCGGCAATTGCCGCGGCGACCTCGGCGATTGAGATATTTATCTTTAACCGTTGTTTCCAGGGTGAAAAATTCGACGTGCCGCCGCTCCGAGTGTCACGCTGGTTTGCCGCGTCAGGCATGTTCACGGGGGCGTCGTTTCTGTTCATGTTCGTCGCCTTCAGCTTGGAGCGAGTGTCGATCGTCGCGCCGTTGGTGAATAGCTACACGGTTTTCGTTTCCCTCTTGACGCCGTTCATGGCGCGCGAGATCGAGCGCGTCACCTCAAGAAAACTCGTGGGCGCGGCGCTGGTGGTGGCGGGTATCTTTGCTGTGTCGCTGGGCAAGGATTGAAGGGTGGTGGGTAGAGGATCGGAGATCAAGGATGGTTCCCGGAGCTTGCGATCATCCCTCTATCTTCGATCCTCGACTGATTACCATGGCCGTCACTTGCCAGCGCCACCGACGGTTAATGACAGGACAGTTTCGCTGTTCTGTTTGCCGATACCGATTAAAACCGATTTGCCGTCCTTGCTGTAGGCGAGTATGGCGCCGCCGCTCAAGAGGTTCATGCTTGGATGCCAGCCGCGCGCCGGCATTTCTTTTTGGTAAAATTTCACGAGCTTATCGCTTTCCATCTTGCCGTGAAACGTCGTTTGTCCGGCGCCGAAGCCGAGAAAGGAGATCTCGGCGGGTTTTTCCGAGCCCTTTTTCATGGCGCTGGGCACCGGAATGGCGACCCCGGAAATCGTTTCATCACGCGAACCGCCGCAGGCGGCGAGCATGACTGCGATCAGCAAATAGCTCACGCGTGCGAAAGATGGCGGTCTCGTCATTCGATCTCCTCAGCCATCTGACTTACACTAAGCGAGTTTTTGGCACAATACTCAATCGGAGCCCTAAGCATTGTTTTCGGGAGGGATGGGGAGACCGCAAAAATACCATGCGATCAGGAGCGCGACGCCGAGAAATTCGGGCAGTGATGGCGAAACTTGAAGCAGCGCGCCGCCCAGCATGCCGCCAAACGCCGAACCGATGAAGCCAAAAAAACTATAGACGCCGCTCGCTGCGCCGCGGCCGCCGGCGGCAACTTGCCGGGAGAGAAACGCCGGCAGTATCGGTTGGTAAATGCTGTAGCCGAAGAAAAACGCCGCGCCGCTAATATAGAGCAAGAGCTCGATCTGCGCGCCGATGAAATAAACCGCGTAGCCAATCGTCGCGCTCAACCAACCGATCATGATCGGCCGGTGAAAGCGATCTGCTTTTTCCGCGTGGCGCATGTAAGGGAAGACGAAAATAACGCTGGGCAAAAAAATGATCAGATAGACCCGCCAAAGCTGCGCCTTGTCGAAGCCAATCTCGGTCCAGCTGAGGGGGTAGGTGAAGAAGAACAGATTCAAAGCGAAAGAAAGCACAAAGGTCGCGATGAAAATCGGTCGCAGGCGGCGGTGCTTGAGGATCGGCCCAAGGGTTATGGTCGTTTCGCTGTGATCGCGGCGCCGCTCGGCAGGAAATGAAAGCGCGGCCAGAAGCAGCGAAAGTAAGCCGAGAAACGCGAGCAGGTAGAACAGCCCGTTGAGGCCGATATGGGCGGCGAGAAATGGGCCGGCCAGCAGGCCGATCATGAATGACGCGCCGATGGCGATGCCGGTGATCGTGTACGCTTGTGCGCGCACGCTCGGCCTGGTGAGGTCGGCAAGGGCGGCGAAAGCGACGGCACCGACGGCGCCGGTGCCTTGCAACGCGCGCGCCAGGATCAAGCCGGTGATGGATTCCGCTAGGGCACAACCGATGCTGCCCAAACAAAAAAACCCGAGGCCGACGATGAGGACCGGCTTTCGTCCCCAGCGGTCGCTGGCCCAGCCCAGGGGGATTTGAAAGATGCACTGAACCAGCGCGTAAATGCCGAATGCCACACCGGCGAGGGCGGGCGATGCGCCCGGGTAGCGCACTGCGTAGGCGCTGAAGATTGGCAGCATGAGGAAAATCCCCAATAAGCGCAGCGCGGAAATGAGGCTTACGATGATGACCGGCGCGATCTCGTCGCGGGTGAATGAATGACGCTTAGCAGCCAAGATGAATGAATTTTCCCATTGCTGTCAGAATCGATCAATAAACTTACATGCTTTGGCAAAAATGGGAAGGGGCCAAGAACAGTCAAGTCACGCCGCTGGCAAAATGATGGATGACCTATAGAAGGTCGCGATCAATTGCGGCCGAAGATGAGACTATTCCGTCCAGGTGATGTAACCAGGGATCGTCAAGGATCAGGCGTGAAAAGTTTCGATGAATACATTGCTCGATCTTAACCGCTGTGGACTCTCTTAGATCGGCCACGAGCGTCACGACGTCGACAATCGCCGCCGGCATTCCCACCTCGTCGTTTTTCTTCAACCACCTGAGCGCGCCGGGATTGTCGGTCTCGGTTAGCAGCAAGTGATCAGGGATCAGCTTGGCGATCGCTTTGATGTAGTCGGAGTAAAGCACTTCGACGCCGATGGTGAAGTAGCAGCCGAAGTCGATCATCGCTTGCAGGATATCCATCGGGCCGGAGTACCAATGGATAATGGCGCGGCGGACGTCATATTTTTCGAGCAATGCCAAAATCTCTCTTTCGCCCGCCTTGGTATGTAAATTGACGAACTTGTTTTGCTCGGCGGCGGCGGCGATGAAATATTCCAAAACTTTTCTCTGCGCCGGATAGGTCGAAGTATCTCTCACCCAGTGAAAGTCCAGGCCGATCTCACCGATGGCCGGGCTCGCTTCGATATAGCGGCTGAGTTCCGGCAAGCGATCCGCGTATTCCGCGGCACGGCGCGGGTGGATGCCGAAAGTGGGTAGCACCAGTTCGGATCGTTCGCCGATCTTGCGCGTTTCCAAGTAGGACGGTATGTCCATTGCCGTCGCGACGGTGAAGATGCGCTCGGTTTCGATCTGCTGCAGCGATTCGTCGAGCAAATCGCCGTACTTGTCTAGGTGGACATGGGCGTCGATGAGCATGGCTAGCCATCTCCTACCAACTTGTGATTGGGCGTGTCAACGTGCATAGGAAAGTGGTAGATCGGGAATTGTGACGTTTGCGTTTAACGAGAGGACTCATATGAATATCAATTTCACACCGGGTCAATTTAAGACATTGGTAAAACTAATTTACACGGGGCATTGGATGCTGACCGCCCATAGAGAAAAGCCAGATGAGGTCATTGACGCAGTGGCCAGTCATATTTATTCGTTCGCCAAATCGGCGGGAGTTGAAAGTTTTGTCGAGGCGGATGCGGATAACGGACAGTTCTATCCCACCAGGCAGTTAGAGGATCTTATGACCGAGTCCATACGCGACTACGACGATCAGACCTTCTGGGAAGAACTCATTGATCGCTTGACGAGCCGAGACTTTTTGGCAAAGTACGGCGAGCAAGCAATTAA
>Ga0326597_10009522_pt1 | contig 13008 bp, 6 predicted proteins | sample RVTome_12_FD_203789 | JGI IMG/M metagenome (GOLD analysis project Ga0326597, IMG submission 203789) | Soil microbial communities from uranium-contaminated site in the Upper Colorado River Basin, Wyoming, United States - RVT100D185 | ecosystem: Environmental > Terrestrial > Soil > Contaminated >... | reverse complement strand
TCAGATCTCGGACATTGCACTGTTGAAGATCGACGGGAAGAACCTCCCGTATGTCAAGCTCGGGAATTCCGACGATATCATTATCGGAGAGTGGGTGATTGCTTGTGGGAACCCTTTCGGACTATTTGATATCAGCGATAAACCAACTGTAACGGTAGGTGTCGTGAGCGCAACAGAGGTGAACTTGAGGGCACAAGGGGGGCGTGTGTACCGCGGTATGGTTCAGACGGATGCCGCCATCAATTCCGGGAACAGTGGCGGACCTCTCATCAACAGCGCGGGGGAAGTCATAGGTGTAAACTCGGTGATCTATACGCCGAATCAAGGGAACATCGGCCTGGGTTTCGCCATTCCGATCAATAAGGTGAAGTCGATTGTCACGGAGCTCAAAGTGAATGGCCGGATCGAACGAGAATACTGGACCGGCCTTGAGGTCCAGAGCGTCGATGTCCGGGTAGCGCGCTACTTCGGACTGGAGAAAGCTGAAGGCGCCATCGTCAGCAACGTACAGCGGGGAAGTCCGGCAGACCGCGCCGGTTTCAAGCCAGGGGACATTATTCTTGAAGTGAACGGCGAGAAGATTCTGGATCAATCGAGCGTCATCTCTATCATCAACGATTCAAAACTCGGTGATATGCTCAAGATGACGGTAATGAGGGAGAAGAAAACAATCGAACTGAAACTGAAATTAGAGAAACGACCAACCTAGGCGACCGGACGGCGCATTGATAGCACGCTATACCCGCCCGGAAATGGGCAAGATATGGGAAGACGAAAACAAGTTTCAGATCTGGCTGCAGATTGAGATTCTTGCTTGCGAGGCACAAGCTGAGCTTGGCGTTATACCAAAGGAGGCCGCCAAAGTTATCCGGGAGAGGGCCAGGTTCAGTGTTTCCCGGATTGATGAGATTGAGAAGGAGGTCAAGCACGACGTTATAGCATTTCTGACAAGCGTTGGCGAGCACGTTGGGGCAGAGTCGCGCTTCATACATCTTGGCATGACCTCATCGGATGTGCTGGACACGTGTCTCGCGGTCCAGATGAAGCAGTCGGGCGAATTGTTGCTGATTGGTTTGCAGCGCCTCTCGGAGGTGCTTGCGCGACGATCGAAGGAGTTCAAGACCACAATTATGGTCGGCCGGACGCACGGTATCCATGCGGAACCGACCACGTTCGGATTGAAACTTGCCCTGTGGTATGACGAGACACGGCGCAATAGCGATCGGCTGCGTGCGGCGATAGAGAGGATCTCGGTCGGTCAGGTATCCGGGGCTGTGGGGACCTATGAACACCTGAGCCCGAAAGTCGAGGAGTACGTGTGCGACAAACTCGGGTTGAAGCCTGCGCCTGTGTCGACCCAGATTCTTCAGAGGGACCGGCATGCAGAGTTTCTGACCACGCTTGCGGTGATCGGATGTTCAGTGGAAAAGTTTGCTACAGAGATTCGACATCTGCAGAGGACCGAGGTGCTGGAGGTGGAAGAGTACTTTTCAAAGGGTCAGAAGGGCTCATCAGCGATGCCCCATAAACGAAACCCGGTCACATGTGAACGCATCGCGGGGCTTTCAAGAGTTCTCCGGGGAAATGCTCTCGCAGCTATGGAGAATGTTCCTCTCTGGCATGAAAGGGATATCACTCACTCATCCGTTGAGCGGGTTATTGTTCCCGACAGCTGCATCCTTCTGGACTTCATGCTTTCTCAGTTGGCCGATGTCATCGATCAGCTGCTTGTGTACCCGGAGAACATGAGGAAGAACCTCGGTCGTACGCGGGGCCTCATCTTCTCGCAATCTATTCTTCTTGCCCTTACGAATAAGGGAATGAAAAGGGAGGACGCATATAGGATCGTCCAGGAAGCTGCCATGGACGTGTGGCAGTCCCAGAAGGAATTCAAAGACGTGCTAAAAGCAAACAGGGAGATCTCACGGACGCTCACATTTGCGGAGATCGAAGAGCTGTTCGACCTGACCAAGAGCATTCGCAACGTGGACTACATTTTTCAGAGGGCGGGACTGGCGTAGCGCCTTCATTCAATGAGGAAGAGCATGACGAAGAAATACCAGAACTACATAGACGGCAAATGGGTTGACGCAAAGAGCGGTCAGACGTTCGAAAATCGCAATCCGGCAAATTGGGATGAGGTTATTGGATTTTTTCCCAGATCAGGTAAGGAGGATGTGGATCAGGCTGTAAAGGCGGCCCGCGTTGCGTTTGAGAAGTGGCGGCTCGTCCCTGCACCAAAGCGGGGTGACATCCTGAGGAAGGTCGGAGATGTCATGGTGGCGCGAAAGGAAGACCTTGCCCGGCAGATGACACGCGAAATGGGCAAGGTGCTGGCAGAAACGCGTGGTGATGTACAGGAAGGGATCGACACAGCGTACTATGCAGCCAGCGAGGGGCGGCGGTTGTTTGGTCACACGGTCCCCTCTGAACTGTCGAATAAGTTCAACATGGCGCTACGAGTGCCAATTGGTGTCGCGGGGATTGTGACACCGTGGAATTTTCCCATGGCGATTCCGACATGGAAGATCTTCCCCGCGCTCGTCTGTGGGAACACCGTCGTCTTCAAGCCAGCATCAGACACCCCTGCCACGGCGACATCGCTTGTCGAGATCCTGACTGAGGCGGGTATTCCTGAAGGCGTGGTCAACATCGTGCACGGAGGCGGTGGCGACGTTGGCATGAACATCGTGAGCCATCCGGATGTTGATCTGATCAGCTTTACCGGCTCCACCTCCGTTGGGAAAAAAATCTCCGAGGTCGCAAGTGCGACTCTCAAACGGGTCTCACTTGAGCTTGGAGGAAAGAACGCCCAGCTTGTCATGGATGACGCAAACCTTGAGCTGGCTCTGGAAGGTGTGCTCTGGGGTGCATTTGGTACCACCGGTCAACGATGCACGGCAACGAGTCGTCTGATCCTTCATGAAAAAGTCCACGACGTGTTCCTGGAGATGCTGGCGAAGCGGGTTGCGCTCTTGCGCCTCGGGGATGGGCTGAAGCAGGGTGTCGATGTCGGTCCGTGCGTGAACGAGGGTCAGCGGAAAACGGTTCAGAGTTACGTGGAGATAGGTTTGCAGGAAGGAGGGAGATTGGTAACAGGTGGCGAGATTCCCTCGGAGCCAGACCTCAAGAAAGGATGGTTCTATAGGCCTACGATTTTCGCGGACGTCAAGCCGCAACACCGAATAGCGAAAGAGGAAATCTTCGGCCCTGTTCTTTCGGTGATCAGAACGAAATCGCTTGAGGAAGGTGTGCAGATACTGAATGACACCATCTACGGACTTTCCTCATCGGTATATACATCGGATATCGACAATGCGTTCAAAGCTATCCGCGATATCAAGGCAGGCATCACCTACATCAATGCGCCTACAATTGGCGCTGAAGCGCACATGCCGTTTGGAGGGGTAAAGCAGACAGGCAATGGCCACCGCGAAGGAGGCTGGACCGTGTACGACTTCTTCTCAGAATGGAAGACAGTCTACATCGATTACAGCGGCGGGCTCCAGCGTGCCCAGATCGACAATTACGAGGCATAGCGATGTCTGCCGTAAGAACATACTTCGTTTCACTTTTCGAGCATCAGGAATTCTTCTGACACTCCGCTGTTTCTTCGTACCAACTCACTAACGAAACAGAGAACAAGAGTCAGGAGAATTCGCCATGTCAATAGTCCCATTCAAAGCCACATCGCGTCTGTCCACCATTCCGCCGGCAAAGGTTCTTCCCACGCTGGCAAAGCACATGCTGATCGACGGGTTTGAAATTGTCGTCGATCTCAAGAAGAGCAGAGGTTCGTATATTGTCGATGCGAAGGACGGCAAGCGGTACCTTGACTTCTTTACGTTTGTTGCCTCCTCACCGGTTGGCTTGAACCATCCAAAGATGACCACGCCGGAGTTCCTTGAACGGTTGGCATACGTTGCCGTAAACAAACCGTCGAACTCAGATATTTACACGGCCGAGCAGGCGGAGTTCCTCGAGACATTTGAACGCATCGCTCTGCCGCCATATCTTCCGTACGTTTTCCTCGTTGAAGGCGGGACGCTCGGGGTTGAAAACGCTTTGAAAGCGTCGTTCGATTGGAAGATCAAGAAGAACTTTGCCAAAGGCTACAAGGAAGAGCGTGGTACCAAGGTGGTTCATTTCCGGCAGTGTTTCCACGGCCGGTCAGGGTATACTCTATCTCTGACGAATACCGATCCGGTAAAAACAGACTTGTATCCCAAGTTTGCCTGGCCGCGGGTCTTGAACCCCGCCGTGAGGTTCCCGCTCAATGAACAGAACCTAGCCGCGGTGCGGCGCGATGAGGAGACGAGCATCAATCAGATCAAAGATGCGTTCCGGACTCACAAAGACGACATCGCAGCGATCATTATCGAACCAATCCAGGGAGAAGGTGGAGACAACCACTTCAGGGCCGAGTTCTTCAGGGCCCTGCGCCAGCTTTCCGACGAGAATGAGGCCATGCTTATCTTCGATGAGGTGCAAACGGGAATCGGACTGACGGGGAAGATGTGGGCGCATCAGTACTTTGTTAATCCTGACATGCTGTGTTTCGGGAAGAAGATGCAGGTGTGTGGATTCCTGTGCAGCAAACGGATCGAGGAGGTTCAGGACAATGTGTTCAAAGTCCCCAGCAGGATCAACTCGACTTGGGGCGGAAACCTCGTTGACATGGTTCGGGCACAAAGGTACCTTGAAATCATCGAAGAGGAGAACCTTGTTGATAATGCCAGGGTGATGGGCGAGGTACTCGTCCCAGAGCTGGGAGAGTTAATGAAGGAGTTCCCCTCCCTCGTTTCAAATCCGAGAGGGCGTGGGCTCTTTGCCGCTTTCGACCTTCCAAACGGAGAAATCAGGACAAAGGTTCGCAAGATGGCGTTGGCGAAGGGTCTCATTGTATTGCCAAGCGGCGATCGGTCGATCAGGTTCAGGCCGCCGTTGAATGTGTCCGAAGCGGAGATTGAGGAGGGTCTGGGGATCCTTCGACGCGCGCTCAAAGGAATGTAACGGTCCAGACAACAAAGAAGCCTCAGGTCAAGCGGTGACCTGAGGCTCTTATCAATAAGAGAAAATCCTCTCCGTTGTCTCGCGCTTAGAGCGTACTCCTTCTTTTGAGCACTGGGGGAACCTTACCGTTCAGTGAAATGTCGGTGAGCTTGACTCCATTGGCAATATCATATGCCAGGGAGAGAATTAGCGCGCCGCTATCATTCAGAGCATACACATCCGTTATTGGTGCCTCTTCGTTCTGTCCGACCTGCCCCTCGTGGTTCCTGTCCTCCACAATGAGGTACTCCTCCCCCATCTCCTGAGCATTTGTTACCATAAGCTGTGTCGATGTCCTGAACGTATAGAAACCAGCGGTCTCCGTATACTGGTAATCGACTACGCCATGCACGTGGTACAGAGCCTCGGAATCTGTGACATACACAAGTTGATCGATTTTGAATCCTCCACTCTGACCCCAACCTGGAGCCGGTTTATCGAGGATACGTGTTAATTCTGAATTATTGCCAGGCCCGCTCAATGACGACTTATCGCTGCACCCGACCACGATCACAGAAAGTACCACGGCGAAGATCACAAATAGCTGTTTCATTACAGCCTCCACAAGGTTTTATTGGAATTACGGGGGATGTTGATTTGCTCCCTGACCTGCGAACCGTGTGCCAGTTTCTTCACATGTCTGCAAAGGTACCGAGAGAACTCAATATGCGAGCGGAGAATTCTTGCGAGGCGGAAGGTGGTTGAGGTGTTACAGGGTTTGTACAATTGAAAAATGTGAGGCCGTTAACACGACAGCAGTCCCGCCAAATGTCTGGCGGGACTGCTGCTCGATGGAACCCTTGTGTATGCGGTGTGTGCAACCTACTTCAACAGAAGCATCTTCTTGAAAGTCGCGAAGCTGTTGCTGTTGTTAGCAGTTGCCCTCATACTGTAGAAATAGACGCCGCTGCTCACAGATGCACTGGATAGGCTCTGTCCGTTCCAATCAACAGAATGGAAGCCAGCACTTTGTGTACCTTTATAGAGAGTAGTAACTTCCTGACCGAGCAAGTTGTGGATCGCGATCGTTACTTCTGCTTGTTCAGGCAAACCATACTCAATCCGCGTGGTTGGGTTGAACGGGTTTGGATAGTTTTGCATGAGAGCGAATTCAGTTGGGATCCCCGACGTGTATTCCCCTACCCCCACAACTGTTGAATCCTCACCTAGATAAATTGCAAAGACTCTGCTTGCAGGGAAGCCCTGGATTACCATGAAACCTAAAACCGCGCCAGGGTAGTCCGGATGATCATTAATGATGTCGAATCCGCCAACAGTGAACGTTGCGGGAACCATTGCGGAATAATTGAACGTCTGGACAATAGCACCTGTCGCAGTGTCCACCTTGGAAAGTCTGTTCTGTCCGGCAAGAGACGGTTGCGGATACCAAAGCCAGGCCCTATCAGGATCTGTCCACGTATCCCAGCCCAGACCGTATGGCGCAACAGTAGGTGTACCCACGTTTCTGATGATTGCACCGGTTGTATCATACACACGCAGCGGATTTGTCGTGAAGTTCGCGATCCAGATGCGGTTTGGATCCTGCACTGCAATTCCGCGAACAGGGTTTGTCTGTGTAATGACTGGCGGCAGCAGTTCGGTAAAAGTCGTTGTGTCGATGCGCCTCAGTCGTGTATCGTCGCCGGTTAACAACCATCGACCATCCCAGGCAAGATCACGAAACCCGAAGCCCTGTCCCGCTGTCGGATTTATCTGGAGGAATGTGGTATCGAGGATGGTGCCATAGAGGTCTGTGATGATCCATTTGTTGTCGGTAGTCGTTGTACCGGAGACTTGGCCACCGCTTGTAAAAGCAAGTTTAGCTGATGGTCCCATCTTTGCGACGCCCAGGATAATCTGGTTGGGTACGACGAAGGTGTAGAGAGTGTCACCCGGCACGCGTCCTACTGAAAATGACAGAGATGCAGTATCGTTTGATGCGTTGCCGTCGTTGGCTACCGTAGTCCAGGCCCGCAGGATATGAACACCGGTAACAGCCTCGTTCCATTGGAATGTCAGTGTATCGTTTGCTCCCGGGGCGATTGCCCCGCCGTTGATGGGTGTCTGGTTCACGCCATCCACCTGCCATCCCAACTGGTAGCCCGATTCGGAGAGAGTGCCGAAGTTAGTTACTACTGCCCTGAAGCCAACCGTATCTACAAACACAAGTGATCCCGGTCCATTAGGGATAATAAATGTAGTCGACTGATTCGCTCCAGCCTGATCGGGGTCGCTCTCGGAGACGGTTCCTGTTTCCTGCCAGGTTTCTTGGGAGAGTGGGTCAACCTGGATTCGATTGTCGGGGCGTGGAGGCACATTTGTAGAGAAGACCTTGGCAAGCGACGACACCCCCAAATCATGAATGTTCACAGGGTTGAAGTAGGCATAGATTTTCCCCGTACTTGTCACGGCCCAGCCGTTCGCAAAACCTCCCGTGGTCACAAAGTTCGCGTGGTTAAACGTGCCGGCGGTCGCGTCGCTGAAATCTGGGGCCCATGTTGCGCCGCGGTTGTTGCTTGTCTGGATCGTGGTTCCCCGCGTCACCCAAAAATCCAGAGTTCCAGCAGTGCCAACGGCGTAGATTGGGCCGGTAGTTCCTATCGTCACGACAGTCCAAGTGGCCCCACCGTCTGTTGTCCGGGAGGCAGCACCGGCGTTATTTCCAACAACTCCATATTGAGTGTCGAGAAAATTAATACCAGCGGTGAACCCTGAAGCTGGGAGAGTAACTCGAGTCCATGTTGCGCCGCCGTCGGTGCTTCGGTAGAACCCGTTGCCTGTCCCCGGGGTCCACCATATGTGTGTTGTCCCGAGTACTTTCATGCCATTGTTGGCCCCAAATTCACCGCCGACCTGTGTAGGCTCGGTGGTTATGCGTGCCCATGTTGTACCGCCATCGGTCGTACGCAAGACCATCCACGTACCACCTAACGGATCACCTTGAGCAATGCCAGTGGTTGCATCGAACATGTGGATTGCATTGATGAAACCGCCCGATTGAGTGAACACCGTGTCCCACGTTGCACCCCCGTTGGTCGTACGGAAGATATATGTTGTGGTCGTAGGCGTCGTTGTGGTGAACGCAATGTTTGCATTCAGAGCCTCAATGTTGTAGAGGGGGGCCGTTCCAATTGCACCTCCACCGACAGATGTCCATGTGGTGCCACCGTCAGTTGTTCGTAAAACGACGCCTCCGTTTCCAGCGGCCCATGCGACGGTGGAACTCACGGCCTTCACAGTATTGAGCGCGGTCGCGACACCGGATGTTTGCGACGACCAACCCGGAGTTCCAAGCGGCAACGATTGGTTCCATGTTGCTGCGACTTCTGCATCGTCCAATGCCCTGTTGTACAGTCTGAACTCGTCCATCAAGCCGCCAGCGGGCAAGCCCGTCAGCGTGCTATAGGCACCGACTCTGTATGGTGTTGCTCCAGTACCGTTTATGTTTAAAACGGTCGATGGTCTTGTTCCGAAGAGAACACCATTCTTGTAGCTCTTCAATGTCTGCGTCGGGCCATCATATACATACGTAACAACCGTGGGTCCCGGAGCAACGGCCGTCACAATCATATCTGTCAGCCCCGTGGCACGAAGTGTGACATTGCCTGCCCCCGCTGCCCCACCGAGAAAACTCCGGAAGCTGCTTGCAGTGACATCGCCGCACAGGTAGTACAACGTGGTATTGTTTGGCAGATTGTTCAGCCACATGCTGATTGTCCAGCTCCCGTTGCTGAGGTTTGTCGTCCATCCAGTTTCGACGTAGTTGCTGGTGGCTCCGGTTCCGACGAGCGCACTGCCGAATTGACCCGTTCCACCCATTGTCTGCCCGACGAGTGGTGCAGGATTGGTGCCGACTCCTAGATTTGCGAGGTTGGCCGTTGCGGTTCCTCCAGCCTCTTCGAATTTGTAGTACAACAACTCCGGCACGTTTTGCGCCGGAGCCAGATCGCTGATCGCAATCAGCAGGGTCCCTACTACCAACAAAAGAGAAAGTCTTTGCATGATGACCTCCGTTGATGAAGTGACAAAAGGGACACGAAACGAGGTTCCCGTTCCGTATGTAGGTGATGGGGTATTGATCATGAATGTTAGAAGACGGATCCTTTGTTGTTTCCAGATCAGGCCTGCTGGAAGAAATCTTAGAAACGCCTGAGTTCGCGGAATGTCTGGGGGATTACAGAGAACGCATTTGGATGGTTACAAGTGCTGCACGAACTTAGGAAATCGCTTTAACAATGTCAAGGACTTCAAGCGAAAAAATGAGTTCTCCTCGGGTGGCCCATGTGAGTCTGGGTGATGTTCGTTTCGAGATGAGGCGGTGGCGACAATTCGGACTAGCGAATAAGCACAACCTTTCTGGTCTGGGCTTGTCCAAGGTTCTCGAATCTGCAAAAATAGACTCCACTGGCGATTCCCACCGCGTTCCATGTCACGCTGTGGCCACCACTCTCCTTGACGCCGTCCACAAGGACTGCAATCGTTCGACCAAGCAGGTCCACTATCTGCATTCGAACCAAGCTCCGCGCGTTTAGCTCAAACTCTATTGTTGTGGATGGATTGAATGGATTTGGATAGTTCTGCTTCAAGCTCGCAGTGATCGGAAGGTGCGGCGCTTCTTCCACTGATGTGGCAAGCTGTCGCGTGAATCGAACGGCATCGATACCAATGAAGTCAGAGTTTGAACCCGTACTGCCTCCATTGAAATGGAGATATCGGAAAGCAACGTTGACCGTTGAGTTCTGCGGCAAGCCGGCCAAATGGTACTGGAACCGTGTCCATCCTGTTTTCGGCACCTGAATATAATCGAGTATCGTTGTGAAGCTGGAGGTATCTGTCCCAGCGGTCGAGAGCAGAACCATCAGAGAATCTGGATAGTTCACCGAGGGCGGAGGATAAAACACCGAGCGCGCCCAGAACACCAACGAGTCCACCATCCCTGGCTGGCCGAATCCAGGGACAGATGGTGTAATGAGATAATCATCGAGGTAAGTGCCGTTAGCCCGCTGGAAATTGTCCGCAGCGAACCCCGATCCTTCGAACGGTGGAAACACCGATGTCGATGTTCCCAGGAACCACGGGGCGAGTGTGCCCCCGTCTCTGTTGATCGTTGTCCAACCAGTAGGGGGTAATGTCGATTCATTGAACGGTTCGTAAAACACAACAGAGGAATCCAGCACCTCGAAGACAAGGCGCGCTGTGTCATTCGTGTGGTTGGAATCTGTTGCAAGCGATGTCCATGCTGTAAGAACGTGAATCCCTGGAGTTGGTCCTTGCCAGGTCAGGAGAATTGTGTCGAGGTCGTTACGTTGAAGTGGAGTCGAGTTGCCAGCCGGGGGTTGACTCTGAAAATCCACTTCCCACTGTACCTCAAACACAGGTTCTGCAAACGTTCCAAGATTCCGGACTACAACTTCGAAACCAACCATGTGGTTCACCGGCTTGACTTCAGGGTTTTCGGCGAACCGGCTTACATTCTTGGTACCTGTTGCCGTTTTCAGTCTTCGTGGTGAATCACTAGCGGTAGGAGCAGAAGAGGGCGCAAGAGATCCCTGCATAGCCAGTGCAACTATCCCGATATCATGGAACGAAGAATCGGCCACCCGAAACTCGTCAATGTACAGGTTGTTGCCATACTGGCTTACACCTCTCAAACTCATGAATACTCGTCCGGAGCCCGCGAATGGAAGTAGCGATATTGCCTCCTTTGTCCATCCATTGGTAGTGCGTGGGCGCTGAAAACCTCCGAGTGTTTGCCAAGGCCCCGTGATACTATCGGCGGTCGTCACTTCAAGGTACACTGAATCATGCGACGATAGAAATTCATCGTCATGATACATGAAGAAGTCGATGAATGGATCGTTGGCAGAGGTAAGGTTGATCGCGGGAGTCGTCAGCCGAGCCTTTTCACCGGCACCTGCATCATATGAGTTGAACTTTGCCTGACCGCTTCCTGAATATGGGGGTACAGGAGGGTTGGTTCCTGTGCCGACCACGCTCCACGTGGCGAGCTGTCCAACAATCTGATGAACGTTCCAGCCCACAGGAATTCCGGTTCCATTAAACCCTTCTTCGAGGTATACGGAACGATGGGGGAGTGTCTGCCCCGTCGCTAGAATACTCCAGCCCAATATCCCTATGACAAGTAATCCTGTTCGCACTTCCTGAGTCATGCAATGTTTGATCCGGCAAATCCAATATAATCTTCACACACGCATCTTTCAACCATAAACACAAAAGCCCCGATCCCGACAGCGCCGAGACCGGGGCTTGCGCAGCTGGCGCGGTTGCTATTTCACCAGCAACATCTTTTTCATGTTGGTGAACACGTTGCTCCCATCGGCGGCTCTGGCTTCAATCCTGTAGAAGTACACGCCGCTTGCAACCGGACTGCCATACTGGTTCCTGCCGTTCCAGTGGACGTCATAGTATCCCGCCGTCTTCACGTCGTCGGCTAGAGTAACAACCTCCTGGCCGAGGATGTTGTAGATTTTCAGCGAGACGGAGGACTGAACGGGCAATCCATACCTGATTATTGTTGCCGGGTTGAACGGGTTTGGATAGTTCTGGCTCAGGACATATGTCTCAGGTATCCCGGCGATTTCCCCGTCAAAGCCGGTTACTACGTTGATACTGTTGCCTAACCGCTGGACCCAGGCGCGCTGTGCCGCCCGTGCTGCATTCACAACGGCCTGCAACGAGTTCCCTGCAACCAGAGCAAAGCCCACACGCCGGGTCGCACCAGCGTTGATGTTGTATGGTCCCAGGCCGAACACCTGTCCGTGGTCCACGTTTGCACCAGCATCACCGTTCGGGTTCGTTGCCCTGTTGGTTGTCATATAGCGCCACTTGTCTCCGTTGGTCATGTGCGGAGGGAAGATCTCGCTGGACTGAATGGCAATTCGACGTCCAAGGAATCTGTTCTCGTTCAGAGGCACAACGCCCATCCAGGCTGTGGGTGATACTCCCTGGTGCAATTCCATCATCTCGAACGGGAATGGGTTCCCGTTATTGACACCGGGGATGGTGTTGGTGGAGTCCACAATCACCTGGCCACGATCCTGCGCTGTTGAGGGATTGACATCCCAGTCGAAATACCCGCCGACCACAAGGCCACTGAATGGATTGCCGGTCGTGTTCTGGAGATCCAGCTCCATGATCAGGAATGAATTAATGCCTGCCGAGTCCCAGCTGACCGAGCGCTGGTCAACACGGACACCGAACGGCGTCTCCGCCAGCGCATCACTGTACGCAGTTCTGATGATGCGGGTGAAGCCTGACGACTGAGAAGAATCCAGATTCGCCAGGAACTGGAAGTCTGCATCCAGCTGCTCGGGGCTTTGGTTGTTGCGCGCCGCATCGGAGACCCGGACTGAATCCAGGCCGATCATGATTGAGCCCTCGAAGAGACGCTGACCTGTGGCACTAATCGGGTTGAACTGGAAGCCCCGGCCCGGACCCGCTGGCGGGAAGGCGTTCAGATACCCGATGTTCCCTTCATTGGTGACCGAAGCCCGGTACGCCGACGTGATGTGATCGGCAAGGGCTTCTGCGGGAGGAATGCTGGTGAATTCATCGGCGCCAATATCGGGTGTGGTTGCATTACGCACCTGACCATCGATATCAGTGGCGATACCGGCAATCGGAGTTGCTCCGCCATCGATCGGTGTCGGTACGGCGGGGTTGATATGAAGATGGGGCGCTTGAAAGGCCGGCATGACGCTCACACTGTTGAGATCACGACCCGTTGCCTGCCAGTCCGCAAGCGTGGTGTAGTTGGTGGTCGTGACTGCTGCTACATGGCTGCCGGACTGGGTCGGGACATGGAGATCGTTGTAGTTCGAGGTGAAAGTGGCTGTCGTAGACCCCGCATATAATGCAATGGCACGTCCCGTTCCCATGGCAACGCGTGCGTTGATGGCGATATTATTCCGCCAGTCGCACAGGAACGCACTCGTG
>Ga0326597_10009521_pt1 | contig 13008 bp, 10 predicted proteins | sample RVTome_12_FD_203789 | JGI IMG/M metagenome (GOLD analysis project Ga0326597, IMG submission 203789) | Soil microbial communities from uranium-contaminated site in the Upper Colorado River Basin, Wyoming, United States - RVT100D185 | ecosystem: Environmental > Terrestrial > Soil > Contaminated >... | reverse complement strand
GGCCGAACCACAACCCCTGCTCCGACGACGAAGACGGCGCTGAAGCTCTCTACGCCCTCGCCGTCGGCTCACCGCCGGCCGCACCAACGAGCCTGAGCACGCAGGCGTCGGCGACGATCCAGATCGTCTGGCCGGATGTGGTCAGCGAGTGGGGCTACGAAATCTGGCGGGCGCCGGGTAGCTGCTCCGGCTCGCCGCTGTTCGAGCTGCATGACACCGTGCAGGATGGAGCGACCAGCTTCACCGATACCGACTATGGCGATGGCATCTCCAACGGCGAGCAGTTCTGTTACAAGGTGCGGTCGTTCAACAAGAGCGGGACCTCGGCATTCACGTCAACTGTTCAGGGCGTGGGCGGCGGTAGCGGCTCGACGCCCACGCCATCGCCATCCCCGACGCAGTCGCCGACGCCATCTCCGGTCCCAACGGCATCTCCCACGCCGACGCCATCCCCGGTCCCAACGGCCACTCCGACCCCGACTGCAACACCAAGCCCGACACCATCGCCGACATCTCCCCCAACAGCGACACCCACGCCGGTTCTGACCGAGTCGCCCACGGCCGAGCCGACAGCGACACCTGGTCCCACGGAGACTCCGGTCGCAACCCCGACGCCCTTCGTCAGCGCGAGCCCGCCGCAAGGCCCCACCTTCACCCCCTCGCCCACGCCGGATGCCGTCCTAGAGGGCGACGTTGACTGCGACAAGCAACTTACACCGAACGACCTGCTGGATGTGCTACGAATTTCCGGCGGGCTGGCCGCCCAGGGTGAGTGCCAACCCGCCGGCGATCTTGACTGCTCCGGCGACGTCGACATCGCCGATGCACTCATTCTCCTGCTGATCCTCTTCGGGAACGACTCCCGAAACGTCTGCTAAGTCGACATCGGGGTCGCGCTGGACTCCATGCCGCTGTCACCTCGTCCGTCGCTTAGTCGCTGTAGGACTGGACTTCGACCGTCAACTCGACCGTCCCCGCTTTCTCAAAAGTAAGCTCTACAGGGAACGTCTGGCCAACCTCAAGCGGCTCCGGCAGATCGAGGAGCATGACGTGAAGACCGCCTGGCTCAAGCGTCACCTCGCCACCTGCGGGAACATCGATCTTCTCCACCGGCTGCATCATCGCCTGGCTGTCATTCATGACAGTTTCGTGGATCTCGGCGCTGCCGGCGATATCAGCAGCCGCCGCGATCAGTGCGTCGTCTTCCGTCCCGTTATTGACGACCGTGAAGAACACGGCGCCACGCTCGAGCGTGCCGCGCGAATAGGGCGCCATGATATCGAGGTCGCCGACCTGCGCTGCGGGCTCGCTGCCCCCGTTGTCATCGCCTCCGTCGTCATCGTCGTCGCCGCAGGCGGTGAACAGCAGTGCAATACTGGCCAGCCCCGCGAGCAGCGCAAACAGGAACTTTGGCTTCATGACGGACTCCCTTCATCGAGCATCACCTGGATATCGTTCGCATAGACATCAGTCGGAGTGCCGAGCTGCCAGATCACGCGCGCCCGGTTGTCGAGGCCGTAGCCGACGACAAAGGCCGGGTGGCTGACCGTGTAGTCGTCGCCGTGTGTGACGAACGTTTCGATGGGGCGCCAGAGGTCGCCGAGCGCGTCTTTGCTGGCAGAGTCAATCTCTGCGGTCGTCCCGGTTAGGCCAGTGAAGTCCTCGTCGAAGAGGTCCAGCCACAGCTTCAGGCGAGCCGAGTCATCGCGCTCTGGATCCACCGTCACGAACACGACCTTCACGTTGTCGCGCAGCCCGGGATTGTCCTCCAGCGCGAAGGCCACGTCCGCCATATGGGTTGGGCAGATGTCAGGGCAGTACGTGTACCCGAAGTAGAGCGCGGTGACGAAACCCTCGGTCTCGGCCTGCAGGTCGTACGGGGCGCCGTTCTCGTCGGTTAATGTGAAATCCGGCTTGCCCCAGCCGTCGATGATCTCGTCGCCCCGGAACTCCGTGGGCGTCTGGGCGCCCCCGCTGGCGAACGGCCAAACGATTACTAACAAGACAACCGCAGCCGCTCCGGCAACCAGACCGAGTCGAATCGTGAAACTGTTCACGATATAACCGTAGACCGGCGGCCGCGCTGGCTGGGTGGGCCAAACGGCCCTATGCGAAGTGGACGTTCGGCACGAGTTGACCCGAGGGGGCTACCCTGCTGCGTTCTTGCGGATCCAAGACCGCCGGACCAGGGCTCTTCAGCTGTCTTTGCTCAACCCTATCGTGTCGCCCATCTTGGGGACGACGGTCCGTATCCCGAGCCGCTCGATCTCCTGGGACATCGCCTCCAACGCCGCCGGTTCGCCGTGCACCAGCAAGACTCGCTTCGGCGGCTGTTTCGCTGATTGAAGCCAGCGCAGGAGTTCGTGCCTGTCAGCGTGGGCAGACAAGCCTTCAATCGAAATGTATGGCGCGCGAACCGGAACGTCCTTTCCGTGAATCCGCAAAGTGGTCGCGCCGTTCATCAGCGCGCGTCCCCTCGTGCCCGCGGCCTGGTAACCGGCAAGAACGAGCAGATTGCGTGGGTCCGGGAGCAACCGCTTCGCGTGATGTAATACCCTGCCGCCACTCATCATCCCGCTGGACGAAATGATTATCCTGGGACCGTCGAGGTGATTCAGAGCCATCGACTCACCGACTGCTCGGTGGAACATCACGCCTTCGGGAAAGAGGCGCCCTCGGTAGGCGGGGTTGCCCGGGTCCAACTCCCCCGTGCCAAGGTATCGGACGTACGTATCAGTCACGTCCACCGCCATCGGACTGTCGATATGGATCGGGATGTGCGGCAACTCCCCGTTCTCCATCAGTTTTCCCAGGAGAAGCGTGATGAGTTGAGCGCGCGCTACGGCGAACGCAGGGATCAGTATGGTGCCTTTTCGTGCGATGGCCTCACCGAACGGGCCGCGTATCTGATCGATCAGGGGACGGAGGTCGTGGGTGCGGTCGCCGTACGTCGACTCGAGTACCAGATCGTCGCAGGACGGCAGATCGTCCGGATCAGTGTGAAGGGGCGCGCCAAAGCGCCCGATGTCGCCGCTGAAAACGATCGTTGTCGAGCCTTTCGGCGTGGGCGCAACGACCTCCGCGAACGCCGATCCCAGGATGTGCCCCGCATTCAGCAGTCGGACCGACAGTCCCGCCGGCTCGAACCAGCGGTCGTAATCGACTGTACGGAACAGCCGCAGCGCGGCTCGTGCGTCTCGTTCCGTAAACAGGGGCAGCGCGGGGTGGTGCTTGCTGAAGCCTTTGCGGTTCGCATACTCCGCATCCTCCTCCTGCAGTTTCGCGGCGTCGCGCAGAAGGATGTTCGCAAGCTCGCGGGTCGCCCGGGTGCAATAGATCGGCCCGTGATATCCCTCCCGGACCAACCGCGGAAGGTACCCGGAGTGGTCAATGTGGGCATGGGTGAGGATGATCGCATCGACGGAGGCAGGTTCAAATGGAGGCGGCTGCCAGTTCCTGAGCCGCAGCTCCTTGAGGCCCTGGAACAGGCCGCAGTCTACCAGCACACGCTTCCGGTCCGCTTCCAGCAGGAACTTTGAGCCAGTCACCGTGCCGGCGGCGCCGTGGAATCCCAACGTCAAAGGCATGTCTACCCGGTCAGCTCCTTCCGCAACTGATCGAGGCCCATCGGGCCGATGTTGAGCGCCTGACTGTGGAACGCCTTTAAGTCGAACGACGCACCCAGCTTTGCCTTCGCTGCCTCCCGGATCGCCAGCCAGTAGCGCTCGCCCACCTTGTAGGAGATCGCTTGTCCCGGCCAACCGAGGTAGCGCACGATCTCGCTCTCCATGAACTGGCGAGGCCGCCCGGTCTTCTCTGTCGAGAAGTCGACTGCAAGGTCATGGTTCCACACTTCGCCGGGGTGAAAGCTCTCGCCCGCCGGAATCGGCAACTCGAGATGCATCCCGATGTCGACGATCACGCGGACCGCCCGCAGCGCCTGCCCGCTGAGCATTCCAAGGTAGTAGTCCGGGTTGTCGAGATACCCGAGCTCCGCCATCAACCGCTCGGAATATAGCGCCCAACCCTCGCCGTGGCCCGAAATGAAGGTCAGCAGCCGCTGGTAGCGCGAAAGCTTATCGGCTTGGAGCCGCACCGATGCCACCTGTAGATGGTGGCCAGGCACGCCTTCGTGGTAGACCGTCGTCACGTCGCCCCATTTCGGAAAGCGGGTATTGCCGCCGGTGGGCCACCACGTGCGGCCCGGCCGCTTGAGGTCCTCGGATGGGCCAGTGTAGTAAGCCGCCAACGCCCCGCCCGGCGGTGGGATCATAACCTCGACGACGCGGATCGAGTCGGGGATATCGAAGTGCTTGCCATGTAATTCCTTCAGCGCTTCGTCGTGCAGACCCTGCAGCCACTGGCGGTAATTCTCCTCGCCCTCCACGACGCGAGAGGGGTCAGTCTCGAGCAGCTTCACGGCGTCTTCGATCGAACCGCCGGGCACGATCTGGCCCGCCGTCTTGCGCATCTCGGCTTCAAGCCGGTGCAGTTCGTCCCAGCCCCACTTGTAAGTCTCCTTCGCGTCCAGTAGTGCTCCGAGAAAGGCGCGGGAGGTCAGCTTGTAGCGCTCCTCGCCGGCGGCTTCACGTTCCGACGTGTTCGGGATGTAGTCGTCGCGCAGGTACTGGTGCATCTCGACGTACCCCTCCATCGCCGAGCGGATGCCGGACTCTATATCGTCGGCCAGCCCGTCCGAGTAGCCTTTCTCCGCGCGGGCCTTCTGGAACGTCTCGGCAAGCTGCGTGAAGTATGAGCGCTTGCCTTCCGCTTCGGCCAGGCCTGCCCAGACGCGCGCCTGTTCGGCGCCTTGAGCAGCCTGGCGCTTCGAGGCGTACAGCCGGGCGGCGAGGCCTTCCGAAAGCGATCTACGGTAGCCGGCGAGGGTGGCTGGCACGAGCTTGAGTCGCGCGGCCACGTTCGACCACTGCTCTTCGCTCTCCTTCGGCATCTGGTCGAATATCTCGCGCGTGCCCTGCAACGGGCTCGCTATGTTGCGCAGCGCCCGCAGGTGCTCCTTCGCCTCGTAAAGGTCGAGCGCGACGCCCAGTCGCTCCAGCATCACGTCCTTCGCGATCCGGTCTGGGTCATCCTGCGCAGCCTCGGTTCCGAGACTGGCGATGGTGCTGCGGTTAAGCTCGGCCACCTTGGCCGGGCCATCGGGTGACAGGTCCGGCATTTCGCGCTCGTGCCCGGGAACACCGATGGCCGTGGCCAGGTTCGGCTGCAGGGCGGCGATGTCGTCGACGTACTGGTAGGCGATATCAAAGATCCTGGACAAGGAGTGCTCCTTCGGCGAAATCGGGGACTGGAAATCGGCAATAGGATGATAGCCGGTCACGCGCGTTGTGTCAGACCCGCGTCGTGCGGGGCGCGGCGGCAAGCCGGTTACGTTCGCGCATTTGTTGACCGAACGAGTCGGCAACAGTCACCACGCCGCGCGCGTGCTTGACCACGATCTGGCCCCTACAGCACCGAAATCGGGTCCACGTCGACCGTCCAGCCGCGCGGCAAAGATACGTCAGCGAGGAGCGCTGTCGGGTCGGCGCCGCGCAGGACGACGTTCCAGCGCCACCGGCCTCGGATGCGCGGGACGTAGGCCGGCGCCGGTCCGAGGACGTCCACGTTCGGCAGTCCGAGTCGGGCCATCTCCTCGCGTAGCTCCAGCGCCATCACCGCAGCCTGCTTTTGGGCGTAGCCAGCGTTCGTGTGCGCGAACGTCATTCGCACAAGCCGCCCGAACGGCGGATAGCCAAGCCGCCTCCGGAAATCCAGTTCCTGCCGGGCCAGCGAATGGTAGTCGTGGTGCGCTGCGGCTTCGATGGCGTAATGGTCCGGCGTGTACGTCTGGATGATGACCCGCCCGCCGCGCTCGCCACGCCCGGCGCGACCCGCAACCTGCTCGAGCAGCTGGAAGGTGCGCTCGCCGGCGCGGAAGTCCGGCAGGTGCAGCGCGACGTCTGCCGATACGACTCCGACCAGCGTGACGAGCGGGATGTCGAGTCCCTTGGCGATCATCTGCGTGCCCACCAGGATATCGGCCTCGTGCGCCAGGAACCGCGCCAGGATAGCCTCGTGCGAATTGCGGCCCCGTGTGACATCCCGGTCCCAGCGCAGGACGCGCGCGGTTGGAAACTCGTCGCGCGCCGCCTCTTCCACTCGTTCAGTCCCGAGCCCAACCTGCCGGATGCGGGGCTTCCCACACTCCGGGCACACCCCCGGAAGCGGATAACGCCGGTCGCAGTAATGACACACCAGCCGGCGCTGCGGCTCGTGGTAGGTCAGCGCGACCGAACACGAGCGACATTCGGGCACATGGCCGCAGTCTCGGCACTGGACAAACGAAGCGCTGCCGCGGCGGTTGAGGAACAGCATCACCTGCTCCTGTGACGCCAGCGCCTCCCGGATCGCCGAAGCCAGCAAACGGCTGAAGATCGAGCGGTTGCCGCCCTTGAGTTCTTCGCGCAGATCGACAACCGCGACTTCGGGCAGCGGCGCTTTCTGTACCGCGCCATCTATTCGGACGAGGCGGTCGGGGAGTTCGAGCAGGCGGTAGTTCCCGTCGTTCGCCCGGAAGTGGCTTTCGACGTCAGGCGTCGCCGAGCCGAGAACCAGGGTAGCGCCCGTCAAGTGGCACAGCTCCTCTGCCGCCCGCCGGGCATGGTATCGCGGCGAGCCTTCCTGCTGCTTGTACGTCCACTCATGCTCTTCGTCGAGCACAACGAGGCCAAGGTCCGGTTGCGGCGCGAAGAGCGCTCCGCGGGGACCAACCACGACATCGAACCGCCCATCGCGCACCTCGTGCCAGACGTCGAACTGCTCGCCGAGGGACATCTCGCTGTGCAGCACCGCGACTTTGCCGGGGAAGCGCTCGGCGAAACGCCGCACCGTCTGTGGCGTCAGGGCGATCTCCGGAACGAGCACGATACCGCGCTTGCCCAGGCGTACCGTTTCGTCGAGCGCGGCGAGGTATACCTCGGTCTTGCCACTGCCGGTCACGCCGTGAAGTAGAAATGTCTGCTGAGCCCCACCCGTCGGCCCGTCGCCACGCAGCGCAGCGCTGATTCGCTCGACGGCCGTCTGTTGATTGACAGTCAGTCCTGGTGGCTCGCGCCGCCGGAACGTCCGGTTCGCCAGCGGGTCGCGGAGCACCGTGACTTCCTCGACGCGGGCGAGGCCGGCAGCTTCGAGGTCGCGCAGCGTAGCGGCTGTCAGCCCCAGCGTTCGGGCCCGCGCCAGTGTGATGTCGGCTTCGACCGCCAGTGCTTCTAGAATGACGGCCCGGCGCAGCGCTTTTGAGGAACCATCCTCACGGAGCTTCGCGGCCACGCTACGGGCGTCGTCCTCCGAAGCCATGAGCCTCAGGTGTGCTACCACCTTCGGAGCGACCGCCGGAGACGCCAGCCGGTAAGTGCGTGCAAGGACGCCACGACGGATTAGGGCCGAGATCGCCCGGGCCGCACCGGACGCAGAGGTCGCGCGTTTCAGCTTTTCCGCCTCGACCACGCCCTCCTCGGTTATGGACTCAAGCACGGCGCGCTCGGTGTCCGTCATGTCCGGGACAGAGTCCTCAGCCCAGAACGCTTTTCGCAGCAGCGTGAGTGGTTTTTGCTTGAAGCCCGACGGCAGCATCAGCGAAACGCAGTCGAAGATCGGCGCAAGGTAGTAGTCGCTGAGCCAGCGCGCCAGCGCCAGGCGTTCGGGCGAGACAAGTGGTCGCTCATCGATTACGGCTTCGATATCGCGCGCCTCGGCGTAGGCCGGGGTGTCCGTTACCTCCATCACGATGCCCTGCAGCGTGCGCGCCCCGAACGGGACGTAGACCGCGTGACCGATTTCGACGGCAAGCCCCTCCGGAATGCGGTAGGTGAACGTCTGGCGGGTGGGTGCCGCGGCAGCTACGGCGACTTCGGCGAACATAAGAGAAGCGTCGAGCGTCAGGCCACGCCGGTCAAGGGCGGGGTGTCGCGGGGTTCCGGCCCGGCGAGAGGGTTACTTGTCGCCGGTGGCTTCGCCGGGCTCTTCGCCGGACTCGGCCTCGATCGTCTCTTCGACCGCTGCCGCCTCTGGAGTCTCCGGTGCTTCGACCACCGGTTCGGATGCCTCCGCAGGCGCATCCGAACCGGGTGCAGCCTCGGCCGCTGCCGCCATCTCGGTCGCCTCTTCCGTTGCTTCCTCGGCTGCCGTGTCGACTGTCTCGTCGATCTCCTCGGCCTCGATTTCAGCGGCGTCCGCCTCCGCGATGAGTTTGTCCATTTCGGCCGCGGACATCGGTCGCAACTGTAGCTCCTCGAAGCGGGCGCGGGCGCCGGGCTTCAGACGAGCAGCCTTGCCGACGCGCTCGCGGAGGTAGTAGAGACGGGCCCGGCGGACCTTGCCGACGCGGGTGACCTCAACCTTGTCGACGAGCGGAGAGTAATACGGAAAGACCCGCTCGATGCCCACGTTGTGGCTCACGCGGCGGACGGTGAAGCTCGAATTGATTCCGCCGCCCTTAATGCGGAGGACAACGCCCTCGAAGACCTGGATTCGCCGCCGCTCGCCTTCCGCGACCGTCGCGTGAACGCGCACGGTATCGCCGACCCGAAAGGCCGGAATATTGCGGTTGGGCTTCAGTTCAACGTATGCGGATGCGTCCATGGCAACATTACGCAGTGTATAGAAGCGGATTTGTTCAGGCAAGCAGTCGCAGTTGAACTAGCCGGGCGGCCACTCCCGAAGCTGCTCCGCCAGCCACTCCTGCTCGCCAGCCGTTAGTTCTACGCCCGCCAGCAACGCCGGCCGCCGTTTCGCGGTCAGCAGCAGGTTCTGACGGCGGCGCCACTTCTCAACCTCCGCGTGGTGGCCCGACAGCAGGATGTCGGGAACGGCGTGGCCTCGAAACTCCGGTGGGCGAGTGTAATGCGGCGCCTCCAGCAGAGCGTCCGCGAACGACTCCTCCAACGCCGATTCGGCGCACCCTAGGGCGCCGGGAACCTGACGAATAACCGCGTCGGTCACGACCATCGCCGGGATTTCGCCACCTGAGAGCACGTAATCGCCGATGCTGATCTCGTGGGTCGCCAGGTGCTGGTGGACCCGTGCATCGAACCCCTCGTAATGCCCGCAAAGGATCACCAGGCGTGACTCCTTCGCGAGTTCGAGCGCCAGGTCGTGGCCGAACGGTCGGCCGATCGGAGTCATAGCAATGATCGGTCCGCGCTCCGCCGACATCGCGAGCACCGCCTCTGTCGCCGCGAACACAGGTTCCGGCTTCAGCACCATCCCCGGTCCGCCGCCGTAGGGCGTGTCGTCAGCGACGTGGTGCTTGCCCTCGGCCCACTCGCGGATGTCGTGCACGTGGATCTCGGCGAGTCCGGCGTCGATCGCCCGCTTGATGATCGACTCATCGAAGGGGCCGCGGAACATGCCGGGAAACAGCGTCAGGATGTCGATTCGCACGTCCGTAGAGTACTACGGACGCGACGTCGCCATTGGTAGGGGCGCCTGCTTGCTGCGCCCCACCAACGCTACGACTCGGACCGGCGTCGCGCTAAGCCGAGACTGGCGGTCGCCGGTGCGCCCAGGGGCGCGCTTCCTCGAGCTGCGACGCCAGGCGGAATAGCATCCCCTCATCGCCGTACCGGGCGACGAAGTGCGTGCCGACCGGCAGCCCCGCCTCGTTCCAGTAAAGAGGTACCGACATCGCGGGCTGGCCCGTGCCATTCTGGATCGGGGTGTACGGCACGAAGTCGGCGGCGCGTTCAAACCCCAGCATCGGCTCTTCCTCTGTCGACCTGATGAAACCAAGCTCTACCGGCGGAGCCCCCAGCGTCGGCGTCAGCCAGATGTCGTATGCGTTGTGGAAGATCGCCATCTGCCGGCCGAGCATCTGCAGGTTGCCAAGCGCGATCAAGTACTGCGCAGCCGAGACCTCGCGCCCCTGCTCGTATAGCGCCCACGTAAGGGTCTCGAAATCTTCCCGCGCGACCTGCTTGCCCAGGAGTCCGGCGAGACTGTCGATCGTCCACGCCGTGCCCCCGGCCCAGAGGTCCGTAAACGACTCGACGAGTTGTTCGCCATTCACCGCAGGGGTCGCCTCGGTGACGTCGTGCCCCAGTTCCTCACACAGCTTCGCTGCGTCTTCCACCGCAGCGATGCAGTCGGGGTGCAGCGGCGGGCCGAACGCTGTAACACGGGTGAACGCGATGCGTAGCCGGCCGGGATTGCGGCCGAGTTCTTCGACGTACGGGCGCTCCGGTTCCGGGGCAACGTACGGGTCGCCGGGCATCGCACCCTGCGTCGCGTCGAGAAGCGCGGCCGAATCGCGAACGGACCGCGTGAGGGCGTGCTCCTGAACGAGGCCGCTCATGATGTCCCCGATGAACGGTCCGAGTGTGATCCGCGCGCGCGTCGGCTTGAGGCCGAACAGCCCACAGCAGGACGCCGGGATCCGGATGCTGCCGCCGCCGTCATTGCCGTGAGCGAACGGCACCATGCCGGACGCCACCGCGGCTGCAGAACCGCCCGACGAGCCACCGGTGGTGTGGTCGAGGTTCCATGGGTTGTGCGCTGCGCCGAAGAACTCTGGCTCGGTCGTCGGTATGAGTCCGAACTCCGGCGTGTTCGTCTTGCCGCAGATGACGAGCCCGGCCTGCTTGTAACGCCGTGTCAACTCGCTGTCCATCGGTGCGATCAGGTCCTTCAGGAACCGCGCACCCTGCGTGATCCGGACGCCGCCGTACATCGCGCCGAGGTCTTTCAATAGGAAAGGAACGCCCGTGAAGGGGCCTTCCGGAAGCCCGCTCTTCAGCACGCGCCGCGCTTCGTCGTACATCGGGGTGACGACCGCGTTGATCTGCGGGTTCAGCCGCTCGATGCGCTCGATCGCGCCTTCGACAAGTTCGGCGGGGGTGATCTGCTTGCTGCGGACTAGCTCCGCCTGCGCGGTGGCGTCTAAGAAGGCGACGTCGTTCATGGTGCGGCTCCTCTCCCGGTTGTGGCTCCAAGAGTACAGGCTGCGCGTTCCAGATTACAGTCCCTGGCCCAGCCCGGCGGTCATGGATTGAGGTATGCCCTTCAACCCGACATCGCAGGGGGCGTTGCTGGCAGGTGGGCGGGGGAGGGGTGTCCGCCCACCTGCCTTAGTCAGGGCGCGCCTGGCGAAGGGGGTGAAGCCTGGCGCGCCGGGTATCGTCTAGGGTTGTGCCGTCTCGGCCGCGAATGACGGCTCGGCGGCGCCATGCAGCGCCCGGAACTCGTCCTCCAGCACCGACATCCGCACGATGTCCCAGTACCGGCCGTCCTGGAAGTAATCGTCTCGTGAGCGGCCTTCTTCCACGAAACCGATCTTTCGGTACACCGCGCGTGCCCGTTCGTTCGGAGCGAAGACCCCCAGGGTGACCTTGTGCATATTCAAAGTGTCGAAGGCGAACCGGACCAGGGTCAGCATCGCGTCGGTCCCGTAACCCCGGTTCCAGTAGTCCTTATCGCCGATCATGATGCCAAGTTCGGCGTGGCGGTCCTCCGGCCGCCCGTGGTGCAGGCCGCAAAAGCCGATGTGCGCCCGCTCCAGCGTTTCGATGGCAAGGCGGACTTCCTGGTACTCAGACTTCGAAGCACTCTCGGCCCACTCCCGCTCGGCCGCGAGGGAGATCGGATAGCGCGCCATCAGGTTCTTGGTCACCTCGCGGTCGTTGATCCAGACCGTGGCGCGCTGGGCGTCTGACGGCTCGATCGCCCGCAGTCGGATCAGCCTTCCTTCTATCGTCATGTCGCCCTCCTCTGGTCTGGAATGAAAAGCCCGTCGCTTTTGCGACGGGCTATTGGTTCTCCGGTGGGTTGCTGTTACTTGATCCGGAATACCCTGGCCCGTCCGCGAATGTGATTCGTGAGCGTGTGACAACCAACGCCCATATCGGACGTGGCTACGCGCTTAGCGAAAACGTAGGCGGTTCTGGCCGGGGTATTCATGGTTTCGGAATACTAGCACGCCTGTGCGTAAGGTGTCAACGGAAATCTATTCCGCTGGCAGTACCCCGACGCTGCGCAAAAACGGGATCGCGTTCGCCACGCGTTCCTCGTCTTGCCGCTGGTTGATCTCGAAGATGCGCGGGATGTGTCGCGGTAGCTTCGCGGCGTAGTGCGGCCAGTCCGTCGTGCCGTGCCCCGGCGCGCGGTGGTCGGCCAGCCCGTCGACGTCGTGGACATGCGTGCCGACGCAGCGCTGTCCCGCTTCGTCCAGCCACCGGGTGTGCGGGTGGAAGCCGAGCCGGTCGAGCACCTCCGCATGGCCGACGTCCAGCCAGAAACCGGCGACCTCGGGCGGGTAGTCGGCAATTAGCTCCTGCACCTCGTCCGGGTCCGGGAACTCGTGGAAGTGATAGCGATTCTCTAGCCCGACAGTCACGCCTCGCGGCGCAGCATAATCTCCGATCTCCGCCAGCGAGCGACGTGCATGCGGGTAGTAGCGGTCGCGGTTCTCAGCCCGGCGTTCGCGGGCGCCTTCGACCAGGCGGCTCCACTCGTCGCTGCCGCTGCCACCTTCGTCGAACAGCTTGCGGAGCCGCTTCTCCTCATCGAAGATCGCGCTGCCGATCCCCCCGAGGTGCACGACCAGCAGCGAAACGCCGGCGAGAACGGCGGTGTCCACGCTGGCCCGCGCCACCGCAACTGCCTCCCGGCGCTCGTCCTCGTCATCGGCCGCCAGGTTTAACGCCTCGGACCAGCGCCCGTTTGCCGACTTCACGCGAGGGCACGGTGAGTGCACGGACGAGAACCCAACGTGGCCGCATTCAAGCAGCGCTTCAACCCCGGCGGGAGGAATCACGTAGTTGATCTCGGCGTGGCCATAACCGAGGGCCGCGGTCTTCTCGGCGAACGATGGCATGTGGTCGCCGTCGTCGCCTGCTCGCTTGAAGTTGCCCTGCGACCACATCGTGCTCAGGGAATGGATCGGAGAGTCGGTCATGTAACGAGTCTACCGAGACGGCGGGGGAGGGTCGAGCGGGGGCCGCCGCTCGAGCGGCG
>Ga0326597_10009520_pt1 | contig 13008 bp, 11 predicted proteins | sample RVTome_12_FD_203789 | JGI IMG/M metagenome (GOLD analysis project Ga0326597, IMG submission 203789) | Soil microbial communities from uranium-contaminated site in the Upper Colorado River Basin, Wyoming, United States - RVT100D185 | ecosystem: Environmental > Terrestrial > Soil > Contaminated >... | reverse complement strand
GGCGACGAGCAGCATCTGACGCGCGGCCGCGCCAATTCTTTACGCCTCGCGCTGTCGGGCCAGCTCGGGCCGGACGCGCTCGTCTCGGATGCGATGCGCGAGACGATGGATCTCTGCATCTCGTGCAAGGGCTGCAAGCGCGAATGCCCGACCGGCGTCGACATGGCGCGCATGAAGATCGAGTTCCAGCATCACTCGCGGAAGCACCACGGGCTTTCGCTGCGCGACCGTGTGATCGCCTACCTGCCGCGTTATGCGCCCTATGCCGCGCGTCTCGCGCCGATCCTCAATCTGCGCAACCGGATGCCGGCCCTGGCGATGCTCGGCGAGCAGGTCCTCGGCTTCAGCGCGCGGCGGCAACTGCCCGAGTGGTCCTCCGATCCGTATCGGGGCGCAGCGAATAACGGGGCCGGGGTGCCGCACGAAGTTGTGCTGCTGGTCGATACGTTCACCCGCTATTTCGAGCCGGAGAACGCGCGCGCGGCGGAGCGGGTGCTGACCCGCGCCGGCTACCGGGTGACGACGCCCGAGCCGATGGTCGGACGCCCGCTCTGCTGCGGGCGCACGTTTCTGGCGGCGGGCATGATCGACGAGGCGAAGCGGGAGGCGCAGCGCATGCTCGACGCGCTGAGCCTGACGGTGATCGCCGGCGCTCCAATCGTCGGGTTGGAGCCGGCTTGCCTTATGACCTTGCGCGACGAACTGCCGGCCTTGCTGCCCGGCGCAGAGAGCCGGGAATTGGCGGCGCGGGCGCAATTGTTCGAGGAATTCGTCGCCAGCGAAAAAGCGGTTGGCCGCTTCGATTTGCCGCTCGCGGCGATGCCGGGGAAGACCGCGCTGCTGCACGGCCACTGCCATCAGAAGGCGTTCGGCACCGCGGCCGCTGCGGCCGAGGCGTTACGGCTGATTCCGGAATTGACGGTCGAGACCTTTGATTCGACCTGTTGCGGCATGGCCGGCTCGTTTGGCCTCGAAGCCGAGCATTACGAGGTGTCGATGAAGATCGGCGAATTGGGCGTGTTGCCCAAGATGCGCGAGGCGGCCCCCGACACAATCCTCGCCGCCTGCGGCACCAGCTGCCGCCACCAGATCGCCGAAGGCACCGGCCGCCAGGCGCGCCATATCGTGCAGATTCTCGATGAGGCGTCGGCTGGCTGATGCGAGCATAGGGAAGGCGAGAGACATGCCCTTGTTGGTGCCGATCTCGGTCGGTGAACTGCTCGACAAGATCACCATCCTCGAAATCAAGGCCGAGGTGATTACCGACCCGGCAAGGCATGCCAATGTGATGCACGAACTCGCCACGCTCGATGCCGTGCGCCAGAACGAGGTCGCCTCGCTGCCGGAGCTGGAGGCGCTATATTTGGAGCTTCAGTCCGTCAATCGACAGCTCTGGCGGATCGAGGACGACATTCGCGCGATCGAGCGCACCGGGCTGTTCGACGAGCGGTTCATCGAGCTCGCGCGCAGCGTCTACCGCAACAACGACGAACGCGCGGCCTTGAAGCGGCGCATCAATCAATTGACCGGCTCGGACATCGTCGAGGAAAAGTCTTACCTCAGAGGCTGACTTAAAATTGAGTTGAGCGATGTCAGCCACGGTTCAGCACTACTCCCTGGCACAGCAAACAGCTTGCGGCGGCGGTAGGTAGGATGGGTTGAGCGGAGCGAAACCCAGGTGGCGAAACGAACGAAGCAAAAGAATGACGGTGAGGAGACGAACCTCGCCGAGGCGAGCCGGCGTCGGTTCGCACCTTGTGGTGGCGTCGAGTTGGAGCTGCGTTCGCCGACGGCGGCGAGGCCGTTACCGGATGTCTCCGAAGATCCGGAAGAGGGCGCGTAACTGCGGGGGCGGGGCTGCAAACCCGGCATTGGCAAAACGCTTGCCAATGGCATTACACTGCGCACCGGACTATGCGTCATCTACCTCGAAGGGAATGCATCATGCATTACAAGCGGATCTCGGCCGATTGCCATCTCGATATGCCCTGCATGCCGCCGGAGCTGTTCGTCGAGAACGCGCGCCGCGAATTGAAGGAGCGCATGCCCTATGTCGAGGACGGGCCGGACGGACCGCATTGGGTCGCCAGGAACGGCGCCGATTTCGGCCTCGTGAACGGGGTGGGGCCGGGCGGCGCCAAGCTCGTCCCCGGGCAGAACGTGCGGGTCGACATCATGGCTGCGCACGGCCTCTATTCCGACGCCCAAAAGGGCAAATTCCGCTGCCGCGACCCGCACTTGCGCCTCAAAGACATGGAAGAGGACGGGGTTGACGCCGAGATCATCTACGGCGTGCTCGGCACCGCCTCCAAGCTCAACGACATGGAAGCCTCCAACGAGGTGCTGCGCATCTACAACGACTGGCTGAAGGAATTCTGCAGCCATTACCCCGACCGCCAAATCGGCCTCGCGTGCCTGCCCTATGGCGACATCGATGCTGCGGTGAAGGAAGTCCACCGCACCGCGAAGATGGGGCTGCGCGGGCTTGAGCTGTCGTGCTCCTGGGACATGGAGCCGATGTGGCACCCGGATTGGGAGCCGGTGTGGAACGCGGTCGAAGAGGTGGACCTGCCGCTCCATTTCCACACCTTCCCGACGACGCCGCCGCGGGCCCGCGAATTGACGGGCCCGGTGCGGCGCGCGGCGATGTTCACCGGCGTCTCGGCGTTCCAGATGGGCCTCGTCCATATCATGGCGGGGTTGATGGGGGCCGGCGTTTTCGAGCGCCATCCGCACCTGCGCATCGGCTTTGGCGAATCTGGCGTCGGCTGGATCCCCTATGCGCTGCACCGCATGGATTTCGAGTTCGAGGACCGCTTCCGCGACCTGATGAAGCTGAAGCCGAGCGAGTACTGGCGCCGCCAGTGCCGCGCCACCTTCCAGTTCGACCCGATCGGCGCCAAGCTGATCGACGACATCGGCGCCGAGACCATCATGTGGGGCTCGGACTACCCGCATACCGACGGCATCTGGCCGGAATCGACCAAGTACATCGACGAGCAGTTCGCCGGGTTGTCGCCCGAGGTGATCCACAAGATCACCTGCGAGAACGCCGCCAAGTTCTACCGGCTGGTCAATTAGCCAGCGATTAGCCACACCCTCTCCCGCACCGCGGGGGAGGGTGGCGACCCTTGGACGACGTTCCGGAGGGAGGCGGGTGAGGGTGACCGCCATCTGAAAGAACCCGCGCACACCATCGCCCTCTCTCGTGACGAATCCCCCTCTCCCGCACTGCGGGAGAGGGTTTTTCGTTTGTGGGCGCGCTCTGCGCCCGCGAGCTATTGCATTCGCGAAGACCAGCCCCACGCAACTGGCTATGGGCAGTTCGGGCGATTAATATTATCTGTGGCTTACTATCAGCCATGCGTCCTATCGAAAGGTGGCATGTTGGATCTCGAACTCAGTTTTGGCTTCCTGGTCAACGATGTCGCGCGCCTGTTCGGACGCCGTTTCGACCACAACGGGAGGCGCCTCGGCTTGACCCGGACGCAATGCCGCACGCTTGGCTATCTCGCCCGCAATGAAGGCATAAACCAGGCTGGATTGGCCGATCTCCTGGAAATCCGGCCGATGACGCTGGTCCGCCAGATCGACCGCATGGAAGAGGCCGGGTGGATCGAGCGCCGCCCGGACCCGACCGATCGGCGAGCGCGCCGCCTGTTCCTCAGCGCCAAGGCGCGCCCGATCCTCGGCCGCATCGTGAGCGTGGCGAACGAGACGCGCGATGAAGCACTCGTCCGCCTGGCGCCGGCGGAAGGTAAAACCCTGGTCGACCTGCTGCGCCAGGTGCACGCCACCTTGTCTGAGCGGGTGCCGGTCGATCGCACCGGGGGAACGCCCAACGTGAGGGCGCCGCGCCCGCCGGCATCGCCGGGGCTGACGCAGGAGCTTCCGGAGGCGGCTGTCGCTGCGCCGGTGCAGGCAGTGGAGGCCGGCAGGTGACCTCCACCGAAAACGTCGAAGGCGAAGCGCCCACTCGCGGTTTCCGCCGAGTGTTCGGCGATCGCGGCGCGAGCGTCACCGCCCGGTCGTCGCGCCCGCTGCGCCAGCGGCTGCGCTTGCCGCTGATGCTGGCCGGCCCGATCGTCGTGCTGATCGCCGCCACGTGGTGGTACCTGACCAGCGGCCGTTACGTCTCGACCGATGATTCCTACGTGCAGGCCGCGCGCACGATGATCAGCGCCGACGTATCCGGCCGGGTCGTCGCGGTCGCGGTGCGCGACAACGAGCGGGTCGTCCCGGGCCAGGCGCTGTTTCGGCTCGACGATCGGCCCTACCGCATCGCCGTCGAGGAGGCCAAGGCAACGCTCGCCGCGGCGCGCCTCCAGGTCGATGCGCTCAAGGCGACCTATCGGCTAAAGGTCGCCGACGCCATGGCGGCGGAAAACACGCTCGCCTATCAGCAGCGCGAAACCGATCGGCAACGCCAGCTCGCGGCCAATGGCGTTGCGTCGCGGCAGGCCTTCGACCAGGCGCAAAATGCACTGCAGGTGGCGCGGCAGAAGGTGGCCTCGGCGCAGAGCGACATCGCCAACATGCTGGCGCAGCTCGGCGGCAATGCCGACATCCCGGTCGATCAGCACCCCTCGGTGCAGCGCGCCCAGGCGGCGCTCGACAAGGCCGAGCTCGATCTGTCCTACACTACAATCCATGCCGCCAAGCCCGGCATCGTCACCAAGGTCGAGCAGCTTCAGGTCGGCTCCTACGTCACCGCCGCCACCCCGGTGTTCGCCCTGGTATCGGACCGGATCTGGATCGAGGCGAACTTCAAGGAATCCGAACTGACCTATATGCGTCCGGGCCAGGCGGCGACGGTCGAGATCGACACCTATCCGGGGGTCGTGTTCAACGCCAAGGTTGAGAGCCTCAGCCCCGGCACCGGCCTCACCTTTTCGCTGCTGCCGCCGGAAAACGCCACCGGGAACTGGGTCAAGGTGGTCCAGCGCCTCCCGGTGCGCCTGACACTCGACGCTCTGGACCCGAACCTGCCGCTTCATGCCGGGCTCAGCGCCGATGTCGAGGTCGACACACAGCATCGCCGGCCGTGGCTGGTGTGGCTCGACCGCGTGGCAGGGCGCTTCTTCGGCACAGCCCAGGCGGGTGAGCCGAAGCGGTGAGGGGCGAGCCGGACCGCGCAGCTGTTCCGGCAAACCGGGTCGCCATCACGGTCTCGATCATGCTGGCGACCTTCATGCAGGGGGTCGACACCACCATCACCAACGTCGCCTTGCCGCATATGCAGGGCTCTCTGTCGGCTTCGCAGGACCAGATCGCCTGGGTCGTCACCTCCTATATCGTCGCCGCCGCGATCATGACGCCGCTGACCGGCTGGCTCGCCGGCCGGTTCGGCATCAAGTATGTGTTTCTGTTTTCGGTGATCGGCTTCACCGTGGCGTCGGCGCTGTGCGGCGTTGCGACGAGCCTCGCCCAGCTGGTGATCTATCGGCTGCTGCAGGGCATCTGCGGGGCAGCCCTGGTACCGTTGTCGCAGGCGGTGCTGTTTCAGATCAACCCGCCCGAGCGCCACGCGAAAGCCATGGCGGTGTGGGGCATGGGGGTGATCCTCGGCCCGATCATCGGTCCGGCGCTTGGCGGTTACCTGACCGATTATTACAACTGGCGCTGGGTGTTCTTTATAAACGTGCCATTCGGGCTGCTCGCCTCGGCCGGCATCCTCGTATTCATCCGCGAAACCCGCCACGGCCATCGCGAACCGTTCGACTTTTTCGGCTTCGTCGCGCTCAGCATTGCGATCGGCGCGTTGCAGATGCTGCTCGACCGCGGCGAGCTGAAGGATTGGTTCGACTCGATCGAGATCTGGATCGAGACAACAATCGCCGCGCTCGCCCTCTACCTTTTCATCGTCCACACAGCGACCGCGACCGACCGCTCGTTCCTCAACCGCGAATTGTTGAAAGACGGCAACTGCATGGTCGGCACCGTGCTCATGTTCCTCATCGGCATCCCGCTCTACGGGACCATGACCCTATTGCCGTTGATGCTGCAAAACCTGATGAATTACCCGGTGATGACGACCGGGCTGGTGACGGCGCCGCGCGGGATCGGGACGATGGTGGCGATGTTCCTGGTCGCGCGGCTGGTCGGCCGCATCGATACGCGGCTGATCATTCTGACCGGCCTCTTGGCGACCGTGGTCTCGATGTGGCAGATGACCGGTTTCTCCTTGCAGATGGGAATGGGCCCGGTCATCACCTCGGGCGTACTGCAAGGCTTCGGGCTTGGCTTTGTGTTCACCCCGCTCAGCATCATCACCTTCTCGACGCTGCCGCGCCACATCATGACGCAGGGCACCGCGATCTTCAGCCTGATGCGCAACATCGGCGGCAGCATCGGCATCTCGGTCGTCGTCGCGCTGTTGTCCGAGAACACCCAGATCGTCCACTCGCGGCTCGTCGAGGGCCTTCGGCCCGACAACCCGCTCGCCCAGGCCCCCTATCTCGCCGCGCCCTATAGCCTTAGTACAACGACGGGCATTGCCGCCCTCAACGCCGAGGTGACGCGGCAAGCGCAGATGGTGGCCTATCTCGACGATTTCAAACTGATGATGATCATCGTTCTGTTCGCCGCGCCCTTGCTGCTGCTGTTGCGCAAGCCGCCCGCTGCACGTTCCGGCCTCGCCGCCGCCGAGTAGCGGGCGAGCCGGCCCGGATCTCTCAGGGGCATTTCGCGAGGGCATAGCATAATGGCCATCCTCTTCCGTTCGACCCCGGCCGCGACGGCGCGCTGGCGCCCGTTGCTGGCGACGCTGATGCCGCAGCACGAGATCCGCTTCTGGCCGGAAGTCGGCGAGCGGGCGGCGATCGAATACGCGCTGGTCTGGCAGCCCGAGCCCGGGCTCCTCGCCTCGCTGCCCAACCTCAAGCTGATATTCGGCCTCGGCGCCGGCATCGACCATCTGCTGCGCGATCCCTCGCTGCCGAGCGGGGTTTCAATCGTCCGCCTCGTCGATCCCTACATGACCGACGCGATGAGCGAATACGTCGCGCTCTCGGTGCTGCGCCTGCATCGCCTGGATCTCGACTATCTGGCGCAACAGCGTGCCATCGTCTGGGAGGAGCGCGAGCAGAAGAATGCCGCCGAGCGCCCGGTCGGCATCCTCGGCTTCGGCACGCTCGGCCAGGATGCCGGCAGGAGGCTCAAGGCGCTCGGCTTCCCCGTCGCTGGCTGGAGCCGCAGCCCGAGGGAGGTCGCCGGTTTTACGACCCACGCCGGGGCGGCCGGGCTCGATGCCCTGCTGGCCGGCAGCGAAATCCTCGTCTGCCTGTTGCCGCTGACCCCCGAGACCGCCGGCATCCTCAACGCCGCCGCCTTTGCCCGGCTCCCGCGCGGAGCGGGGCTGGTCAATGCCGGGCGCGGCGGCCACCTCGTCGAGGAGGACCTGATCCCGGCGCTCGACAGGGGGCAATTAGCGGGCGCCGTCCTCGACGTTTTCCGCGAAGAGCCGCTGCCGCCGGGCCACCCGTTCTGGCGTCACCCGCGCATCATCTTGACGCCGCATGTCGCCGCCGAGACCCACCCGCCGACCGCGGCGCCGATCATCGCCGAGGCGATCCGGCGGTGCGAGGCGGGCTTGCCCATCGCAAACCGGGTCGATCTGGCACGGGGTTATTGACACTGCCGACTTCGCGATCGACCTTGGCACATCTTGGGAAATCGCTGCCAAATACCGGCTTGGAAAGCTGCCGCGGGCGGCGTTTCTGAGCTGTTCGGCGCCTACGGTGTGGCGCGGCTCTGGTAGAACGATTACGCGCTGCCGAATTTTCCGGCGATATGGGCATAGAGCGTACGCAACGCCTGCGCTTCGGCGCCTTCCGGCCGCCCCGGCCGGGAGCGGCCGTTCCACGCCATCACGTCGAGATGGGCCCAGGGGATGCCGGGGTCGACGAATTCCTGGAGGTAGAGCGCGGCGGTGATGGCGCCGCCCTGCGGTCCTTCTGAGACGTTGTTGAGATCGGCGATCTTGCTGTCGATGAGCCGGCGATAGGGGCGCCACAGCGGCATCCGCCATAGCGGATCATCCTCCGCGGTGCCGGCGGCGACGAGCGCCGCGGCGAGGCTGTCGTCATTGCAGAACATCGCCCCCAATTCGGGGCCGAGGGCGACCCGCGCCGCGCCGGTCAGGGTGGCGATGTCGACGAGCAGCGCCGGGTTTTCCGTCGAGGCTTCGGCGAGCGCGTCGCACAGGATGAGGCGGCCCTCGGCGTCGGTATTGCCGATCTCGACGGTCAGCCCCTTCCGCGTCTTGACGATGTCGCGCGGCCGCATCGCATTGCCGGAGACCGCGTTCTCGACCATCGGCAGCAGCACGCGCAGCCGCACCGGCAGCCCGGCGGCCATGATCGCCTGGCCGAGCGCCAGCATGATCGCCGCGCCGGCCATGTCCTTTTTCATGTTGAGCATGCCCGAGGCGGCCTTGAGGTCGAGCCCCCCCGAATCGAAGCATACCCCCTTGCCGACGAGCGTCACCTTGGGCGCCGATTTGTCGCCCCAGACGATGTCGACGAGCCGCGGGGCGCGCACGCTGGCGCGGCCGACGGCATGGATCGTCGGGTAATTCTCGGCCAAGAGCGCGTCGCCCGAGATGACCCGGTGCCGCGCGTCCGCCTTCTCAGCGACGTGGATTGCAGCCTCCGCCAACTCCGCCGGCCCCATATCCGAGGCCGGGGTGTTGATCAGGTCGCGGGCGAGGAACACCGCCCCGGCCAGCCGCTCGACCAGGCCTCGGTCGGCGCCCTTTGGCCAGACCAGCCTCACGCCGCCTGCCTTCTTCTTCTCGCGATAGCGGGCGAAGGCATAGGTGCCGAGCGCCCAGCCGAGCGCAAGCCGGCTCGGGTCGCCCCCCTCCGGCGGCTCGGCGATCCGGTAGCTGCCCTCCGGCAGCGCGTCGGTGAGGCCGGCCAGCGCCCACATCGCCGCCTCACCCTCGGGCACACCGACCAGCACCCGGCCGAGCCTGCCCTTCTTGTCCGGCACCAGCGCCAGCTTGCCGCCCTCGCCGGTAAACCCGGTCGCCGCTACCCAGTCGCGCTCATGTGCCGGCGCCCGCTCGCGCCACGTCGCCAGCCCCGATTTTGACACCGCAACCAGCGGCACCGCGCCGGGATCGTCGTCAATCAGAGAGAAGCTCATCGGAGGATTCCTCAAACAATCATCGTGCCGCCGTCGATGACGAGCGTATGGCCGGTGATGTAGGAGCCGGCGCGCGAGGCCAGCAACAATGCGGCGCCGGCGATCTCTTCCGGCTGGCCGAGCCGGCCCAGCACGGTCTGCGCCTCGCGCCGCGCGCGCCGTTCGGGGTCCTCGTAGAGGGCGCGGGCAAAGTCGGTGACGATCAGCCCCGGTGCGATGCAGTTGACGCGGATGCCGTGCGGCCCCCATTCGGCGGCGAGGCTGCGGCACAGCGCGATGTCGGCCGCCTTGGTGACGCCGTACATCGCGATGACCTTCGACGATTTGAGGCCGCCCGTCGAGCTGATGAAGATGATCGAGCCCTCGCGCTTCGCCTTCATGTCGGCGACCACCAGCTTCGACAGCCACAGGTTGCTCAAGACGTTGTTGGTCATCATGCGCTCGAACACCTGGTCGGTCAGGTCTTCGAGGGGCCCATAATGCGGGTTGATCGCGGCGTTGCAGACCAGGATGTCGACGCCGCCCCATTTTTCGCGCGTCTTGGTGACGAGGCTTTCCATCTGCGCCTTGTCGGAGATGCGGGCCGGGATCGCGATCGCCTCGCCGCCCTTGGCGCGGATCGCCGCTGCCGCTTCCTCGCACGGCGCCTCGTTGCGCGCCGAGATCACGACACGGGCGCCGGCTTCGGCGAAGCCCTCGGCGATCGCCCGGCCGATGCCGCGCGACGAGCCAGTGACGATCGCAACCTTGCCGCTAAGGTCGAACAGGTTCATTGCGGGTTTCCTCGGATTGCCGTCCGCCGCGCCAGGCCCCTCACCCCGGCCCTCTCCCCGCAAGCGGGAGAGGGCGGGACCCGCGCTGCAGGCGTGGGGGGTGAGGGGCAACAGGCGATGACGCCTCTTGCCTTGTGCGCTACATCCCCTCGCGCACCAAGGGGTTGCTGAGCGTGCCGATGCCGGTGATCTCGATCTCGCAGACGTCGCCGTGCTTCAGGTTGGCGGGGGCGCCCTCGGTGCCCATCCACACGACGTCGCCCGGGTAGAGCGTCAGGTATTGCGACATCCGGCTGATGAATTTCGCCACCCCGTGGACCATGTTGTTGGTCTTGAAATGGTCGGTCACCTTGCCGTTGACCCTGACCGTCGTCTCGGCCGCATCGAGGTCGAAATCGGTTTCGATCCACGGCCCCATCGGCTTGAAGGTGTCGGTGTTCTTGGCGCGCCACAGCGTGCGGTCGCCGCGCTGCCAGGTGCGCTCGCTCAAATCGTTGCCGATCGTCCAGCCGAGAACGCAGGAGAGCGCATCCTTCTCCGAGATGTGCTTGGTCTGCTTGCCGATCACCGCGACCAGCTCGCCTTCGTATTGCACGAGTTCGCCCGCATCTTTCGGGATCACGACCGTCTCGCCGTGCGCGATGAGCGCGTTGTTGGCGCGATAGCCGACATCGGCGTTGGGCGGGATGTTGGGCTCCTCGCCGCGCTTTTTCGCCATCTCGGTGACGTGCTCGGCGTAGTTGAGGCCGGCGGCGTAAAAGGTCTTCGGGATGACCGGCACGAGGAATTTGACGGCGCCGAGCTTGCGCCGCGTCGCGGTCTTCTCATAGCCGGCGAACGGATCGCCCTTGACCTCGACGACCTCGTCGCCCTCGATGATGCCGTAGGCTTCGCGCCCCTCCGCCGCGTATCTGAGCCAGCGCATTTTTCCCTCCCTCGATTGCGGGTCTTTCGCGATCATAGCCTACCAGCCACTGCCAGCAACGGAGCATGTTCATGCCGACGATCGATCGCGACGGGGTCAGCATCCATTACGAGGCGCACGGAGCCGGACCGGCGCTGCTGCTGTCGCACGGCTACGGCGCGACCTCGCGCATGTGGGAGGGACAGGCCGCCGCCTTCGCCGACCGCTATCGCGTCATCACTTGGGATATGCGCGGCCACGGCCAATCGGGCGATCCCGCCGACCCCGCCCTCTATTCACAGGCGCTGACGGTCGCAGACATGGCGGCGGTGCTCGACGCCTGCGGGGTCGAGCGCGCGATCATCGGCGGGCTGTCGCTGGGGGGCGTCATGTCATTGGCGTTCCACCTCGCCCATCCCCGACGGGTGCGCGCCCTCTTGCTGTGCGACACCGGCCCCGGCTTCCGCAACCCCGAGGCGCGCCGCCAATGGAACGAGCGCGCCCTGGCGCGGGCCGATGATCTCGACGCCAGGGGTCTGGACGCGCTCGGCGGCGGGGCCGAAGCCCGGCTCGGCCGTCACCGCTCGGCTACGGGCCTTGCCGGCGCCGCGCGCGGCATGCTGGCGCAAGAGGACAGCCTCCTCATCGACTCGCTGCCGCGGATCGCGGTGCCGACCCTGGTGCTGGTCGGCAGCGAGGACAAGAACTTCCTCGGCGCTGCCGATTACATGACGGCCAAGATCCCCGGTGCGCAAAAGGCGATAATCCCCGGCGCCGGCCACGCCGCCAACCTCGACCAGCCCGAGGCTTTCAACCACGCGGTCGCGGATTTTCTGGCGGGATTGCCGGCATAGCGAATGTCCCGCCCCATCAATCAGTCACCTGCGACCCCTGGCCGATCACCGGCCTTTGGGCGGATGGGCGCGAACGAACGCCTCGTTGACCTCGGCGCCCCAGCCGGGGCCGGCCGGCAGCAGTAAATCGCCGTTCTCGATGACCGGCGGCACCGTCACGATGTCGTCCTTCCACAAGACGTCGTCGATGTCGATCTCCATGACCTTGAAGTTCGGCACCACGGCGCAGAAATGCGCACTGATCAGCGAGCCGAGATGGCCGTTGAAATTGTGCGGCGCGACGTTGACCTCGAAGGCGTCCGCCATCGCGGCGATCTTGACGCTTTCGAGGATGCCGTTCCACGCCACGTCGACGATCGCGTAATCGACCGATTGCTGCTCGAAGAACGGCCGGAAGTTGCGCTTGCCGTAGATCGATTCCAGAGAGGCGATCGGCGTCCCGGCCGAACGCCGGATCAGGGCCAAGCCGGCCGGGTCGTAGAGGTCGATCTCAAGCCAAACCAGATCCAGGGGCTGGAGCCGTCGCGCCAGCTGCATGTAGCCGTCTATCTTGTAGTGAAAGTTGGTGTCGAGGTGCAGCCCGACCTCCGGCCCGGCGCCCTCGCGAAAGGCGGCGAGTTGGGTGTAGGCCGCGTCGAGCACCGCCTTCGAGATGTTGAGTTCGGGAAAGCCCGGCTGACTGCCGGTGCCGGCGCCATACATGTAGGGCTTGCCCTTATCGAAGCGGATCAGATTGGTTTTGAGGCCCCGGAAGCCCTTCCTTTTCACCTCGGCGCCGAGCCGCACGATGTCGTCGAGCGAGCGGATCGGCTCGACGCCGGCCCATTCCTTGATGCGGTCGGCGTGGCGGGCGCGGTAGGTGCCGCAATGCGACCAGTAGACCTGCAAGCGGTCGCGGATCGGCCCGCCGAGCATCTCGTAGACCGGGATGCCGAGCGCCTTCGCCTTGACGTCCACCAGCGCGTTCTCGATGGCGGCGATCGCCATCGCGTTGACGCCGCCCGCCGCCTGCCGGGTCGCGGCGTAGAGCGTCGCCGAGATGCGCTCGACCGGGCGCGGGTCCTGCCCGATCAGCCGCTCGCCGAGCTTCCTGATGACGCCGGTCAGCCCCTGGGCACCATAGCCTTCCATATATTCGGACCAGCCGACGATCCCCTCGTCGGTGGTGACCTTGAGGAAGGAATTGACGCGCCAGCCGGCATCGCAGTGCAGATCTTCGATCTTGACGATTTTCATGGTGTTTTCCTTATCCGCGCTGCGCGATCTCGCGCAGCACCGGTCCGAGATAAGAGAGGGTTCTCGCTAATCGGGAAGTTTGGGTCATCTT
>Ga0326597_10009519_pt1 | contig 13010 bp, 13 predicted proteins | sample RVTome_12_FD_203789 | JGI IMG/M metagenome (GOLD analysis project Ga0326597, IMG submission 203789) | Soil microbial communities from uranium-contaminated site in the Upper Colorado River Basin, Wyoming, United States - RVT100D185 | ecosystem: Environmental > Terrestrial > Soil > Contaminated >... | reverse complement strand
GGCGGTTGCCGTAACGCCGGAGCGCGTCCACCACCAGCAGTTCTATATCGCGGTCGAGCGCATAGTGCTGCAGTCCGTCATCACAAATAATGATGTTGCACTTGTTGTGTGCCACCAGTCCTTCCGCAGCCGCGTAACGGTCCGGTGCGGCGGCCACCGGACAGCCCGTATGCCGGGCAATCACGACGGCTTCATCGCCCACCATGTCGGGATCGCTGTCCGGCCTCACCTGCTGCGGCCACTGCCGGGCAACACCGCCATAACCGCTGGTGACTATGCCGGGGTGAAAATTGTTCTGCCGGAGATAATTCGCCAACCAGATGACCAGCGGTGTTTTGCCCGTGCCGCCGACGGTCAGGTTGCCGACCACCAGCACCGGCGCCGGCACGCGTTTTACCGGCAGCAGGCCGGCGATATAGCCAAGGTGACGGACGGTCATCAGGATCTGATAGATCCATCCCAGCGGCGCCAGTAACAACGACAACGGATGTTTGCCGTACCAGAGGTCCTCGATAAATGCCGGCGACAGTATGGGTTCATGCGCAGTCATGCCCGGATCCTCTCATGCCCCTGACGCCTTATTCCTCTTCTTCGTCGCCGGTACGCGTGGCGAAAGTGATCCGGACCAGGCCCAGTTGCCGCGCCGCGTCCATGACCTTGACGACGGACTTGTGCGGCGTCGCTTCATCGGCATGGATGACGACCGTTGCATCTTCCGTCATGTCCCGCTGCAATTCATGCATGGCCTGTTTGATGGTGGTTATCTGGGTATTGATTAATTCCTTGTTGTTTACAAAAATCCGGGACTGGGCGTCAATCGCAATATTGATGGTCTCCAGTTTAGTTTCGGTAACTTCCTTGCTGGCTTCGGGCAAGGTAATGTTGAGCTCCGACTTCTTGGCAAAGGTGGTCGTCATGACAAAAAAGACCAGAAGGACGAGAAGCACATCAACGAGATTGATGATGTTGATCTCAACCTCCTCATGGCTGCGGGGGCGGAATTTCATGGGATATTAACCACGCGTTCAGTTCCCGGTTTCTTGTTCACGCTGGCCCTTGATGATCTCCACCATCTTGAGCGCCTCTTGCTCCATGGTGATGACCAGCGCGTCCACGCGGCCGTGAAAATAACGGTAGAAAAACATCGACGGTATGGCAATGGCGAGGCCGGTGACCGTGTCTATCAGGGCCTCGGCGATACCGCCCGCCATCAAATTGGGATCGCCGAGACCATGCGTCATGATGGTGGAAAATACCTTCATAATCCCGAGCACGGTCCCGAGCAGTCCCAGCAGGGGTGATATGGCCGTGATGGTGCCGAGGATATCCAGGAACCGCTCCAGGTCATGCGCCACGTGGCGGCCTACGTCTTCTATGCTTTCTTTCATGACCTCCCGGCTGTGCTTGCGGTTGACGAGCCCCGCCGCAAGGATCCTGCCCAGCGGCGAACTGCGCCTCAGGTCGGCGATCCTCCTGGCGTCCATATGCCCGGCTTTTTCCCACTGCCATACCTGGGCCAGCAGGTTCTTGGGTGCGACCCGGCTCTCGCGCAAGGTCCAGAAGCGTTCGGCAATGATGGCCAGTGCGAAAATGGAACACAGGATAAGCGGCACCATGACCCAGCCGCCGGCTTTGATGATTTCAAGCATTCATACACCCCCAGTTACAGCACGATATTGATGACAAATACCCGGTGACCGTTGTTTGCGGAAGGCGCTTAATCCCGCGTATGCCAGAAACGCCGGTACTCTTTCCGCCACGTGGTCGCAGTAATGCCGGAATGATCGATCCTGATCAGAATGGCGCCGTGCCTGGCCGTATCATAACTGCGGACACCCTGCATTTCATAACGGCGCATTATATCCTGATTCGGGAACCTGAATCGATTCCGGTAACCCACGGGAAACAACACCAGGCGCGGATGAACCGCTTCGATAAAGGCCGTGGTGGAAGAAGTTTTGCTGCCATGGTGTGGCGCCACCAGCACCTCCGCGGATAATTTATCAGCGTACCTGTGCAGGAGCCGGTATTCGGCTTCCTTCTCGATATCTCCCGGCAGCAGTATGGAATAATCCGCGGTGCTGATTTTGAGCACGCAGGACTGGTTGTTTTCCGTGCCGGGTTTGGTCACTTCCGGATGCAGGATCTGGAAGCGGACGCCGTCCCATTGCCAATGCTGTCCGGCCATACAGGGAGACCAGGACGGAGAGGTAAACGCCGCGGGCACGCTCGACAGCACCGTGGTGTCCGGATATGCCGCCAGCAGGGCATCGGCGCCGCCGCTATGATCATTATCGCCGTGGCTGATGATCAATTTATCCAGATGCGCAATACCGGCCCGGCGAAGATAGGGCACCACCACGGCTGCACCGGCATTGAAATCATCGCTGAACCTGGCGCCGGTATCATAGACCAGCGTGTGTGTGCGGGTCTCGGCCACGGCGGCGAGGCCCTGCCCGACATCCAGCAACGTAAAACGGAGTGCGCCCTCGCCCGGCGTCTTCGGCAACGGCAGCAATAACGGCAACAGCCATACGATCCCCAGCCAGCGCCAGGGTATGCCGGCGGGGAGCAGAAGGATCAAAGCACCGATCAACCCGATCGCAAAAGTCCACAGGGACGGTGCCGCCTGATGGAAGACGGCAAAATGCAAGTGTCCCAACCCTTCCAGCAGCGGCCAGATCAGTTGCAGAGACATGGCAGCCAGCGACAGGCAGACACGTCCAATGGGTTCACTGAGATTGACCAGCGCCACGCCCGCCAAAGCCAGGGGTGTGGTGACCAGACTGATCCAGGGGATGGCCACGATATTGGCGAGCATCCCATGCAATGCATATTGCTGGAACCAGAAAAGCGACAGCGGCAACAGTCCCGCGAAAACGACATATTGCGCCCGGCCCCACCGCCACCAGAGACTGCGAGTGGTGATGCGACAGGACATCCCCCAGGCCAGCACGCCGATGGCCCCGAAGGACAGCCAGAATCCCGGATCCATGACCGCGAACGGATCAAAGATGAGCACCAGCAATAACGCGACGGCAATGACCTGCGAAACGGCATGGCGCCTGCCGCTGTAAACCACGGACAGGACCACAGCCAGCATGATCAAGGCGCGTTGTACCGGGATGGAAAACCCGGACACCAGCGCATAGGTTGCCGCCGCCAGGACGGCCGCCGCCGCGGCAACCCGCGGCGCCGGCAGGAGGACGGCCCAGCGACCCGTGACGGACCACAATCTCAGCACGGCCAGATAAAACAAACCGGCTACCAGGCTGATGTGCAAACCGGAAATGGCCAGCAGGTGGTAAGTCCCGGTATTGATCAGGGTGGTCCGCTCCGCTAACGAGGTCTGGCTGCGGTCCCCCAGTGCCAGGGCGATGATCAGTCCCCGGTAGTTACTGTCCAGAGTACGGTTGACCCCCGCGCGCAATTCATGACGCACACGATCAATCCATACACCCCGGGTGCTCCCCGTGTAATGGTTCACCGGCGTTTGCACCACATAGCCAACGGCGCGGATGCGATGTTGAAACAACCATCCTTCATAATCGAAACCGCCGGGATTCAAAAAACCGCGCGGGCGTTTGAGACGGATGGTCAATTGCCAGTATTGCCCGGGCAGCAGTTGCGGTGGATCCTTATACCAGCTGAGCCGGATCCGGTCCGGCGCCGGCCAGTCCCTCCCGGCAAAGCGGACGGGTTTGTCAATCCGGAAGGCGAAACGGATCCCCTCACCCTGAAATTCCGGCAATGAGGCTACCTGGCCGGTCACCGTCAGGGTCTTTCCCTCAAGCTCCCGGTCGAGTTCCGTCGCCAGCAGGCCGTGGGCCCGGATCAACGCCCAGGTAAAACCGCATACCATCCAGCCGGCCAGGCGCCACCGCGGGCCGGACACGATCAGGAGAAATGCCAGCGGTACCAGGAGTAAGGGCAGCCAGGAGGGAGGCAATGCGGAACTTGGCAGAAGCAACAGAATACCTGACAGAAATGCAATCGTCCCTGTGCGCATCGTCCTTGATCCCCCTTCCCTGTAGAGTTTGTTCAGTAGTGCTTCTATTTGTCATCCCGAGCGTACGCGAGGGATCTTGCGGATTTCATAACTGCAAGATATCTCAGTCGTTTACACTCCTTCGAAATGACACGATCAATGTAATGATTTCAAACTGAGGCACTACCGTTTGTTCCAATCCGTGTCTAGTTTATTTCCCTGACGCTATACTACCGCCAGCTTAAATCATAACCCTGGCCATGCATGAGTCTCCGATCATTATTAAAACGTATTCTGCCTGAACCGCATCGGGTCCGCGACCATAAACATTTGCGCTGGTTCGGCGCCTGGTTGCACGACCCCAATCTCTGGCACCTGAACCGTCATTCCGCCGCGGGTGGCATAGCGACGGGCCTGTTTTGCGCGTTCATCCCGCTCCCCATACACATGATCGTGGCGGCGGCAGTGGCCATCCTGTTCCGCGTCAACCTGCCGCTGGCCGTCCTTCTGACGTGGATCACCAATCCTTTCACCTTCGCCCCGATATTTTTGTTTGCCTATACCGTGGGCAGCGTGCTGTTACAGGAGCCCATGCAGGTTATCACTTTTGAATTTTCATTCCGGTGGCTGCAGGAAATATTTGTGCACATCTGGCAACCCCTGCTGCTGGGGTGCTTCCTGCTGGCGGTGTTGTCCTCGCTGGCCGGCTATTTCGGGACGATTCTGCTGTGGCGGATATTACTGGTCAGAAAATGGACGCAACGGAAAACCAGAAAGCCCCGTAAACGCGGTTGAAGTGCAAATACCAGAACACCACAAAACATTCCTGCCACTGGATACGACACTGTCAGCGGCCTGATCTCACTGTAAGTGGCAAGCCGCACGTTTAGGAACAGCAATTTAATTACAGGGATGCAATCTGCCGTCGCGCAGTTCATAGGTCCGATCCATGCGCGCGGCGAGGGCCGGATTATGGGTGACCATGATGAGGCTGGTGCCCGCTTCCCGGTTGAGTTCCAGCATGAGGTTGAAAACCTGGTCCGCGGTATGCACATCCAGATTGCCCGTCGGTTCATCGGCGAGCACGCACCTCGGTTTGGTCACCAGGGCGCGGGCAATGGCGGCGCGTTGCCTCTCGCCCCCCGACATCTCACCCGGATTGTGCCGCATGCGGTTGCCGAGGCCCACCATCTCCAGCAATGATGTGGCGGCGGCGGCGGCGCGATCCGCATTATCGCCCCGAATCAACAAGGGCATGGCGACATTCTCCAGCGCGGTAAATTCCGGCAGGAGGTGGTGAAACTGGTAGATGAAACCCAGCGCCTGGTTGCGCAACAAGCCGCGCGCGGTCTCCGAGAGGGATGAAAATTCATTATTGGCGATACGGACCTCGCCCTTGCTCGGCACATCCAGCCCGCCCAGAAGGTGCAGCAAGGTACTTTTACCCGATCCCGATGTGCCAATGATGGCGATACTGTCACCGGTCCCGACCTTGAGATCCACGCCCTGCAAAACATCCACCTGTAATTCACCGTCGTGAAATGATTTCTCCAGCCCGGTGCAGCTGATGATGTCGTTGTTATTCATAACGCAGAGCCTCGGCCGGTTGCGTATGCGCGGCGCGCAGCGCCGGATAAATCGTGGCGCACAGGCAGAACAGGAACGCCACGATACTGATCACCGTGACGTCCGACCAGTGCATGTCGGAGGGTAGCTCGCTGATGTAATAGATGTCGGGTGACAGGAATTTTACGTGGAATAAGTTCTCGATGGCGGGGACGATGGTTTCCACGTTGGAGGCGAGCCATACGCCTCCGATCACACCCAGCAGGATCCCGACGAACCCGATGACCACTCCCTGAATAATGAAGATTTTCATGATGCTTTTCGGGCTGGCGCCGAAGGTGCGCAACACCGCAATGTCCGACTGCTTGTCCGTCACCACCATCACCAGCGTGGAAATGATATTGAACGCGGCCACGGCGACGATGAGCGTGAGGATGACAAACATTACGGTCTTTTCGGTCCTGAGCGCCCGGAAAAAATTGGCGTGGCGCTGTGTCCAGTCCACCACCTGGTACTGGCCGGGCAGGTCCTGGACAATCTCCCTGCTCACCATCGGCGCGGTAAAGATATTGCCGGTCTTGATGCGCAATCCGCTCACGCCGTTATTGCGGAACAATTGCCGCGCGTCATCCAGGTGCATGAGCGCGAGGCCGCTGTCGAATTCATGCATGCCGATCTCGAAGATGCCCACGATATTGAAGCGCTTGAGGCGCGGGATGATGCCGGCGGGTGTGACATTGGCCTGCGGCGCGACCAGTGTCACCTTGTCACCCACGGTTACGCCCAGCGCATTGGCAAGCTCGATGCCGATGATGATGTCGAAATTGCCGGGCTTGAGATCGGAAAAACTTCCCGCGATCATTCTTTCTGCGATCACGGACACCTTGGGCTCTTCTTCCGGCAGGATGCCGGTGATGATGGCGCCGTTGACGTTGCCGCTGTTCACCAGCATGCCTTCCGCCTGGAAATAAGGCGCCACGCCCAGCACGCCCGGATTGCGTTTGATCAAGTCGGCAATCGGCCGCCAGTCCTGCATGGTTTTGCCGCGATCGATCACCGATGCGTGCGAGGCCATGCCGAGAATGCGCTCCGTCAGTTCTTTCTCAAAACCATTCATCACCGACAAGACCGTGATCAGCGCCGTCACGCCCAGGGCCACACCCAGCATGGAAGTCATGGAGATGAAGGAAATAAAATGGTTACGGCGTCGGGCACGCACGTAGCGTAATCCGATGAAGGCTTCAAAGGGCTTGAACATGGCGGGGGATTATAGCGTAAAATTAAAAAGCAATTTCGAAATCAGGAGTCAGAATTCAGGAGCCAGAATTTTGACTTCTTACTTCTGGCTCCTGACTTCTGGATTCTGACTTCTTATTTTCGAGCGCGCTTAACGTGAAACTTCTCGCCCTTGACACCTCCACCGAGGCCTGTTCCGCCGCCCTGCATATCGGGGGGAAAACTGCATCCCGGTATGAATTCGCGCCGAAGAAACATGCAGAACTAATTCTGCCCATGGTGGATCAATTGCTTACTGAGGCGCAAATCAAACTCACCGATCTCGATGCCATCGCCTTCGGCCGCGGTCCCGGGTCCTTCACCGGCGTGCGTATCGCCACCGGCATCGCCCAGGGACTCGCCTTCTCCGCCGATCTCCCTCTCCTACCGGTTTCATCACTGGCGACACTGGCGCAAGCGGTCAACGGCAAGGCCGAAACTATCGCCGCCATTTTTGATGCACGCATGGGTGAAGTGTATTACGGACTCTACCGGAGCGGAGCAATCGTTGAGTTGCTCGGTGAAGAATCTGTCATCCCTCCGGACCGGATCATTCCCGGAAACATCACCGGTTGTTTCGGCGTTGGCAGCGGCTGGGCAAGTTATGCGGATTCTTTGAAAAAAATATTCGCAGGCCATCTGGAAGGCTACGATCCGGATCGTTATCCAAACGCACTGGACATGATCCCCCTCGCCCTGCAAGCCTTCCGCCGGGGAGAACTGAAAACGCCGGAAGAAGCAGCGCCGGTCTACCTGCGCAATGACGTCACCGGCTGAGAATTCAAAAAAATCGGTACATACATTGCGGCCCAACCACGATACTTCAATTCAAACCTCAGGTGAACAAAGGGTCAGGCGCGGTAATGGGTCAGATTGAACTTGTCATGCCGGCCACTACCCTGTCATTCCGAGCGCAGCAAGGAATCTTAGCGAGATTCCTCATCGCTGACGCTCTTCGGAATGACAGTGCCCCACCACTTCAGGCGCCGCTGTGATTACGGGTCCTGCATGACGGTGGTTTGCGGGAACTCTCGAGGAGTTTTTTTATAGCCGCGTCGAACTCTGCCCATAGCTCTTCCCGTTGACCGGACCAGCCGCGGCTGGATAATTCCTCTTCGATTCCGGTCCGAACCTTGACGATAGTAACTAACGGGCAGCGGCTGAAGTGCCGCAGATCCAGTGCCTTGTAGGCCTCCACCATCGAACAGTTCGCACTAACGCTGACGGACTCCAGGGTCAGACCATATTGCTGCATGATTTTCTTGACGGCGGGACTGCCGGATTGCACGTGATTTCCCCTCCCTGGCGCAGTTTGGTCAATGCGAGACAGGTTAGTTCTGCTAACCATGTGTGTCAAGCAATACTGTCCTTTCCGCGCCATCCGGCAGTTTCTAAACTGCGTGTTTATGAGTATCAATGCAAGGATCAGACAGGCGCGGAAGGCCGCGGGGTTGTCACAGAGCAGGTTGGCGAAGCTCCTCGGCGTCACCCGCAGCGCCTGCAGCCAGTGGGAATCGTCGCAAGGCACCGTGCCGCGCCGCGAGCGGCTGGAGCAACTGGCGGAACTGCTGGATGTGAGTTATGAATGGCTGGCAACCGGTAGAAAGGGAAAGGAGGAAAAGTCTGCGTTCGGCATCAAGGAAGATTCTCCTTATAAAACAGCAATGCCGCCCGACCAGGAAGAATTGTTGAAACTCTACCGCACACTGTCACTGAAAGCACGAATCGCCCTGATGGAATTCCTGCGCTCGTTATAATCATCGGTGTTGACCACGCCCTCACCCCTGCCCCCTCTCCCGGTGGGAGAGGGGTAAATGCACATTCGAGTAGACTGCTCGATTATTCATTGATGTATATCACTTCGCTCACGATTGCTCCTGAATTCATTAATTGCAGATGGCGGTAGGCCGGTGGTTTGTCGTCCTTGATGTAATTCCCGGCTTGCGGCGCAAATTGCACGCAGGTGGACGGTGTGGCGAAAAGTTTTACGGCCTTACGTTCGCTCTTGAATTCCTGGTGAATGTGTCCCCAGAGAATTCCGCGCACCTGCGGATGCCGATCCACGAGCGCAAATAAATCGGCCGGATTCTGCAGGCCCATCCTGTCCATCCACGGACTGCCGATGGAGACCGGCGGATGATGCAGGCAGATCAGGGCGTACTTGTCTTTGTACTCCGTGAGCGTCTGGTCCAGGAATGCCAGTTCATTTACGCCGAGTTTTCCCGCGTGGGTCCCCGGCAGGAAAGTATCCAGCAAGACAATGATCCAGCGATCGAAAAGAATGGATTTGTGCGTACTGATATTTTCCGTCGCCAGAATTTTATGCATCAGGGACGGTTCATCATGATTGCCCGGGATGCAGAAGACCGGACTTGCCACAGATTTGAGTATCGTGGCCAGGCGCTCATAGGCCGCCGGTAACGGGTCATGCACCAGATCGCCGGTCACCAGTATCGCGTCCGGCGACCGGCGGAACGTTCCGGCATGGGCAAGCGCCCCCACCAGGGTCGCCGCCGTATCTACGCCGTCAAAACACTGGCCCGGTTCAGCATAGATATGGGTGTCCGTGAACTGCAACAGTTCAACCCCATCTTCATGCTGTTGTGGTATGGATACAAACCGCTGCATTGGTACTGCTTCCGGATTTATGTTGGCGCACGCCGCGCGGAAAAAAATTCTTCGACTTCACGGAGATCCTGTGTCAGCGGCATCTGCGGCAGGCTGGCCAGGAATTTCCTGCCGTAAGACTTGGTAAGCAGCCTCGGATCGCAGATCATCATCACGCCATAGTCCTGCCGGTCGCGAATTAATCTCCCCACGCCCTGTTTCAGGTTGATGATGGCCTGGGGCAGTTGATATTCCATGAACGGATTCTTGCCTTGTTCCTGCATGCGCGCGGCGCGCGCCCGGAAGACCGGGTCATCCGGCGGCGCGAAGGGCAACTTGTCAATAATGACACTGGAAAGCGCCTCGCCGCGCACATCCACGCCCTCCCAGAAACTGGCGGTGCCCAGTAATACAGCATGGCGGGTATTCCGGAAGGTTTCCAGCAGTCCGGTTTTCCCCGCATCTCCCTGGACCAGTACGGGATAATCCGTCCTGCTCATTATTAATGGTGCGGCTTCTTTCAGCGCCCGGTGGCTGGTAAAAAGGACAAAGGCATGGCCGGCGCTGGCGGTGATGACCGGCAGGGCGGCGTTCACAACGTGCGCAGTATAGGACGGATCACCCGGATCCGGCATGTCCTGCGGCAGGTACAGCAAGGTCTGGTGCGCATAATCAAACGGGCTCGGCCAGGAGAGCGCGCGGACACCGGCCAGACCCAGTTCGGTGGCGAAATGACTGAAATCATTTCCCACGGCCAGCGTGGCTGAAGTGTAAATACAGCTGCACTCATGTTGCGCGATCCGCGCCTGGAACACCTCCGAGACATCGAGCGGCGTCTGGTGCAGCAGAAACCCGATCCCCCGCGTCTCCACCCATTGCACCCTGTCCGCCTGTTCACGTTCGCGGAAAGCGACCAGCATCTGCATCAGGTTTCCGCACCGGCGCCAGCAGTTGTCCAGCGCCCGCGAGCGTTGCGCCAGCGGATCAAGCGCCTGCTCCAGCGCCTGCAACGCCTGGGCAAGATCGGCGGCGGCCCGCATGACGGGGGCATCCGTTGTGAGATCCTGCCACGCACGGCGCGCATCGCCCTTGCCCAGGGCCAGGCGCAGGTCCTGCACGGCCCGTTGCAGCCGGTCCAGGATTGCACCGAATCCCTGTACATCGCCGGCGTCATTATGTTGGGCCAGACGGCTGTCATTAATGAGTTCCAGGATCTGCCGGCTACTCAGGCTTTCGGAAAAAAATTCGGCGGCGAGTTCCGGGAGCTGGTGCGCCTCATCGAAGATGATGCTGTCCGCCTTCGGCAACACCTCGCCGAAACCCGATTCGCGCAGGGACAGATCGGCCAGCAGCAGATGGTGATTGACGATGACAAGTTGCGCCTCCGCGGCCATTTTTCTCGCCCGGAAGACAAAACAGTCATCAAAATATTCACATTCCTGCCCGAGGCAATTCTCCGTGGTGGAGGTGATGGACAGTTTGAACGGGGACTTGTCCGACAGGTCGGCCAGCTCCGTGAGGTCCCCGGTCTCGGTCTGCGCCAGCCAGGATCGAATCGTGGCCAGCAAGCTATGCTGTTGCGACGACAGGCTGCGCCCGTCCTTTTCCGTTTCCTGCAGGCGCTGCCGGCAGAGATAATTGTTCCTGCCTTTCAGCAGGGCGCACCTGACCGGCACGCCTGCGGCTGCAGTAATGATCGGCAGGTCCTTGAAATACAGCTGGTCCTGGAGGTGCCGGGTACCGGTGGAAATGATGATTTTTTTCCCGGAGAGCAGTGACGGCACCAGGTACGCGAAGGTCTTGCCCGTGCCGGTTCCCGCCTCGCAGATCAATGATTCATGATTGCCGAGCGCCGCCTGCACTTCAGCGGCCATCTCTTGTTGCATCGGACGGACGGAATAATCCTCGAGCCGGCGCGCGAGGGGACCGCGTTCAGAAAGAAATTCCCCGGGGTCGGACGGTAACATGCTAGTGGCGTGTCTCACGGCCAACCTGTGAAAGTCCCCTGCCCGTTGGATGGACGGCGTGTCTTACCGCAGGGAACGGATTGTCGGCAGGGATAAATATAGCCCATTTCTGCTCTTTTATTTCGTCTCAGGCATGATCGATGGGGAACGGCATGACGTGGCGGAGTTCATCACATCCCTGTCTGACCATCAGCAAGCGGTCGACCCCCACGGCCACGCCGGCACAGTCCGGCAGTCCATGCGCCAGCGCCAGCAACAGCCGTTCATCGATGGGAGATTCCGGCAGGCCCATCTCGCGGCGCCGCCGGTTGTCCTGTTCAAAACGCCGGCGTTGCTCGTGCGCGTCCGCCAGTTCATAAAAACCGTTGGCGATCTCGATGCCGTTGATGAACAGTTCAAAGCGGCGGGCCACCGGCGGATCATCATCACTGAGCCGCGCCAGCACGCATTGACACGCGGGATAGTCATGGATGAAAACGGGTTGTTCGTGCCCAAGACTTTCCGCCACGCATCGGTTGAACAGGAAATCGAGCAGCCCGGCACGGTCATCCATCACGGTCACCAGGCCATGCTCCCGTGCCGCCTGTTGCAACAAGCTTGTGTCCGCGCAGTGCGGATCGAGGCCGGTGGCCGTTTGAAATACCTCCCCATATTTTTTTCGCAAGGCAGATTTGAACTCCAGTTCCAGCAGCAATGCACCGGTTTCATCCATCAAGGCATGTTCATCATATCCCGTCCGGTACCATTCGAGCATGGTGAATTCCGGGTTGTGCAACCTGCCGGACTCGCCATCACGAAATACATGCGTGATCTGATAAATGGGGCCGCTCCCGTACGCGAGCAACCGTTTCATGGCGAACTCGGGAGACGTGCCGAGATAAAGAGTCCGGACCTCAGTACCGGCCGGGTGCCGGAAGCAGGTGCTGAAGCTGTGCAGATTGGGATCGGTCACGGCGGCATGACCGAGGACGGGTGTGTCGACCTCGAGAATACCGCGCGCATTCATGAAGGCGCGGATCCGCTGCAACAGTCCGGCGCGCAACTTCAGCATCTCGAGGGAGATGCCGGGTTGCCAGTGCTCAGACATCAGGGACGGCGGAGGCCGGAAGCGGGAACGCTCAGGCCCGGCTCATGTATTCGCCGGTGCGCGTATCGACCCGGATTTTCTCGCCCCGTTCGATAAAGAGCGGCACCTTGACCACGGCGCCGGTTTCGAGCGTCGCCGGCTTGGAACCGCCGGTCGCGGTATCCCCGCGCACGCCGGGATCGGTGTCGGAGATTTCCAGCACAACGAAGTTGGGCGCGTTGACGGTCAGGGGCGCGCCATTCCATAAGGTGATGGTGCAGACTTCCTGTCCCTTCATCCATTGCGAGGCCTCGCCCATGGCCTTGGCGTCCGCGGCGTACTGCTCGTAGTTTTCCTGGTTCATGAAATGCCAGAACTCGCCGTCGTAATAGAGATATTGCACTTCGATATCCACCACGTCGGCACCTTCCAGGGTATCGCCCGACTTGAAAGTGCGTTCAATGACGCGGCCGGTCTTGAGATTGCGCAGCTTGACGCGATTAAACGCCTGCCCTTTCCCCGGTTTCACATATTCATTGCT
>Ga0326597_10009518_pt1 | contig 13011 bp, 10 predicted proteins | sample RVTome_12_FD_203789 | JGI IMG/M metagenome (GOLD analysis project Ga0326597, IMG submission 203789) | Soil microbial communities from uranium-contaminated site in the Upper Colorado River Basin, Wyoming, United States - RVT100D185 | ecosystem: Environmental > Terrestrial > Soil > Contaminated >... | reverse complement strand
CGCCCGCGCAGCTGGTGTTCACGGTGCAGCCGACGACGACGAGAACCCATGCGGCGATCGTGCCCGCGGTCCAGGTCACGGCGCTGGACGGCAACGGTCAAACGAGCGGGTTTAGCGGCCCTGTTACCATCACGCTCGAGCCGAACTTGTACGACGGCAAGCTCTCCGGGACGACCACGGTGACTGCGGTGGCCGGCGTGGCGACGTTCTCGGATTTGAGCATCAACAAAACGGGTTTCGGATACCGACTGCGCGCCACCACCTCCCAGCCGCCCCTGACGGTGGTCAGCGACCCGTTCAACATCACCCGCCGCTGACGCTCGTGCGAGGTCGCTCGCCGCGCGCTGAGCGAACAGGCCGGACTTGACTTCGCTGATTCCAGCGCCTCATTTGGTCCGTACCGCGCAACCTCCGAGGATTGCCGATGCGCTCGATCTCCCTGGCAGCAACCAGCTTGGTGCATGGGTTCTACGGCTTGATGTGGGTGTTGCTGGTGATGGATGTCGGGTCGCCGACGTTCAACCTCGGGGTGCCCGAGTGGGGACCGATGGAGACCGTCGTCGCGGCCGCGGTGCTGCTGACCGCAGCCTCGGCCCTGGGCGTCGTGCTGTATACGATCTCCCGCCGGGTGTTCCACAACCGCAAGCAGGTGTGGGCCCTGGAAGTACTCACCAGCCCCTCGGTCCAACAGCGCTTTGCCGCGCTCGGTCCCATCGAGACCTTTCCGGGCGGCCCAACCTACTCGGAGGCGCTCAAGGCGGAAGGCGCCGCGCGGATCCCCAAGGCCGGCGGGTTCCTCCAGGCCGTCGAATACCAACTCCTCACCCGCGCTCCACATGTGTGGCGCGAGATCCAAGGCTATCGGGACCAGTACCGCCTCGCCCGCGGGTTCATTCTGATCTCGGCGGCATTCGCTCCGGTGCTGCCGCTGTGGGATCCGGTCCGGGCCCTGGACGCCGCGGGCGCCATCGGTCCGTTCCCCATCATCCGCAGCCAGATCTTCATGCTGAGCACCCTCGCCTCGGCGGTGTGTTACGTCGCGTTCCGGGAACGGGCATACCGGTACGCGGCGGCGAAGCTCGTCGCCTACGCGACGATCGAGGGGGAGCGGCGGAAGAGTTGAAGGTCTCGAGAACGCGCTCCACCGTGCGGGCGGTCGCCCTGGTGTTGTGTGTGGGGGTCGGACGATCGGTTGCCGCGCAGGGTGTCGAGCGCTCGAGCGAAGTGGCGTGGCGTCCGCAGCTGCCGCTGCAAGGGTCGCTGGTGGTCTTCGGACTACACGTGTCCAGCGAGGAGACCGTGGTCGCGGTGCAGGGCACGCTCGCCGGGGAACCGCTCCACTTCGAGCGGGTCGGCGCCTGGTTCAACGCCGTCGCTGGGGTGCCGCTCGACGCGCGTGACAGCGTGATGGCCCGCATCGTGGTCGAGCGTGTCGCCGGCGGGCGCGACACGGTAACCGCCGCGCTGCCCGTTGGTATTCGTACGGCCCGGCGCGAGCAGCTCGCGGCGGACCCGGACTTGGTCCAACCACCCGAATCGCTCGCCCCGCGGATTCGCGCCGAGCGAGCGCTCGTGCGCAGGATCAAGCGGCGCGCGCACGACACGCCGCGGCTGTGGCGCGAACCGTTCGCGCGCCCCCGCCCGGGACCAGTGTCGAGCGGTTTCGGCGGGGCCCGGGTCTTCAACGGGGTCGCGCGGAGCCGCCATCTCGGCGTGGACTTCGCGGCTCGCGTAGGGGAGCCGGTGCGAGCGGCGAACCGCGGCGTGGTGACGTTCGTGGGCGCGCTCTACTTCAGCGGACACACCCTCTTCCTCGACCACGGGGGCGGCCTCGTCACCGGCTACCTCCATCTCAGTCGCGCGCTGGTCGCCCGAGGCGACACCGTCTCGGCGGGCCAAGTGATCGCCCGGGTGGGCGCCACCGGGCGGGTGACCGGCCCGAACCTCCACTGGCTCGCTTCCTACGGGAACGTGCTCGTGGACCCCATGGACTTGCTCACGCTCGACCCGGCGGCCCCGGTGGCCACGGCAGCGGACCGGGCACCGGGGTCGCCACGCTGACGGTGCTGGCGACGTAGCCCTCCAGCCCCGAGTAGCCATGCACGACGCTCCCGATTTCCTCCGAGCGCTGACGATTGTGCTGTGCGTGGCGGCTGTGACGACCGTCGTGTTTCAGCGTCTCCACCAGCCGGTCGTGCTCGGCTACATCATCGCCGGTCTCATCGTCGGCCCGCACGTGCCGATCCCCCTCGTCGCCGACAACCGGACCGTTCAGACCTTGTCCGAGCTCGGCGTCATCCTGGTGATGTTCTCGCTCGGACTCGAGTTCAGCCTCCGCAAGCTCGTGCAGGTCGGCCCGAGGGCGGGTCTCACCGCCCTCCTCGAAACCAGCATCATGGTGTGGCTGGGCTTCCTGACCGGGCGGCTGTTCGGCTGGACCGCGCTCCAGAGCCTGTTTGCGGGCGCCGTCATCGCGATCTCGAGCACGACGATCATCGTGAAGGTGTTCGACGAGCAGGGCATCACGGGCAGGCTGCGCCAGCTCGTCCTCGGCGTGCTGATCGTGGAAGACCTCATCGCCATCCTGATGATGGCGCTGCTCACGGGCCTCGCGTCGGGGAGCGGCTTGTCGGCGGGCCCGCTCGCCCTGACCGTGGGCCGCCTCGCCGCGTTCCTGGTCGGCCTGGTGGCGCTCGGACTGCTGGTCGTCCCCCGTGCGATGCGCGCCGTGACGCGCCTGAAACGGCGCGAGACCACCCTCGTGGCGTGCATCGGGATCTGCTTTGCCGTAGCACTCCTCGCTCAGGAGTTCGGGTATCCGGTCGCTCTCGGGGCATTCATCGCGGGCTCGCTCGTCGCGGAGTCGGGAGAAGGAAAACAGGTCGAGCCCCTCATCGAGCCCGTCCGGGACATGTTCGCGGCCGTGTTCTTCGTTTCCGTGGGCATGCTGATCGACCCGCTGGAAATCGCGCGACACTGGCCGGCGGTCGTGGTGCTGACGGCGTTGGTCGTGATCGGCAAGGTGCTCGGCGTCTCGCTGGGCGCCTTCCTGACCGGGAACGGAATGCGGACCTCGGTTCAGGCGGGGATGAGCCTCGCCCAGATCGGGGAGTTCTCCTTCATCATTGCCGCGCTCGGCCTGTCCCTGAAGGCCACGAGCGAGTTCCTGTATCCGGTGGCGGTGGCGGTCTCCGCGCTGACGACGCTGCTGACCCCGTGGCTGATCCGGGCCTCTCAACCGGTCGCCCAATGGATGGATCGAAGGCTCCCGAAGCCCATGCAGACCTTCACGGCGCTCTATGGCAGCTGGGTGGAGGACTTGCGGGCGGCCCCGCGGGCGCCGACGACGGCGGCGGCAATCCGCCGCCTGCTGCGCTTGCTGGTGCTGGATGCGGGGATTATCGCGCTCATCATCGTCGCGACCTCGACCGCCATGGAGCGGATCGTCGCATGGGCCCAGGACAGGATGGGGATCTCCGGGCTCGTGGCGCGGCTGCTGGTCATCGGCGCCGCCCTCGCCCTGTCGGCGCGGTTCTGTATCGGCGTGTTCCGGGTCAGCCAGAAACTCGGGGTGACCCTCGCCCGCCTCGCCCTCCCCGCGGAGAAGAAGAAACGCGTCGATTTCGCCGCCGCCCCCCGGCGCATGCTCATGGTAACGTTCCAGTTGTTCGGGGTGCTCCTCGTCGGCGTGCCGTTGCTCGCGCTCACGCAGCCGTTCCTCCCGGACGCGGTGGGAGCGACCGTGTTCGGAGTCTTGGCGGCCGTGTTGGGGATCGCGTTCTGGCGCAGCGCCGCCAACCTCCAAGGACACGTCCGTGCCGGTGCCCAGGTGATCCTCGACACGCTCGCCGCGCAGTCTCACGGCCGGACGATACACGTCGAAGGCGACGCTCTTGCACGCGTGCAGCAGCTGCTGCCGGGACTGGGGGCGCTCGCGGCGGTCCGGTTGGACGCCGCGAGCCCGGCCACCGGGAGGAGCCTGGCCGAGCTCAACCTCCGGGGGCTTACCGGCGCCACGGTCCTGGCGATCACCCGGGACGAGGGAGGGGTGATCATCCCGACCGCGCGGGAACGTCTCCGCGAAGGAGACGTGCTGGCGCTCGCGGGCAGCCACGAGGCCATCGAGGCGGCCAGGAACCTGCTCACCGCCTGACACCCTCCACGTCGGTTTTCTTCCACGACCGGTCTCCCGCGTGCAAGACGACCACGGAGGACAGCTGTATCCTGCTGACCAAGATCCACCGGCCGGGACGCGACATCTGGTTCCGTGTGCTGGACATGGGTGACGCGGACCGATCCACCTTCGTCGGGTTCGAGGGCGCCGCTGGTTTCCTAACGTCAGCCGAGTATTGTGCCGGCCGCCCCTGGCCGGACGACAATGCGCGTACCTGGCCGGTGACCACGGGCGGCATCACGGTTCGCCCGTAGGAGGGCCGGGGTTCCGAGGACTTCGCGTCGCGGGTAGCTGCCTGTACCCCGACCGAGGCAGTCAACCTGGTCAAGCGAGTGGCACCAGGTTGGCTGTTCTCGGAACAGCGCTGTCCGTTGGAGCGCCTCCCGGGTAGCAGTGGGCATGGCGCGCACCGCTGTCGTGCCGATCACCATGGGGGCGACCGGAGTCTCGACGCTCCCCCTCGACGATTTCCTGGTCACCGAAGCGGTGTTCCCCGCCCACGAGCGGCTCCCGCCTCACGTTCACGACCGCGCCACACTCGCCGTCATGCTGGAAGGGTGTTTCGACCTCAGCATCACCCGCAGGGTGTTTCCCTGCGGGCCGGGGAGCGCCGTCACGGAGCCGGCGCAAGAGCGCCATGGCAACGTGCTCGGTTCCGGCGGAGCGCGAGTGGTGGTGATCCAGCCGGATCCCCTCGCCTTGGAGGGGCTGGGGGCGTGCGGCCGGTTGTTCGACGAAGTGCGGCATGCGCACCGCAGCCCCGCCTGTGGCCCAGCGTGGCGCATCGCGGGAGAGCTGCACGCGCCCGACAGCGCGACACCGCTCGCCGTCGAAGGACTGGTGCTCGAGATGCTCGCGCTGGCTTCGCGGCAGGATCGAGGTGAGCTGCGGTTGCCTTGGGCGCCAGCGTGGCTCGCACGAGCGCGCGATGAGCTGCACGCGCGTTTCCGGGATCCACCGCGAATTCGCGAACTGGCCGATTCGGCGGGGGTCCACCCCGACTACCTGGCGCGCGCCTTCCGGGTGCGGTTCGGTGTGCCCATCGGCTCCTACGTCCGTCGACTGCGGCTGGACTGGGCGGCCGCTCGGCTGGAGGTGGCCGAGGAGCCGATCGTGCGGATCGCACTGGAAGCGGGCTTTGCGGATCAAAGCCACTTCACGCGGGCGTTCAAGCGGCACTCGGGGCTGACCCCGGCGGAGTATCGACGCGCATTCGAATCACCTGCGCCTCGCTTCCCGCAGTAACAACCCCCCCTGGACGTGACGGCTCTCCGCCAACTAGTGGAGCTGCGGCACGCTGACGGCTCCGCGGCCGAAATGGCGACCCTTCCCGATGTGACGCCACGCCCGCACCGATAGGTATCCTTATCGGATAACCCGACCTTGCGAGGTGTCGTATGCCCACCAGCCGCCTTGTCGCTCCCCTCACCAAGCGGACGCGGTGGCGAGATGGCCAACGCGCTCTCTGCCTCTCCGCGATCCTCGTCGCCCTGGCGGCCATCGCCTCGGCGCAACTGGTCCCCATCCGAACGGTGCCGCTCGCGCAGGGGGATCAGTTTCTGATCTTCCCCTCCCACACCATGGGCATGGGCAGCGCGTCGATCGCCCTCGCGGATTCCCTATTCGACCCGTTCCGCAACCCGGCCATGGGAGCGAGGGTCGGCGCCAGCCGCCTGTTCACCTCCCCAGCCGCCTACAGCATTTCCCGGAAGTCGGGAGGAGGGCGCACGCTGCCGCTCGCGAGTCTGCTGCGCGCCGGCAGCTGGTTCGGTGGGGTCTCCGTGGCCATCCAGGAGGTGGAGACGAGTCGGCCGTTCCAGGCGCCGCCCATCATCTTCCTCCGCGGTGGCCCGATCGCCCAGGACATTGCAGGTCAGGGCCCAGCCCAGCAAACACGCGGCAATACCTACGCCTTCGCGTCCCTGGGGAAATCGATGACGCGGAGTGGGCTCTCCCTCGGGGGCAGTGCCCTTTGGTCCCGGCTCCAGGTGATGGACGGCGTGGCCTTGCTATACCCTGGCAGCGAGCGGGTCAGCCAGTCCGGTCACGGGCTGGACCTCCGACTCGGGCTCCTCCAAGAGTGGCGTGAGAACCGCTCGCTCGAAGCGCTCGTGCTGCACCACCGTTTCGGGATGACGCAGGACGTCGTTTACCTCGACCAGTTCTGGGATCCGGGGACCCAGCAGTTCGTTCAGGTTCCACGTGTGGAGCACAGCGTCGATCGGGCCACCACGTGGGGCATGCACCTCGCCTACCAGCGCCCGCTCACCGTGTCTGGATGGCGGATCGGCTGGCTCGCGACCGCCAATCACCAGTCTCAGCCGCGCATTCCTGAGGACGAGATTCTGACCATCCCAGGCAGCCAGGGGCGCTCGACCGCGTACAACCTCGGGCTCGGGCTTTCTAAATCACGCGGCTCCGGGACGTTCGCGATCGACGCCATTTACGAGCCGATTTGGAGCACGACATGGGCCGTGGCGGCCGCGCCGGTCGTCACGACACGAGGCGACACCATCCCCGCGGGCGGCCGGACGGTTGAGAGCCGCTTCCGCTTCTCGAACGCGGTACTGCGGCTCGGCGTCAGCCGTGAAACGGCCTTCGCGGACATCCAGAAGGCGTTCGGCTTCCAGCTCGGTCTGGCCGTACGCGCGATGCGCTATCGGCTCGCCCAGAGCGACCGCGTGGCGGTGGCCGAGCAGCGGCTGCGGGAGCGGTGGGTGGAATGGACGCCGACCTGGGGCTTGAGTCTGCGCTTCCCGGAGCTCGAGGTGCGCTACCGCGGACGCGTCACGAACGGGGCGGGACGGCCGGGCGCGGATGTGGCCTTCGCCATAGCGCGGACGATCGATGTGTTGCCGCCGGGGGGCATTCTGGTGACGCCGGGAGGTCCGCTCAACCTCGCGGGCGTCACGACGGTCACACACCAGATCTCCCTGTCCCTTCCGCTGCGCTGACCCGGAGGTTCGCCATGCCGACACGCATCGTCCGTACGCTATTCCTCGGGTTCCTCGTCCTGGCGGGCGGCTGCGTGGAGACCGACCGCTCGATCTCGCTGCCGCCGTCGCTCGACGCCGAGCTGCGGCAGACCCTTCAGCAGTGGGGGGTGGTTCCCATCGGACGTCCGCCCGCCCACGACGTGGCGCTCGTGGCGCTCGGCCGGGCGTTGTTCTTCGACAAGATCCTGAGCGGCAACCGCGACATCGCCTGCGCGACGTGCCACAACACCCAGACCTCCATGGGCGACGGGCTCTCGCTGGCGGTCGGCACCGGCGGCACCGGGGTCGGGCCCGCGCGGCGGCTCGGCCCGGGCCGCGCGTTTGTGCCCCGCAACGCGCCGACGCTCTTGAACGCCGGGCTCGGGCTGTTCTACATGTTCTGGGACGGCCGGATCTCGGGGTTCGGCGGAGGATTTTCGACCCCGGCGGGCGCCGCGCTGCCGGCTGGCCTCCCCAACCTCCTCACCGTCCAGGCGATGTTCCCCGTCACCAATCGCCGGGAAATGCGCGGCGAGCCGGGCGACCGCGACGTATTCGGAAACCCGAACGAGTTGGCGCAGTTCGGCGACAGTCAGTACCTGGAGATCTGGCAGGCGGTGATGCGGCGGGTGTTGGCGATCCCGGATTACGTGGCGAAATTCAATGCCGCCTTCCCGAGCACGCCTCCGTCCCGCCTCGGCTTTGAGCATGCGGCCATGGCCATCTCCGCCTTCGAGACCGAGGCCCTCACGAAGACCGACTCACCCTTCGAGCGCTTCCTGAAGCGGGACAACAACGCGATGACGACGGAAGCGAAGCGCGGCGCGTTGCTCTTTTTCGGCAAAGCGAGCTGTTCGGGCTGCCACAACGGCCCGCTGCTCGGCGGAGGGGGGTTCGTGAATGTCGGCGTGCCGCAGCTCGGGCCCGGCACGGGCTCGGGGATACCGCTCGACTTCGGCCACGCCGACGTCAATGGGAACGAGTTCTATCGTTTCGCATTCCGGATCGCGCCGCTGCGCAACGTCGAGCTGACCGCGCCGTACTTCCATGATGGGGCCTATCCGACCCTCGAGGCCGTCGTGCGGCACTACAACGATGTGCCGCTCGCGTTGCGAGGGTACGACGTCGCCCAGCTCGCTCCGGCGCTGCAGGCCATGTATCACGGCGAAAACGCCACGATCAACGCGCTGCTCGAGCGGTTGGCGTTCCAGCTGCAGCAGCCGCTCAAGCTCACGGAAGGCGAGATGCGCGATGTGGTGACGTTCCTGAGGTCGGTGACGGATCCGTCGGCACGGGACCTGAGCGGGCTCGTGCCCGCCTCGGTGCCGAGCGGGATCCCGGTGCGCTAGCGCGTCCTCCACACCCTGACCCGCAACGGGCCAGCCCGGCTGGGCTGGCCCGTTGCGATCCTGTCACGCCACCGATTTCTTTCGCCTCGCGGCCGGTGTCAGCATTTCCCCGAGCGTGTCCAGCCGCTCCTCCCAGTACTGCTTCATTCGTGCCGCTGCTTCCTTGTCGGGCAGCTTCACGTGCTGCACCACCAGTTGGCTCTTCTTCGGGCCTCGGCCGGCAAAGTACAGCTCCACCGATGTCCTGCCGGGCCAGGTGATCCGCATCGATTTCTCGCGGGTGGCTACGCGGATGGTCACGTCCACGCCGGGGAGCCAGCGCGCCCGCACGCGTTTGTCGTAACAGGCCCGGTACAGCCGGCCGAGCGGCACCGCAAAGGTGCGGCTCTTGTGCGCTTCGAACCCGCCGCCGCGGCGCTGGCCGATCTCGCGTAGGCCCTTGATGCGCTCGTAGCCCACGGTGATCGATTGCGCCCACCACCCGGGCACTTCGTATTTCTCGTGCACGTACTGGGCGATCTCCCGATGCTCCCAGTCGTGTGCCTCCACACGGTCGAGTGCCCACACCCAGCGATCCCAGGTGCAGCCAGTCTTCGCCTTGATGGTGGCGTCGCTCATCCCGGCGAGTTTGGCGAAATCGCGCGGGACGGGTGCGGGGGTTGGTTGTTTGGTGAGGAGCTGCGCGCGGGCGGTCGTATAGGATTCGGCCGTCTTGAGCATGCGAGCGCGAACGAGGCGCTTGAAGTCCTTGTGAGCCGGCATCGTCACGGTCCTTTGGTAAGGCCACGGGCAAACGCCCCCCAGCAGCGTCGCCACGCGGCGACCAAAGGCTTCAGCGATGCCGATCCGGGAGTCTGCCCCCCTTTGCCTCGCGAGGACCCACGCTGGGGGAGGGTCGACGAGGTTGGGCGTGGATCGGGCGCCCTGGATATTGAGGATGCATTATTCGGGGGCGGTCGGCAAGCCCAGGGCGTCCCTGAACGGTCAGCTACCGCCGATCGCCTCGATCGGATCGAGCCGCGCCGCCCGGCGGGCGGGGTACCAGCCGAACAGCAGACCCACGACGAGCGAGAACCCGATCGCGAGGGCGACTCCGGGCAGATTGACGGCGATCGCGAACGGCTTGCCGAACTGCCGGCCGATCAGTTCGGTGACGATGATGAGTCCGGCCCCACCGCCGATGCCGAGCAGCGCTCCGAGCGCGGCCAGCGTGAGGGACTCGGCGAGGAACAGGTGGAGGATCGCTCCGTCGTCGGCGCCGAGGGCCTTGCGGATGCCGATCTCGCGCACCCGCTCGCGGACGGAGATCAACAGCACGCTGAACAGCCCGATGCCGCCGACGAGCAGCGTGACGGCCGCGATGGCGTACATCACGCCGTTCCACCCTCCCAGGATGTCGTCGGCCATGGCCAGGTCGGATTGGACGTCGGCGGCTTCGTTCTCGATCTCGAAATCCTCGCTGCCGAGATGGCGCTGGCGTAGCAGCACGCGCCCCGCCTGCAGGACCGTGGCGAAATCCGCCGTGTCGGCGGCCGTGACCAACGCCATATCCACCCGGCCCTCCCCGTTGTAGTAACGCGTCAGGTAGGTGTACGGCACGTAGATGCGCCGCGCCGCCCAATCGAAGTCCACGGGGGCGATCTGGAACGGGATCGGCGACACGACGCCCACGACGAGAAAGCGCGCTCCATCGATGGTGAGCGTGCGGCCGAGCGGCGGCGCCTGTCCGAACAAATCGGCCACGAGCTCGGCCCCCACCACCACGACGCGGGCACGGTGGGCGACGTCGAGCGGCCGCAGGCTGCGACCCGACACGATCTCCAGGTGGCGCGCCTCGAGATAGCCCGCGTCCACGCCGTCCACCCGCACCAGCCGCTGACCCGCCGGGCCGGTCACCACGTACTCGCCTCCCGGATTGCGCCCCAGCACGCGCGTCACGCCCGGGACCTGCCGCAGCGCGGCGACGTCCGAGAGTCGCAGGCCCTGGTGGCGCAGCTGTGCGGCGGTCGTGGCGTCGGACGGCGGGCCGCGGTCGATGGCGGTGAAACTGCGAGGGAACCCCATTGCCTCGAGATCGGCGTACGCCATGACCTTCATGGCGCGGGCGAAGGAGGTCATCGATACGAGGGACGCGGCGCCGAACACGACCCCGGAAAGGGTGAGCAGGGAGCGCAGCCGGTGCGCCCAGATCTCGCGCAGCGCGTCTCCCACCAGCTCGGCGGCCCCGAGCAGAGCGGCGCGAAGCTCAGCCATAGCGCAATGCCTCCACCGGCGACAGCCGCGCCGCGCGCAGCGCGGGGTAGATTCCGGCCAGCAGCCCCACCGACACCGCCGTTGTGATCGCCACCATCGCGATGAACGGGCTGACGACCGCGGGCATTTGCATGAAACGGGCGACCGTCCCGGTCAGCGCGGTGCCCAATCCCAGGCCGAGCAGGCCGCCCATGACGGTCACGACGAGGACCTCGGCCAGCACCTGGGCGAAGACACCGCCCGCCGTGGCGCCGAGCGCCATGCGCGTGCCGAACTCGCGCACCCGCTCGACCACCGAGGCGAGCAGGATGTTGGCGATCACGATCCCACCGGTGAAGAGCGACACGACCCCGACCACGAGGAAGATGAAGTTGAAGAGCAGGAAGAACTGGGCGTCGCTCTGCCCCGCGCCGGCTCCCGAGGGGCGCATCTCAAAGTCCTCCACGCCGTGCCGCGCGAAGAGCAGGCTGCGCACCTGCGGCTCCGCCCGGGCGACCCCCGAATCGGGACGCGCCTTGAGGGTGAGGAAGTCCAGCACGTCGGTGGCGGTGTAAAGGCCGATGGCGGTGGTGATCGGGATATAGGCCCGCTCGTTGCGGTACTCCAGGGCGTTCCCCGCCCACGGGGCGAAGTAGAACTCCTCGCGCTCCATCACGCCGACCACGCGATAGTTGCGATCTCCCAGATTGACCAGCCGCCCCAGCGCGGCGGGCGCGGCGTCGAACAGCGAATCGGCGAACTTCCAGCCCAGCACCGCCACCCGGGCGCGGCGCGCCACATCGAGATCGCTCAGATACCGCCCCACCAGCGGGCGAATGTCATTGATCACGGCATAGTCGGGCACCGTCCCGATCACCTGACCCTGGAAGTGCGCCTTCCCGACGCGGTATGCCAGCTGGTTGGCCCAACCCGGGCTCACGGCTTCGAGGGTCGTGCCCCGCAACTTGAGAAATTCCGCATCGCGGTAGGTGAGCCGCTCGGACGCCATCTCGCGGGCCGAGGGGCGAAGCGGCAGGTCGCGGTTCGAGACGATGATCGTGCCGACGCCGCCGACTTCCTCGAGGAAGGACTGCGTGAGCGCGGTCTGGCCGCCGAACAACGCCAGCACGGTGACGATACTGGCGGTGCCCAGCACGAGCCCGAGGAGCGAGAGCGCGGTCTGGCCCCAGTGACGGCGGGCCTCGTCCAGGCCGGTGAGCAGCGACTCGAGCAGAGTCACACGACGCGCCCGTCGGCCATGTGAATGGTCCGGTTGGTCCGGGCGGCGATCGACGTATCGTGGGTGACGAGCACGATCGTGTGTCCCGCGGCGTGCAGCTCCGCGAAGGTCTTGAGCACCTCCGCGCCGGCGTGTGAATCGAGGTTGCCCGTGGGCTCGTCCGCCATCAGGATCGCCGGCTCCCCCACGAGGGCGCGCGCGATGGCCACCCGCTGGCGCTCTCCGCCCGACAACTCGTCAGGGCGATGACCGATGCGGTGATCCAGCCCCAGCCGGGCCAGCAGCCTGCGAGCACGGGCGCGTCGCTCGGCGGGCGGGATGCCGCCGCGGTATTTCAGCGGCAAGGCGACGTTTTCCTCGACCGACATGCGCGGCATGAGGTTGAACGTCTGAAACACGAAACCGACCTTATGATTGCGTACCCGGGCGAGTCGCTTGCCCCGCAGGCCGCCCACGTCCTCGCCGTCGAGGCGGTAGGCGCCGCTCGTCGGCGTGTCGAGGCAGCCGAGGATGTGCATCAACGTGCTCTTGCCCGAGCCCGATGGACCCACGATGGCCAGGAACTCGCCGCCGGCGACCTCGACATCGACACCGTTCAGGGCCGGCACGTCGACCCGGCCGAGGCGGTAGACCTTGGTGAGGCCGCGCGCCTGGATCAGCATCAGCGCCGTCTGGTCGGGCTGCGGGCGCGCTCGGCCGCGATCGCCGGATCTTCGAGCGCGATGGAATCGCCGGGAGACACCCCGCTCAACACCTCGACATAAGAGAGATCGGACAGGCCGAGGATCACGGGCGTGCTGTGTGGATGGCCGCTGTCGAGCTTGAATACCACCGGATGGCCTTCGGAGAGGAACACCGCCTCGACCGGCACCCGCACGGCGTCGTGCCGTTCCGGGCCCGCGATGCGCACGTTGGCGGTCATGCCGGGCCGGAGCACGCCGCGGCCGTCCCCGCCGCGCACGCCCACCTCGACGTCGAACACGCGGACCCTCTCCTGGAGCCGGGCCGCCGGCGGCACCAGCCGGACGACCCCGCGCACCG
>Ga0326597_10009517_pt1 | contig 13012 bp, 11 predicted proteins | sample RVTome_12_FD_203789 | JGI IMG/M metagenome (GOLD analysis project Ga0326597, IMG submission 203789) | Soil microbial communities from uranium-contaminated site in the Upper Colorado River Basin, Wyoming, United States - RVT100D185 | ecosystem: Environmental > Terrestrial > Soil > Contaminated >... | reverse complement strand
CGCCCCGGCTTCGCCGGGCCGGGGCTCCCCATGGCCGCAGGCGCTCACCTCTCCACTGGCGCCGGGGCCCCACCCCCAGCGCGAACTGACGCCGATGCCTCGCCCCGACTTCGCCTGGCCGGGGCTCGGCATGGCCGCAGGCGCTCATGGCGATTGCTCGCTCGGCATCGCGGCCGCCTCGCGACTGAGCACCGGACGAAGCACGGTCGCGGATGCCGGGGGGGGCTGGCGCGCCAGCCGGTGCAGCGCACGGCGCAGCCACGGCATCCTCGCGGCGTGGTACGCGCCCGCGGCGGCGTCGCGCGCCAACCGCGTCGTCATCGTCCAGGGCCGCCTCAGCCCGCGCGCCAGCACGTCCATCGATCGGCGGCGCCGGAACTCCGCGTGCACGAGCGCGTGAAGCGTCCTGTAGAACTCGGGCACGTAGGTGGCGCGAAACATCATCGCCAGGTCGTTCGAATCGACCCAGTTCCGCTTCTCGCCGAGCTGCGCCTTCACCCGGTCGAAGAACGGCGTCCCGGGCAGCGGGTAGGACACCGAGATCCCGATGTCGTCCGGCCGGCAGTCGCGCACCATCTGGAGCGTTCGATCGATGTCTTCCAGCGTCTCTCCCGGATAGCCGAACTGCAGGAAGAAGCCGATCTCGATGCCCGCCTCGTGCAACCGGCGGGCCGCGCTGAAGATCTGGTCGACCCGCGTCCCCTTCTCCATCGCGTCCAGGATGCGCTGGGATCCGGATTCGGCGCCAATCCACGCCGTGCGGCAGCCGGCTGCGCGGAGCGCGCGGACGACCGGCTCGGTGACGCCGTCGGCGCGCAGGAGGCACTTGAAGGGGATCGCGGCGTCGCGCTCGCCGACCAGCGCGGCGAATCGCTCGATCCACCCGGGCTTGAGCCCGAAGATGTCGTCGGCAATCCAGAGGTGGTCCGGGCGATACGTGCGCTTGAGCCAGGCCATCTCGTCCACCACGCCCTCGACCGATCGGGCCGTATACCGCTGGCCGTAGATCGGCTTCGCGCACCAGTTGCAGTGGTACGGGCAGCCGCGGGTCGTGACGACGTTCATCGAGAAGTAGCCGTGGCGGCGCCGCCACACGTCCCGGTAGCGTTCCACGTCCACGAGGTCCCACGCGGGGCGCGGCAACGCGTCGAGCTGCCTGATGATCTCGCGCGGGCGCGTCCGGACGATGCGTCCGTCCTCGCCCCGCGCGCAGATCCCGGCGATCTCCGACATCGGAGTCTCCGCTCGCCCCGTCAAGGCATCGAGCAGCTCGACGAGCGTCCGCTCACCTTCGCCCGTGACGACGGCGTGCGCGCCGCGATCCAGGTACAGCGACGGATGATCGCTGGCGTCGGACCCGGCGACGACTACGGCGGCGCCGCGCTCGCGCGCGGCGGCCACCATCGTCAGCGCCGCCTCGCGCATCCGCAGCAGGCACATCTTGCTCAGGTAGTTGAAGCTGTCCTCGTACAGCACCGCAATCCGCGGCCGGTGGAGGTCGAGCGCGTCGCTCCACTCCGACTCGGAGCCCGCGAGCATCGCGTCGAAGAGCGCCACGCCATAGCCGTGCGCCCGCACCGCGGCCGCCGCGTACAACGCGCCGAGCGGCGCGTAGGGCTGCTGCGCCGACCACAGCTTGGGATCGAAGCGCAGGAAGTACGCCTGGCCGAAGAGGACGTCGGATGCCATGGCGGTCACGGCGTCAAGGAGCGCCGCGACTCCTGAACGGCGGCATGCGTTCCGGTCACCGGCGCCCCCGGATCGACGCCGACGTCGGCGAGCGCCGGCCGGGATGCCGAGGAGCCGGCGGCCCAGTTCGCCGTCCGGCGATAGACGTCGAGCGTTTCCCGCGCCGCGCGCTCCCACGAGAACGTGCCCGCGCGGCGGAGCCCCGCCGCCGTCAGCGCGTCGCGGCGATCCCGGCTGCGAGCCAGCCTCACCATCGCCTCGCCCAGCGATTCGGCATCGAGGCGATCGACGTGTTCGACCGCGCCGCCCGCCACTTCGGCGAGCGCCGGCACCCGGCCGGTAATGACCGGCGTCCCGGAAGCCATCGCCTCGATTACCGGCAACCCGAATCCTTCATACAGCGACGGGAACACGAACATCTCAGCCAGATTGTAGAGCGCCGGCAGGTCGTCGAACGGAATGTAGCCGATGAAGCGGATGGCCCCCTCGAGCCGCAGCCGCTCGATCCGCTCCTGGAGACCCTTGCTGAGCCAGCCGTACGGTCCGGCGCACACGAGCTGATGCGTCAGATCGCCGCTCATCCGCCGGCTCGCGAACGCCTCGATGAGTGTCGGGAGATTCTTGCGCGGCTCGATCGTGCCGACGTAGAGAATGAACCGCTCGGCGAGATTGTATTGCCGCCGGATCCGCTCGAGCACGGAGGGATCGTGAATCGGCCTGAACGACGGCGCCGCCGCCTCGTGCACCACATGCACCCGATCGGGCGACAACCCATAGAGCCGGACGATGTCGCGCTTCGCGCTCTGCGAGACTGTGATGATCGCATCGGCGCGACGCGCCGCGACGTCGACCAGCGGGCGGTTGAGCAGCACGCGCCGCGGGGGGTGGTAACTCGGATACAGCGTGAGGCTCATGTCGTGGATCGTGACAACGGTCGGCACCGGCGACGCCAGCGGCACCATCCCGTTGGTGAAGTGCGCGACGTCGGCCCGGAGCCGTCGCAGCATGAGGGGCGCGAGCGTCTGCATCCAGACCATGCGCGGCGTCTGCCAGGGTGACGCGGCGACGCGGACCCGCCCGGGCAGCGGCCGCGTCGTGTCGACCGGTCGGTTCGAGATCACCACCAGCTCCTCGTCGGGCCCCTGCTCCGCAAGCTGGTGCAGCAGGTGGTCGGTGTAGTAGCCCACACCGGTTCTGCCGGGCCGGAGCGTCGTTCCGTCAAACGCGATGCGCATTCGTGTCCCGGATGGTCTCAGGGCCGCTGGTCGAATCGGGGCGTTGCGCGCCGGCACTCAGCCCGGCGCACGCGACGCCCAGGCCGAGCGTGACCGCGAACAGCACATACGTCCCGGTGAAGCCGACGAACGAATCGACGAGCCCGTGCAGCGCGACCGCCGCGCCCGCCGCGGCGAGGCCGGCCGCCGCCAGGGCGACGGCAGGTTCCATCCCGTCGCGCACCGCCGCGGCGAAGAGGCCGGCTCCGCGCCAACAGAGCCACGCGAACGCCAGACCCGCGAGGAGGCCGCCGCCGACCAGCATCTCGACATACATGTTATTGCTGTGCACGCGCCTGTCGAAATTGACGAGGCCCGCATGCGGACCGTACTGCAGCCGGAAGTTGTCCGGGCCGACGCCGACGATCGGGCGCTCGACGAGCATCCGGCCGGCAGCGCGCCACAGAACCAAGCGGCCCGGCCGCGCGGCCGTCCGCGGCAGCGGCATCACAACGGTCGGCGAGCCCGGTCCCACCGCCGGCCCGCTCACGGTCGCGTGCGACATGAACCACAGGGCATCGGGCTCCGTGCTGAACCACAACCGGTCCTCCTGCTCGACGTCCCACATCAGACGGTACTCGCCGGGGTGACGCGGCGCCTCGACGCGCGCCAAGAGCGAGATGCTCTCGCCCGGCGCCACCGGGGCCGGAAACTCCGTCCGGAGACCTTCCCAGCTCAGGACGTCGTCTTGCTCGGCGGACAGCCAGTGGTACGACAGACGAAACGGCTGGGGCACGGACGAGTCCCACGTGCTTCCGCCCGTGTTGCGGAGGGTGACCGGAATCGTCGTCGTCTCGCCGCTCCGCAGGGACACCTGCAGCGGCGCATCCACGCTCGCGCGAAACCAGGCGTCCATGCCCTCCGTGGTGAGGCGCAGTCGCAACGATTCGAAAGAACGGGAGGTGACAAAGAGCACGGCGATCAGCACGGCGACCACGGCGACAGCCTGGGCTCCCCGGTCGAAGCCCCGCCGGCGGTACCTGAGCGCACCAACGATCGCGAGGCTGGTCGCCATCGTCATCAAACCGGCGCGGGTGAACGTGAAGATGATCGCCTCGGCGACCAGCGCCAGCACCGCGACCACCGCAACGGCCGGTCCGACGCGCGTGGCACCCCACGGCCGCCCGCCGCGCCGCGCCTCGTCGACGGTCATCGGCAGGAAGGCCAGCGCGAAGGCGAAGACGACTTCCAGATACATCGATGCAATCGTCGGGTACTGGAACGGCCCGCTCGCACGAACCTGCGCGCCGACCAGGGCCAGGCGAGAGCGAAAGACCCCGAGCCCCTCCACCACTGGAACAACGCCCAGATATTCGGGGATCACCAGCAGCGCGGCGACGGTGCCGGCCGCTGCCGCGGCGACGAGCGTGCCGCGCAGGCGCGCCGTCGTGGTGATGCCGTTCACGGCGAGGAGGTACACGCCGAACGCCAGCGCGAACCGGCCCACCATGTTCAGCGCGTTCATCCGATCGACCGGCGCGGCCCACGTCGCGAGGAGCATCGCCGCGAGCAGGGCCAGCCACGGCCACGTCAGGGGCGTTCGCCAGCGCGGGATGGCGCGTAACCAGACGAGCGCCGCCACCCAGAGGCCGAGCGCCGCCAGCAGCACGGCCTCGACGTTGCTCACCGACTGCCCCGGCAGCCGCACCAGCGGCTCCAACGTCTCGAAGGGCGCGGCGACCACCAGCGCACAGACGCCGACCCACGCGACGGTGCCGGTCCCCTGGGCGGCGACGTCGGGCCGCCCGGCCCCCGCGAGATCGGCCCCGCCCCCACCGGAGAGGGGCGCCGTCGATGACGACATATTGGAAGGTACGGCAGGCTCCAAGATTCTTGCCATGCCGGCTCGCCCGGCTGCGGCGGGAGGGCACGGGTGCTGCATCCCCCGCAGTCTACAATGGCGGACGGTTTGTCCCGGATTCTCCGCGAACGCTGGCGAAGGTCTGCGGGAGCCAATCGAACGCGTCACTCGAGACGCCGACCGGCGCGGGCGGACAGGTCGTGCCATTTACGCGTCTGGAAAGCGGTTTCGCAGTGCGAAAGGCACAGGTGAACAACCAGGCCGCGCTCGTGGCGTACCGCGCGCTTTCGGACGTTGCGGGCAAGGGCGCGTTCTTTCTCGTCACGATCCTCGCGGCGCGGCGGCTCTCCCAGGAGGCCTTCGGCGTTTTCGCGCTCGGCTCCACTCTCGGCTGGATCGCGGCGGTCGCCACCGACTTCGGCATTCAACTGCATCTGGCCCGGGCCGTGGCGCAGCAGCCGGCGGATGCGGGCCGCCTGCTCCGCGTGTGGCTGAACGTCCGCGTGCGGACCGCGGCGGCCGCGCTGCTCCTCGTCGCCATCGGCCTTGCCGCCACGGGTGCCGGCGGACAGTATGCGGCAGCCATCTTCCTTTTCGCACTCGTCTACGTCGTCAGCGGCCTGGTCGAGTTCCTGTACTACTTCTATCGCGGTCTCTCCCGCAGCGATCTCGAATCGACGCTGACGCTCTGGCAGCGGCTGGCGACCCTGGCCTGCGCCGCGCTCGCGCTCTCACTCGGTTCGAGTGTCATTTGGCTGGCCGTCGCGATGCTCCTGCCGGTGGTCGCCACGTTCCTGTATAGCGCGCGGCGGGCGATACGGCTGGCCGGCGACACGGCGGCCCGGCGGGCAGACCCGTCCAGCGCGGTCGCCGGCGCCGTCTCCCCGGGAACCGGATGGCGCGAGTGGCGCGACGTCGCGCCGATTGGCGTCGGCATCGTGCTCTCGGCGCTCTATTTCCGGATCGACGTGTTCCTGATCGATTTCTGGAGCGGCACGCAGGCGGTCGGACTCTATAATGCGGTCTTCCGCCTCGTGGAGGCGCTGCGGCTCTTTCCGGCCGCCGTCCTCGCCGTGGCGCTGCCGGCGCTCTGCCGCGCGACGACGGCGCGGCCGCTCGTTCGGGTGTCGGGGGCGGTCACGGCGTTCTCGGCGGCGGTCACGCTGGCGCTGTGGGCGGGCGCCGGCTCGCTGGTGCCGTTCCTCTACGGCGCGGCGTACGCGGACGCGGTGCCGGCGTTCCGCGTCCTGCTGCTCGCGTTTCCGTTGATGTCGCTGAACTACGCATTGACGCACCAACTGATCGGCTGGAATCGACACGGTGCGTATGCCGGGCTGTGCGCCGCGGCCCTCGCGTGCAACCTCGGCGTGAACGCGCGGCTGACTCCGTCGCTGTCGATCGTCGGCGCGGCGTGGGCGACGTTCTGGACGGAGGTGGTCCTGACCATCGGCTGCGTCACCGCCCTGGCGATGACGCTCCAGGCGCGGAAGCCCGGCCTGCCGGACGCGATGTTCGATCGCGCGCGTGAGGGGGCGGCGGCAGGTCCATCATGAGCAGCGTTGCGCCGCCGCCGCGCGTGCCGCTCGCCGAGGATGAGCTCGCCATCACGCGCAGCGTGTTGTACGCCTCGCTGTTCGACTATCCGATTACGCTCGCACAGCTGCGCCAGACGCTGATCGAATCGGTCCAGACGCCGTCGCAGATCCTGGCCACGTTCAACGGCAGCCCCGCGCTGCGGTCGGCCGTCGAGTTCCGCGACGGCTTCTTCTTTCCCGCAGGGCGCTACGACATGGTGGCAGAGCGGCGCCGGCGCGAAGCGCGCAGCCACGCGTTCCTGCGGCGCCACCGGCTGATCCTGACGCTGGTCTGCGCGATGCCGTACGTGCGGCTGGTGGCGCTCTCGGGCAGCATCGCGCACTTGAATCTGGACGGCGACGGCGACCTCGACCTGTTCATCGTGACCCGCGGGCGGCGCGTCTGGAGCGTCACCGTGGCGGTGCTGGTGGTCGCGAAGCTGCTGCGCCTCCGGCGCGCGGTCTGCGTGAACTTCGTCGTCTCGGATTCACACCTGGCGCTCGACCAGCAGGATCTCTTCACCGCCAGTCAGATCATCCATCTCAAGCCGTTGGTGGGCGGCGATGTGTACCGGCAGTTCCTCGCGGCCAACCCGTTCGTCGGCCGGTTCTATCCGAACTTTCACCAGGCGGAGGCCGGCCTGCCTCCGTTCGGGCGCAGCTCCACGCTCGAGGCGGTCAAACGGCTCGTCGAGCGGCTTCTCGCCGTGCCGTCGCATCTCGTCGAGCTCATCTGCCGCCGCGCCTACGGGGCCTATCTCGCGCAACGCACCGCCACGTGGCGCTCGCCCGAACAGGTCCGGCTGCAGCCCGACTGCCTCAAGCTGCACACGCACAGCCACCGCCAGTCGGTGCTCGATCGGTTCGACCGCGCCGTCCGGCGGGCGATCGACGGCGCCGCGCACGTCGCGACCGGCGCCTGAGGCACCGGCGCGCGATGCGGTCAGGGTTGGACGTTGTGCTTTCTCCACATCGCGATCTGTTCGAGGCCGCGGCGGATGTCATAGATGGTCTCGGCCAGCTCCACCTGGACCGCGGCGCGGTCGTCGTCGCCCCGGAGGCGCCGCTCGATGGCGGCGATGACGTACTCGGCCATGGTGGACAGTTGTTCGATCTCGACGGGGGTGAAATCGGCGGCTGGGTAGTCGGGCACCTGCGCGACCGCATCCACGAACTCCCGGGTCAGCTTGCGGAACGTCCGCGCCGACGGCTCGGCCTCGAGGGCCTGCGCCGCCGCCGCCGCGGATGACAACAGGTCGGATGCGCTCACACCGTCAGTCTACAGGCGAACCGCATCTTGTTCTTCCTGTACCGCGACGGCGTGCAGGCTGCCTATACCGTAACGGTGTGCGGCAGGATGCCGCGGGCGACGAGGGCGCGCACGATCTTGTCGGCGCTCTCGCCGACCGACTCCCTGTCGGTGCGGACGATCACGTCAGGGTTGACCGGAGGCTCGTAGGGATCCGAGACGCCGGTAAAGTGCGGGATCTCGCCCGCCAGCGCGCGCTGGTACAGCCCTTTGACGTCGCGCTCGACGAGCGATTCCAGGCTCGCCTGGACGAAGACCTCGATGAACTCGAGGCCGTCGCGCTCGGCCAGCCGGCGCATCTCGTCGCGCACCTCCGCGTAGGGCGAAATCGCGGCGGTGATCGCGAACACGCCGTGCCGTGCCAGGAGCCGGGCGACGAAGCCGATGCGCCGGACGTTGGTGTCGCGATCCTCTTTCGTGAAGCCGAGCCCTTTCGAGAGATGGGTCCGCACTTCGTCGCCGTCGAGGATTTCGATCGGCCGCACCGCGGCCACGCGAGGGCCGACCGCGTTGGCCAGCGTGCTCTTGCCGCCGCCCGACATGCCCGTGAACCAGAGAATCGCGCCCCTCATCGCCGCGAACCTGGCGCGCGGCTCACTGCTGCCCCTGAAGCCGGATATGCAGGCCGCATTCCTTCTTCTCCCGCCCCCGCCAGCGCCCGGCCCGCGGATCCTCGCCCGGCGCGACGGCGGTCGTGCAGGGCGTACAGCCGACGCTCGGATACCCGCGGTCGTGCAGCGGGTTGAACGGCACGTCGTGGTCGCGGACATAGGCCCGCACCTGGTCGAAGGTCCACCGCACGAGCGGGTTCACCTTGACGAGGCCGAAGCGGCCGTCCCAGCCGACCACCGGCGCGTCGGCGCGGTCGGACGTCTGGTCGCGGCGGATCGCGCTGATCCACGCGTCGAAGGCGGGCAGCACGCCCAGCAGGGGCCGCGTCTTGCGCAGCTCGCAGCACCGATCGGGGTCGGTGCCCCACAGCTCCGGACCTTCGGCCCGCGCCTGCTCGTCGACGGTCTGCTCGGGCCGCACGCCGCGCACCGTCAGGCCGTAGCGCGCTTCGAGCCGGCGCCACAGATCGTAGGTCTCGGGAAACAGCAGGCCGGTGTCGAGGGTGAAGAGGTCGATCGGCAGCGACCCGCGCGCGATGAGGTCGATGAGCACGCACCCTTCGAGGCCGAACCCGGTCGCGAACGTCACCTTGCCGGGGAAGCGCTCGGCGGCCCACCGCAGGATGTCCCCCGCCGGCTGCGGGTCGAGCTCGTCCAACCACCGCTGCAACTCGTCGCGCGAGGGGCGGCTCATGACAGCAACTCCTCGAGCGCCTTGCGCACCGCTTCCACCGCCTCGGCGTCGGTCGGCGCCGTCCGCGCCAGCCGCGCGAGCCGCTCCGCCGCGCTCGGCCGCGTCGCCACCGCCGACCGGTCGCGCTCGACCTCGGCGATCATGCCGGCGCCCGCCGTGAAGTTGGTCGCCGCGTCGATGAGGATGAAGCTGCCGGTCCCGCGATTGTCGGCGTAGCGGTCGAAGATGAGCGGCCGCGCCGTCGAGATCGTCACCGACCCGATCTGATTGAGCATCAGCACGTGATCGACTTCCGCGCTGACCGAGCGCGTCGTGTGCTTCAGCAGGTACGCGCGCGACGGATCGAGGGGGCGCTCGTCCATCCACACCACGTCGGCGCGGAAGCGGGAGGCGACCTGCGGCTCGCCGGCCGCGAGCATGTCGCCCCGGCTGATGTCGATCTCGTCCTCGAGCGTCAGCGTCACCGACATCGGCGACCGCGCCTCCTCGAGGTCGCCGTCCCACGTCACGACCCGCTTCACGCGCGTCGTGCGGCCGGAGGGCCAGGCGGTCACCGGGTCGCCCGGACGGATGGTGCCCGACGCGATCTGGCCCGCGTACCCGCGGAAGTCGTGGTTCGGACGCAGCACGAGCTGCACCGGGAACCGGAACGGCAGCCCCGACACGCTGCGGTCGACCTTGACGGTCTCGAGATACTCGAGCAGGGCCATGCCGTCGAACCACGGCGTGCGGTCGCTGCGGGTGATGACGTTGTCGCCGTGCAGGGCGCTCATGGGAATCGGATGCAGGTCCGCGCCGTGGAGAATCTTGTCGAACTCGTCGCAGATGTCGTCGAACACGGCCCGATCGAAGTCGATCAGATCCATCTTGTTGACGGCGATCACGAAGTCGGTGATGCCGAGCATGCGCGCGATCTGGGCGTGGCGCCGCGACTGCACCCGCACGCCGTGCCGCGCGTCGACCAGGAGAATGGCGACCTCGGCGGTCGAGGCGCCGGTCGCCATGTTCCGCGTGTACTGCTCGTGCCCCGGCGTGTCGGCGAGGATGAACTTGCGCCGCGCCGTTTGAAAGTACCGGTACGCGACATCGATCGTGATGCCCTGCTCGCGCTCGGCCTTCAAGCCGTCGGTGAACAGCGAGAAGTCGATCGGCCCCGCGGCGCGGTTGCGCGACGCCTTTTCCACCGAGTGCACCTGGTCTTCATAGACCGACCGCGAGTCGTACAGCAGCCGTCCGATCAGCGTGCTCTTCCCGTCGTCGACGCTGCCGGCGGTGCAGATCCGGAGCAGCCCCGACATCAGAAGTACCCCTCGCGCTTCTTCAGCTCCATCGAGCCGTCCTGATCGTGGTCGATGACGCGCAGCTGCCGCTCGGAATGCTTGGTGGCGATCAGCTCATCGATGATCTTCGGGACCGTGTCGGCCGTCGAGCGGACCGCCCCCGTGCAGGGCGAGCAGCCGAGCGACCGCATCCGGCACAGGATGCGCTGCGGGCGCTCGCCGGGCAGGAGCGGCACGAACGACTGCTCGAGCGAGATCAGCGAGTCGCCGCGCACGACGACCTCGCGCTCCCTGGCGAAATAGAGCGGCACGACGGGGATCGCCTCGACGTCGATGTAGTTCCACACATCGATCTCGGTCCAGTTCGAGAGCGGGAAGACGCGGATGCTCTCGCCGGGGCGGATGCGGCCGTTCAGCAGGTTCCAGAGCTCGGGCCGCTGGTTCTTCGGGTCCCACTGGCCGTTGCCGTCGCGCAGCGAGAAGATCCGCTCCTTCGCGCGCGATCGTTCTTCGTCGCGCCTGGCCCCTCCGAACGCCGCGTCGAAGCCGCCCGCCTCGAGCGCGTCGAGCAGCGACTTGGTCTTGAGCGCGCCGCAGCAGCGCTGGGTGCCCACGAGGAACGGCTGGGTCCCGTCGGCGAGCGCCTCCGTGTTGGTGTGCACGATGAGCCGCGCACCGATCTCGGCGATGTAGCGATCGCGAAACTCGATCATCTCGCGGAACTTGTAGGTGGTGTCGATGTGCAGGAGCGGGAACGGAATCGGTCCCGGATGGAAGGCCTTCTGCGCGAGCCGCAGCAGAACCGACGAGTCCTTCCCAATCGAGTAGAGCATCACCGGCCGCTCGAACTCGGCGACCACCTCGCGCATGATGTGGATGCTCTCGGCTTCCAGCGCGCGGAGGTGGTCGCGGCTCGCCGTCAGCACGGAGGGCGAAACGCCGGTGTCTGCGGGTGATGTCACGGTTGTTGCAATCATAAAAAGAAAAAGCCCGGGGGTTGTCCCCGGGCTCTTGGGTCTCGTCCGCGAATCGTGCGATGGGCGGATGCGTGTCAGTACGGCTGCAAGACCGGGAGCGCGGGGACCCAGAGGGTCCTCATACAACAGCAGGCGCTCGGCCGGGCAACGACACTCATCACAAGAATGTCCCAATTATGTGCCGATTCGGTGGCCAGAAGTCAAGGCGCTCCGGCGGGCGCCCGCCCGGCTCGCTCCACCGGCCTCAGTCCGACCGGATGACGCCCGGCGCCGCCTCCACCCTCTCCACCCTCGCCGCGCCCGGGCTCGCCACCGAGAAGAAGCGGTACAGCAGGAGGCTGTCGATGAGGCCGACCCCCACCAGAATCAGATACGCGGCGCCGCTTTGAACGATGTTCAGGTCCCGCACGAGGGTTGACAGGCCGAAGCCGACCACCCAGGCATCGAAACTCATACACAGCCGGCGGAACGTCTCCGGCTCCACGCGCCGGATGATCTGCGCGCCAATCGGAACGCCGATGGCAATGCTCGGAACAATCCAGGGAATGAGAGCGAGGCTCTCGCTGCTGAAGAGGCCGGCATACAGATAGGCGGCCCCGGTCATGCTCGATTCGGCGAGCCGCACGAAGCCGAGCGCTGCGCGGAAGTCCTTCTTCGTCAACCCCTGGTTGCTCAGCATCACCGCCAGCGGCGGACCCGAGATGGTCGTCACGGAATAGAGCACGCCGACTCCCCCGCCAAAGACGAGACCGACCGAGCGCTCGGAGCGGATCGGCCGTCGATATCCCGCCGCCTGCAGCAGGATGAGCGGGAGCAGCACGAGGAAGGTGGCGAACTTGAGCCACGCCGGATTGACCTGCGAGACGATCGCGGTCCCGATTGCGACGCCCGGGCCCAGCCCGACGACGATCGGCAGTACCCGGCGCCACACGCCGGGCAGCGCCGCGCGGTTCACCCAGAGGACGTACGCGTTCAGCGCCACTTCGACCAGCACTAGCGCCGGATTGAGGACCCGGTTCGCCATGAACAGCAGCGCCAGCGGCACCGTGATCGACGAGAACCCGTAACCGAGGGCCCCGTTGACGATGGCCGCGACGAACGTGATGACAGCGAGGATGGTCACCTGCCGCGCTCAACCGACGCGTTCGGCGCGGAACGAGCGGCGACGAACAGGCCGCGACACGGAAACGGGAGCAGACGGCGCATGAACCTCGACCTTCCCGAAAAAGAGCGCGGACCCAACAAAAAAGCCCGGGGCGGTTGAGCGCCTCCGGGCCTTGGATTTCCAGGTGATGAAAGCGAGAACGTCAGTCCATCACAACACGAAGCACCTGGCCCGGCGCGAGGCAGCCCTCGGCGGACAACAACAACACGCGCAGCGGCAGGTCTCGAGCCTCATCGAAGGCTTTGCTTGTACCTGATTGGCCGTGCGGCTGTCAACCGGGAGCGACCATCTATTACTGGCGCTGGGGCCCCACCCCCAGCGCGAGCTTTCGCTGATGCCTCGCCTCGGATCGGCTCGTCCGCGGCTCGGCATGGCCGCAGGCGCTCTTCCACGGGCGCTGAGGCCCCCAGCGCGAGCTTTCGCTGATGCCTCGCCTCGGATCGGCTCGTCCGCGGCTCGGCATGGCCGCAGGCGCTCTTCCACGGGCGCTGAGGCCCCCAGCGCGAGCTTTCGCTGATGCCTCGCCTCGGATCGGCTCGTCCGCGGCTCGGCATGGCCGCAGGCGCTCTTCCACGGGCGCTGAGGCCCCCAGCGCCAGCTTCGCTGATGCCTCACCTCGGGATCGGCTCGTCCGCGGC
>Ga0326597_10009516_pt1 | contig 13013 bp, 11 predicted proteins | sample RVTome_12_FD_203789 | JGI IMG/M metagenome (GOLD analysis project Ga0326597, IMG submission 203789) | Soil microbial communities from uranium-contaminated site in the Upper Colorado River Basin, Wyoming, United States - RVT100D185 | ecosystem: Environmental > Terrestrial > Soil > Contaminated >... | reverse complement strand
GAGGAAATGAGCCGCAACAATACGCTGTGAGATGGCCGGGCGGGCGTCCGGACGTCCCGCCGCGGAACAGGGGTACACGAACATGCGACTTAATCTGTCGCTCGTATTCGCTTCTCAGCGGACGCCGGGGACTCGGGGCATCGGCGCTGGAAAGCTGTGTACGCGCACAACTGCTGGACTTGCGTGCGGCGTAATGATGCTTTCGGGCTGCGGAAACGTTCCGACTCAAGTTACACCGTCGCAAGGGCATATCACGCCAGCGCCCAAAGTAGCCGGTGAGATAATGGCCCCGGTTCGCACCAGCAGCTTCGCGGTGCCTACGCCGAAGCCGACGCTCAAGCCGCCGACCTATAGCGTGGTCGTCAACGAGGTCCCAGTAAAGGAACTCCTCTTGGCGCTAGCGCGCGACACGCGCCAGAACATTGATATTCATCCGGGTTTGACCGGGCTCGTGAGCATCAATGCGATCAATGAAACGCTGCCAGCCATTCTGGATCGAGTCGGAAAACAGGCCAACATGCGCGTCCGCCGGGAAGGCGGCGTCATCGTCGTTCAGCCCGACACGCCGTACTTGAAAACCTACCGCGTCAATTATGTCAACATGGAGCGCGACAGCGAATCGCGTATCGGCGTATCGGGCGCGATCGCAACCACGACAGGCGGTAGCAGCGCAGGTGGTGGTGGCGGTCAAGGCGCTAATCAATCGCAAACCACGGTCAATACCAAGTCGCAGAATCATTTCTGGGAGCTGCTGAGCGACAATATCCGGTCGATCCTGGCCTCGACTCAGGCTCTGGCCCGGAGCGCTGACGATAAGGCTGCCCGCAGCGAGGCCTTGCGCGCCCAACGCGAAGAACGAATTGCCCAGGCTGAAGCTGTTGCCCGTGCTGGCGCCAACGCCCCTGCGCTCAAGGCAGCCCTCGACGCACGACCACCGGAATTACCGGGAGATGCCAAGCAGAGCATTATGGTCAACCCCGTCGCCGGCACTGTGAGCGTGCTCGCCACCGAACGCCAGCACCAGCTCGTTCAGCAGCACATCGATAGCGTAATGCGATCCGTGCAGCGCCAAGTGATGATCGAGGCGACGATCGTCGAAGTGCGCCTGTCGGACGCCTACCAGGCCGGTGTCGACTGGAGCCGGCTGCCGGTGACTGGGGGCCTGAGCCTCACGCAGAGCTTGCTGGGCGGCTTCGGGACGGGTTTAAACCAGTCGGGCGCCAACTCGTTCCAGGTCGGCTACGTGAATCCTGACTCGGCGGTCGGCGATATCAGCGGCACGATAAAGCTCCTGCAAGAGTTCGGCAATACGCGTGTGTTGTCGAGCCCGAAGCTAATGGCGCTAAACAATCAGACAGCACTATTGAAGGTCGTCGATAGCATCGTGTATTTTGAAGTGAGTTCTTCGACGACGACGAGCCAGGTTCTTTCCACCGTGAGTGTTAACACGACGGCGAAAACGGTATCGGTCGGCGTCGTCATGGGCGTCACGCCGCAGATCAACGAGGATGGCCGGGTTACGCTGACGATCAGGCCCACGGTGTCGCGCGTCTTACGCTTCAAGGAAGACCCTAACCCGCTACTCCAAATCCCGAATCTCGTACCCGAGGTGACAACGCGTGAAATGGAATCGGTGCTGCAAGTGGGTACCGGCCAGACCATCGTGCTCGGTGGGCTGATGCAAGACGACGTGACTCAAAATCGCGAGCAGATTCCGGGGGCAGACAGTCTCGACAGGCTAGGCGAATTCTTTCGCTTCCGCGACAATCGCGCCGTCAAGTCCGAGCTGGTGATCTTTCTGCGCCCGACCGTGATTACGAATCCGTCGCTCGATAGCGACGAGCTGAAAATGTTTCAGCGTTTTCTGCCGCAGGCCGCTCGGCATAACCAGGACTCGTCGCGGTGAGCCTGTTGCTCGAAGCGTTGCAAAACGCCGCGAAAAATCGCGAAGCTGCCGCCCCCGAAGGTGGAGTCGGTCCTTCCAACGCGGCTAAGGAGAGTGCAGCCGAACTGTCGCTTGAGCCCATGCCGGAACCGGCACAAACGCAGGCCGGCGCGCGCACTCGGGCTGCGTCTCGCAACCAGAATCAAAGCACGCCAGCGGACGATGGCAGGGAGCGCGCCGCGGGCGCGGGTTCGCAGCAAGCCCAAACCGTGCTGCGCGCAGGGGCTCGACTCGCTCGTCCTAGCATTTTCTCGTGGATAGCCCGCCGTCCTCTGGTCGCCTTTAGTACCGCTTCCGGTCTGTTCGCGATCGGCTACGGAGTTTACCTGTACCTGCAAATCACCAATCCAGGCATTTTCATCGCGTACCGCACGCCGACGCCCCCAACGCCGGTCGTCCCAACTGTGCCTGCACGACAGCCGCCCGCTGCACTACCGGCCCCACCCACGATACCGTCGATGGCAACATCGACGCCGGCCCCTGGATTACCAGGCCCCACATTCACCCCGGCGCCTAGGGCATTGCCGCCGAGCACGTCCACGATCGGCTCGGCGCCCCTCGTCGCTCCGCCATCAGCGACATCACCCGCCCCGGCCCGAGCGCCAGCTCCCCCGGCGCAGGCCACCCCGGCGCCTACGACAAACGCGGTTAGTCCCACGCCGACGCCCGCAGTCAAGCCTGCGCGCGCTCGCCGAGCAGCCGCGGCTCGGCCGGCGGCGAAACCTGTTTCCAGCGAAGGCATTGCTCCGAGCGCGACCAGCCAAGTCATTCCGGTCAGTAGGACGCTCGTCTCCGCCCACCAGGCGCTGGAAAAAGGTCAGCTGGACGACGCGGAGCGGATGTATCGTCAAAGCCTAGTGTCCGATCCACGCAGTATCGATGCAATGCTCGGTTTAGCAACGACCTTGACGCAGCAGAACAAAGCGGATGCGGCGACGCAGTCTTACCTGCGTGTGCTCGAGCAAGATCCGCGCAACGCATTCGCGCAAGCGGGCCTGCTGAATATCACTGGACGGATCGATCCCGCGGCGGCTGAAGAGCGGCTGAAACAACTGATCGCGCGCGAACCCTCGGGTTTCCTGCATTTCAGCCTCGGAAATTTGTATGCGGAGCAGGGGCGCTGGGCTGGCGCGCAGGCGGCATATTTCCAGGCGCACAACTTGGCTCCGGATAATCCGGACTACGCGTTTAATCTCGCGATCGGTCTCGAACACGTGAGTCAACCGAAAATTGCGCTCAATTATTATCGCCGAGCCGTTTCACTGGCGCAGGCGCGTGGACACGCACAGTTCGATAGCGGCAAAGTACAGGCGCGGATTCGGAGCATAGAAACCGCACTTGCGGAGACGCCGTGACGTGTGCCCTCGTCTTGGGCGGGCGCTACGTGCTAACTTCGCCGACGTGCAAGTGCTGATGCGCGAAACCGCTCTATCGGCGGGGTCGACGGCGTCCTAGCACGCGCTCCCGCGCGTTATCGCATGATTCTTACGGAGCAACTCGAGCGTTGGCCGAGCAGAGAAAAAAACTCCGCCTAGGCGAGCTCCTGGTGCAGCAGGGGCTGATCACTCCCGATCAGCTCGGCATCGGGCTCACTGAGCAGAAATCCGGGAATATTCCTATCGGGCGCCAGCTCGTGCGGCTCGGATTCGTCACCGAGGGCGCCATCCGCGACGCGATGGCGCGCACCGTAGGCCAGGAGTCGATCGACCTCTCGCAGGTGGTGGCCGATGCCGAGGCCCTGCGCCTCGTACCCCAAGAGTTCGCGCGTCGGCATCGCATGCTGCCGATCGCCTGGGATCCCGACGAGCGCACGCTGACGATCGCCATCAGCGGGTTGTTCAACGTCGTTGCTTTGGACCAGCTGCGCGCGATGCTGGGAGCGAGCGTCGAATTACAAACCCTGCTCGCCGCCGAAGCTCAGCTAGAGGATTATATCGATCAGTTCTACGGCTTCGAGCTTTCGGTCGATGGCATCCTGCGCGAAATCGAGACCGGCGAGATCGATTATCAAAGTCTGCAGGCAATCGGGGACGAGTACACGCAGCCCATGGTGCGGCTCGTCAATGCGCTCTTGGTCGATGCGGTCAAGCGCGGGGCATCCGATATCCACTTGGAACCGGAGTACGCGTTCCTGCGCATTCGCTTTCGCATCGATGGTGTACTCGAGCAAGTGCGTAGCTTGCACAAGACCTACTGGCCCGGGATCGCGGTGCGCATCAAAGTGATGAGCGAGATGAACATCGCCGAGTCGCGCGCACCGCAGGACGGGCGTATCTCGCTGACGCTGAACGGACGTCCGATCGACTTCCGAGTCTCAGCCCAGCCGACCGTGCACGGCGAGAACATCGTGCTGCGCGTGCTGGACCGCGAAAAGTCCATCATCAACCTGGATCGAATGAACCTGGCTCCGGAGTCGATGCCGCAATTGCACCTCATGTTGTCGCGCCCGGAAGGCATCATGATCGTCACGGGCCCCACGGGCAGCGGAAAGACGACGACGCTCTATTCGCTGCTCGCCGAGATCAACGACGAGACGGTCAACATCATGACCTTGGAGGATCCGGTCGAGTACCCGCTGAATCTCATGCGCCAGACCTCGGTGAACGAGGCCATCAAAATGGACTTCGCCAACGGCATTCGCTCGATCATGCGCCAGGATCCCGACATCATCCTGGTGGGCGAGGTGCGCGACCGGGACACCGCCGAGATGGCCTTCAGGGCCGCCATGACCGGACACCAGGTATTCACGACACTGCACACCAACTCCGCGCTAGGCGCATTCCCGCGGCTGCTCGATATCGGCATACAGCCCGACATCATGTCCGGCAACATCATCGGCGTAATCGCTCAGCGCCTGGTGCGCGTACTCTGCCAGTTTTGCAAGGAGGCGTATCTGCCCTCGCCCGAGGAACGCAAGCTCCTCGGCGAGCGCGCGATACCGGGCAACAACTTGTATCGTCCGGTGGGCTGCAAACAATGCGCCAACAAGGGTTACAAAGGACGCATGGCGATCATGGAGATCCTGGTAATGGACAGCGATCTCGACGAACTGGTCGCGCGCCGCGCCACGACCCGGGAGCTGCGCACTCTGGCATTGAGCAAGGGATTTCGGCCATTAGCCGAAGAAGGTATAGCGCGCGTGCTCGACGGCAGCACGACCCTAGGCGAAGTAACGCGGGCAGTGGACCTGACCGGACGTTATAGCTAAACGTGTCCTTCTTCGTCTACAAAGCGATCGACAAGCAAGGCCGCCCGGCGCGCGGCGAGCTCGAGGCCGCGAACGAGGTCGATCTCGAGCTGCGCCTGCGGCGCATGGGACTTGACCTCATCACCTACCGCGAGCAAGAGAAAACCGCCTCGCGCCTTGTGCGCGGCAGCATATCGCGCATCGACCTGATTACCTTCTGTATCGACGTAGAACAGATCGCGCGCGCCGGGATCCCGCTGATCGACGGTCTGCGCGATTTGCGCGACAGCATGGAGAACCCGCGATTTCGTGAAATCCTGACGACAGTCATCGAAGACATGGAAGGCGGCAAGGTGCTTTCGCAATGCCTCGCCGCTTACCCCGCGGTATTCAGCGCGGTCTTCGTCAGTCTGGTGCGCGCAGGCGAACTGGCCGGCACGCTCCCCGAGGTGTTCGAGAGCTTGAGCGCCTCTCTACGCTGGCAGGACGAACTTGCGTCGATGACCAAGCGCCTGATGATCTACCCGACCATGGTGCTGATCGTGGTCAGCGCTGTGGTGCTGTTCTTGTTGGTTTGGCTGGTGCCGCAGATCACGCAGCTCATCAAGACCATGCGGGTCGAGATTCCTGTGCAGACCCGCATGCTCACGTTCCTTTCCGAGAGCATCCGCGCCTGGTGGCCATTCATGATCGGCATACCGCTGACGATCGCGATTCCGCTGGTCATTTGGATACGCCAAAGCGATAAGGCGCGTTATCTATGGGATTACGCCAAACTGCGTATGCCGTTCACGGGGCCGATCTTGCAGAAGATCATCCTGTCGCGCTTTGCCAGCTTTTTCGCGATGATGTACCGTTCAGGCATTACCGTAATCGATGCGCTCCGGAGCAGCGAAGAGATCGTCGGCAACCGCGTGATCGCCGATGGTTTGCGCCGCGCGACGCAGCAGATCAACGCCGGTGAAAGCCTGGCTGAGGCATTTCGAAACATCGGCGTGTTTCCTTCGCTCGTGGTGCGCATGTTGCGTCTGGGCGAGGCGACCGGGGCGCTGGACACCTCGCTGATGAACATCAACTACTTCTACGGTCGCGATGTGCGCGAATCCGTGGACAAGGCCATGAGGCTTATCGAACCCGCGCTTACCATAGTACTGGGGCTCATCCTGGCCTTTATTTTGTGGGCCGTATTGGCGCCGGTGTACGATATTCTGGGTAAATTGAACATATGATCGCGGCGCTGATTGCGTCCATCCTGAGATCGCCAACATGGCCGACAAACTGCTGATCTGCGTTAACGCTGAACAGGCGATGGTAAGCGTGTCGCACAATGGCAAGCTCGGTGCTTGCCAGTCGTTTCGCAACGACGACGACGGCACGGCATCCTTCGACCGCTACGTCGCGAGCCTGAAGAGCATGCCCGCGCTGGTCATGGTCGATGTGGTCGAGGAAGACTATCGCTTCGAGCTGCTCCCGCATGCGACCGGCCGCGACCGCGCCGAGCTGGTTAATCGCCGGCTGCGCCAGCTCTATCGCAATACTGCGTTTTGCTCCTCCTGGGCACAGGGCCGCGACTCCGGTAAGCGCCGCGACGACCAGTATCTGTTCTTCGCGCTCACCAATCCGGACCTCGTTAATGGCTGGCTGGGAATCCTGCGCGCGCAAGAGCTACCCGTTGTCGGCGTGTTCCTGCTGCCTATCGTCGCCCAGGCATTGGCGCAAAAGCTTGCGCCCGCGACAACCAACCTGCTGTTGGTCTCTAGCCACGTCTCGGGCATACGACTGACCTTCTTCCGCCAGGGCAAGCTGCGCATCAGCCGGCTCACCCGCGTCGAAGTCGCCGATCCACGAGGGCGCGCCGCTTACACCGAGGAAATCGCAAACACCCGCTTGTATTTGCACGCGCTGCGCGTCATGACCTTGGATGAGCATATGAATGTGCTGATCCTCGACCGCGACGGTAGCCTTGCCGGTCTCGATCAGTCGGTCGCGCGCGAAGTCTCGAACGCGCAGGCCACGCTTTTGACCGTGGCCGACATCGTCACCGGCACGGGGGCGCCCGAGGCGGTCGTGCGCGATGCGCCGGACGCGCTATACCTGCATTTCCTCGGTCAGCATCCGCCTCTGGGGAATCTGGCGCCGGAACCCATCACCGAGCGATTTCAGATCTACCAACTGCGCCGCGCGTTGTATGCAACCGCGGGCATCATCGGGACGTTCACGTTCGCCTGGGCCGCAACGAATTTCTACCGCATCTACGACTTACGTTCGCAACAGGCGCTGGCCGCGAGTCAGACCGCCGAGCAGCAACGGCGCTATCAGGAAGTCACGCGCGGCTTCCCGGCCATTCCCACGAGTGCAGACAATTTGGTGCTTGCGGTACGAGTGGCCGAGCAGCTCAAGACGGCGAAACGCAATCCCGAGCCTGCCATGATCGCGCTAAGCCGCTCGCTCGAACAATTTCCTAATGTCTGGCTGAAGGGCTTCGGCTGGAAATACGCCGTGCGAGATTTCGATGCCGGAGGTACGACGCGCCGTGCCGACCCAGCATCCACTGACAGACCGGCCGCAACAGGCACGCAGAATTTGCGCCGTCAATCGGCATATGTCGAGGCGGAGATCAGACCGTTTGCGGGCGACTACCGGCGCGCGCTCGATGAGATCGCGAGCTTCGCGGAAACGCTCAAACAAGATCCCGCGATCGCCGATGTCCAGGTCGTCGCGCTGCCGTTGAACGTCAGTCCGACGATGGCGCTCACCGGCTCGACAACTGAGGCCACGATACGCGCCACGTCGGCGCCCTTCAAGCTGCATGTCAGTTTCAAGGCCGAACAATGATGCTCTCCAGCCGACACCTGCACTCCCTTAGGGTCCCGATCGCGGTGCTCACCTTGGTTGCTATCGCGGGCGCGGGCGTCGTTACCTGGTCTAGCGATCAAATCGTCAAGGATCAGGCCATACTTGCTGCTCAGGAACAGCAGCTGCACGAAGCACGCAAGCGTTTCGAGCGCTCTGGCCAGGAACGCGAGCTCATCTTGCGTTTCATGGGGCCGTACCAGGACCTTCGCAGCCGCGGCGTGATCGGCCCGGAACGGCGCATCAATTGGCTGGACGCGTTACGCGTGTCGAACCAGCAGGCCCAGCTCTTTGGTGTGGAGTATCAGATCAGCACCCAGCAACCCTATCCGTTCGCTCAAGAGCTCAATGCGCCCAAGCTCGGAATGGCGCAATCGGTGATGAAACTGAGCCTGCGGCTTGCTCACGAAGGCGAGCTGATGCGCTTTTTCCGTTTGCTCGAAGGCCAGAACGTGGGCACGTTCGAGATCAACCAATGCCTACTCGACCGTTCCGCAAGTTTCGCGGACACAGCGCCAAAAGCGCAGCCGAATCTGAGCGCGGTGTGTGAACTGGCGTGGATCACGATCAATCCCGAGCCTGTGGAGCGCAAGCCATGAAATCTTCTGCCGTGTCCGCCGTTCTCATGGCCGTTTGCGGAAGCGCTTTCTCGGCCCAACCCCCGGTCCCCTCTGCTGCTCCTGTACAACCTACTACGGTACAGGCTCAACAATCGACAGCGACGCTGCCCTTGGGGCGCATGTTTTTCACCCCCGCCGAACGCGCGGCGCTCGATGAATCACGGCGGCGCCCGGTCGCCGTGGCCGCACCCGAATCAAAACCGCTGCCTCCGGCCCCTGAGTATGTCACGCTTGACGGTGTCGTACGGCGCAGCGACGGCACGACGACCGTTTGGCTCAACAACCGTCTGCTCGAAGGTAAGCGTACAGCCGAGGGTCTCGAGGTGACCGCACCCAAACACACCCCTGCTGGCCGCGTCACCGTGCGCGTGCCACAAGCCGGGCGCAGCGTCGATTTGCGCGTCGGCCAACAGCTCGAAGTCACCTCGGGGAAAATAAAGGAGCGCTATCAGCTCACGCCCACTGCAGCGGTCGCTGCGCCTGAGGCGGCCGCACCCATGCCCGAGACAAGCGCGACAAAACCCACGTTGCGACGCCCCGCCAAGGAACGCGAGCTGCTGCGTGAGTTGCTACGCGAGATCGAAGGGCACGCCGACGATCGTCCCGACCCGCCGGCGGCAGGAAAAGGCTGACTCTCCCCTTGAATTCCTCGTTGCAGGCGCGCCCGCGACGACAGCAACAGCGCGGGGCTGTGCTGATCGTTGCTGTGGTGCTGTTTGCGTTGATCGGGGCGACCGCGATACTTGCGGTCGCACCCCGTGCCGATTCTCAAGCTGAGAGAGCGCGCAGGACCACGGAAGCTCTTGCGCAAGCTAGACAAGCGTTGATTGGGTTTGCGGCCGGAATCGCCCTCACCGGCCCGGAACGGCCTGGGGATTTGCCGTGTCCAGATATAGATAACGACGGTTCGGCGGACCCACCGTGTGCGACAGAAGTGACTCGTCTCGGACGTTTGCCATGGCGCACGCTAGGGCTTGCCGACCTGCGCGATGGCGACGGTGAGCGGCTTTGGTACGCGGTATCGACCAACTTCAAGAACAATCCGCGCACGCCCTGCGCAAACCACGCGGATGTCGGGTGTTTGAATAGCGAGACGCGGGGCACAATAACGCTCCGCAGTGCGTCCGGCACGCCAATCTACGACGGTACGGTCAATGGCGCAGTGGCAGTTATCATCGCGCCCGGTAGCGCGCTGCGCGACGCCACTATCAATCAGGACCGCAGCGCCGCAGGCATTAACAACCCGCGAAACTACCTCGACATAGCCCCTAGCGGAGAAGACAATTTTGATTTTCTCGACAGCGCGGCCAACGGATTTTTCACCGGACCGGTGGTCGATGCCTATGGCAATGTGATCGTCAACGATCGCATCGTCGCCATCACACCTCAAGACATGATGGTTGTGCTGGAAAGGCGCGTCGCGCAAGAAGTCGCCTCCTGTTTGAATCAGTACGCGACGGCCAATGGCCAAAAATATCCATGGGCCGCGGACATGCTGGAGTCGGGTTTGAATAACAAGTATCACGATTACGAAGCGCCTGCCGCACGGCGCTATGGGCGCGTTCCTGATGAGCCGTTCACGCGAACCCAGACTGATGATGGGTCCATGATTCCGGCATGGGCCGCTGGCTGCACGCTCGCACTCGGGGCGTGGTGGACGAACTGGAAAGGATTGGTGCTGTACGCTCTCGCCGAGCCGTTTCAGCCTGGCGGCCTTATCGCGTGCGGCGTTTCGTGTTTCACCGTAAATCGCCCATTCGCAGCCCCTGCACCCGATGTTCGCTTCGTCGTAGTGGTCGCCGGAACGGCGCTCCCTCCCCAGGACCGCACCGCGCCGCCGGGAACCATCGACACGAATCCGGCAAACTTCGTGGAGTTCGAAAACGCAACGTCGCCAACCGCACCCGATCCGACGTTCGAGATTCGCACGATCGGCGCGGACTTCAACGACCGGTTAGCCTACTTCCCCGTGCCATGAACGCAATCGCAGGTCTGGATCGCCCACATCGTTCGCCCGCGCCCGAACGCGGATTTACGCTTGTGGAAATGGCCGTGGTCGTGGTCATTATGGCCTTGATCCTGGGGAGCATCCTCGTGCCGCTGTCAACCCAGGTCGAGCAGCGGCAAGTAATCGACACCCAGCGCCAGCTCGAAGAGATCAAGGAGGCGCTGATCGGTTACGCGCTAGCGCAAACTCCGCCTCATCTGCCGTGCCCGGACAAGACCTCGGCATTGGGACCAGCAGGTACCGCAAACGACGGCGTTGAGGACAGGAACGCAGGGGTTTGTGTGAATCTGGAAGGCAATGTTCCATGGGCGACATTGGGGCTGGGGTCGTCCGATCCCTGGGGCAATCGCTATCGTTATCGCGTTACGGCCGCGTTCGCGACACAGACACCGCCAACCTTTAGCCTTGCCACCCAAGGCGACATTTTGGTATGTCCGGATTCCACCCTTTGCGGCGCTGGCCAGGCGCTTACTGTGCTTCCTCCGAGCGACAATTCCCCGGTCGCCTTGATTCTCTCCCACGGCCCCAATGGCTGGGGAGCTATCAGCGCAGCGACAGCGAACGTAAACACCAAACCGGCACCGCCCGCATTAGGCAACGACGAGTCCGAGAATACCGACGGGGACGACGCGAAGTTTGTGAGCCGCGTGCCGGTTTCGGATGACGGCTCCAATCCTTCGCCGGAGTTCGACGACATCGTTGTCTGGCTCTCGCCGCACACGCTCAAGCACCGCCTGGTTGCGGCCGGCAAGCTGCCCTAGCTCATTAACTTCGCGCCAGCTGGAAACGTACCTGTCCCGGCTCATTGCTAGCCAAAGCGAGCCGATATCCGTGCTGCGCCGCTTGTTGCGCCGCCTGATATAAACCGATCCCGAGCCCAGACCTGGATGGCACGGGGGCATCGAACAGGTTGCGCGCCACTGTTAGCGGTACGGGTGCGCCGGCGTCTGTGACAGACGTGTGGCGCGAGGTAACCTGCCGGACTACGTTTTTAAGCTTTCGCACGCGCGCGGTGCTAAGCTAGGGCAGACGGACAACTCGGTGAGGCAGAAATGAACGACCGCAATCTGCTGGCTCGTATCACGTCGAACCCGGAGATTTTCGGAGGGAAGCCGATCATCCGTGGAATGAGGATTTCCGTGGAGCTGGTATTGAGCCTCCTTGCTCAAGGCGTAAGCACGGAGGAGATTCTGTCCGACTATCCTTCTCTCACGCGGGAGGATATTCAAGCGTGCCTGGCGTATGCACGGGCCGTCATCGCCAACGATTCGCTCGATGCCGTCAAGGTCGGCTGAGTAATGCGCTTCCTGGTGGACCGCTGCGCGGGCGTGACGCTCGCCAAGTGGCTGCGTGACCAAGGACACGATGTCGATGACGCGAGCGAATGGCCCCAGGATCCGGGTGACGCGGCGATTCTGCAAAAGGCGGCGGACGACGATCGGATTCTGGTCACGATCGATACGGATTTCGGCCTGCTGATCTTCGCGGACGAACGACCGCATCGAGGTCTGGTTCGACTGCCCGACCGTCCAGCGGCCGTACGCATCGCCATTTTTTCCGATCTGCTTGCGCGGCACGAGACGGACCTCGCGGCACGCGCTGTAATCACGGTGAGCGCCGGGCGCGTACGAATCTCGCGTTCTCAAGGACGTGATGAACGCAGCTCTCGGTACTGACGGCCGACGGTTTTTCTCCGCAACGATCGTGTCGTCATGCCCGCGCCAACTCGAAACGCACCTGTCCCAGCTCATTGCTAGCCAGAGCGAGCCGATATCCGTGCTGTGCAGCTTGTTGCGCTGCCTGATATAAGCCGATCCCGAGCCCAGACCGGGATGGCACGGGGGCATCGAACAGGTTGCGCGCCACGCTCGAAGGCACGGGAGCGCCGGCATCCGTGACGGCCAAGCGCGCCGAGTCCGCGCATGAGAAATTCACTTCAACGCGCTCGCCGCTTCCGCCGCGGCTCTTGTTGAGCGCATTCTGGATTAGATTGTCGGCGACGCTATCGAACAGTTCGCCCGGTACACTTACGTCGTTGGATAACGCGCTCGCCGTGAACACGACATCGCTGCGCGCGTGGCGTGCCTTCAGGCCTTCCCACCACGACGCTGCGCTCGTCAATTTCACGGCATCCGGTTTGCCCGGCGCACGCAACTTGTCCAACGTAACTTGCAGCCTTTGGGTAATCTGCGGCAGCTGACGATTCATCAGCGCTTGCAGCTCGGCGGCCTGTTCGGGCGCACTCGCCTGCGCCGCCGCACACAGCGATGTCAACGACTGCAGCAGGTTCTTTACGTCGTGGGTGAGGCGTGCCCCGGTTTCGTGAATGGCCTGCGTGTACGCATTCTGCCGCTGCAAGCGTTCGCGACGCTTGGCGTCGTAGAAGTGCCCGAGCAACCG
>Ga0326597_10009515_pt1 | contig 13013 bp, 12 predicted proteins | sample RVTome_12_FD_203789 | JGI IMG/M metagenome (GOLD analysis project Ga0326597, IMG submission 203789) | Soil microbial communities from uranium-contaminated site in the Upper Colorado River Basin, Wyoming, United States - RVT100D185 | ecosystem: Environmental > Terrestrial > Soil > Contaminated >... | reverse complement strand
GATTTTAAGTCCGCTGCGTTTGCCGATTTCGCCATCCCGGCTAGCTTCGCTCAGGCACTCGTTCGTGGCCATATCGTTCCAGCAAGCCCGCTCTGTCGCACGCATGCCGACAGGGCCCTCTGCCACGGCCGCGATCGTGGCGCCGTCGCCCAATTCTAAGCCAACGCCCGGTCCAGGGCCCTCGGCGCTGAAAGGCGGCCGGACTTGATGCCGTCGATGCCCGTGCAGGTTCGTGGCGCGACTGGGCGCGCGCCGTCATCGGGCCTAGGAGCCCGGTAACGCGCTATAGCCGGCGAGCGCCTCGACGACGCTCGATTCCATGATCGTCGGGCTGAGCTGGCCGATGACGACGCGCGTGATCCGGCCGTCCGTGTCGATGAAATAGCTCGTCGGCATGCCGCGGATCTTATAGAGACGAACGATAGCCTGGCTCGGGTCGAAGGCGAAGGCGCTGAACTCGACCTCGAGCTGCCCGAGAAAGCGGTTGGCAACCTTCAGGCTCTCGCCGTTGTTAACGCCGAGGACGACGAGGCCCTGCTCCTCGAAGCGGCCGAGGATGGCCTCCATCTCCGGCATCTCTGCCCGGCAGGGGCCGCACCAGGTCGCCCAAAAGTTGAGGAAGACGGTCCGGCCGCGATAATCGGAGAGCTTGAGGCGGCGGCCGTCGAAGGCGGAGAACTCGAAGTCCGGCGCCAGGTCGCCGATCTCGAGGCCGACCGCTTCGCCGCCAGCGTTCGGCGTCACGACCGCCGTGTCGGCCGGCAGCAGGGTCACCTGCTCGCCCGCCGCCGTCTCGTCGCTCGCGTCGGTATCGAGGATGACGCCGGCCTGCCAGAGCAGGGCGAGGACCAGGGCCACGGCGCTGCTCGCGGCCAGGAGACGGGCCACCCGTGCCTGCGGGCTCAGGTTGATCGCGCCACCTGCATTTCGACCCTCGGCTGCGTCGTTCTCGCCTCTATCTTAACCAGATTAGGGCGGCGCGCGCCCCTTCAGGCCGCCTTGACAGGCCTGGACGCTACTGGCGCCGAGGCGGCCGGCGCCGGTACGGGCCGGGCACATTGGAGGCAGCGCCATTCATCCTCGCCGGCGATCTCCAGGTAAGCGGCGCCGCCGCAGCGCTGGCAAGCGCGAGAGCGAAAGGTGAGTCCGGATCGCTTCGTCATAGTCTGCCTCCCCGGGAGTCTGGCGAGTGAGCTCGCCGCGCTTCCAAGGTAGCCGGACGTCGTGTGCCAGGCGTTACGGGGATGCAACCAGGATGTTAAATCGACGTAAAGCGCAGCGCCGCGGTGGTCTGGCCGCGACTTCAGTCGTGCTCATGGCCGTGATCGTGAGGCGCCGAACCGGGCCTCGCCCGCGCCTCTCAGCAGCCGGGCTCGCCCTCGTGGCCGCAGCAGGTCCCCCGCGTCCGCAGCTTGGTCCAGCTGTTGCGCGCGACGAGCCAGAGCTTCCGCCGCAGCGGCATCGGCGCCGACATGTTCGTGAAGAAGTCCCGCGGGTTAGCCAAAGCTTCCGTCTCCTTCCGCTGCCAAGAGTAGCGGTCTCGACCGTCCGACGCACCCGGCCGGCGGCGAGCGTTAACACTTTCGGCGCATTCATTTAATCGCCGCTTCATGGCCCCGCCCGAACCGCGGTCGATACTGGGAGCAAGGGACGGGTCGTCCCGGGTGTGTGGGGGTGTGGTATTGTGAGCGTCAAGGGCAACGGCCCGTCCCCGACTATGGCAAACACTGTACTCGTAGTCGACGACGAAAAGAACATCGTCCAGCTCGCCCGTCTCTACCTCGGTAACGAGGGCTTCCACGTCGAGGAAGCGAACAACGGCAAGCAGGCGCTGGAGAAGGCGCGCAGCGTCAACCCCGACCTCGTCATCCTCGACCTCATGATGCCTGAGATGGACGGCCTCAGCGTTTGCCGCGAGCTGCGCAAGACCTCGAACGTGCCCGTGATCATTCTGACGGCCCGCGACGACGACGTCGACAAGATCGTCGGCCTCGAGGTCGGCGCCGACGACTACGTCACGAAGCCGTTCAACCCGCGCGAGCTCGTCGCCCGCGTCAAGGCGGTGCTGCGCCGCAGCCAGAGCGCCATGGCGCCGGACGCGGTGCTGGAGGTGGGCGACCTCCGCCTCGACCCGGCCCGGCGCAACGTTACCGTGAGCGGCAAGCAGGTCAACCTGCGGGCGAAGGAGTTCGACCTCCTGGCCGCCTTTATGCGCTACGAGAGCCTGGTCCTGGACCGGGAGCGTCTCCTGAGCCTGGTCTGGGGCCAGGAATTCTACGGCGATACGCGGACGATCGACGTCCATGTCGCCTGGCTGCGTGAGAAGCTGGCAGGGGCGAAGGCGCGCATACAAACCGTGTGGGGGGTGGGGTATAAGCTTGTCCTGGACGAGGAAACTGCTCCCGCGAAGCCTTAGATCCCGGCTGATCCTCTCCTTCGGGATCCTGATCTTCCTCACGCTCTTTCTCGCGGGCTCGACGACGGTTCTCCTCCTGCGCGACGAGCGGGCGGAGACCGCCCGCGAGCGCGTCGGCCGCCTGGCCGAGCCCGTGGCCCTGCGCTCTGTCTTCCTCGAGGCGAGCGGCGCCACGGCGGCGGAGATCGAGACCGTGCTCTACGAGGAGTACGGCGGCGAGGGCGTGCGCATCCTGATCGTTGACGCCAACGCGACCGTCGTACGCGACACGGGCGAGACCCTCCAGGGCACGACGATCGCCCAGCTCAGCGATCAGGGCCTGCGCGCCCGGCCGCTGGAAACGCTGCGCTTTCGCGTCCAGCGCCTGCAGACCGAGCCGGGTAACCTCCTCCTCTTCACCTCGCCGGAAGGCATCTTCGCCACCGTCCCCGGCCTCCGCGGCGCCTTCGTGCCTCGCTACCGGGCGGTCGTCGCGATCGACGCGAGCGAGCTCAGCCAGGCCTGGCGCGAGCTCCTGCCACGCTTCTTCCTCGCCGGCGGCGTCTCCTTCTTCGCGAGCGTCCTCGCCGCGAGTCTCCTCGCCCGCTCGATAACCCAGCCGCTGCGCCGCATGACGACGGCCACCGAGGAGATGGCGCGCGGCCGCTACGACCAGCAGATCCCGGCGCACGGCAGCGACGAGGTCGGCCGCCTCGCCACGAGCTTCAACGAGATGGCCCGCCAGGTCGGCCGCTCCCACCGCACCCTGCGCGAGTTCATCGCCAACGTCTCGCACGAGCTCAAGACGCCCCTGACCTCGGTCCAGGGCTTTTCCCAGGCGATGGTCGACGGCTCCGTCCAGTCGCCGGCCGAGTTCGCCGAGTCGGGCCGGATCATCAACGAGGAGGCGGTGCGCATGCGGGCGCTGGTGGACGACCTCCTCTACCTCTCCCAGGTCGAGGCAGGCGAGGTCCAGCTTCAGCGCGAGCGCCTGAGCGCGGACGCCCTGCTCCGGACGACGCGGGCGCGGTTCGAGCGCCGCGCCGCCCAGACAAACGTCGCGCTCGACGTCGAAAGCGCCCTGACGCCGCCGATCGAGGCCGACCCGCGCCGCCTCGAGCAGGCGCTCTCGAACATCGTCGAGAACGCCGTGCGCCACACGCCGGCGGACGGCAAGGTGACGCTGGCCGCAACGGCGGCGAACGGCAGCGTGGCGCTCTCGGTCCACAACACCGGCTCGCTGATCCCGCCGGCGGCGCTGCCGCGGATCTTCGACCGCTTCTTCCAGGTCGACCCGGCGCGGGCGCAAGTGGACGGCAGCACCGGCCTCGGCCTCGCGATCACGCGGGAGATCGTCGAAGCGCACGGCGGCACGGTCGTGGTGACGAGCTCGGAGGCGGATGGGACGCGGTTCGTAATCACGCTGCCGGCGGCCGGCCCGCCGCCGGCAAGCACGGAGGCAGAGCAATGATCAACCGGCAGCGCTTCATCCCCATAGCGGCGGCCTTCGTCAGCCTATTCATAATCGCGGGCATCGTGGCCGCCTTTCTCCTCGCCGGCGACGACGACGGCGGCGCGAGCGAGAGCGCCGTTGCGCCCGGCGGCGAGGGGTTCCTCGGCCTCACGGTCACGCTGATCAGCCAAGAGCTGCGCGTGACCGGCGTCGATGCCGACGGCCCGGCGGCGGGAAGCGGCATCGAGGCCGGCGACGTCATCCGCGCCGTGGACGGCACCATCGTGCGGACGCCGGAGCAGCTGCGGCGGGCGGTCGAAGCAAGGGAAGGCGGCGACGAGGTGGTCATCACCTACGAGCGGGGCAGCAGCGAGCTTCAGGCGCACGTTACCCTCGGCACGCTGCCGGCGCAGGCCCAAGTCGACGCGACCTCGACGCCAACGACCGGCACTCCGGTGCCGGAAGAGGTCGTGCTGGCCCAACCCGTTCGTCTCGGCGTCGGCGTCGAGCAGATCACGCCGGCGCTGCAGCAAAGCCTCGGCCTGGCGCGGGCACAAGGGGTGGTGATCACGAGCGTTGAGCCGGAGAGCGCCGCGGCGCGGGCCGGTCTCGAGCGCGGCGACATCGTCCTCCGGTTCGTGACCTCGCCGATCGGCGGCGTCTTCGAGCTCGTGGCGGCGGTGGCGGCAGCGCCCGTTAATCAGCCGGTCGCGTTTACCGTCCTGCGTGGCGACGCCGAGCTGACGATCTGGGCCTCCTTGCCGCTGCTCGCCCTGCCGGGGCTCGAGAACCTGCCGCACCAGGTGCGCGAGCAGGTCGAGAGCCAGATCGCCGCGGGCAACCTCAATCCGGCGCAGGTCGAGGAGCTGCTGAGCTTCTACCGGGCGCAGGCGAACAGCGTGCGCGTCGGCACGGTGCTCGCGGCGAGCGCCGGCTCGCTGCGGCTCGCGGTCGCGGGCTCAGACGCGGAGGCGACGATCGCGCTGGCGCCGTCGACGACGATCCTGCGCGGTCGCGACGCGATCGCGGCGACCGACCTGCGGCCGGGCGAGCTCGTCTTCGTCGTCTCCCGCGACGGCGCCACGGCGTTCTCGGTCACGGCCTACGGCGTCCTACCGGCGCTGCCCTAGGCGACGAGGTCGTCGTAACTAGTCGAGCCCAAGCGCCCCTTTGATTGAAGCCCGACTCGCCCGCACCCCGCCCTGATTCTCTATCCGGGGTGACGGACGCTCTAGCAGAGTGACGAAAAACCCGGTTCGTCATTGCGGGCAGCGCAGCGACGAAGCAATCTCGCCTCCCTGGGGCCAGGTTGCGAGATTGCCACGGCTCACCTGCGGCGAGCCTCGCACTGACGTTTTCAGCAGCCTGCTGAGGCAGGCCGAACTCTAGATCGTTGGCGTGACAGCGTCAGGACAATCATTCTTATTGCCAACTACTCGTAAGGCTACCTACGGAGAGCGGTAGCCTACGCCGTCAGGCAATGACCGGTAGCCGGACTTCGCGAAGGCTTACCTACGGAGAGCGTTAGTCCTCGCCGTCATGCAATGACTGGCGGAGGATCCACCACTGGTAGGCGTCCGAGAGCGCCAGCCAGGAGGCCTCGATGATGTCCGTGCTGGCGCCGACCGTCTGCCAGGAGTACTCGTCGTCGCTACAATCGATGAGGACGCGCACGGAGGCGCCGGAGCCGGCGCCGCCGTCGATGATCCGGACCTTGTAATCGACGAGGCGGATGGCGCCGATCGCCGGGTAAGACTCGGCCAGCGCCTTGCGCACGGCGGCGTCGAGGGCGTTGACGGGGCCGTTGCCGTCGGCGGCGGTCTGGAGGACGCGGTCCTCGCTGCCGTCGCGGCCGAAGAGGCGCAGCTTGACCATCGCCTCGGCCTGCATCTCCTTGACCTCGGCGATGTCGGCGCGGTCCCGCCGGCGCTCGACGACCCAGAAGTCGTCGAGGTTGAAGGCGGGGGCGAAGCCGGGCAGGCTGCGGCGGACGAGGAGCTCGAGGGAGGCGTCGGCGCCCTCGTACTGGTAGCCGCGCGCCTCCATCTCCTTGATCGTCTCGGTGAGACGGCGGGCGGCGTCGCGGCTCAGCGTCTGGTCGATGCCGAGCTCGTCGATCTTGTCGAGGAGACCGCGGCTGCCGCCGAGCTCGGAGACGAGGAGGCGGCGGCTGTTGCCGACGGCGGCCGGGTCGATGTGCTGATAGGCGGCTTCGACCTTGAGGACGCCGTCCGTGTGATAGCCGGCCTTGTGGGCGAAGGCGCTGGCGCCGACGTAGGGCTGCTGCGGGTTCGGCACCATGTTCGCCACCTGGCCAACGAAGTGGGAGACCTCCGAGAGCCGCGCCAGCTGGCCGTCCTCGACTACGGGGCGGCCCTGCTTGAGCTTGAGGCCGGCGATGACGCTGATCATGTCGGCGTTGCCGCAGCGCTCGCCGTAGCCGTTGATGCAGGCCTGGACCTGGCTGACGCCCGCGGTGACGGCGGCGAGCGTGTTGGCGACGGCGACGTCGGCGTCGTTGTGGCAGTGGATGCCGAGGGCGACGCCGTGCTGGGCAGCCTGGACGACGCCGATCGCTTCGAGGAGGTCGGCGGTCAGCGTACCGCCGTTCGTATCGCAGAGGACGAGGCCGTCGACGCCGGCGCTCGCGGCCGCCGCCAGGCAAGCGAGGGCGTAGTCGCGGTCGGAGGCGAAGCCGTCGAAGAAGTGCTCGGCGTCGAAGAAGACGCCCTTGCCATTGGCCTTGAGAAAGCGGACCGAGTCCGCGATCATCGCCAGGTTCTCCTCGAAGCTCGTCTCGAGGACGGCGCGGACGTGGAGGTCGCTCGCCTTGCCGACGATCGTGACGAAGTCGGTGCCGGCACCGATGAGCGCCCTTAACGTGGCGTCCTGCGCCGGGTCGGCGCCGGCGCGGCGGGTGGAGCCGAAGGCGACGATCTGCGCGTTGAGCCCGAGCGCCGGGACGCGGGCGAAGAACTCGGCGTCCTTGGGGTTAGCGGCCGGGTAGCCGCCCTCGATGTAGTGAACGCCGAGCTCGTCGAGCTTCCCGGCGATGCGCAGCTTGTCCTCGACGGAGAGGGAGAGGCCCTCCATCTGAGCACCGTCGCGCAGTGTGGTGTCGTAGAGGTCTACTGTCATCTGGCTATTCTCCGGCTGCCCGCGCAGGGGGCAGATCGACGCCTGCGTCCTTGAAACCGCTCCGCTGGTTTAGCGGAGCCGAGGATCCGTCAGGCGCCAATGGCCCGCCCCGACGCGGATCGGTCGGGGCGCTCGTGAACCTCCAGAGCAGAAAAGGGCCGCATTGCTCGTACAAGATAGCAAGGTCGGCGGCGAAACGAAAGGCAGAGCGGCCTTCGAGGACGTGGCTCGCGTCCCCGGCCATCGCGGGCTGAGGGCGCTTCCTGTAACCACTTCGCGGGGGCGGACGCTATCATTGAGCCGAAGGTGCGCTGAATGAAGAAGATCCTCGTCGTCGAGGACGAGGCGACCCTCGTCGCCACCCTGCGCTTCAACCTGGAGCGCGAGGGCTACGACGTGCTCACGGCCGCCGACGGCGATACCGGCCTCGCCCTGGCGCGGTCGGCGAAGCCGGACCTCCTCCTCCTAGACCTGATGCTGCCGGGGCGCAGCGGCCTCGAGGTCGCTCGCGTCCTCCGGCGCGAGTCGACGACGCCGATCCTCATGCTGACGGCGCGAGCGGAGGAGACGGACAAGGTCGTCGGGCTCGAGATCGGCGCGGACGACTACCTGACGAAGCCGTTCAGCATGCGCGAGCTCCTCGCCAGGATCGGCGCCCTCCTGCGCCGCAGCGAGATGCAGGCCGCCGTCGAGAGCGAGGTGATCGCGCGGGGCGACCTCGAGATCGACCTGCGACGGCGCGAGGTCCGGCGGCGCGGCGAGGCGCTTGGCCTGAAGCCGAAGGAGTACGACCTCCTGCTCCACTTCGCCCGCAACCCGGGCCGCGCCTTCAGCCGCGAGGAGCTCCTCGACAAGGTCTGGGACTACAGCCACGTCGGCGACACGCGCACGGTCGACGTCCACGTCAGCTGGCTGCGCGGAAAGATCGAGGACCAGCCCTCGAAGCCGACGCGCCTGATCACGGTCCGCGGCGTCGGCTACCGGTTCGACTGAGATGCGCCCGCGCCTCGTCCTCCTTGCCCTCAGCGTCGGGCTGGCCGGCGGCAGCGCTGCCGCCCTGGCCGGCGCCGGCCTGCCGGGCAGCGCCCTCGTCGCCGCCGTCACGGCGACGGCCGCTTACCTGGCCTCGCTTTACGTCCTGGCGCCGCTGCGCGACGTGGCCGCCGCCCTGCGCCGGCTCGCGGCCGGCGACTTCGCGGCCCGCGTCTCCGGCGAGGGGCCGTCCGAGCTCGCGGCGCTGCACGAGAGCCTGAACCGGATGGCGAGCAGCCTCGGCTCGAGCATGGCGACCGCCGCCCAGGAGCGCAGCCGCTTCGCCGCCGTGCTCAACAGCAGCGTCGACGCCATCCTCGCGGTCGACTCGGAGAGCCGCGTGCGCTTCGCCAACGCCGCCGCCGAGCGCCTCTTCGACCAGGTCGAGGGCGAGCTCGTGGGCAAGCCGTTCGTCTGGGTCCTGGCCAACCAGGAGATCGTCGACGCCCTCCAGGCCTGCCAGCGCGAGGGCGGCAGCGAGGAGCGGCTGGTCGAGCTCGCCGGCCGCCAGTACTTCCAGGCGATCGCCTCGCCGATCGCCGGCGGCGGCGACTGGTCCGCCGTCCTCGTCTTCCACGACCGCACCGAGGTCCAGCGGGCGGAGCACACCCGCCGCGACTTCGTCGCCAACGTCTCGCACGAGCTCCGCACCCCCCTCGCCGCGATCAAGGCGGTGCTCGAGACGCTCCAGGCCGGCGCCGACCCGGCGATCGCGCGCGACTTCACGGCGCGCGCCGAGGCGGAGGTGGACCGCATCGTCCAGCTGGTCGAGGAGCTCCTCGAGCTCTCGCGAGTCGAGTCCGGCGTGCCCCTGGCGATGGCGCCGGTCGCGCTCGCCGAGGTCATCGGGCGGGCGGTGGACCGCCTCCGGCCCCAGGCGGAGGCCCTGGGCGTGGAGCTCGTCGTCAAGGCGGAACCGCTGCCGCCGATCTCCGGCGATGCCACCCGCCTCGAGCGCGTCGTCCTCAACCTCGTCGACAACGCCCTGAAGTTCACGCCCGCCGGCGGCCGCGTCGAGGTCCGGGCCGGCGCCGCGGCGGCGGTCGCCTGGGTGGAGGTGCGCGATACGGGCCCGGGCATCGACCCGCGCGACCTGCCGCGGGTCTTCGAGCGCTTCTTCAAGGCGGACTACTCGCGTCAGGCGGCCGGCAGCGGCCTCGGCCTCGCGCTCGTCAAGCACACGATCGAGGCCCACGGCGGCGCCGTCTCCGCGGAGAGCAGCCCCGGCCGCGGCTCTACGTTTCGCTTCACCCTGCCGCCTGCCCTGCGATCCGGCCCCGATGCGTAGGCAATAGAGCAGCGCCTGATTGCTCGGCCACGACGGTCACGTAGCGCAAGAAACAGCCCGGCCGCGGCTCCACCTTCCGTTTCCGCCTTGCGATCCGGCCCCGATCGGTAGAGTATGGCCTAACCACTCGCGGGGGTGACCCAGATGGTCCGCCATTCCTTCGACCTACAGCTCTCGGAAATCCAGCAGGAGATGCTCCTGATGGCGACCATGGTTGAGAGCGCCATCACGCGCAGCATCGAGGCCCTGAAGGATCGCGACACCGACCTCGCCCGCCAGGTGATCGCGGACGACCTCAAGGTCAACGCCACGCGCTACGAGATCGAGCACAAGTGCATGGAGCTGGTCGCGACGCAGCAGCCGATCGCCGGCGACCTCCGCACCGTGTTCTCCGTCTTGCACATCATCGTCGACCTCGAGCGCATGGGCGATCACGCCGAGGGCATCGCCAAGATCGCGATCATGCTCGCGAGCGACCCGCCGCTGAAGCCCTACATCGACATCCCGCGCATGGCCGAGACCGCGGCCGGCATGCTCATGGCGAGCCTCGAGGCGTTCAAGGACCGCGACGAAGCGGCGGCGCGGCGGATCGTCGATCAGGACGACGAGGTCGACGCGCTCTACGACCTCGTCTACCGCGAGCTCCTCACGATCATGATCGCCGACCCGACGACGATCGAGCGCGCCACCCACCTCACCTGGGTGGCCCACAACCTCGAGCGGATCGCGGACCGGGCGACGAACATCTGCGAGCGCGTCGTCTTCCTCGTCTCCGGCCAGATCGAGGAGCTCAACACCTCCAAGTACTGACCGGACGGCGCTCAGACAGACGTCAGGGCGCCCGCCTCGCGGATCACGACGCCGATCGAGGCGTCGAGCCCCATGTCGGTTGGTCGGCCTGGGTACGGGCGCTGCTAGAGTCGCGGCGGCATTGTAGCGGCCTGGTGTCGTCGTCCGGGAACGGCAGCCCTCGCGATAGTTTACGCAGCTTGGCTCGCGGCGATATGCTCCCGGCAAGACGGTTCCGCCGTCGTCCGACGTGAAGAGGCCGCCCAACGCTCGCCAACTGAGAAAGGGAGGCTACAAGATGCTCTTTCACGTCACGTGGCAGTTCAGCGACCGAAGCGAAGAGGCCATCAAGCGCTCGCAAGCGGTCTTTCGGGCCTGGCAGCCTCCCGCCGGCGCCGAGCTCAAAGGCTTCTACGCCTTCGCCGACGAGGGCATCCAGTTCCGCGACTCGGTTCAGTAGCGCCAGCGTGCCAGTTGAGAAGGCGCTGCGCCGCTAGCGGACGCGTCCCGGCAGGTCGAGGCGGATGTAACCGACCGCGTTGTGGTTGAGGCCACCGCCACGCCCGGCCTCCATCTCGCGCTTAAAGACGCGCTCGAGCCGGGCGACATAGTCGGCCTCGAAAGCCTCGCCCAGGAGCTCGTCGCTGAGGAGCATGATGCGCTCCCGGACGACCCGCTCGGCTGGATATGACACGCGTGCCGCCTCCGGGAAGTGAGGGCAGCTCATCTCATTGACCACACCGAAGGCATGGCAGCCCCAGGGCCGGACCGGGTAAATCGCGCAGCTATAGGTCGCCGGGCCGTCGCTCCTGAGGAAGCCGCAAGAAAGGTCCTCGTGCTCCTCCCAGACGACGCGGTGCTTGCGAGCGTAGCGCTGGATCGCCTTCATCTCTTTCGGCCGCGCCGTCACCGGGCCGCAGCAATCGCCGCAGCCGTTGCACTCCGGCATCGCGGGAAGGTCCATCCTGCCTCGCTCCTCACACACGCCAGCCGGCGAGAGTCCTCTGGCTTCGGCGCTGGCACGAGCTACGCCTGGCTGGCGGGAGTGCGAGGGAGTCGAACCCTCCCAGGACGGCGCAACCGCCCCGCAACGATTTTGAAGACCGCGAGAGCCACCGGGCCCCATCCACTCCCAGGCATCGCCTCGTCATCGCGAGCGACCTCAGCGACCTCCATGATAGTGGAAACGCCATCGAGCGGCCGCGCCCTTGAGCCTCGTCGTCTCGCCAACGCCGTGATCGGAGTCACCGACCGTCACCGCCTGCGCCCGCGTATAGTCATGGCGAAGCCTCGACGGCGAAAGGACACCATGACCAGAGCGAAGCCCCGGCCGCCGGCCAAGCAGGCTGCCGACTACATCTTCCAGGAGCTCACGCGCAGCATCTGCCCGACCTGCAAGATCGTGATCGACGCCCAGGTGCTCCTGCGCGCCGGCAAGGTCTACATGCGCAAGCGCTGCCCGGAGCACGGCTGGTTCGAAGGCCTCGTCAGCGCCGACGCCGACAGCTACGTCGCCGGCGCCCGCTTCAACAAGCCCGGCACGCTGCCGCTCGAGTTCAGCACTGAGGTCAGGGACGGCTGCCCGCTCGACTGCGGCCTCTGCACAGAGCACAAGCAGCACACCTGCGTCGCCCTCATCGAGGTCAACAGCGGCTGCAACCTGGACTGCCCGATCTGCTTCGCCAACGCCGAGCCCGCCTTCGACCTCACCCTCGCCGAGGTCGAGTTCATGCTCGACCGCTACGTGGCGCTCGAGGGCGAGCCGGAGGTCGTCCAGTTCAGCGGCGGCGAGCCGACGATCCACCCCCGGATCCTCGAGATGGTCGCGGCCGCCCAGGCGCGCGGCATCCCGAACGTGATGATCAACACCAACGGCCTGCGCATCGCCACCGACGACGACTTCGTCGCCGAGCTCGCACGCCTGCGGCCGACGATCTACTTCCAGTTCGACGGCTTCGACCGGGCGACGAACCAGCGGATCCGCGGCGCCGACCTCCTCAAGGTAAAGCTCAAGGCCCTCGACCGCCTCGCGGCGATCGACCTCGACGTCGCCCTGGTCGCGGCGATCGAGCGCGACGTCAACGAGCGCGAGGTCGGCGCCATCGTCCGCTTCGGCCTCGAGCACCCGGCCGTCCGAGGCGTCGTCTTCCAGCCCGTGACCCACGTCGGCCGCCATATCGACTTCGACCCGATGCAGCGCATGACCATACCCGATGTCCTCGGCGCGATCGTCGACCAGTCGGAGGGCAAGCTCGTCGGGTCCGACTTCGTGCCGGTGCCCTGCTGCTTCCCGTCCTGCCAGGTGAACACCTACCTCTACGTCGACGGCGACGAGATCCTGCCGCTGCCGCGCGTCCTCGAGGTCGACGAGTACCTCGACTACATCACGAACCGCACCTTCCCGGCCCTGCCGGACGAGCGCGAGGTCCGCGGCGCCCTGGAGGGCCTCTGGTCCGCCGGCGCCGTGCCCGGCTCCGACGCCGCGACCGACAAGTTTCAGTGCGCCTGCGGGCCGGGCTACGGCCTGCCGGAAGACCTGAACCACCTGCGCAAGCACGTCTTCCAGATCGCGATCAAGGACTTCATGGACGCCTACACCTTCAACGTGAAGCACGTGATGAAGTGCTGCGTCGGCGTCCTCGTGCCGGACGGGCGCATGATCCCCTTCTGCGCCTTTAACAGCGTTGGCTATCGCGACGAGGTGCGGAGCGCGCTCGCCAGCCGAGAGGTCAAGGCGTGACGACTGCCGGCGCCGGCGGCGCCCTCGCCTTCAAGACCGGCTGCTGCTCGCTTTACGAAGGCGCCGCCGTCCGCTTTCTCCTCGGCGACGCCTGGCGCCCCGGCGGCCTCGCCCGCACCGAGGAGCTTCTCGACGCCGCCGCGATCGCGCCCGGCGCCCGCGTCCTCGACGTCGCCTG
>Ga0326597_10009514_pt1 | contig 13014 bp, 11 predicted proteins | sample RVTome_12_FD_203789 | JGI IMG/M metagenome (GOLD analysis project Ga0326597, IMG submission 203789) | Soil microbial communities from uranium-contaminated site in the Upper Colorado River Basin, Wyoming, United States - RVT100D185 | ecosystem: Environmental > Terrestrial > Soil > Contaminated >... | reverse complement strand
GGCAAGGGCACGCAGTACTACGTCCCTCTCGGACACAAGGGCTGATCGTCCCGCCGCGCGCCACGGGGCGCGCGCGCGCCCCGCGCGCGCTTGACGGGGGCAGTCCTCTGGTCCATCCTTTTCAGGATTCCCATGGCATCCGCCGTCCGCTTCCGCCCTCGCCAGCTCACGCTCAGCTTCGAGGATGCACCCTTGTGGGACGAGGGCAGCCTCCAGGCGGCGCTGCAGCGCGAGGCGGGCCGTGCGGTGGAGCTCACCCTCACCGAGAACCGCTCGGTGCTGCTTTCCTTCCGCCGGCGCGGCGGCACCGTGCTCCTGCGGCTGCACCGCATGTTCCTGCACGCGCCGCTGGTAGTGGTGCGGGCGGTGGCGCGTGGGCTGCGCCGCACCAGCCGCAGCGCGGACGGCGAGGTGCGCCGCTTCATCAATGAGAACCTGCACCGCGTGCGCCGCCTGCCGCGCACGCTTCCCCCGCTGGTCACGGGAGGGAACGTCTACGATCTGCGCCAGGTGTTCGATCGTCTCAACGCACGGTTCTTCGCCGGCGCGCTGCACGTGCCGCTCACCTGGGGCCGCGGCGGCGGACGCGCGCGACGGGGCGGGCTCACCTTCGGCAGCTACGACCCCGTGCTCGCGCTGATCCGCATCCACCCGGTGCTGGACCGCGGCGACGTGCCTGTCTATTTCCTGGAGAGCGTCGTCTACCACGAGATGCTCCACCACCACCTGGGCGGCGTGCCCGACGGAGCGGGCCGCACCGTGTACCACTCGCGTACCTTCCGTGACGCGGAAGCGCGCTATCCCTGGCACCGGCAGGCGCTGGAGTGGGAGAAGCAGAACCTCCCGCACCTGCTGCGAGCCAGCCGCGAGCTCGACCGGCGGCGCAAGGCGGATCGGGCGGCGTTCCGGCGCGCGTGACCGGGGCGTGAAGCCCGGGCCCCTCCCCCACCTGCGGGGGCTCCTCCCCTATCTCCGCCGCCACCGCCGCGCGCTCGGCCGCGGCCTCGTCTTCCTCCTGACCACCACCGCGCTCTCCGTGCTGTCGCCCTGGGTGCTGCGCCACGCCATCGACGATCTCACCCTGCAGGTCACGCGCGGGAAGCTCCTCCTCTACGCCGGGGTCATGGTGGCCGTGGTGGTGGTGGAGGGTGTCTTTCGTTACTACATGCGCATGATCCTCATCGGCCTGAGCCGCGAGATCGAGTACGAGCTGCGTAACGACCTCTTCGCGCACCTGACCCGCCTTCCCGCCCGCTACTACCAGGGGCAGCGCATCGGGGACCTGATGAGCCGCGCCAGCAACGACCTCTCCGCGGTGCGCATGGTGCTCGGGCCCGGGATCATGTACACGGCCAACACGGGCGCCACCTTCCTGGGCACGATTGTCATCATGTTCATGATCAGCCCGGTCCTGCTGGGCCTCTCCCTGGTCCCGCTGATCTTCGTGTCCGTGATGGTGCGCCACTTCGGCCGCCGCATCCACGACCGCTTCGAGGCGGTGCAGGAGCAGCTCTCGAGCATGACCGCCCTGGTGCAGGAGAACCTCTCCGGCGCGCGAGTGGTGCGCGCCTACGCGCAGGAGGGGCACGAGCTCGAGCGCTTCGCCGACTCCAACCGGGAGTTCCTCCGCCGCAACGGGCGGCTCATCAAGATGTTCGGCAGCCTGTATCCCGGCATCCAGCTCCTGATGGGAACGGGTGCGGTCATGGTGCTCTGGCTGGGGGGCCGGATGGTGGTGTCGCGCGCCATCACCCTCGGCGAGTTCGTGGCCTTCGGCACGTACCTCACCATGCTCCACTGGCCGATGATCGCGCTGGGCTGGGTGGTCAACATCTTCGAGCGTGGCGAGGCGTCCATGGGCCGCATCCGCCAGATCCTGGACACGGAGCCGGAGATCCGCGACGAGCAGCCGGTCGCCGTTACCAGCCTGCGGGGTGAGGTGGAGTTCCGCGGGCTGACCTTCTCCTACGACGGCCGGCCCGTGCTGCGCGACGTCCACCTGCGCGTGCCCGCGGGCCAGACCGTGGCCATCGTGGGCCCGACCGGCGCGGGCAAGAGCACGCTGGTGAGCCTCGTGCCCCGACTCTTCGAGGCGCCGCCCGGAACGGTCTTCGTGGACGGCCACGACGTGCGCACCCTGCCTCTTTCCGTCCTGCGCGGCGCCACGGGCTTCGTGCCGCAGGAGAGCTTCCTCTTCTCGGACACGGTGGGCGACAACGTGGCCTTCGGCCTTCCGCCCGACGGCGCGGACCGGGGCGCGCGCGTGGACGCCGCGGCCGAGGTGGCGCAGCTCCGCCCGGACGTGGCCGGCTTTCCGCGCGGCTTCGAGACGTTCGTGGGCGAGCGTGGCATCACGCTCTCCGGCGGCCAGAAGCAGCGCACCGCCCTGGCCCGGGCCCTGGCCACCGACCCGCGCATCCTGATCCTGGACGACGCGCTGAGCGCGGTGGACACCTACACGGAGGAGGAGATCCTGGGCGGCCTGCGCAAGGTGATGGCCACCCGCACCACGTTCCTGGTGTCCCACCGGGTCTCCACGGTGAAGGACGCCGACCTGATCGTGGTCTTGCGCGAGGGCCGCATCGTGGAGCAGGGGACGCACGCGGAGCTGGTGGCGCGCGGCGGCTTCTACGCCGACCTCCACCGGCGGCAGCTCCTGGAAGAGGAGATGGAGCGCACGGCGTGAGCGCGCCCTCGTTCCACGAGGACGACACCATCGCCAAGAGCTACGACCGGCAGCTGCTGGTTCGCCTGCTCCGCTACCTCCATCCGTACCAGATGGCGGTGGCGGCCTCCTTCCTGCTCATCGTGGCCATGGCCGGCCTCGACCTCGTCGGCCCCTACCTCACCAAGGTGGCCATCGACCGGCACATCGCCCGCGGCGACGCCGCGGGTCTGTCGCGCGTGGCCGCGCTCTACCTGGCGGTGCTGCTGGCCGCCTTCGCCGTGCGCTTCGCCCAGGTCTACATCCTGCAGATGACCGGCCAGCGCATCGTGATGGACCTGCGGCGGCAGATCTACGCGCACCTGCAGCGCCTGCACGTCGCGTATTTCGACCGCAACCCGGTGGGCCGCCTGATCACGCGCGTCACCACGGACGTGGACGCGGTGAACGAGCTGTTCACCTCCGGCGTCGTGACCGTGTTCGGGGACCTGTTCACCCTGATCGGGATCATGGGCGTGATGCTCGCCCTGGACTGGAAGCTGGCCCTGGTCACCTTCGCCGTGATCCCCCTCTTCTTCCTGGTGACCAACTGGTTCCGGCGCGGGTCGCGCCAGAGTTTCCGCGAGGTCCGGAAGTGGATCGCGCGGATCAACGCCTTCCTGCAGGAGAACCTCGGCGGGATGACGGTGGTGCAGCTCTTCCGCCGCGAAGAGCGCAACCGGGCGGCGTTCGCGGCCATCAACCGCGAGCACGCCGAGGCCAACCTGCGCTCGATCTTCTACTACGCGGTGTTCTACCCGGCCATCGACGTGCTGGCCGCGGTGGCCATCGCGCTGATCCTGGTCTACGGCGGGGCGCAGGTGCTCTCCGGCGGCTTGACCCTCGGCGTGCTCGTGGCCTTCATCCAGTACTCGGAGCGGTTCTGGCGCCCCATCTCCGACCTCTCGGAGAAGTTCAACATCCTGCAATCGGCCATGGCGTCCGCGGAGCGGATCTTTACCCTGCTCGATACCCCGGTTCTGGTGGCGGCGCCGCCCGCGCCCGCCCGGCTGCCGGCCGTGCGCGGAGCGGTGGCCTTCGAGAACGTGTGGTTCAGCTACGGCCAGGGCGAGCCGGACTGGGTGCTGCAGGACATCAGCTTCTCCGTGGAGCCCGGCCAGAGGGTGGCGCTGGTCGGCCACACGGGAGCGGGCAAGACCTCGATCATCAGCCTGCTCGCCCGCTTCTACGACGCGCAGAAGGGCCGCGTCACGCTCGACGGCGTGGACGTCCGCGACCTGGAGCCGGCGCAGCTGCGCTCCGCCCTGGCCCTGGTGCTGCAGGACGTGCACCTGTTCAGCGGCACCATTGCCTCGAACATCCGCCTCGGCTCGGCGATCCCGGACGAGCGCGTGCGCGCGGCGGCGCGGGCCGTGCACGCCCACCGCTTCATCGAGGTCCTGCCCGGCGGCTACCAGGCCGAGGTCAAGGAGCGGGGCGCGAGCCTGTCCGTGGGCCAGAAGCAGCTCCTGTCCTTCGCGCGCGCGCTGGCCCACGATCCGCGCGTGCTGGTCCTCGACGAGGCCACGTCGTCGGTGGACACGGAGACCGAGGGCCTCATCCAGGACGCGCTGCGCGTGCTGCTGCGCGGGAGGACCGCCATCGTGATCGCGCACCGGCTCTCCACGGTGCAGAACGTGGACGAGATCCTGGTCCTGCACAAGGGAACGATCCGCGAGCGCGGCACGCACCAGGCGCTGCTCGCGCAACGAGGCCTCTACTGGAGGCTCTACCAGCTCCAGTACAAGGACCAGGAACGCCCGGTGCCGGCCGGCCAGGCTCCCGCCGCCACGGCCTAGCCCGCGGCCTCCAACCTCCGGACCTCTGCCGGCGTGAGCGCCCGCCAGCGGCCGGCCGGCAAGTCGCCCAGCTTCAGCCCGCCGATGGCCACGCGCACCAGCTCGCGCACGCCGTGGCCCACGGCGGCGCACATCCGGCGCACCTGCCGGTTCCTGCCCTCCGTGAGGACGACCTCGAGCCAGGCCTCCTCCCCGCCCCGCACCGCGCCCAGGGGGTGCACGCGGGCGGGACGGGACACGGTCCCGCCGTCCAGGGCGACGCCGTCCCGCAGGGCACGCAACGCCTGGTCATCGGGCACCCCCTGCACGCGTACGTGGTACGTCTTCGGGACGTGGTGGATCGGGTCGGTGAGGCGCTGGCCCAGACGGTGGTCGTTGGTGAGGACGAGCAGGCCGGAGGAGTCGCGGTCGAGACGCCCGACCGGGAAGACCCACCGGTCGACGTCCCCCATCAGGTCGTAGACGGTGGGCCGGCCGCCCGGATCCGTACGTGAGGTGATGTAGCGGGCCGGCTTGTGAAGAACGAGCACGATCCGCTCCGTGTCGTCCCCCACGCGCAGCCCGTCCACCGTTACCCGGTTCCTCGCCGGATCGATCCGCTTCTGCGGCCAGGGAACGGGACGGCCGTCCACGGTGACACGGCCCGCCTCGATCCAGCGCTCAGCCTCCCGGCGCGAGCAGACCCCGAACTTCGACAGCGCGCGGGCGAGCGACAGGGGCCCGCGCGTCTTTCCCGTGGGCGCCTGGGCAGGCCGGCCCCCCGGCGCGCCGCGCCGCGGCCTCATCCGCCTACCCCGGACGGTCGACCAGGGAGAAGGTCATCTGCCCTTCTCCCACCACCCGGCCGTCGACCAGCGCCCGGCCCTTGAGGCTGCCCATCCTGCTGCGCAGGCGCACGACCGTACCCTCGAGCAGGACCGTGTCGCCGGCCACCACGGGCCGGCGGTAGCGCACGCGGTCGATGCCCATGAAGTAGATGAGCCGCGACCGGTTCTCGGGCTTGGCCAGGATCAGCACCGCTCCCGCCTGCGCCATGGCCTCGGTGAGGATCGACGCAGGCAGGACGGGCCGGCCGCCCGGGCCCGCGATGAAGTACCGCTCGTCGGACGCCACGTTCTTCACGCCGAGGATGCGGCGGTCCTCCTCGAGCTCGAGTATCCGGTCCACCAGGAGGAACGGGTACCGGTGCGGGAGGATCGCCTTGATGTCCTCGATCTCGAGCGGCAGCTTGAGCCCGGCCAGGGTCGACACGCGACGAGTGTACACCGCCGGGCGCGCAGCGCCGGCCGCGGACACCACCGGGTCGTCACGAGGCTCGTACGGTACGGCGTGTTAGCATTGAACGGTCTTGCGTACATCGCCCGACGAAACGGCTCCTCTCACCGCTGAGCTGCTGGGCCGGCTCCTCCCCATCGTCGGAGAGATCAACGCGGTGCTCGACCCGGACCAGCTGCTGCCCACCATCGCGCGGGAGCTTCGCCACCTGTTCGACTACCAGATGCTGGACATCTTCCTGCCCGACAAGGCAGGGGCGCTCGTGCCCGCGTTCGTGGCCGGGTACGCGCCGGAGATGGGCGGCGTCCGCCTGCAGCCCGGCGAGGGCATCGTGGGCGCCGCCGCGCTTCTGCGCCAGCCCGTCTACGTCCCGGATGTGTCGCTCGACCGGCGGTACGTGGCGGTGGTGCCCGGGGTCGTCGCGGAGCTGGCCATCCCGCTCGTGCACGGCGACCGCGTCGTCGGCGTGCTCAACGTCGAAGGATCCGACCCGCGGGCGTTCACGCCCGAGGCCCGCACGGCCCTCCAGGTGCTGGCCAATCACCTGGCAATCGCCATCGAGAACGCGACGCTGTACCGCGAGACGCGCCGGTACGGGGGGCTTCTGGCCACGCTGCACGACATCGGCAAGGAGACCGCGTCCATCCTCGACCTCGACCAGCTCCTGCACCGGCTGGCGGACGTGGTCAAGCGCGTCGTGAACTACGAGCGCTTCGCCATCCTGCTCCTCGACGAGGAACGGGGCGAGCTGGTGCTGCGCAAGTCCGTGTCGTTCGGCCAACGCGGGGAGAAGACGCGCATCAAGCTCAGCGAGGGACTCTGCGGAGCGGCGGCGCGGGCCCGGGAGCCGATCCTGGTGCCGGACGTGCGGCTGGACCCGCGTTACCTCAACTGGCTGCCGGACACGCTGTCCGAGCTGGTCGTCCCGCTCGTCTACCAGGACAAGGTGGTGGGCGTCTTCGACCTGGAGTCGTCGGAGCTCGCGCACTTCACGGAAGACCATGTGGAGGTGCTCAGCCTGCTGGCCAGCCAGGTGGCCATCGCGATCGCGAACGCGCGCCTGTACGAAGAGGTGCTGCGGCGCGACGAGCGGCTCAACCGCGAGATGGCCATCGCCCGCCGCGTGCAGAACGGGCTCTTCCCCGAGGAGTGCCCGTCCGGGCAGGGGTGGGAGGCTTCGGCGCACTTCCTGCCCGCGCTCGAGCTGGGCGGCGACCTCTACGACTTCTACGACATGGGCGAGGGCCTGTTCGGCCTGGCCGTGGGCGACGTCGCGGGCAAGGGCACCGCCGCGGCGCTCTACGGCGCCTTCGCTTCCGGGACGGTGCGGGCGCGCGCGTTCGAGAAACATCAGCCGGGCCACCTGCTCGCGCGGGTGAACCGGACGCTGCGGCGACGGGGCCTGGAGGGCTTTTTCTGCACGCTGGCCTACGCCTTGTTCGACCTCAGGGGGCGCCGGCTGACCCTGGCCAACTCCGGGCTGCCCTATCCCCTCCACTACCGGGCCGCCGCCGGGCGCGCGGAGCAGCTGGAGCTGCCCGGCCTGCCGCTCGGGGCCTTCGACGGCTCGGCCTACGAGGAGAAGACGCTGGACCTGAGCTCGGGGGACGTGTTCGTCTTCTTCACCGACGGCGTGGTCGAGGCCAGCCGCGAGGGCGAGGAGTACGGCATCCCTCGGCTGCGGGCGCAGGTGGAGGCCCACGCCTCTCTCGGAGCGGGGAGCCTGGGCGGGCGGATCCTGGCCGACCTGGACCGCTACCTCGGCGGAGCGGCGCCGGCCGACGACGTCACCTGCGTCGTGGTGAAGATGCTGTGACCGGGGCCGAGCGCCGCAAGCATCCCCGCAAGGTCGTGGACCTGCCGGCGCGCTGCGCGGCGGACGGCGAGTCCTTCCCCGCGCGCCTCCGGGACATCTGCCGCGACGCCGCGCTGATCGAAGCCCACCGCGCTTGCGCGCTGGACACGTGGATCGTGGTGTCCCTGGACCTGCCGGGGGTGGGCCGGCTCGAGATGGCCGGCCGCGTGATCCGTCTGGCCGACGGCGAAGGCGACGCACGCGGCATGGCCGTGCTGTTCATCGACGCCACGCCGGCCGCGGCCACCCGCATCGACCTGTTCCTCTCACGCGACACTGAATAGGCCCGAGGGGGCGGGCGCGCGGAGCCGTTAACCGGCTAGCTTGCGACACTCGCGAGCGTGAGGGGCGTCACATTCGCGGTCGCGCCAGACCGGCCTATACTGGGATGTTTGCGCCATGTTCAACGGGTCTTCCTCAGGGTCCCGGCCGCAGCGGCACTCCTCCTCACGGCCCTTCCGGCGCCCGTGCGGGGCCAGGTGCCGCGTTTTTCGGCCCGCACCGACCTCGTCGTCCTCTCCGCGACCGCGATCGACCGCAAGGGACGCCCCGTGACCGACCTGCGCCGGGAGGAGTTCCGCGTCTTCGAGGACGGCCGGCCCCAGCGCCTGCACCACTTCTCCCTCGGCCGTGAGGCACGGGCGCGCCTGCTCGTGCTCGTGGACGCCAGCGGCAGCATGACCGGCCGGCTCAAGACGGCGAGCGCGCGCATGGCGGTCACGCAGATCCTGGCCGAGCTCGAGCCGCAGGACGAGGCGGCGCTGGCCGGCTTCGATCATCGCTACTTCGGGCTGGTGCCGTTCACGACGGACCGTCAGGAGATCCTCGAGGCGTTCGAGGAAATCGAGACGTTCGGTTCGACCGGCCTGCACGACGGCCTCGACCGGGCCGCCCGCGATCTGGCCAGCCATGGCGAGGGACGCCGGGCGGTCGTCGTCATCACCGACGGTGTGGACACGGCCAGCCAGAACCGGCCGGAGGACGTCATCGCGCGGTCACGCGCGCTGGACGTGCCGATCTACGCCGTGACCGTGGTCTCGCCGCTGGACGACGCCGCTTCTCCGCGCTTCACCGGCAAGGAGCGGCCGACCGCCGCCGTGGCGGGGGCCCAGATGCTGGCGCGATACGCCGACCATTCGGGCGGCGCCGCCTTCGTCGTCAGTGACTTCGGCGGCCTGCGCGCCGCCGCCGCCAAGATCGCGTACGAGCTCAAACACCAGTACCGGCTGGGGTACGATCCGCCCGCGGGTCCGCCCCGGTTCCGGCGTGTGGAGGTCCGCACCACCCGCAAGGGGGTCTCGGTCCGCACCCGTAGCGGCTACGTACCCCAGTCTTAAGAGTTTCCGTTCCCGGGCGAGCGCTCGCCCTCATGACAACTGAAGAGTGGAGGTCCTGTGAGGTCGATGATTGTGCCGTTTCTCGTGGCCGGCTTGGCCGGCCTGACCATCTCCGGCTGCGCCACCAAGAAGTACGTGGGCACGGAGGTCGGGGAAGTGAACCAGAAGGTCGATACCCTCAGCAGCGAGGTGGAGAAGACGCAGGAGCGCGTGCGGAAGAACGAAGTGCGCATCGACGAGGTGAACGAGCAGGCCCAGGCCGGGGTCACCGACGCGAAGGGGTCGGCCCAGCGCGCGATGCAACGGGCCACCGAGGCGGAGCGCGCGGCCAAGGGCAAGCTCATCTACACCGTCACGCTCTCCAACGACAAGGTCACCTTCCCCGTCAACCGCTTCGAGATCAGCGACGAGGCCAAGGCGATCATCGACGAGGCGATCACGCCGTTCAAGCAGGAGAACCGCGGCGTCTTCTTCGAGATCGAGGGCCACACCGACGCGACGGGGTCGGAGCCCTACAACCTGCGCCTGGGCGAGGACCGGGCCGAGGCGGTGAGGAACTACCTCCGCGACCAGCACGGAATCGCGCTGAGCCGGATCGAGGTCATGTCCTACGGCGAGAGCCGGCCGGTGGTGGACAACAAGACCAAAGAGGACAGGGCCGTCAATCGGCGGGTCGTGATCAAGGTCCTCGAGTAGACCCATCCGACCGGAGGGGCTCCCGGCGCCCCCTCCGGTCCGGTGCAACCGCGATGGAATGCCGGGGGAGACCCGACCGTATCTCAGGCGAGGCAGCGCCCGGGCGTTCGGGCGCCGTGAAGGGGTTCGGGCGATGCTCCTGAGCCATCAAGAGGACGACGAGGCAGCCGGCGCGCGGACGGCTTTCGTGCCGGCCAACGGGGAGCGTCGGGGGGTACGTGCGCGCGTTACCCCCCGAAGTTGACATCACCACGCCGCCCGCTCGCGGGGCCGTCGATCCCGGAGAATCCGACCTCCTGGCCAAGGCCCAGGGAGGGAACCTCTTCGCCTTCGAGGAGATCGTGAGGCGATACCAGAGGCGGGTCTACGGCACGGCCCTGCGCATCGTGCGCCGGCACGACCTGGCGGACGACGTCGTGCAGGACGCTTTCCTCCGGGCCTACCAGGCCCTGGGGCGGTTCGACCGCCAGCGCCCTTTCGGCCCATGGATCTGCCGCATCGCCGCCAACCTCGCCGTCAACCACGTCCGCTCCCCGGAGTCCCGCGAGCAGGCCCTGCCCGAAAGCCTGGCCGAGACGCCTACGGCAGAGCCGGGCCCGCTCGGCGCCGTACTGGAGTCGGAGGGCCGGGAGGCCCTGGACCGGGCCATGGACCGGCTCTCGCCCGAGCAGCGCGCGGTCTTCGTGCTCCGCGTGTTCGAGGAGTTGTCGTACCAGGAGATCGCGGACGCCCTGGCCATCTCTCCGGGCACGGTGATGAGCCGGCTCTCCCGCGCGCGCGCGCGCCTGCGCGAGGCCCTGACGCCCTACCTCGGCGTGGCCATGCGGCGCGCCGGTGGAGGGCCCGCATGAGCGCCCACGTCCGCGAGCGCATATCCGCCTACATCGACCGCGAGCTGACGCCGTCCGACCGCGCGGGCGTCGAGTTGCACCTGCGCGAGTGCGCCGAGTGCGCGCGCGAGGTGGACGAGCTGCGCGCCGTGGACGAGGTGGCGCGCGGCAGCGACTTCGAGGCGCCGGCCGGCTACTTCGAAGTGCTTCCCGGCCGGCTGCGCGCGAGGCTGTCTCCGCGGGCCCGCGCGCCCGTTCCCGCGTGGGCCCTGGCGCTGGCGGCGGGGCTGGCCGTGGCCGTCATCGCGCCGATCGCGCTGCGCGAGGGACGCGTGCCGGCCCCGGAAGCGCACCCGCGGGCCGCCGACCGCGTGGCGGAGCCCGCGGCCGAGGAGCCGCAGGCGGTCGCCTCCGTCCCTCCTTCCCGCCCCGCGCTCTCGTCGGAGGGGCGCGCCCCGGAGCGGCTGGCCCGGCGCGAGCGCGCGGACGAGCCGGCGGCAGGCAAGGCTCGAATGAACGCGCCGGGACGCGCCGGGGCCGCGGGATTGGCCGCCCCTGCGCCGCCGCCGGACGAGACGAAGGCGGCCGAGCGGCGGGCGGTCGACACCCTCGCCGGCCGGCGGGAGGTGCCCGCGCAGGCATCAGCCGCCCCGGCGGCACCCGCGGCCGCTACGGAGCAGGTGGAGCTGCGCGAAGAGACGGCAGAAGACGAGCCGCCGCTGGTCAGCGACAATGCCGGCCCGGAGCGCGACGCCGCGGGGCGTCCGCCCGCGCCACCCGCGCTCCGTCCCGGACTGGCCCGGTCGCGGCCGGGAGCGGACGACGAGTTCCGGTCGCTCTCGGGTCGCGCGGCGCAGAGCGCGGCCGACGCCCGCGCCCTCCGCGACGCCTGGGAGGCCTTCGTGCGCAAGGAGCCCGACGGCCCGCACGCCGACGATGCGCGCGTGCGCGCGCTGGAGGCGGGCGCAGCCGCCTGGCGGCTGGGCGGGCTGCGCGAGGACCGCGCCCGGGTCGTGCGCGACGGTCATGCGTACCTGCGCCGGCCCGACGCGGCGGACAAGGAGCGCGTGCGCGCGCTGCTGGCCGGCCTCGAACCCTAGCCTTTCGTCACGCGCCGCCCGCCCGCGCCGCCCGCCGCTGCGCCACGCGGCTGTGGCGGTAACCGTACGCGAAGTACAAGACCGCGCCCGCCACCATCCAGATCGCGAACCGGTACCAGGCCGTCGCCGGCAGCCCCAGCATGACGTAGAGGCAGGCCAGGGCCCCCGCCGGCGCGACCAGCCAGACGTACGGCACGCGGAACGGGCGCGGGCGGCCGGGATCCTTGATGCGCAGGGCGAGCACGCCCAGGCACACGACCATGAACGCGAACAGCGTGCCGATGTTCGTCAGGTCGTAGGTCTCGTCGTCGTCCAGGAACGTCGCCCCCAGCGCCACCACCACCCCGGTCAGGATCGTGGTCACGTGGGGCGTCCGGTACTTCGGGTGCACGGAACGGAACCAGCGCGGCAGGAGGCCGTCCCGGCTCATGGAGAAGAAGATCCGCGGCTGGCCGAGCTGGAAAACCAGCAGCACGGCGGTCATCGAGATGATGGCGCCCAGCGACACGATGGCCTGGCCCCAGCCGATACCCGCAACCTCGAACGCGCGGGCCAGCGGGTCGGACCCCTTGAGCTGCTGGTAAGGGACGAGCCCGGTGGCCACCACGCCCACCACCGCATAGATCACCGTGCACACCGCCAGCGAGCCCAGTATGCCGCGGGGCATGCTCTTCTGCGGGTCGCGCGTCTCCTCGGCCGCGGTGGAGACCGCATCGAAGCCGATGTAGGCGAAGAAGACGATAGCCGCGCCCTGGTGGATGCCCTTCCAGCCGTGGGGCGCGAAGGGGTGCCAGTTGGCGGGGTCGATGTGGAACGCTCCCACCCCCACGAACAGGGCGAGCACCGCCAGCTTCAGCACGACCATGGCGTTGTTCACCCGCACGCTCTCCCGGATGCCGATCACGAGGACCCAGGTGATGAGGGCCACGATGACGATGCCCGGCACGTTGATCGCCACGCGGTGGCCGAAGACGAAGGGCAGCTCGGCCAGACGGTCCGGGTGTGAAAACAGCACGTCGCGGTAGCTGGTGGAGAGCCAGAACGGCATCTCGAGGCCGAACGCGCGCAGGAAGGAGCTGAAGTAGCCGGCCCAGGCGATGGCCACCGCCACGTTGCCGACCGCGTACTCGAGGACCAGGTCCCAGCCGATGATCCAGGCCACCAGCTCTCCCAGCGTGGCGTAGGCGTACGTGTACGCGCTGCCGGAGATCGGGATCAGGGAGGTCAGCTCCGCGTAGCACAGGCCGGCCAGCGCGCAGACGCCGCCCAGCAGGATGAAGGAGAGCACGAGGGCGGGGCCGGCGCCGTAGCGGACGACCGTGCCGTCCGGCGCCACCTCTCCCACCGCCGCGGTGCCGATGCTGGTGAAGATCCCCGCGCCGATGACGGCGCCGATACCGAGCATCACGAGGTCGTAG
>Ga0326597_10009513_pt1 | contig 13015 bp, 8 predicted proteins | sample RVTome_12_FD_203789 | JGI IMG/M metagenome (GOLD analysis project Ga0326597, IMG submission 203789) | Soil microbial communities from uranium-contaminated site in the Upper Colorado River Basin, Wyoming, United States - RVT100D185 | ecosystem: Environmental > Terrestrial > Soil > Contaminated >... | reverse complement strand
GACCTTGTCCACCGTGATCCCCGCCCTCGCGCCCAGGGCACGCACGTCCCGATCCAGCGCGGGATCGGCCACGGGGCGAAAGGCGTGAAAGAGGGGATCGATGATGACGGGCGCCACGAACGCCAGGCTCACCGCCAGGCACACCGTGGCGGCGCCCGCGATCCACGGCCACCCGTGGGGTGCGGCGCGCATCAGGGCCCAGAGGCCCACCGCCATCGGCACCGCAAGGACGGCCAGCAGGGCGGCGCCCTTCGCGTAGTCCGCGAACCAGCCCGCGAAGGGCTGGGTGCTGAGGCCCCACGCGCGCTCCCGCAGGAAGCCGCCGGAGAGGGCGAGCGGGAAGCGCGCCGCCATCAGGAGGGCGAGCGCGGCGACGGCGTACAGGAGCGCCGCCACCCACCCCCGGCGCCCCACCGCCAGCGCCGCGTCCCGCAGCGCGGCGGAGAGGGGCGTGAACACCAGCAGGGCCAGGACCCCGAGGCGAACCGCCATGCCCGCCAAGGCGAGGGCAGAGCGACCTCGTGAGTACGCCCGCCCGCGCGCGATCTCCTGGGGCGTGAAGTACGCCGCGGCAGAGGCGGCTGGCGACGGTGGCGACACGGCGGGAGGCGCGGGATCGGGGCCGCCCGCGGCGTACGCCGCCACGAGACAGGCAGCCGCCAGCAGCAACCTGCGCGCCCTCATCCCAGTCCTCTTCCCTCCAGGGCCGGGGAGGCAGGCGGGGGCCGGCGGGCGCTCACCCCCGGCCGTCGACGGGTCGCAGGCCGAACTGCGCGGCGAGGACTTGCTCGTACTCGGCGCGCGGGACTGCCCCGGTGATCTTGACGCGGTCCCCCGGCGACCGCTCGTCGGTCGCCGCGTCCATGAAGATCACGGTCGGGATGGCGGTGATCCCGTAACGGGCATGGGCCTCCTCGTACTCCGCGAGGATCTCCTCCCGGAACCGCCCGGCGTCGAAATCTTGCAGGAACCGCGCCTCGTCCACTCCCGCCGCGCGCACCACTGCCAGTACCTCGTCCCGCACCGCGATGTTGCGTCCCTTGCCGAAGAACGCCTCGAAGAGCGCGAAGTGCACCCGCTCGAAGGTCTCGGGCCCCTGGGCCGCGGCGCACTTGGCCGCCTCGAGGGCGGGGAGGCTCCACGTGGGGTAGTCGTCCCGCTCCCACATTCTGTATGCGGCGCCGTCGGCCGCGGCCCCGGCGGCCGCCCGCGCCCACCCGGCCTCGCGGTAGGTGCCCTTGAAGCGGACCGTGGGGTCCGGGGCGGGGCGCAGGGGGAAGCACCGGCGCTCCACGCGGATCTGATCCCCGAAACGCTCCTTCAACGCCCGCAGGCGGACCGCCGCGGGATAGCACCAGGGTCAGAGATAATCCGAGTACTCCACGATTCGGACCGCCATCGCGCATCCCTCCTGCGGGGCACCCGTGCCCACCGCCCCGCGGGTTCACTGTACATCCTCCCCTTTCTCATTGCAAAGACGGGCATGGCGGCTATAATAAAGCGTTTCGCGGGCGGCCGGGGTCCGACCCAACCGCCCGCCCGCCACGGCGCATTCCGAACCATCCTCTCGTCACCCGCAGGGATGCCCCACGCGGGCGCCGGTGCCCGCGGGACGCGGGGTTGCCGGCGGCCCCGGCGCCCGCACAGGGAAATCATGGACCTGGGACTCACTGGTGCGCCCGCCCTCGTCGCCGCCGCCAGCAAGGGTATCGGCCGGGCCGTGGCCGAGGGCCTGGCCCGCGAGGGGGCCCGGGTCGCCCTCTTTGCCCGCACCGAGGCCGACGTCCGGAGGGCCGCCGAGGAGCTCCGCGCGGCCACGGGCGCGGAGGTGCTTCCGCTGGCCGGCGACGTGGCGCGCGCCGGCGACGTGGCGCGCATCGTCGCAGAAGCGGCCGCGCGGCTCGGCGGCCTCCGCATCCTCGTCACCAACGCCGGCGGACCTCCCCTCGGCCCCTTCGACGCTATGGACGACGCCGGGTGGCACGGGGCCTTCGAGCTGAACCTCCTGAGCGTGGTCCGGCTCATCCGCGCCGCACTCCCCCACATGCGGGCCGGCGGGGGCGGGCGGATCGTCAACATCCAGTCCACGTCGGTGAAGCAGCCCATCGACGGTCTGATCCTCTCCAATGCGATCCGGACCGGCGTGGTGGGCCTGGCCAAGACCCTGGCCACGGAGCTGGGCAAGGACCGGATCACCGTCAACACGGTGTGCCCCGGCCGCATCGGCACCGAACGGCTCATGAGCCTCTTGCGGCAGCGCGCCGCCGACCGCGGGGTGACGGTGGAGCAGGCCCGGGCGGCCGAAGAGACGCTGATCCCGCTGGGCCGGCTGGGCACCCCGGAAGAGGTCGCCGCCATGGTGGTGTTCCTCTGCTCGGAGCCGGCCCGGTACGTCACCGGCGCCACCGTGCAGGTGGACGGCGGGCTGGTGCGGAGCCTGCTGTAAGGGCCTTTCGCCGTTCGCCCCGAGTCTCGAATACGCCGGGAGAGTGAGGCGTCCAACGGGACGCAACAGATGAGCGCGCATTCATGAGCACCTGGAAGGACCATTTGCTTCGCTGGCTCGCGCGCACGGTCCTCCGCGCCCCCCGCAAAGTGGTCGTGGGGGCGCTGGTGCTGGCCGTCCTGTCGGTCCTGTATACCGTCGGGAACCTCCAGTTCAAGACCGACCGGGGCGACCTGGTCTCGGGGGAGAAGCTCCATCGGCGGCTCAGCGAGGAGCGGTTCCGCGAGTTCGGCGACCGCGACGGGTTCGTGGTGGTCATCGAGAACCGGGATCGGGCCGAGTCCGTGGCGTTCCTCACCACCCTGGCCAAGCGCATCGAGGGGGACACCCAGCACTTCGCCGAGGTCTTCTACCGCGTCGACCCCAAGGCCTTCGCCAACCGCGCCTTCCTGTACCTGAGCGTCGAAGACCTGACGATGCTCCGCGAGAAGCTGCTTGAGCACCGCGCGTTCGTGGAGGGTCTTGCCGCCTCGCCGAACCTCCCGACCTTCTTCCGCCTCGTGAACCAGCGCATCACGTCGGGCCTGGTGGGCGAGCTCTTCACGGGGTTCCTGGGCGAGGAGAAGGAAAAGAAGGTCGAGGCCGGCCCCGTGGATTTGGGATTCCTGGCGGACGCCCTGCGCCAAGTGAACGCCTGGCTGGACGGGAGTCGCACCTACGCCTCGCCCTGGGACACTTTCTTCACCAACAAGCGCTGGAAGGATTCGCCCGACGGCTACCTCTGGACCGACAACGAGCGGTTCCTGTTCCTCATGGTGACGCCGCGGGAGAACACCGAGAGCTTCAACCGCGCCCTGATCCCGCTGGACCGGCTGCGGGCGGCGGTGGCGGCCACGAAGGCCGAGTACCCGCAGGTCCCCGTCGGGGTCACCGGCAAGGACGCCCTCGAGGCCGACGAGATGGCGGCCGCCATGCGGGACACCACGCTGGCCACCGTCATCTCCCTGGTCGGCCTGGGCCTCCTCATGGTGATTTTCCTGCGGGGGATCAGCCGGCCCGTGCTGGGCGTGGGCGCCCTTTCCCTCGCCCTCTGCTGGACCTTCGGCGCGGCCACCTTCTTCGTGGGTCACCTGAACGTCCTCTCGGTGGTGTTCACGCCCCTCCTGCTGGGCCTGGGGATCGATTACGGGATCCACATCTTCGCCCGGTACGAGGAGGAGCGGGGCCGCAGCCGGTCCGTGCGCGTGGCCCTGGAGCGGGCGCTCCAGGCCGTGGGACCCGGCATCATCAACGCCGCCTTCACCGCGGCGGCGGCGTTCCTGGCCCTCACCCTCACCGACTTCCAGGGCCTGCGCGAGCTGGGGCTCATCAGCGGCATGGGCATCCTGCTGGCCCTGGCGGCCACGCTGGTGGTGCTCCCGGCGCTGGTAATGCTGAAGGAGCGCGGCTGGATCGATGCGGCGGCCGGCGGCTCGGGCCTGTTCAGCGAGGAAACGCGTCCCTTCATGGCCTTCGCCTATCGGCGGCCGGGCCTGGTGGTGGCCGCGGGAATCGGGGCCGCCGCGCTGTCGGTGGCCGCGCTGCCGAGCGTGGGGTTCGACCTCAATCCCCTGCGCCTGCAGAACGAGCGGGCCGAGTCGGTGGTGTGGGAACTGAAGCTCCTGGGCGGGTCCGACCGGTCTACCGCCTCGGCCGAGATCGTGGCCCGGACGCTGGACGAGGTGCGGTTCAAGGCGGCCGCCCTCCAGGCCCTGCCCACCGTGGCCCGCGTGGAGAGCGTCTTCACGTTCCTGCCCGAACAGCAAGAGCAGAAGCTGAAGCTCCTCCGCGGCCTGCGGCCCGTGGTGCGCCCCCTCGCCATCCACCCCGAGGCGCGGCAGCCCCTGGACGCGCTCGGGCTGAGCGAGAGCCTCGACCGGATCCGGTTCAAGATGGTGGAGGGGGAACCCAACGCCGGCGCCGCCGATCCTACGGCCCGGCAGCGCGCTGAAGTCCGCGGCCTCGTCGAAACCTTCCACGCCCGGCTGGCCGCCCTGGGGCCCGAGGTGGCGCGGGCGCGGCTGGCCGCCTTCGAGCGGGCCCTCTTCCTGGACCTGGCGGACAAGATCCGCACCTTGCGGGCCAACGTGTTCAGCGGGCCCATGACGGCCAACGATCTGCCCGAGTCGCTGCGGAAACGGTTCATCGGCCAGAATGGACGCTATCTGATCCGCGTCTATCCCGAGGGGGACATCTGGGAGCCCGGGCCGCTTGGCCGGTTCGTGGCCGACCTCCGATCGGTGGACCCGGATGTGATGGGAGACCCGGTGGGGCTCCACCTCTATACCCAGGCCTTCCGGCGCGCCTACGAGCAGGCGGCCGTGTACGCCCTGATCGCCATCTTCGTCCTGGTGCTCATCGACTTCCGGGCGCTGGGCCACGCCCTCCTGGCCATGACGCCGCTCCTGGTGGGCGCGGCCTGGACCGTGGGCCTCATGTGGCTGATCGGGGCGCACTTCAATCTGGCCAACGTGATCTTCCTCCCCCTCATCGTGGGCGCCGGGGTGGAGAACGGCATCATGATCCTGCACCGCTGGCGCGAGAACGGGGCCGTCTTCACGTGCATCCCGGCCAGCACCGGGAAGGGCGTGGCCCTGGCCTCGCTCACCACCATCGTGGGGTTCGGCAGCCTGATGATCTCGGGCCACCGGGGCGTGCACAGCCTGGGGTTGCTGCTCACCCTGGGAACGGCCTGCGTGCTGGTGGCGTCGCTGACGGTATTGCCCGGGGTGCTGCGCCTCCTGGCGGGCCGCCGGCGGGTGGAGGCTCCCCCCGCCGAGGCGCTGACCGCCGAGGAGGCCGAGGAACTGGAGTGGCCGCGGAGCCGGGAGGACGGACGATGAGGCGGCTTGTCTTGGGCGCCGCCCTGGCGGCGATGGTCGTGGCGGGGGCGGGCCCCGCGGGCGCGGGGGAGGCGACCGATCGCGTGCGGGGCATCATCGACGCGGTCCTCGCCATCCAGAACGATCCCGCCCTGCAGGGCCCCCAGCACGGGGAGCGGCGCACCGCCGAGGTCAAGCGGACCATCGGCCAGAGCTTCAACTTCGGCGAGATGGCCCGGCGGTCCCTGGGGCGCGAGTGGGAGAAGCTGGGCCCCGCCCAGCGCCAGGACTTCACCGAGGTGCTCCAGGACCTGTTCGTGGATTCCTACAGCAAGCTGGTCGTGAACTTCCTCAAGCGCGAGAACATCAAGTACGGCCCCGAGACGGCGCAGGACAACACGACCCTGGTGAAGACGGTCATGGAGCGCCTGGCGCGCGAGCAGATCCCCGTGGACTACCGCCTCCTGCGGGCCGGCGACCGGTGGGACATGTACGACGTGGTGATCGACGGCGTGAGCATCGTGGAGAACTACCGGTCCCAGTTCGCCAAGATCATCCGCACCAACTCTTTCGATACCCTGATCACCAAGATGAAGATCAAGCGCGAGGAGGTCGTCCCCACCAAGCGCTAGCCGCCCGGCGGCGGCGCGCCGGCCGGCCAGCGCGGTTCCGGGGTCCCTGTTCGCCGTTCCCGGTTCCGCCCGCGTGGGACCCCGGGGGCGGCCAGCGCCCGAACCGGGAACCGCGAACAGAAAACCCCCGAGTCAACGAGGCGCATGGCGGACATCGGTGTCATCGACACGGGGTTCCGGTCGGCCGTCCGGAAGCTGGACCGGGCGGGGCGGATGCTTCACGTCCACGACCGCCTGGACCCCTATCTGGAGGTCGCCGCCTTCGTGAAGCATCACGACGGCGACCGGGCCCTCTTCTTCCAGCGGGTGGGCGACCATGCCATGCCGGTGTGCGCCAACCTGCTGGCCTGCCACGCCAACATCCTCACGGTCTTCGGGCTGGACGTGCAGGGCGTCCGCGCCGCCGTGGAACGGGGGATCCACCGGCCCCTGCCGCCCCGCCTCGTGGACGGGGGCCCGTGCCAGGACGTGGTAGTGCGCGACGGCATCGACCTGGGGACCATGTTCCCGGTGCTGCACCACATGCCGGGGGACGCAGGCCGGTTCTTCACGGCCAGCGTGGTCATCGCCCGGGATCCGGAGACCGGCACCCGCAACGCCTCCTTTCACCGCCTCCAGCTCCTGGGCGGGAACGAGACGGCCCTCAAGCTGGACCTGGGCCGGCACCTGCGACTGCTCTACGGGAAGGCCCAGCGGAAGGCGGAGGCCCTCCCCATCGCCGTGGTGATCGGGGGCGATCTGAGCCTCGCCTTCGCCGCCGGCAGCATGGGCGCCCACCTCCCCCTGGAGCGGGACGAGCTCGAGATGGCGTCCGGCCTGCGCGGGGCACCGCTGGAGGTGGTGAAGTGCCTCACCGTGGACTTGGAGGTGCCGGCCGAGAGTGAGATCGTCCTGGAGGGCGAACTGCTGCCGGACCGCGCGGTGATCGAGGGCCCGTTCCTGGAATTCACCGGGCTCTACGCCGAGGCCGGGCCGTCGCCCGTCTTCCGGGTGCACGCCGTCACCCACCGCCGGCAGCCCATCTACTACACGGTGGCGGGCGGGGAGGTGCGGCTGCTCCGCAAACCCCTGATGGAGGCGGGTATCCTCCGGTCCATCCGCAACGCCGTGCCCATCGTCCAGGACGTGGAGTTGACCCCGGGCGGCCTGTGCCGGTTCCACCTGGTGATGGCGGTGCGCAAGGAGCGGCCCGAGGACGAGGGCCTTCAGCGCAACGCCATCTTCGCCGCCATCGCCGCCCTGAAGGACCTGGACCTGATCACCGTGGTGGACAATGACATCGACATCCGGGACCCCCGGGCGGTGGAGTGGGCCGTGGCCATGCGCTTCGAGGCCTCGCGGGACCTGATCCTCATGCCCGGTGCCCGCGGGCACGAATACGTGCCGGCTTCGGAGGGCGGCATCCGCACCAAGGTGGGGATCGACGCCACCGTGCCTTTTGGGCGGCTGGACGAGGTCCGCCGCGTGCCGGTGCCGCCCCTGCCCCGGGAGGATTACGCCACGTCCGTGGGGCCTGGCGCCGAGACATCCCATCCCGTCTTCGGGGGCTGACGCCCCCTGCGCCGGCGGCCATCCCGTCTTCGGGGGCTGACGCCCCCTGCGCCCCCCTTCCGGACCGGTTCGATGCTACTGGCCGGGCATCCTGTCCCGGTCGCTGCCACCCCTGTGGCCGCCCCCGCCGGGCGGCGAAACTCCTTGCCACATCTGCCCTCCTTTGATATGTGTACTTTTCTACGCCCCCTCGGGTGCGGCCCACTCCCGGGCCGGCTTCGACCGGGGAGACAGCCGATGCCCCTATCCCATTCCAGCCGGGTCCTCCGAGCCTGCCTCCTTGCCCTCCCCCTCGCCCTCGCAGCCGGGCCCGGCCCCGCCGGCGCCGCGGATACCCTGGGGCTGGGGATCGAGCGCCTGAAGTCCGCCCGCGCCGCTACGCACGTGGAGGCCGGCCAGCTCGAGTACCAGGAACAGCGGAAGATCGTCGTCGGCCGGCAGGACGTGATGGTGCGCTTCGGTGACCGGATCCTCTACGCCGACGAGGTCCGGGTCGACATGGAGGGACAGGAGTTCGTGGCCACGGGCAACGTCCTGCTGGTGGAGGGGCCGAACCGGCTGGAGGGCGACCGCCTGGAATTCAATTACGGGACCAACCTGGGGGTCATCCACAACGCCCGCGGGTTCTTCTATCCCAGCACCAGCTTCCGCGGCCTAGAGGTGCGGAAGGTGGGCGAGCGGGAGTACCGGATCCTCCAGGGGGCGTACACGAGCTGCCGGGTGTGCCTCCCCGCCTCGGACGCCCGGTCGTGGGAGCTGCGGGCGGAGGAGGCCACGCTCGTCCAGGACGAGGTCTTCACGGCGATGCACGCGACGGCCTGGCTGGGGGAGACCCTGCCGGTGTTCTATTCGCCATTCATCTCCGCCCCCCTGGGCCCCCGCCGCAGCGGGTTCCTGATCCCCCGCCTCGGCTACAGTGACACGAACGGGTTCACCATCCGCCAGCCCTTCTACTGGGCCATCTCCGAATCCCAGGACGCCACCATCCGGGGGATCTACCGGAGCCGCCGCGGCTTCGAGATCGGGGCCGACTACCGGTACATCCTGTCCCCCCGCGCCAGCGGCCAGTGGAGCGGCAGCTACCTGCGGGACCGAGAGAAGGACCTGGCGGGCCGCAACCGCTGGGAGATCCACGGCCAGCACGACCAGCACTTCACCCCCACCCTGAGCCTCAAGGCCGACATCAACTTCCAGAGCGACAGCAGCCTCGGCCGGGACTTCGCCGACCGGTCCCTGGTCGAGCGGACCGCCCGGACCATCCAGACCAACGTCTTCGTCACCCAGGCGGTCGAGGTCTACAACGCCATGCTGCGGGCCGATGTGAACCGGGACCTCACCAACACGCAGGACACCCGCCTGATCCGCGTGCCCGAGTTCCGGTTCCACCTGTTCGACCGGCCCCTCTTCGGCCTGCCCGTCACCGCGGGCGGTCTGGGCTCCGCCACCTTCTTCGAGCGCAGCAACCTGCCGGACGCCGTCCGGGTGGACTTCGCCCCCCGCCTCCGCCTCCCCTGGGCCCCCGCCCCCTGGCTGGGCCTCGTGGCCGCGGCCGGCTTCCGGGAGACGGTCTACTCCGTGGGAAACGAGGGCTTCTCGGGCACCGCCACGCGCACCCTCGCCGACGTCGGCGGGTCCGCCGAGGCCCGCTTCGTGCGGGTCTTCGACGTGGGCGGGCGCGAACTGAACCAGCTCGTCCACGTGATGGCCCCCCGGGTTGGCTACCAGTACGTCCCCTTCGTGGACCAGCAGCGATTCCCCCAGTTCGACGTCGAGGACTTCGTGAGCCCGCAGAACCACTTCACCTACGGGCTGGAGAACCGGTTCATCGCCCGGTTCCGGGGCGAGGAGGGGGGCACCAGCAGCCGGGAGGTCCTGCGGGTGGGCGTGGCCCAGGCCTTCAACTTCCGGCCCCGGACCCGCGTCTTCTCGGACCACTACCTCACCGCCCTCACGCCCGAGCGCCTGGATAACGCCGTCACCAACCCCCGGCAGATCCTGGACCGCGGCGGTCAGCCCGGCGGATTCTCCCGGGCGGACGAGCGGCAGTTCACCAACATGGTCTTCTCCCTGCAGGCCATTCCGCATCCCCTCATCTTCTTCCGGGGCGAGCTGGGCTACAACACCGCCAAGGCCGCCGAGGAGGTCACGAACCTCCAGGTGCGCTTCCGGTATCCGGCGTGGGGCTTCCTGGGCCTGGGCTACACCCACCAGGACCGACAGCGGCTGGAGGCCTACACGGGAAACATCGGGCTGAGCCTCACGCCGGAGCTGAGCCTGGAGTACCTGACCCGCTACGACGCCCGCCAGCGGGCCTTCCTGGAGCACAACACGGTGCTCCGCTATGCCACGTGCTGCTGGGAGCTGGGCCTCCGGTGGATCAACCGCGAGCGGGGTCCGGCCTTCAAGACGGAGAACGACGTGCGCGTGGTCTTCGAGCTGAAGACGGGCCGCGGGCCGCTGGCGCCCCCGGCGGCCGCGGCCGCCGGGGGGCCGGTCCAGGCCGGCGCGGCGGGGGGCGGCCCGCCCCTCCCGGACGCGCCCGGCGCCACCGCCGCGCGGGCCGGCGCCCCAGCACCGCCCGGCGGGCGGGCGGCGATTGACGGTCCGGGGATCGGCCGGTAGAATACCTCCGCCTCCCGATCACCTTTCCAGCCCCCTGCCCCCACACCCCGTGGCGGGGCGACCCCGAGGAGTTTGGCCATGTATTATCCTGTGTTCCGGGCCCGCCGCCTGCGAGAGACAGAGACCTTCCGCCGTATGGTGCGGGAGACGCGCCTCAGCGTGGACCAGCTCATCTATCCCCTCTTCGTGACCCACGGCCGCGAGCTGCGCCGGGAGATCCCCTCCATGCCGGGGCAGTTCCAGCTCTCGGTGGACGAGCTGGTGCGCGAGGTGAAGGAGGTGGCCGCCCTCGGCGTCCCCGCAGTGATGCTCTTCGGCCTCCCGGCCGCCAAGGATGCCTACGGGTCCGAGGCCTACGCGGCCGACGGGATCATCCAGCGGGCCGTCCGGTCCATCAAGGACGCCGTGTCGGACCTGGCGGTGATCACCGACGTCTGCCTCTGCGAGTACACCAGCCACGGCCACTGCGGGGTGGTGGAGCAGGGCCGGGTGAAGAACGACGCCACGCTGGAGCTGCTGGCCCGCACCGCCGTCTCCCACGCCGAGGCCGGGGCCGACATGGTGGCCCCCTCGGACATGATGGACGGGCGCGTGGCGGCCCTCCGCGAGGCCCTGGACGACGGTGGGCACGAGGACACGCCGATCCTGGCCTACGCGGCCAAGTACGCCAGCGTCTTCTACGGGCCCTTCCGGATGGCGGCCGATTCCACGCCCCAGTTCGGCGACCGCCGGTCCTACCAGATGGACCCGGCCAACGCCGACGAGGCCCTGCGGGAGGTGGGGCTGGACATCGAGGAGGGCGCCGACATCGTGATGGTGAAGCCGGCCCTGGCCTACCTGGACGTGCTCTCGCGGGTGAAGGCCGAGTTCGGCGTCCCGGTGGCGGCCTACAGCGTGAGCGGCGAATACGCCATGATCAAGGCCGCCGGCCGCATGGGCTGGCTGGACGAGGAACGCACCATGATGGAGGTGCTCACGGCCATCCGGCGGGCCGGGGCCGACCTCATCCTGACATACTTCGCCAAGGACGCGGCGCGGCTGCTCACCGAGCGACGCTAGCGCGCCCGCCGGCGCGCCAGCGCGGGCCGGGCGCCGGCCGAGGGCCCGCGGAAGACGACAAGGACGGACGACGCGATGCCCAACACCAACCGCGACCTGTTCGAGGAGGCCCAGCGGTTCTTCCCGGGGGGTGTCAACAGCCCGGTACGGGCCTTCCGCGCCGTGGGGGGCCAGCCCTTCTTCGTGGCCTCGGCCCAGGGCGCCACCATCACTGACGTGGAGGGCCGCACGTACCTGGACTACGTGGGGTCGTGGGGGCCCATGGTCGTGGGCCACGCCCATCCCCGGGTGGTGGCCGCCCTCCAGAAGGCCGCCGAGCGGGGGACCAGCTACGGCGCCCCCACGCCGCAGGAGACGGAACTGGCGCGCCTGGTCGTGGAGGCCCTGCCCTCCATCGAGCGGCTCCGCTTCGTGAGCAGCGGCACCGAGGCCTGCATGAGCGCCCTACGGCTGGCCCGGGGGTTCACCGGGCGGGACGCCATCCTGAAGTTCGACGGCTGCTACCACGGCCATGCGGACAGCCTCCTGGTGAAGGCCGGGTCCGGCGCCATGACCTTCGGTGTGCCCGACTCCGCCGGTGTGCCGGCCGACCTGGCCCGGCACACCCTGACGGTGGCCTTCAACGATCTGGAGGCGGTGCGCCGGGTCTTCGCCGAGAAGGGGTCCGCCGTCGCCGCCGTCATCGTCGAGCCGGTGGCCGGCAACATGGGGGTGGTGCCGCCGCGGCCGGGCTTCCTGCAGGGGCTGCGCGCCCTGACGGCGCAGCACGGCGCGCTCCTGATCTTCGACGAGGTGATCACGGGCTTCCGGGTGGGCTGGGGCGGGGCGCAGGGCCTGTACGGCGTGCGGCCGGACCTCACCTGTCTGGGCAAGATCATCGGCGGGGGGCTCCCCGTGGGGGCCTACGGCGGGCGCCGGGACGTGCTGGAGAAGGTCGCGCCCCTCGGGCCCGTCTACCAGGCGGGCACGCTCTCCGGAAATCCGCTGGCCATGACGGCCGGCATCGAGACCCTGACGCTGTGCCGGGCGCCCGGATTCTACGAGGCGCTCGAGACGAAGGCGCGACGCCTGGCCGAGGGCCTGGCGGCGGCCGCCCGGGAGGCCGGCGTGGCCCTGCGCGGGGCGCGTGTCGGCTCCATGATGACGGCCTTCTTCACGGACCGGGAGGTCGTGGACTACGCCACGGCCAAGACGGCGAGCACGAAACGGTACGCCGCTTTTTTCCAGGCCATGCGGGAACAGGGGGTGAGCCTGGCCCCGTCCCAGTTCGAGGCGGCCTTCGTCTCGGCGGCCCATACCGAGGCGGACATCGACCGCACCTTGGCGGCGGCCGGGCCTGCGTTCCGCGCCGCCGCGCGGGAGGGCGCGTAGAGGATGGCCGAGGCGCCGTCCGGGCGGGGCCGCAACCCCCTGAGAGTCGCGGCGGTCGTCGCGGCTGGCCTGGTGGTCCTCGCGGTCCTCTGGGCCGGGACCCCCCTGCGCTCCTGGGTGCGTTTCCTCTGGGAGGTGGCCACCAAACGCGAGGCGGCGCGGCGCTTCGTGCGATCGGCCGGCGCCCTGGCGCCCCTTGTCTTCATCGCCATCCAGGCCGGCCAGGTGATCATCTCGCCCATCCCGGGCGAAGCCACGGGCGTCATCGGCGGTTTCCTCTTCGGCACCTGGCTCGGTTTCCTCTATTCCACCATCGGCCTCACCATCGGCTCCATCGCCGCCTTCTGGCTCGGGCACCTGGTGGGCGCGCCCCTGGTCCAGCGCATCGGCGGGGCGCGGTGGCACCGGGCCCTGGACTTCGTGGGCCACACCGGCGGCGAACTGGTGAGCTTCATCCTGTTTCTCCTTCCCGG